>Ga0194132_10004547_pt1 | contig 23505 bp, 11 predicted proteins | sample TA2KigOf80mmetaG_FD_148612 | JGI IMG/M metagenome (GOLD analysis project Ga0194132, IMG submission 148612) | Freshwater microbial communities from Lake Tanganyika, Tanzania - TA2015054 Kigoma Offshore 80m | ecosystem: Environmental > Aquatic > Freshwater > Lake | place: Tanzania: Lake... | reverse complement strand
TCTGGCGAGCCGCGTTGGCTGCGTGATCGGAGTCGGGTTCGATCGAGACGTCGGCCGTTACCGAATTTGGCTCGACTCGGAATTTGCACCAGAGCCTGCGCGCGTACGTGATGAAGTACCGTTAGGGCAGGGTGAAGATCCGCCAGCCCGATTCGGCGCCCTGATCCGTGCGGATCCGCAGGAACTGCCGGCCTCGCAGACCGTGCCCGTCCGGCAGCCGGATGCGCACGGCCTCGATGCCGCCGCCCAGCGGATCAATCGATTGAATGGGGAGATCCAGGCGCCCGATGGTTGCCCGCAATTCGGAGGCCCGAGCTCCATTCAATCCGGTTGTGTAGGCGGTCAGCGTTAAGCCGTCGCTGGTGTCGGCCAGAAAGATGCCGGGCGACAGGGGCGTGATGCGCACCGGCTCCTCGCGGCGTCCCAACAGAATCGCGCCGTCACCGAGGGCAGCCCGCACCGGCAGCCGCGCGTTGATTTGGCCGGTGCCGCGATGGCCCACCTCCAGTTCATGCACCGCACCCGCACCGTCGCGAAGGCGCGGCTGCGCGTCGCCGGGATCGGCCACGTAGATCGAGATCCACTGGCCGGGCGCGAGGCCCGCTGGCACGAAGCCTGCGGCGTGAATCACACCACCCGGCAGGATCACGGGCCCGGCGCCGAACTCGAGGTCCAACGCGGGTGTCGAGTTGCCGGCTTCATCCTCCGCGTAGAAGCAGAACCGGGTTGGACCATCGGCCTTCGGCACCGGAACCGGAATTCGCAAATAAGGCCGGTATCCCGGCTCGTCACACCGCGTTGTAGCCGAAGGACCGAGCTTCAGCGCGTATCCCGACAGCTCCGGTGGCACAAACTGAAACGCGACGGTGTACCGGTTGCCATTGTCGAAGACGTCGTAGGCGGGCGGACGGACCGGCGGAGTCGCATCCACCCGCGCGATCAACATGGTCGCGTGGCGTACCGCTTGCCAGGAGGTGTCCACTACCGCCGTTGGCCCGGCCACTACGCACAGCAGGTAGCGCGTCTCCGCCCTTGGCAGTGCATCGGTGATCAGCGGACGTTCCGCCAGGCTGAGCGGGGAGGAGTAGCCGGACTCATCGCGGCAGTCGCCCTGGCCCGGAACCACCGTCTTGTAGCGGTAGAACGGCAGGTCTCCGGACAAGGTTGCATCCCAGCGGCCTCCAGGCGCCAGGTTGCGGCCACGGCGCGTGACGGTGAGTTGCTGGCCGCGGTCGAGCGGACACGTGCCAAGGCTGACATCGAACTCGCCGGAGTCGCGGAAGCAGCCGCCGAGTCCTGCAACCGGAATCGAGTAGCTGGTCTCTTCCTCGACGAGTTGACCCCGCGGACCCGCCTCGCACGGCCGGCCGAGGTAGCAATCGGCGTCGCCGCCCTTGTTAAAGGCAAGATGCGTGGTCGTGTTCACGATGCCGGCCACGCGGCCGGTGCGCTGGACGATCACAGGAGCGCCGGAGATTCCACCCACGATGTCCTCACAGCCGTTGCGCCGGACATCACGGAAGTGCCAGGTGAACTCGAGCAGGTCCACGCGTTGATCGAGCGTACATTCGGCACTCCGAAGGAACCACGCGCTGTTCTCGAAGAACGCGGCCGGTGCACCCACGATCCAGACGGGCTCTCCCATCGGAGGGTCCGCTGGCTCCAACTCGAGCGGCCTCACTCCGCGCGATTCCAGATCAGCCCGCGTCACGGCCAGCTCCAGCACCAGGAGGTCGGAACCTTTCATGGTCGAGTAGGCGATGCGGCGGATTGGCGCCGGGACCTGCGCGTTCGTGGTGTCCACGAAGAAGTTGAACAGCACCGGACGCGGTGTGCCGTCCAAGGCACGGTCTAGGAAGACCGTCTGCGCATTGAGCGAGTAGCAGTGTCCTGCCGAGAGCGCGTAGGCGGGCCCCGAGCCAGGAGTCCGGATGAAGAAGGCGGTGCAGTTGCTCGAAAGCGACAGGCGTCCGATGCCGGTAGAGGCGGCGTTCCGGCCATCGCGGTTCTCAAGCAGGACCGAGCTCGGCGCAGCCTCCACACAGTACGCCCCAGCCGCGAGAATCAATATCCGTGCCGCGCCGCTACCCATGTCTCCAAGATATATGATGAGATTGTCGTCCCATGTTGATGCGTGGTTTGGTTCTTGCCGCGGCGCTCAGCGCGCAGACCCCGGAGCAGCTTTTCCAGGAGCGCATTCTGCCGGTCCTGAAGAGTGACTGTCAAGGCTGCCATGGTGACGGACAGGTGCTCTCGAAGCTCGACCTGCGCACGCGGGATGGACTGCTGCGCGGAGGCGCGCGTGGTGCCGCCGTGGTCCCTGGCAAGCCGGCGGATAGTTGGCTGGTACGGGCGTTGAGGGGCGAATCTCAATTACAGATGCCGCCGGGCAAGCGCTTGTCCGCCGGGACGATTGCCGCCGTCGAGCAGTGGATCTCCGCAGGCGCGCCGTGGGCCGAGGCCTCCGCCGCCAGGTGGACCTACAAAGACGAGGATCTGTGGGCGTTCCGGCCCGTGAAGCGCTATCCGGATGCCACCATCGACAAGTTCGTCTCCGCGCGCCTGGCCGCGAAGGACCTTTCCCCGTCGCCGCGCGCGGACCGCCGCACGCTGATCCGGCGCGTCACGTTCGACCTCACCGGGCTCCCACCGTCGCCGGAAGAAGTCGAGGCATTTGTCAGTGACCGGTCGGCGGATGCCTGGCGTAAGCTGGTGGACCGGCTGCTGTCCTCGCCGCGCTATGGCGAGCGATGGGGCCGCCATTGGCTCGACGTGGTCCGCTATGCCGACACCAACGGATACTCGAATGACTTCGAGCGTCCCAACGCCTGGCGCTACCGCGACTACGTGATCCGCGCCTTCAACAGCGACAAGCCCTACGACCAATTCATTCGCGAGCAGATCGCAGGTGATGAGCTATATCCGGAAAACACCGAGGCGCTGATTGCCACGGGATTCCTGCGCGCAGGTCCGTGGGAACACACCGGGATGTCGGTGGAAGCCGTCACGCGCCAGATGTTCCTCGATGACGTGACACACGGTACCGCGGCGACATTCCTCGGACTCACCCTCGGCTGCGCCCGCTGCCACGACCACAAGTTTGATCCGATTCCGACGCGCGATTACTACCGGATGCAGGCCGTGTTCGCATCCACCGAATTCGCGCGTCCCAAGGCGCCGTTCCTCGCCACGGAGAACACGAGCGGCCTTGGTCCGGGACGCGAGCACTTGAAGCAGATCGTCGATCGCACATCGGCCCACATGAAGGGCTACGACGATATCGCCGTGGCCAACGCGATGCGCAAGCATGGCGTCACGCGGCGTGAGGATCTGCCCAAAGGAGTCGCGGAGAAGGCGATCCGTGACAAGGAAGGCATCGGTTCGGCGCAGTTTGAAGAATTGAAGCTCTACCAGAAGCACATGCAGCTCTATCGTGAGTCGCTCGACCGGTACGAACCCAAGGCGTTCGCCGTATCCAGCGGACCCCGCGATGGCGAAACCGACGGCGGAGGAAACATCAAATATCCTTCGCGGGCCGCGTACAAGCCATCCGACATTCACGTGCTTCCGGGCGGCAATATCCAGGCGCCGGGCGAGAAGGTTGAACCCGGTGTGCTGAGCATGATGGAGCGGTTCGGTTATCCGGCGCCGGCCGTGCCCGCGAGTACTTCCGGCCGGCGGGCGGCGCTCGCGCAGTGGATTGCGAATCCCGCGAATCCTCTCACCGCGCGCGTGATGGCGAACCGCATCTGGCAGTATCACTTTGGCCGCGGACTGGCGGCCGATGCGAACAACTTCGGCAAGATGGGCCGCAAGCCCACGCATCCGGAGCTGCTCGACTTCCTGGCCGGGCTGTTCGTTGAGAAAGGATGGAGCGTCAAGGCGGTGCATCGCGTCATATTAATGAGCAACGTCTATCAACAGTCCTCGGCCCCACCCACTGATGCGGCGGCGAAGGATCCGGACAACGAACTGCTGTCCTACTATTCGCCGCGCCGCGTGGAGGCGGAGGTTCTGCGCGACAGCATCCTCGCGGTGAGCGGTGAGCTGAGTCCGTCCGCCGGCGGCCCCGGCACGTATCCGCAGATCAACGAAGACGCGGCGCGGCAGCCGCAGCACCGGATGGGCTCGCTCGCCCCCGCCTACCACGCGTCGGCCAAGCGGCAGGACCGCAATCGCAGAACCGTGTATACGTTCCAGCAGCGCAGTCTCATGGATCCGCTGGTGGAAGTGTTCAACGGCGCCAACATGGACTTTTCGTGCGAGCGCCGCGAGGCGTCCACCGTGCCGACACAGGCGTTCGCGCTGCTCAACTCGCAGTTCGCTCACGACATGGCGCTGGCATTCGCCTTGCGTGTGGAACGCGAAGCCGCGCCAGCCAAGCGGGTCGATCGCGCGTTTCAGATCGCCTTCGGACGCGCGCCCACGGCGCAGGAGCGGACCGCGGCGGCGGCGCACCTCAAGAAGATGACGGCGCATCACGCATCGGTGAAGCCCGCTCCGCGGCCGAAGCGCGAGCCCGTGATCCATACGATCACGGGAGAGCTGACCGGGGAACAGCACCGCTTAGTCCAGGAGGAAGATCCGGCACCGTACGAAGAGAATTCCCATCCGTCTGAATGCGGGGCTCCCGTACGGGCCCTGGCCGAGCTTACCTTAGCGCTTCTGAATTCAAATGAGTTTGTCTATGTCTATTAGCCGCAGGAAAATGATCTTCAACGGAGGCATGGGCCTCGGCACGGTGGCGCTGTCAGCGATCGTGGCCGCGGACCAGGCACGGGCGTCTGGAACGCTCGCTCCACGCAATCCACACCACACGGCTAAGGCTAAGAACTGCATCTTCCTGTTGATGGAGGGCGGCCCCAGCCACATCGACACCATCGATCCCAAACCGAAGCTCGGCAGCCTTCACATGACCAAGATGACGAGGGAGCGAACGCGGTTTGAAGCCAACATGAATACCGGGGAACGGTACTTTGTCAAGAGTCCGTTCGAGTTCCATCGCGCGGGGAAGGCGGGCGTCGAGATCAACACGCTGTTCCGGAACTTCAGCGGTGTTGTCGACGATGTTTGCTTCTACCGCGGACTGCGCGCGGAGAGCGTGAACCACCCGACGGCGCTGTATCACTTGAATACCGGCAATCAGTTCGGCGGCGACCCGGCGCTTGGAGCGTGGGCTTCTTACGGACTCGGAACCGTCAATCAGAATCTGCCGGCGTTCGTCGTGCTGCCGGACACCGCGTATCCGCAGGGAGGGGCCGGGAACTGGTCCAACGGATTCCTGCCCGCGCACTATCAAGGGACGCCTCTGCGGCCGCAGGGGGCTCCGGTGCTCGACATGGCGCCGCCCGCCGGAGTCACACCGGACCGGCAGAAGGCGAACCTCGATTTCCTCACCCGGTTGAACCGCATGCATCGCGACCGGCATCCGGCGCACGCCGAGCTCGATTCGAGGATCGAGAGCTACGAGCTTGCCTTCCGGATGCAGGCCGAGATGCCCGGCGTGCTCGATCTTGAGAAGGAACCGGTCAAGACGCGCGAGATGTATGGAATCGGCGGATCGAATCCCGACGCGGACGCGTTCGGACGGCGTTGCTTGATGGCGCGGCGGCTCGTGCAAGCTGGAGTCCGGTTCGTGCAGGTGATTGCGATGGGCTGGGATTCCCACGACTACATCGACAAAGCGCACGGAGCGCGGATCCGCTCGATCGACCAGGGAATCGCGGCGCTGATTACTGATCTCAAGCGCACCGGTCTGCTGAACGAAACGCTGGTGGTGTTCGCCGGAGAGTTCGGCCGCAGCCCGGACAACGGAATCCGTCGCGGTGGACAGGTCTGGGGCCGCGACCATAACGCGACAGCAATGGCGCTGTGGCTGGCCGGTGGCGGCGTTCGCGCGGGGCACGTTGCCGGCGCGACTGACGACATCGGACTGAGGGCTGTTGAGAACGTGCATCCGATCAAGGATCTTCACGTAACGCTGCTGCACCTGTTGGGATTGGATGACAACAAGCTCCGATACTTCCATGCCGGCCGCGACAAGCAGTTGAGCCAAACCGGCGGCGAGTTGATCCGGGAGTTGATCGCGTAGGCGTATCCGGCGACGAGTCGATTCGCCAAGCGCTCGCGGCTCTCGACGTCAAGCGAGGCCGGATCAGAAGAGGATCTTGAGACCGAGTTGAAAACGGCGCTCCGTGTTCGCCGTGGCCGTGACCCTTCCGAAATTGGTGTTGCTCAGATTGGCCACCGGCGCAGCGAACTGCGGGGAGTTGAACGCATTGAATCCTTCGGCGCGGAACTGGATCTTCAGGCCTTCGCGGAATGGCAGCAGGAAATCGCGGAACAACGCGAGGTCGATATTGGCGGTACCGTCGGCGCGAAGGATATGGCGTCCGGCGCTGCCAAACGTGAATGCCGGCGGCGCCGCGAAAGCCCGTGTGTTGATCCAGGCAGCCGGTGTGGGATTGTCGAGCCTCGCTTCGCCCACTATGTTTGGTCGCATGTAGCCGTTGGTGTTCAGGGTGTTGGCGATGTCGCCGTTCAGGTTCACCGTGTACGGTCGGCCCGAGTTGAGCGTGAGAATGCCGTTCACCTGCCAGCGGCCGATCACGTGATCGAGAACACGGTTTCCGGTCGACCGGTAGCCGGGACCAATCGGAAGCTCGTACACCCAGCTCGCATTGAACATGTGCGTAAGGTCCTGACCGGCGATGCTGCGATTGCCCCGGTGATCGTAGACGTTCTGCATCGCGCAGCCTTCGGCGTTGAACAGCCCGTCGCAGCCGACGTTGATCGTCTTCGACCACGTGTAGTTCAGCATGTAAGTCAGGTTCGACGCGCGCCGCTGCATCTGCAACTGCAGCCCGTGATAGCTCGCGTGCCCCCAACTGCGTCCCCACGCGGTCGGCGTGATGTAGGAGTACGGCTGGCGCTGGCGTGCGTCGCCGGAACCTGGAGTAACCGCCGTGTTGTAGAAGGAGCCCATCGGTGCCCGCGAGTTCCCCGAGCCGACATAGTTCGCCGTGATCAACGTACTCGCCAGTTGATGCTGGAGTCCGAAGTGCCACTGCACCGAGTACGCGTTGTTCAAACCGGGATCGGCGAACGTGCCGACGCGGCTGAACGGATTCGGCTCCGGCGCGCTGATCTGCGGAAAGGGATTGGTGCCCGTGATCGCCGGAACCGGCGTACCCGGTCGCGGAACGTTCAGATTGTTGCCCTGGCGTTGCCCTACGTCGGGCCACAGATTCCCGATGCTGATCGACACTTGCGAGACGGAGGTCCAGCTATCGAAGTAGACGCCGAATCCGGAGCGGATCGCGGTGCGGCTGCCCAATCGGTACGCGATGCCGACCCGCGGCTGCCAGTTGTCTGTGAAGTTGCGGCTGATGCGTTGATTCGGCGACACCTCGACATTCGGCGGTACGACGCCGCCGGGCAGGCAGGGCGCCGCGCGGGACGGTCCGCACGCAGGTGGCGCGGCCTGCAGCAGATACGTCCCACGAACCATGTCGTAGGTGCCGGTGTAGATACCGTTGTTCTCGAAAGTGCCAATCTGCGGAAAGAACGTGTAGTCGTATCGAAACCCGAGATTGACGGTGAGCCGCGGCGTGGCTTTCCACGAATCCTGGACGAACATACCCATGACACCTCCGGGCCGGGATGTTTTGAACAGATCTCGCCTGTTTGCGGAGTTCGGCCGGTTCAGCAGGAACGAAGCCAGCGGACTCCCGGTGGCCCCGGCGTTCTGCGGGTCCGACGTTTCGACGGAATTGAATACCACTCCGTGGTCGCCCGCGATGTGAGCCATGCTGATCGACGTGTACTCGCCACCGAACTTCCATTGATGATTCCCGGCCACTTTCGAGAATGTCGATTTGTACTGATACGTGTCGGTGAACTTGACCCACTCCTCGCCCTCGCCGCCGTTGAAGAACTGGTCCACGTTCACGTTCGGGATGTAGGCGCCCGCGGTCCCACGAAACGCGCAGCAGAATTCTCGATTGAACCCGACGTCCTGCGCAAGACCGGGAAGGTCGCGCAACTGGCGCTGGCTGAACCGGTCCGAAAACGTCTTCGCGAACTGCACCTGGAGAACCGAACTCGCGCTGAAGACGCGTACCCAGCTTGCGGCGAAGTTGCTCGAATAGATGTCGAGCAGGCTACCGAGCGCTTCGCGCCCGCCCGATCCCAGGTTCGAGTTGATGGTGCCGCTCATGCGAGCCCAGAAGAAGTTGTTGATGTCGGCGTTGTAGTCGAACCGGGCGGAGTACTCTTCCTGGTTGACCTTCGAAGGCGTCAGGTCGAGCGCGTTGCGGTCCGCGACCCCGGTCGCGACCGGCTGCGGCAGCGTGCGTCGCGCGAGGTCCAGAAAGCCCGGGAACAGCCGATTCGTGGGGAGACGATTGCCGGGAAACGGATCGCGCAGGAACGTGCCGGGCCGTGCAGCATTGTCGCGCGTGGAGGCGGGGTCGAAGATCGGGCGCGGCCAGTCGCTCAGGTCGCCAGCGAGGTTCGCAGCGGTCGGCACGCGATACAAGCGGCTCGCCGGCGTGCGACTTCGGAAACCTTGATAGCCGAGGAAGTAGAACAGCTTGTTCGGTACGATGCGGCCGCCCAGCGTCCCGCCGTACATGTTCTGCACCAGCGGGATCACGTCCGCGCGGAAGAAGTTCCGGGCGTCGAGGTTGTCGTTGCGATGGAAGTTCCACGCACTGCCATGCAGCGAGTTCGTTCCGGACTTGGTGACGACATTGATGGTCCCGCCCATCACCTGGCCGAACTCGGCTTGATCGTTGTGCGACTGGACCTTGAACTCCTGGATCGTGTCGATGATCGGCGGCACGGCGTACGTACCGGTGTAGCTGCCGAAGTTGTTCGCGCCGTCCGTCAGAAAGAGGTTGCTGCGATTGGACTGCCCGTTGATCGCCGGGAACGTGAACTCGCCGACGGTCGACGTGCCGAATCCGTTGTTGTTCTGCGCGGTGCTCACGGGAGAAGCGCCGACGGTCAGCGTGAGAAGCTGCGTGAAGTTGCGGCCGTTCAGCGGAAGGTCGACCACTTGGCGCTGTTGAATCACTGACCCAACTTCGACGGTAGACGACTGGATCTCCACGCCGACCGCAGACACGTCGACGCTCTCGGTCACCGAGCCGACCTTGAGCCGAAAGTCGAGCGTGGTGGTCTGGTTCACCGCGAGAACCACGCGCGGAATCGTGCTCACGCGAAAACTCTTGTGGCGCGCGGAGAGCGTGTAGACGCCGGGAGGAATGTTGGTGAAGACGTAGTTCCCGATCGTGTTCGCTGCGGTTTGGCGCTCTACGGCGGTTTCGAGATTCCGCAGGACCAGTTCGGCTTCCGGTAGAGCGGCGCCGCTTGCATCGCGAACGGTCCCGTTGATTGATGCGGTCGAGAGCTGCGCCGCCACAGGAGCGCAAAGTAGTGCGAAGAAGCAAAGCCCGATGGGCCAGAACCGTGCCATGTGAGCAAACCTCCCAGATCGAGTTACGATGTTGACGTGATGCGGTCAGCGTCAGCCATACTACTGCATTTGGCCACATGCGTTCAGGCCCAGCCGTCGTGTCCGCTTGCGGGCGAACCGCAGCAGGAACTGTCGCGAGGACTGGCGCTCTCCCGGCGTGGCGACACCCGCTGCGCGGTGGAGGCCTTCCTGAACGCAGCCGCGGCGCAACCGCGCTCGGTCCTGACGTGGATCAACCTCGGCTTGGCGCTGGCGCGCGCCGGACGTTACGACGAAGCGGTGGAGCCTCTCGAACGGGCGCTCGCGATCGAGCCGCACCACGCCGACGCGCGTTCCGCGCTGGCGAAGGTTCAGATCCGGCGTCGCGACTTCGCGCGCGCACTCGACCTCCTGTCGGGCGTGGAGCCTTCCGCCGAAACCAGCTACCTGCGTGGATTGTGTCACCGGCATTCCAACCGGATGGTGGAATCCGAGGAGGCGTTCCGATCGGCGTTGCGTATCGATCCGGCCCACGCTGGTGCGCACTACGAACTCGGTGCGGTCCTCGCTCGTGACAATCGGCTCGATGAGGCGCAGGTGCATCTGCGACGAGCACGGGAGTTGAACCCTCGAGCAACCGCCGCGCGCTATGAACTGGCCAACGTGCTGCGCCGGCTCGACCAGTCCGACGAAGCGCAGCAGGAATTCGACGCGATCGCAGGGTCGCTCGAGATGAAGACGGAGCTGTCCGTCGCCGCCGAAGCGTTACGTACTGGTCGCGCGGACGAAGCTGCGAAGCTCTACGCGCGGGCGATCGGCCGCGACGGGCGCAATGCCGATTTGCGCTATGACCACGCCATTGCCCTCGGACTCCTGGGCCGCAAGCAAGAGCAACTGCGAGAGCTGCAGACGGCGATTGCGATCCGGCCCGCATTCGCTCGGGCGCATCATGAGATCGGCGTTTGGTGGATGCACGCGAGCGACTCCACGAGGGCGATCGCTTCGTGGAGGACGGCGCTGGCCCAGGATCCAGAACTCGCGGAAGCGGCGAACAACCTCGCGGTTGCCTTGGCAGGCGAGGAAAGGCCGGGCGAAGCGGAAAAACTGCTGCGCCACGCGATCGCGACACGACCCGACTATGCCGATGCGCGAAAGAACCTCGGCCTGGTGCTCGCATCGCAGAATCGATTCGACGAAGCTCGGAAGGAACTCGAGGAAGCGAAACGGCTTGCGCCCGGCAACGAGTCGATTGAAAAGGCGCTCGCGGCAATCGCCGTCAGGCCAGGATCTGCTTCACCACCGACCCCTCGACGTCAGTGAGCCGGAAGTCGCGACCCTGAAAACGGAACGTCAACTTCTCGTGGTCGAGGCCGAGGCAATGGAGGATGGTCGCCTGCACATCATGCACGTGGACCTTGTCTTCCGCGACGCCGAATCCGAAGTCGTCTGTCTTTCCGTGGACTCGTCCGCGCGCGATGCCGCCCCCGGCCAGCCACATCGAGAACGCGTACGGATGATGGTCGCGTCCGCGCGTCTCGGGCCTGGTCGGATTCTCGTGCTGTACCATCGGCGTGCGGCCGAACTCGCCGCCCCAGACGACGAGCGTCGAATCGAGCAGCCCGCGTTGGCGCAGATCTTCAAGCAGAGCCGCGGCGGGCTGGTCCGTCATGAGGCAGTTGCGGGCGTGGTTCTTTTCGAGGTCGGCGTGATCGTCCCAACTGGCATGACTCAGCAGGATGAACCGAACTCCCCGCTCTACCATGCGACGCGCGAGCAGGCAGTTGGAGCCGAACTGTCGAGTGTCGGGACTATCGAGACCGTAGGATGCGCGCGTGGCGGCGGTCTCCTTGGAGAGGTCGAGAAGGGCCGGCGCCTCGGCTTGCATCCGGAACGCGAGTTCATACGACGCGACGCGCGAAGCGATCTCTGCATCGCCGGTGCGGAGGCGATGCTGTTCGTTGAGGTCGCGAATGAGGTCGATACGCTGCCGCTGTGCGGCGCGGTCGAACCCCGGCGCGTTCGAGAGATGGAGCACCGGGTCGCCGCTGCTTCGGAACGGCGTGCCCTGATAGGCGGACGGCAGGAAGCCGTTCGTGTAGATCCCACCGCTCGCCTGCGGTGCGCGGCCCCCGGAGAACAGCACGACGAATCCCGGCAGATCCTGCGATTCGGTGCCGAGTCCGTAAAGCGCCCAAGCGCCCATCGACGGCCGGCCGGCCAGCGGAGATCCGCACTGCAGCATCAACTGGCCCGGAACGTGGTTCACCTGATCGGATACGACAGATCGCACCAGCGTAATGAGGTCTGATTTGGCCGCCAGGTGCGGCAGCCAGTCCGATACCTCGATGCCGGATGCGCCCTGTCGGCGGAACGTCCGCTCGCTGGCCCAGACCTTCGCGTTCGGCTGGATGAACGCGAACCGTGCGTTGCCTCGCAAGGAATCAGGCAGCGGCTGATCGTTCCACTTCACTAGCGCGGGCTTCGGGTCGAACAGATCCACCTGGCTGGGACCGCCTTCCATGAACAGGAAGATGACGGACTTCGCCTTCGCCGGGAAGTGCGGCTTCTGCTGGCCCGCGAAGAGGCTGCCGAGGGCGGACGCACCGAACCCGCCCGCCCATCGAGCCAGGAACTGTCGCCGGGAGTGTGCAGCCTGGATGCGGGTCATTCGCGTGTGATGAACTCGTCGAGGTTGAGCAGTGCGCTCGCCAGTCCGATGTTCGCCTGTTCGTCGCCAGCGTCGCGGGAACGGTCGCGGTGGTAACGCGTGAGCCTCTCCCGCTCGGCTGTTGTTGGAGTGCGGTTCAGGCATAAGCGAAACGCAAGGTCGATTCGCCGGTCGAGACCGCCGGGCGCTTCGCGATCGACGCGGGCCGCCAGTGCCTGCGCGGCTTCGTGAAACACCGGATCGTTTAGTAGCGTGAGCGCCTGTAGCGGATTCGTCGATTGCGAGCGCCGGCTGCACGAGGCAAGCCGATCCGGCGTGTCGAACGTGGTCAACTGCGGAAACATCATCGTCCGCTGCAGATGAATGTAGAGACCTCGCCGATAAAGGTCGGCGCCGGTCGACGCCTTCCATCTCGAACGAAACGCGAGTTGCATCATGCTCGCTGGAAGCGGAGGACGTATGCTCGGACCGCCGACCGCGCGGTTCAGCAATCCGCTGACCGCGAGAGCGTTGTCGCGCAGCAATTCCGAGCGCAATCGCAGTCGATTCTGCCGGGCCAATAGCCGATTCTCAGGATCGCGCATTGCGAGGTCGGATCGGACGCGGGAGGACTGGCGGTAGGTCGTCGAGTCCACGATCGTCCGCACCAGGCGCTTCGTGTTCCAGCCGCTTTCCACGAACTCGGATGCCAGCCAATCGAGCAATTCGGGATGCGACGGAGGTTCGGCGCGTGTGCCGAAATCTTCCGACGTCGCCACCAGGCCGTGGCCGAACAACTCTTGCCACACGCGATTCACGGCAACCCGCGCCGGCAATGGATTCTCGCTCGACACGATCCAGCGTGCGAGGTCGAGCCGGTTGCTGGCCCGCGCGGTGGTGAAGGATGCCGGTAGCCCCGGATCGACTTCAATACCCGGACTCTTGTAGTCGCCTCTAATCAAAACGTGGGTCCTCGGAGGGTTCGGATCCTCGGCCATCGACGGCAACTCGCTAATCCCCGGGAAGCTGTCGTCGAGTTGTTCGAGCTTCGCCAGAACACCGCGCAGCGGATCGTCCTTGATACCGAGTTCATCCCACAGAACCGGCGGCCGGCTCTTGACCAGAAACCGCACGAGTTGGTGGCGCTGCTTGGACGTACGTTTCCGCGGCGGAAGCGAGAGGATGTGATCCGCATCGTCGATCCACACCCGGTAGGTCTCGTACACGATGCGCCACACTGGGTGCTTCGAGGCATCCTCCCGAGCTTCGCGCATACGCTTTTCGAACAGCGGCAGCCACTCGTCCACACGGGGACCTACCAATTCGAGAAGCCGCCGTTCGTATTGTGGCAGCGACGCGCGATGTGCTTCCACTTCACCGTCCAGCGGCGCATCGGGGTTCACTTCGCGGCTGCGGTTGAAGATCGCGTAAAGCCGGTAGAAGTCCTTCTGCGAGACCGGATCGAACTTGTGATCGTGACAGCGCGCGCAGCCGAGCGAAAGACCGAGCCAGACAGTGCCGGTGGTCGACACGCGGTCAACGACCTGTTCGTCACGAACGAGTCCGAGGTCGATTCCCCCCTCGCGACTGGTGAGAGTGCAACGCAGGAAGCCGGCCGCGGCGCGCTGATCGAGCGTGGCGTCCGGCAGCAGGTCGCCGGCGAGTTGCTCGATCGTGAACCTGTCGAACGGCATGTTCGCGTTCAAGGCGCGGATCACCCAATCGCGATAGCGCCAGGCAAACGGCCGCGTGTGATCCTGCTCGTGACCGTCGCTGTCGCCGTAGTGCGCCAGGTCGAGCCACGGAAGCGCCCATCGTTCGCCGAAGTGCGGGGAACGGAGCAACTCGTCGACATCGCGGGGCGGCTCCGGGGGCAGCCCGATGAGGTCGAAATGCAGGCGGCGCGCGAGCGTTTGCCCATCAGCTTCAGGCGAGGGGGCGATCCCTTCCGCTTCGAGCTTCGCGAGAACAAAACGATCCACCGGCGTGCGGACCCATGCCTGGTTCCTCACACCCGGCAGCGCGGGCCTGCGAAGTGGCTCGAAGGCCCAGTGTTTCCGCTTCGCTCGCGACTCGTTCACGGCCATGTCCTTCCAAGGAGCGCCGCCGTCGATCCACGCGGCCAACGTCGTGACCTCAGCGCTCGACAGCGCGGGACCCGCGGGTGGCATCTTCTTTCCGTCGACGCCTTGCGTCACGAAGCGGATCAACAGGCTATCCCGGCTGTTGTTCGGATTGATGGCCGCTCCGCGATACCCTCCCTGGACTGCCGCGGCGCGCCCGTCGAGCCGAAGCCCACTCTGCTGTTGCATCGCGCCGTGACACGGCTGACAGCGCTTCGCCAAGATCGATTGGGCATCCTGCGCAAACGCCGCCGTGAACACGAATACGACTGCCGCGCACCGCATCATGCAACGATCTTCCTGGCCACCACTCCGGCGACATCGGTCAAGCGGAAGTCGCGACCGCCCTGGCGCCATGTCAACCGCATATGGTCGAGGCCGAGCAAGTGCAGGATCGTCGCGTGCAAGTCGTGCAAATGCATGCGGTCCTCCACCGCGTGATAGCCGAACTCGTCGGTCGCGCCGTACACCATGCCGCGTTTGACGCCACCACCCGCCAGCCACATCGTGTAGCCGTATGGATTGTGGTCGCGGCCGTCGCCACCTTCGGCGATCGGCGTGCGGCCGAACTCACCGCCCCAGAGCACAAGCGTGTCGTCCAGCAACCCACGCGACTTCAGGTCCTTCAGCAACCCGGCAACAGGTTTGTCGACGTGCCGTGCCGTCTTCGTGTGAAGGCGCACGAGTTCCGTATGCGCGTCCCAACCGGCTTCGTTTCCGACGCGATAAGTATGCGAGCACTGAATAAACCGCACGCCGCGTTCGGCCAACCGGCGTGCAACAAGACATTGCCAGCCGAACTCCTTCGACTCTTCCTCGTCGAGTCCGTACAGCCGGCGCGTCGATTCCGCCTCGCGCGAGACATCGAACGCCTCGGGCGCGTGCGTCTGCATGCGAAAAGCGAGTTCGAACGCCTGTATCCGCGCTTCGAGTTCCGGATCGCTGGCGCCCGCCGCATCCTTCGCGTTCAGTTTGCGCAGCATCTCGAGCTGATAGCGTTGCTGGTCGGGCGAGTAGCGCTTGTTGGAGAGATGCTCGATCGGGTCCTTTACATTGGTGAGATCCAATCCACCGTGTCCGACCGCTGTGCCCTGGTACACGGCCGGCAAGAAGCCGGAGTTCCAGTTCTTGGCCCCGCCGAAGCCCAGCGTCGGCTTGATCGTGATGAACGAAGGGAGGTTGCGGTTCTCTGATCCGAGCCCGAACACCACCCAGGAACCCATGCTGGGGCGCGTGAACGTATTCGACCCGGTGTGCAACTGCATGATCGCTCCGCCGTGCGCCACGCTGTCGCCGACCATGGACCGGATCACGCACAGGTCGTCGACGCAGGTCGCGATGTTCGGCAACAGTTCGCTGACCTCGATACCGCTCTGCCCGTGCTTGCGGAACCTCCACGGCGACTTGAGCAGCGTGCTGACTTTGCCTTCGGCGAACGTGAGCGGGCGCTCGAACGGCAGGGGCTTTCCGTGGTCGCGTTCGAGACGTGGTTTCGGATCGAACGTGTCCATGTGCGACGGGCCGCCGTGCATGAACAGGAAGATCACTCGCTTGGCTTTCGGTGCGAAGTGCGGCGCCCGCGGAATATGTGGATCCGTCGATGCGAGCGCGTCGCCGAGGCCGAGCATGCCGAAGCCGCACGGGAGCGCGCGCAGGATGTCACGGCGAGCCGGCTTAGCGAACATAGATGAACTCGTTCGAGGCGATCAGTGCCTGACAGTAGCTTGCCCATGCCTCTAGTGAATTCGGCCCCGCTGGAAATCCGTGGATGTAGTGAAGATCGCGCTCGATTTCATCCGCCTGCGGCGGCCTTCCAAACACAGTCCGGTAGGCCCGCTCGACCCTCGCAGCGGGCATCGGCACTCCGCTCAAAAGCTTGCCGGCGAACGAGGCAGAGCGCTCGGTCACAAACGGGCTATTCATGAGATAGAGCGCCTGCGGCGCCACGTTGGTGCGCGAGCGGACTTCCGCGGTCGTCACCGAGTCGACGAAATCGAACAGCGCCAGCGCGCCCGGTAGATTCGACCTTCGCAACGGCAAGTACACCGTGCGCCGGCGGGTGGAATCGGGATCCATTCCGAGCCGCCCGTTTGTGAACGGCTTCTCATTCCCTTCCGTCATTTTCTGCAGCGCGCCGCCCACGGTCAGATCGAGCGCACCATCGAACGAGAGCAGAGCATCCCGAATCTCCTCGGCGTCGAGACGCCGGCGCGGGAAGCGGGCAAGGAGCCGGTTCTCCGGGTCCCTTTCTTCGTGCGCCGCCGACGAAGCCGACCTCATGCGATACGCGTTCGACGAGAGGATCAGCCGGTGCATCGCCTTGATCGACCATCCCGATTCGCTAAACCTCACGGCCAAATAGTCGAGCAGTTCCGGATGCGTGGGCGCCTCGCCGGTCTTGCCGAAATTGCTGGGCGTGCGAACCAGTCCTTCGCCGAAGTGCCACTGCCAGATGCGATTCACCATCACGCGCGCGGTGAGAGGATTCCCGGGACTGACGAGCCAGCGCGCCAACTCGAGCCGGCCGCTCCCTTCGCGGAATTCAGGCTGGCCATCGACGGCCAGGATCGCCGGTACCGCGCGTGGAACTGTGTCGCCACGTTGGTTGTGGTCTCCGCGCCGGAACACTTGCTGCCGCACCTGCTTCCCTTCAGCGACCGCGCACGCAAGCGGCGGCTCCGGCGGCGACGCTCGCCGCAACTCATCCAGCGAAGCGCGCAAGCTGGCCAGTTCCTGCTTCGCTTCTGGCGACGCCATCGCGTCGCGGAGTTTCTCCGGGATCGCGAACGGGCTGGCGGCGCCGTTCACGTCGGTGAAGAAACGGTTGTCGCCGACGTACTTCCGGGCAGTGCTCTTGCGCCGTTCGGCTGCTTCGCGCTGGTAGTCTTCCTGATACTCCGCCGCGAGCACGCCGACGGTGGACTCGGTCACCGCGTGCCACCGATCGAGATGCGCGATGCGTTCGCCGTGCGGTTTCAGGTATCGAACCCAACCTTGTACCGCGATCGCGTCCAGCCCGGCCTCGCCCGCCACCGGCTCGGCCTTCTCGCCCTTGGCGTAAACGCGCCATGCAGCTTGCATGTAATCCGCCATGCGTGGCCGCAGCTTCTCGGCACGACGCTGGCGTTGCTTCGTGTAGACCGCCTCGATCTCCTTCTCCAGCGCCGCGATCTTCGCCTGATGCTCTTGGTACCGCCGTGCTTCCTCCGCAGGACCCAACGGAGTGAAGTACAGCTTCGACGGATTCGACTCGGCATCGGCAAGCTGTTTCGTACTCGCGAAAATAGCGGCGAGCGAATAGTAGTCGCGCGTCGAGACCGGATCGAACTTGTGGTCGTGACAACGCGCGCAGGAGATGCTGAGGCCAAGAATCCCACGGCTGACGACGTCGATCTGCTCATCGACGATGTCGTAAAACGCCTTGACCTTGTCCCGTTCGGCGATCAGCTTCGGCCCGAGAGCCAGGAAACCCGTCGCGACGATGCTGCCAGTGCGGTCGCCCGCGATCTGCTCTGTCACGAACCGGTCATACGGAAGGTCGCGATTGAACGCGTCGATCACGTAGTCGCGATAGCGCCACGCGTGCGGATACCGGTGGTCCTCGTCGGCGCCGGTCGAATCGGCGTAGCGCGCCACGTCGAGCCAATGCCGTCCCCAACGCTCGCCATATCGCGGCGACGCGAGCAGCCGTTCCACAAGGTTCTCGAACGCCTGTGGCGATTGGTCCGCCAGGAATTCGCTTCCTTGCTCCGGCGTGGGGGGGAGTCCTGTGAGGTCGAACGTCACGCGGCGAAGCAGCGTCAGTCGACCGGCAGCCGCCGCGGGCGTGACACGAGCGGCTTCCCAGCTCGCGGCGAGGAACCGGTCGATGTCGTTGCGCACCCAACGCTCATTGCGCAGCTTCGGAACCACGGGCGCCTTGGGCGGAACGAACGACCAGAACGCCGTCGCACCCGGCACCGCTCCACCCGCAGGCCAAGCAGCTCCGTCGCGCACCCACGATCGTATCGCGCGGATTCGTTCGTCGCTCAGCTTGCCCGAAGGCGGCATCTTGATCGCACCGTCGTAGCCGATCGCGCGGAGCAACCGGCTCGAGCCGGGATCCGCACGATCAATCACCGCACCGGAGGCCGCGCCCTTCGCCACTCCCTCGGCAGACGTCAAGTCGAGCCCGCCCATTCGTACTTTCGCGTTGTGACACGTCTGGCACTGCTCGGCGAAAACCGGCCTGACCGACCGCTCGAAGAATTCCCCCGTCTGTGCGGAAACCGTCCCCGCGGCCCAAATCCCGATGAGGATTGAACGCATTTGCTACAGAAGCATTATAATGCTCCGCGAGGGGCTTCTATCCTGTGAAAATCAACGTCGCTATCGCCGCACTCCTGATTTCGTCCACGGATGTCCTCGTCGGGCAGACCACGTTCGCCTCCATCACCGGATCCGTAGTCGACTCGACGGGCGCCGCGATCGCCGGTGTCGAGATCACGGCCACGCACGCCGAGACGGGTGTGTCGGCCGCCGCAGCTTCCAACAACACGGGAGTGTTCACGATCGCGCAGTTGCGCGAAGGAGATTACGTCGTACGCGCAAGATCCGCAGGTTTCAAGGAGTTCCTCGCGCGCAACGTCGCCCTCGCGTCTCGCGAGGTGCGCCGCATGGACATTCGGCTCGAAGTTGGAACCGTCGAGACATCGGTGGAGGTTTCTGCGGGCGCATCCCTGATCGAAACCGAAACCGCACGCATCAGCGACACGCGGGGAGCGAACGTCCTCAAAGCGTTGCCGCACGGCAATCGGAGCCTGTGGAGCTTTCTCGGGCTCAGCCCACAGGTGCTCAAAGCGGGCGGGACCTCTTCCACCATCCGCTTCGCCGGAAGCCGCGCCAATCAAGCGGACTACTCGATCGACGGCACGACCATCGCGAACCCGAACGACGCGACGCAGATCACGCCGTTGGTCGCGCACGTCGAGGCGTTCCAGGAAGTCCGTGTGGATGTGGCGAACAACACCGCCGAGTTCAGCACGCTAGGCCAGGTGACCGTAATCTCGAAGACCGGCACCAACAACCTCCACGGCAGCGCGTTCAACTACTACACGACGTCGGCCTTCCGCGCGCGCAATCCGTTCGCTCTGCAACGCGATTCCGGCATCGTGCATTATCCCGGCGCATCGCTCGGCGGCCCGGTCATGATCCCAAAACTCCATGACGGCCGCAACCGCACGTTCTTCTTCGCCTCGATCGAGGCGACTCGCGGTAGCGCAATTCGCCAGCTTCTGAATCCCACCGTTCCGCTCGCGGCGTGGCGTGCCGGCGACTTCGGGTCCACCGCAATTCGGGACCCGCTCGCCAACGCGCCCTTCGCGGGCAACCGCATTCCGCTCGCCCGGATCAATCCCGTAGCGAGCATGATTCAGGACCAGTTCTATCCGCTGCCGAATTTCGGCAGCGCCACCATCCTCACGAGTCCGAACTATCTCGAACAGAAGGTCCGGCCCTACGATCCCTCGACCACTTCTACTCTCCGCGGCGACCATCACTTCTCCCCGCGAACTTTCTTGTTCGCGCGTTGGAGCTACAATCGCCAGTTTGGCCGGCCGTTCCAAAGCAATCTGCCCACGATCGGCCAGCAGCAGCAACAGCGCGACACACGTGCCTTCAATGTGTCGCTCACTCGCCACCTCCGTGCGAATTTTCTGAATGAGTTCCGTTACGGCGTCTCCCACAACAACAATCCGATCGCCGGACCACTGCGGGGACTCGATCAGGTCCGCAATCTCGGATTGCGCGGACTCGCCGCCAACCTGCCGGACATCGAGGGCATGCTCAACGTGAACTTCGCCGGAATCGGCATCACCGGCCTCACGCAGCGCGACTGGACGCGCGTCTGGTACTACACGCACCAGTTCCAGGATCACGTGAGCTGGTATCGCGGACGGCACACGATCAAGGCGGGCGGTCAGGTGAATCGCATCTATTCGAACAGCCTCCCCGCTGTTCCGAATCTGTTCGGCAATGTGACCTTCTCCAATCGGTACACCAACCACCCGTATGCGGATTTCCTGCTCGGCGCGCCCAGTACGTCGGCACGCGGATTCCCGTCCGTACAGGTGGGACAGCGACGCAACGGCTACGACTTCTTCGTTGCAGACGACTTCAAAGCCACCCAACGCCTGACCGTGACGCTGGGGCTCCGCTACGAACTCCATCCGAGTTATCGCGAGGTGAACGGCCAGCAGGCCGTATTCGATATAGAACAGGGCCGCATCGTGGTTCCGAACGGCAGTATGGCGAAGCTGAGCACGCTCCTGCCGCGGAACTACGTCGGCGTCGTGGAAGCGGGGGATGCACGCCTTCCCGGCAGCACGCTGGTCCGAACCGATCGGAACAACTTCGCGCCGCGCATCGGCCTTGCGTTCCGTCCGTGGGGCAACCGCACCGTGTTCCGCACGGGCTACGGACTCTTCTACGACCTCGTGCCGCGATCGGTCAACGCGGGCGGCACCCCGTTCACGGTTGCCGAGCCGGCTTACACCAACCCCGCGGGAACACCGGCCATCGTGCTGCCTGTGGTGTTCCCCGGATCGTCGCAAGGCCCGTCTGCCATCAACCTGCCCGCCGCGGTCCGCACCGACCTGCGGAATCCATTCAGCATGCAGTACAACTTCACGATCGAGCATCAGCGATGGGACACCGGATTCCGAATCTCCTACGTCGGCACCAACACGCGGCAGGGCAACTGGGTCTACGACATCAATCAACCTGTGGCCGACGGTCGCTTGTTCGTCGACAAGCCCCGCCGGTTCCCGGCGTATCCCGGCGTCAATTACGTGACCAACGGCGCGGGACATCAGTATCACGCGCTGACCACGGAAGTGGAGCGCCGCATGAGCCGCGGTTTGTACTTTCAGTTCTCATGGTCGCTGGCACGCGATATCGGTGACCTCGAACGGAACGAAGCGCCGGAGAACGCCTACGATCGCCGCCGCGAGCGCGGTGTCTGGAGTGACATCCCCACCCACCGCGTCACCGCAAACTGCGTGTACGAACTTCCGTTCGGCAAAGGCCGCCCATTCCTGAACGGCGCGAACCGCGTTGCAAACGCGATCGCGGGCGGCTGGGAGATCAGCGCCATCTTCAACTACAACTCGGGAGAGTTCCTGACACCGCTGTGGACAGGCCGTGACCCGGCGGGCTATGCGTTCACGGCCAATCGCACGCCCGCACTCGTGACGATTCGCGCCGACCATCTACGCAATGCAAACCTGCCAGCGTCAGAGCGAACCACCGCTCGCTGGTTCGATACGGGCGCTTTCGGTGCGCCACAGAATGGCGCGTTCGGAACGTCTGCCCGCGGTGTGATCAAGGGGCCGGACGTCCGGCTGTTCCATTCGTCACTTGCGAAGTCTTTCTCGTTCGGTGAGCGCCTGCGCTTCCGTCTGGACCTCACCGCGATGAACTCTACCAATCACCCGAACTACAACAATCCGGCCACCAACATCTCGCAAACAGCGGCAGTCGGCGTCATCACCGGAATCGGCGGGATTTCGGCGCTTGATCAAGTGGGCTCAAGGGTGTTGCGTACAGGGATGCGAGCGGAGTGGTGACCGGGGGGGTAGGGACGGGCATTATCTGAAAGCGGCGGAGCGAGAGTACCGCATCGCCCACATCGCGCGCGCTTGAATTCGAGCCGGACTTGCGAGCGGGCGCTTTGAGGGCTCTCGCGGCTGGACCCAATGCACAACCCGCCCGAGCGTTCGCCTCAAGTATAATGCGTGGTGCATGGCCGCCCGACCGGCACGCTGTTGGCGCGGCGGCCCAGGCCCGCAAGGCCGAAGTGCTGCCCTTGTGGAACGAGCGCTCGACGCCTTCCCGTTCATTCAAACCCAAAGGACAACCAATGCGACTGTTTCTCATCCTGGCGTTCGCGGCTCTTGGTTTCGCCGCGGACAAACCCAAGCGCATCAACCGCGCGGTCGAACTGCTGGAGCAAGGCCAGCCCATCTACTACACCCACGGCCACGGCGGCTTCGAGGAAGGAAAGAAGATGGCGCAGACGTGGGCCGACTACATCAACTACGAGATGGAGCACGGCACGTTCGACTTCCACAACCTTCGCGAGTTCATGCGCGGCCTGGTCGCGGGCGGTCCCACGAAGAGCGGCCACCTGACGCCGGCCGTCATCGTCACCATCCCGGTGGGCGGCATCGACGAAGCGACGGTTCGCGCCAACTACTGGGTGATTCAGCAAACGCTCGCCACGGGGATTCACGGCATCCTGTTCTGCCACGCCCGGAGCGCCGGCGGAGTGCGCGCGTTCGTCGAGGCTTCGCGCTATCCGTTCGCGAAGATCGGGGTCGGTCCTGGGAAGCTCGGCGAGGGACTGCGCGGAAGCGGCAGTCAAAGGTACGCGGCGCAGATGTGGGGCATGTCGGAGGAAGAGTATCTGACGCGCGCCGACGTGTGGCCCCTGAATCCCAAAGGCGAGTTGCTCATGGGTCTGAAGATCGAAGACAAGCACGCGGTGGCCAACGCGGAAGCCGTGGCGTCGGTACCGGGGATCGCGTTCGCCGAGTGGGGCGGGGGCGACATGGCGATGTCGTACGGATACATCAGGTATCCCGGCACGCCGCTTCCGCCCGACATGGCCAAGGCGCGCGAAACGGTGTGGAATGCCTGCAAGAAGCACAAGCTGTTCCGTCTCGAGGATGGAAACGTGAACAACATCGAGTCACAGATTCGCGACGGCATCATGGTGATCTCGGCGGGCGCGGACCCTCCCGCCGCGGAGAAGGGCCGCAAGTTCACTAAGCGGAAGATGCCCTGGTAAGGACCCATGAACAGGCGTGAATGGATGGGATCGCTCGCGCTGGGAGCCGCCGGCGCCGCGAACGCGCAAACGGAGGCTCCGGAAAAGAAGAGCGCCACCGAAGCGCTCGACCTCGAACGCAAAATCGTGGACACGCTCGCCGGAAAGCGCGCGTACGAACCGCTGGCGTATCCGTATTTCTCGCCCGACTACAAGTTGCCATTCACGCACATCGGTACGGAAAAGCAGATCTTCCTCGACAACTTCATGCTCGAGTACCTGGAAGGCGTCGAGCGCGTGCTGACACCTCCGGAAAAGACGCCGCGGCCGTTGGTCGAGGAGGCCGGACTCCCGTGGGAGTCGACCGCGTTCAACCCCATCGTCGCGGCTGCGATGAAGGATCCCGTCGCGGGCAACTTCAAGCTCTGGTACACGCTGTCGCTCAGCGGCGATCCATACGGTACCGGGC
>Ga0194132_10004546_pt1 | contig 23506 bp, 18 predicted proteins | sample TA2KigOf80mmetaG_FD_148612 | JGI IMG/M metagenome (GOLD analysis project Ga0194132, IMG submission 148612) | Freshwater microbial communities from Lake Tanganyika, Tanzania - TA2015054 Kigoma Offshore 80m | ecosystem: Environmental > Aquatic > Freshwater > Lake | place: Tanzania: Lake... | reverse complement strand
TACTCTCGCTTGCGAAACGCCTCTTTGCTGGGGGGTATTCGTGTGAGCAAGTGATGGAAGCGTTGATGCCCGCCTGAGTCACTACCAGTGCACTACTTGGTTTCGCGTGAAACCTTCCAAGTCGTGTACCTGACCAAACCGGTGCGACAGTCGGAACTCTATGACAGTTTGATCCCACTCTTAGGCAACAAAAAAGAAGATGTCGCAGGAAAGAGGCCGAGTACTCTCTCTGTTGCTACTGCGACCCCACAGGAGCCGGAGGCTGCATTCCAACTGCATGTTCTGCTTGCTGAGGATAATATCGTCAATCAAGAAGTCGCGACCAATATGTTGGAGCTGCTTGGTTGCGAAGTCACGATTGCTAACAACGGACGCGAAGCATTACAGGCTCTCGGCCAGTCGGCATACGACGTGGTGCTGATGGATTGTCAGATGCCCGAAATGGATGGTTTCGCGGCGACGGCGGCACTTCGTCAGTCTGAAGAAGGAACCCTGCACCATACGACGATCATTGCTCTTACTGCCAACGCAATGGAAGGCGATCAACAACGCTGCCTCGCGGCAGGCATGGATGACTATTTGAGTAAGCCGTTTACGCAGGAGAAGCTGCAAATCGTACTGCGCCGGTGGGCAAAGAAAACGAAACCTGCGTTGGCTGCAACCCCAGCCCTACAAGCATCGGCGCAGGCCACCGCCCCGCGATTGGCGGCGTCATTCCCAATACTCGATGAATCGGCACTCGAAGAATTGCGCAAGCTGCAACGACCAGGGCAGCCGAATATCCTTCATAAATGTATCGCGACATACCTAGCCGATGCGGCGACGCTCTCGACGGCTCTCTGTGAAGCAATCACGCGAGGGGATAACGCGGCACTCCGAGCCACCGCCCATAGCTTGAAAAGTAGTAGTGCTATGGTCGGAGTGCGACGCTACTCCGAGTTATGCAAAGACCTGGAACAGATGGGAAGAGCACAAGCTGTGACGCAGGCACTCCCACTCTTGCCAACTGTGCAAGCCGTCTATGAGGATTCGTGTCGCGCACTGAGGGAAGTCTTGCAAGAGAAAACGACATCAGTGGCACCGACTCTGCGCGTGATTCCCGTCACGCGCTTCGAGGAGCATTTTGCTTCTACGCCAGACCGAACTCCCCAGAGTTCCGCTACACCGGCCATTCTTTTGGTCGAAGATAATCCAGTCAATCAGCAAGTTGCGCTCAGCATCCTTGAAAGTATTGGGTATCACGCCGACGTGGTCGAAAACGGTCGCCTTGCACTCGAAGCGCTCACTCGTAAATCCTACGCTCTCGTGCTGATGGATTGTCAGATGCCAGAAATGGATGGGTATACCGCAACGCGTACGATCCGGGCGCGTGAGTCCATCCCAACGGCAGCCGTAGGGAAACGACTACCTATCATTGCGTTGACTGCGAATACCCAGCCTGGGGATCGTGAACAATGCCTTGCGGCGGGAATGGATGACTTTTTAGGAAAACCATACAGCCAGGAAGAGCTTCAGGAAGCCATTCAACGTTGGCTTCCAGCTCAAGGGCCAATCAGTGATGCAGCATAACTACAGCGAAGAAGGATAGGGGGTATACACATGAACAAGGGGCTTATCGCTGGATTCATCGCTCTCGTAGGCACAGGAATGATTCTCCTCACTTCCTGTCAACCGCAGGAAAGTCACGCATACAAACCGGGACTGGGCGAAATCATGGGGTATCTGCAGATTCGCCACGCTAAACTCTGGTTTGCTGGCGATAAGGAAAATTGGCAGCTCGCAGACTACGGGCTCCATGAATTAGAGGAAGGGGTCGAAGACATTACCAAGCTTCATCCTACCCATGACAGGGTACCGATGCCGACCGAGAAAGCCGTGCAACAGTTTATGAACCTCCCGCTCCAACAGCTCCGCGACGCGATCACGCAGAAGAACAAAGCGACGTTCTCTGCTGCCTTTGAGAGTCTCACCGCATCGTGCAATGCCTGTCACATGCAGTCCAATGTCGCTTTTATCCGCGTGCAGCAGCCAGAGCTGCATCCGTATAGCAATCAAGATTTCGCGTATAAGCCGTAACCATGCGTTAACTCTCAGCGTTCAGCGGTCGGCCAGAAGCGCAGGAACGAAGAATTTCAAGAAAAGCTGACCGCGAAGAGCTGATCGCTGACCGCTTTTTACTTGATCGCCAACTCGACGCGACTGCCTTTCACTGCCTCCTTTTGGTCGGCAAAAATCGATTTGGGTTCGACCAAGAAGACGCGCCCCGTGTCGAGTTGAGCTGCTGCTAAGAGATACTCTCGGACAACAGCGGCACGATGCTTCGCCAGCTCGTGCAGGTCCTCGTCGGTCACCTCGATATGCGTGAACATGAGCGTTTCCATTTCTTCTTGTGGTAAGTCTTTCACCAAGCCAACCATATTACGTGGTTTTGGGAAGTCGGCTTTCTTATATGCCATCGTCAAGTATTTGAGGTATTCGTCCTGCTCAATTTTTACCTCATCTAATGAGGCCTCTTCTCCGGCTTTCTTTCCTTCATCATTCAGTTTCTGAGCTTTCAGTTGCCGCTCAAAACGATACAGTTTAAGGCCGTCGAGATCCTTGTCTTTTTCTACGTACCCGGAAACATCAAGACTCAATGACGGGCGGTCCGCCAAGGCGTCGCCGATCTTTTTCATCTTTTCCTGCGCAGGCTCGTCCAACATTGCGCGCCCGTAGGCAAACTCAATCTGATTCATTTCTTCACCGCCGCCACCTCTAAGTGCAGCACCGATCAAGGCGAATGGTGCTGTGGCGGCCTTGGCGATCAGGTTCGTGATGACCTGTACGAGGGTTCCCCAAACACTGAATTGTGGGTCGTCGAGGGAACCTGTGAGGGGGGCATCCAACTTGATCGTGCCGTTGCGATCTTTGAGCAGAGAGATGGCAAGCTTAACCGGTAGCCCAGTAGCGTCAGGACTGTTGACGGAATCACCAAAGGTGAATTGGTCGATGACGACTTTGTTCTCTGCTTTGAGTTGGCGATTCGCAATCAGATAGTGGAGATTGAGCGTGAGTTTGCCTTTCTCGATCGTGTAGCCCGCATACTTCCCAGAGTATGGTGTCATCGGATTGAGGTCGACATCTTTAAAATCGACCGACAGGTCAACAAACAAATCTTTACTGAACGGATTTACCTTGCCTGTAATGGTGAGCGGAGCAACGTTATCGAGATGGGCACGCAGGTCGACATCTGCAGGAGTGGTACTAGTAGAGAGAAGCTCTGATACCCGTCCACCAAGCTGAGTCAGTTTGGCGGAGTAATTCGGTTTGATGAAATGATCACTAAAATCGACGGTTCCGCCTTGCAGCGTGACTTTGGTGATTTTGATCGGTGTTGCGGTTGCGGATGGTTGTGACGCTGGCGTAGGTGAGGAAGGTGACGCCGGTGAAGAAGCGCTGGCAGCTTGTGGTGTCGTAGCTGATGGTGAGCTTGCGGGTTGGTCAACGGCGATACTTTGGACGTTGAGGGTGGTGTCGGGGTTGATGATGAGGCGCGAGTAGAAATCAGCGAGCGCGACCTCATTAATGTCCACACGTAGCGGGCTGGTGTTGAAGTTTATCCCAGTGACATAGAGTGACTTCCATTTGAGGAAATCCTCTGAGGTGGCTTTGTCGATAGTCGTAAGCTTGGTCACTGCGGCTTGTCCAGCGTAGGTTACTTGCAGGTTGTTGTCTTTATCCGACTGAAGGGAAAGGTTCCCTTCAGCAGACACTGCCCCACTGGTCAACGCGATCTTCAGTTTGTCGGCAAAGTAAGGGCGAAACGGTAAGATATCGATTCCTTTCGTATTCACCTTGAGTGTAGTAGAAAGTGGCGTGAGGCCGATCGGGCCATCGAGAGCGATGCTACCGGTCTTATTCAAGGTCAAACGGACAGCAGCCTTGAATTTATTGTTCTTGTCGGTCGAGAAATTTTCCACCGTGATGCTGAGCGGGGCTGCCAGAATTGAAACCGGTTGTGGTGGCACTCTATCATCGACCTGCACGGTATATTGGTCGAGGTTGATCTTTTTCACTTGTACGAGCCACGGTGTTGCGGCAGTCGCTTGCGGGACTGGTGGTGTTTGGGAACTTTTGACAGCCTTTTTTCCTTTGCGTACTGGAGGCGCTTTTTTCTCCGGAACGTGGGCTGCAGGGACAAGCGTCGCGAGACTCACAGTGCCATCGCTTTCGCGTCGGACTCGCACTGTTGCCTTCCCGGTAGTGACTTCATTTACAGTCACTAGCTGTTTCTCGACATCGAGAGCTGCATCCTTGATCGCGAAGGTCGGGATGTTAAGAAAGTCCTCTTTCTCTCCCTGCTTTCGTAGCCGCAGGGCATTCAGTGAGACTGCCAACCCGGTGAGAGTTGTTGTGGCATTGGCCTCTGCTCCTTTGCTATAGGAAAATTGTGTTGCTACATCGATTTTCCCGTCTTCGATATCAAACAAAATGTGCTTGGCATAATACGGCGAGTAGCGATTAATGAGCAGTTGCTGAGCAGAGACGGAACCCTCCGCCTTGAGGGGCTCCCGTACGATCGTTCCCGTCTGTTGAATGACTTCTCCTGCATCGCTTTTACACGACACTTCGACTGTGAGTGGTTTTGCCGCGTCTGTACTGACCTGACGGACAGTGATGTTGAGATCAGCAAGGGTCGTCTGAAACGGTCTTTCTTGTGTTTCATCCAGGAACGTGACTTTTCCTCCAGCGAGGCGGATTTCTGGGATTTCGATAATCGTGGGAGTCGCTTCTGGTGAGGGTTCCGGTGACTTCTCAGCTGCGACGATCGTGTCGGTTTTTGGCTGGTTGCTTGTCCCGTGTGGCAGCGGAGCTGCTTCTGTCTTCGGTTCCTCTGTTTTTTCCGACTCGACTGGTTGTTGCCCCGTCGTACTTTCTCCTTGTGACTCACTCACTGTTGCTATCTTGGTTTCCGCCTTCTGGTCGCCAACCAAGGTCGTCACATTGAGTACACCTGCTTTATCGAGTTGCAGATGGATTTCCGGTCCTTGCAGGAGGATCGTGCCAAGATTGACTTTACGGCCAAACACATCAAGTGACTCGACTGGTACATCTAGCAACGGCAACGTCACAATCGGATGCCCTTCAAGATCGGTCACTGCTAACTGATTGAGGCCGATCTTACCGTTAACGATCAACGCCGGCGTTTGTTCCTGTGGCTGGGTAAAGGACAATGCGAGCTTGGTACTGAGACTACCGGACGTGAGCTTAAAGCGGAGGTCGGCAGGGACGTACTCCAGGTACTTTGGCAGTTCAATGTTATTGATATTCACATCGAGTGCCGTCTCCCGCGAATCGCTGAACGGTTTACTGCGCCCTGTAAGGTTTATCGGTGTCCCGTTCACGTTCACCGAAAACGAGGGTTGGGTGTACACGTCAATGTCGTAGGGCAGATTCGACAGAAATGGCACACCAATGTTGAGATCGGCGACTGTATGTTGAGATTTTTTTGGTCGGTCGTCGAAATCGATCCGGCCATTTTCCAGGCGAATGTTATTGAAAGAGAAGCGGAGCGGCTCTGTTGCTGGTGGAGGTTCTGGTTGTGGTTCTGGCTTAGCTGTGAATTCTTCGAGCAGATCGGAAAAATTATATGACTGATCGTCATTGCGGACGATTGCAAGGTGAGGAGAGCGAAGCAAAATGTCGCGGACAATAGGACCGCGCTCCCATATTGAGGCCGCTTCAAGATCAAGGGCTAACTCCTCAAACGAAACAAATGGATCAGAACCATTGCGATCCTTTATGTTGAGTCCTTTCATTTGTAACGTGAGATGAAAGGGGTTAAAGCGTACTTCGTGGACAGTTGTCTGGCGATGCAACAGTTTGGTTGCTTGGGTCTCCACGACGTACTGCAAAATATAAGGTAACCCAAAGAAGCCGAAGAGTGTGAAGACCGCAAGTCCGATAAGGCTCCACAACAAGAACTTTTTCCAGAAACCAAGAGTCAGAACTCTTGAGAGGTTCATCATCCCTCACCCCCCAGTACGACAAATACATCACTACAGATTAGCTGAGTGATGAGGTCTACCCTAAACTGCGAAATGCGTCACGTCAAAGATAGTTTTCCGACCTGGCACTTGGTCAGGACGTACGCTATAAGCGCCGCAGACCAAAGAGGAGGAATCAGCAATGGCAGAAGCTCAACTGTTTGACATTATGTACTCGATGCGAGCGATGCGGCGACTCAAATCCGATCCGATTCCCGAAGCGACGCTCAAGAAAATTATTGAGGCTGGCATTCATGCGCCAAGTGGTGGCAATCTACAGGACTGGGCATTTGTTCTGGTACGTGACGCTGACGGCAAGCGTTTCATCCGCGATCGGTATTATGGCATGTGGCAAAAGCTAGCTGCAGATCGCCCAATGCCTGCAGATCTTCCGCCCGCGCGGATGCGTATGTATCAGGCCGCTGCTCATTTAGCCGAACATTTGCACGAAGTCCCGGTGATCTTACTTGCGTGCGCACGTCAAGATTATCCACCGTTTGCGAAGTTTGGCTACGAACGAGCCAGTGTCGCCACGGTACATGGATCAATCTATCCAGCAGTGCAGAACATCATGTTAGCTTGTCGGGCACTCGGTGTGGGAACTGTCATCACCACCATTCACTGTTGCTTTGAAGAAGAGCTAAAGCAGAAACTGGGTATCCCAGCAGAAATGGAAGTCAGCGCGTTGCTGCCGCTTGGATATCCACAAGGGAATTTCGGTCCAACCAAACGGCAGTCGGTCGAGGCCGTGATTCATTGGGATCGCTGGGCAAAGAAAACAGCTTGAAGGTCTTGGTCGGTGTGAGGGCGAGCGACGTACGATATCTCGCACGTCGCTACGATTTCCCCACGACCTCTTGCCACGTCAAGCCAAAGCGTGCGAGGTATTTGTGTAGACGATCGGTATCGTTGGCACTACGTCGCCTTGCCATGCTCGTAGCAAAGAGCTTGCGCCCGACATCAGCAAGATTTTTCGAGGTACGACAGACTTTGATGACTTCCGTCAGTTTTAGTTGATCGAATAAAATTGACGAATCACAAGGTGAAGGAGGTGGGCAGATTCTGCGTACTTCCCTTGCCCTTGCTATTCTGACTAAACAGCCAGTGCGTATCGAACATATCCGTGCCAAACGCGCAAAACCAGGACTTCTGCGTCAGCATCTTACCGCTATGAGGTTAAGGCTTCGTGGCCCCAATGGAATCCAGATAACCATTACTGTACGATTTACGTTTCAGGAAAGAAACGTTATCCTTGCTAGCTGAAGCTCGTTAGGAGTATATCATGCCTAAGAGTGAGGTAGGGCAAGTGAAAAGAGATGGTGATCTGGACTGATTACTTTAAGTACCGAGCACGGCTACGGGGATTTGATCTCACCATTATTGAGCAAATTGTGAGATTCTCCGAAGAGAGATATTTTGATACGGCAACGCAACGTAGTGTAGCTATTGGACGACATGGAAATCATACAATACTGGTGCCATACGATCAGGAAGATGATACTCTAACGCCGGTCACCGTTCACGTCACAACAAGACAGCAGGTGGACTTTCGGTTACGGACAGGAAGGTTCAGACCATGAAGCAGCCAAAGTTAGCATACTTCGAGCAGGAAGATATTCTCCATCTCGCCATTTCTGATGAGGCAGAAGCAAACAGTATCGAAGTGAGCCCCAACATCACGGCAGAGCTCAATGAAAAAGGCGAATTGATCGGCATAGAAATTCTCAACGCCAGTGCTTTTGTGAGAGATGCGATTATGGAAGGCGTACAAGCAAAAGTCTTGAATCTCGTCTCTGTCAGGGAATAGCCTTTGATCGTATTCTATTTCTCTGCCACCAACACCGCGATCGGATAGGCAAATCGGATCTTACCGTTTTCTCGGCGCGCATCGACGCCTAAGCCGTCATCATCGAGCGATTCCATAAGCATCTGTCGTAATTTGTCAGCGTCACCAGAATTGGGAAACGAACGCTGCAGTGCGTCGTCAAGATCAGATTCGACTTTGTAGGAGGTCTTGCGCGGTGCGGGTAGTTCGACCCATTTGAAGAGTAGTTCGAACTCTACCAGTGCTAATGCGCGGGTGTGAGAAGGATCGCGGAGCTTCTCAGCACGGTTGTAGGCGGCAGCCTTGGCTGGATCGGGAGATATCGCGGCATCGATGACCACGACTTTTCCACCTGGTTTACAGACACGCTTCATCTCCGTCAGAACACCTTCTGGGTCCATGAAATGATGAAACGCATAACGAGAAGTGACAATTGAAAACGACGCATCGGGATATGGCAGTGGCTGTACCGTGCCAACTTGCCAGGTGATATTCATCAGACCTTTTTGTTGTTGGAGTCCACGTGCGTGGTCGATCATGGCCGGAACTATATCGATGCCGGTCACGTGTCGGACATGTGGAGCAAAGGCACAGACAATCAAGCCAGGACCACACGCTACATCAAGAACCGTGTCGTCTGCTGTCACACCGGTGAAGTCTACGACCAGCTTGAGCGCCTCTTCGTCTTTGATGCCTGGTGCGGTCGCGAACGGCACTACTTGTTTGCTGAATTGATCGAGAATCAGGTCTTGGTGGGTGGGCATGGCCTCCTCCCTTTCAGAACGGGCGACCACATAGGGTCGCCCCTACAATACCCCTCGCCCTGTCTCTCTCATAAGGGTAGGTTTCTTATCCAAGCCACAATTGGCGCGGATTTCCCGTCGTGAGGGTCCGCCTGTTCGTCATGCCCGCGCAGGCGGGCATCCAGGAGCTTCACCCCTGAACGATTGCGTATTCTCCCTGGATTCCCGCATTCGCGGGAATGACGGCTCGTCTTTTCTCAGCGTAACAGCCTACCCCTAAAAGGTAGGCTGTTACGCTCCATTAGGGAGAGGGCACCTACAGCCAAAGGATTCTAGTTATTGCTGCTGCAGCTTATCGCGCACGAGCTTGCCCATCTCGGTACAGCTCACTAAGCGACATTCCGGTTGTGCGATGTCGCCAGTGCGATAGCCAGCCGCGAGCACATCATCAACGGCCTTCTCAATCGCTTGCGCAGCTTTCTCTTGATCAAACGATAGACGCAGCATTAACGCAGTTGAGAGAATCATCGCCAGGGGATTTGCTTTATTTTGCCCGGCAATGTCCGGTGCAGTACCGTGAATCGGCTCGTAGAGCCCTTTCTTGCCTTCACCTAATGAAGCTGATGGCAATAGTCCCATCGAACCGGCCAGCATCGAGGCTTCATCCGTAAGAATGTCACCAAACATGTTCTCTGCTGCAATCACGTCAAAATCCTTCGGGCGACGGATTAAGTGCATCGACATGGCATCCACAAGAACATCTTCGTACTGCACGTCTGGATATTCTTTGGCAACTTCATGCGCGACTTCACGCCACATCCGCGAGGTCGCCATGATGTTAGCTTTATCAACCGAAGTCAGTTTCTTACGGCGCTTACGCGCGAGTTCAAATGACGCACGCATGAGACGGGCAACCTCACCTTCGGTGTAGAAGATCGTATCAACGGCTTCACGTCCGGCAGGGCCCGTGCGACGCTCACTCGGTTTGCCATAGTACACACCGCCAGTGAGTTCGCGTACGACGATGAGATCAACCCCATCCAATACTTCTGGTTTGAGGGTAGATGAATTAATCAGATGACGATTCAACTGGATCGGTCGCAGGTTCGCATAGAGGCTCAGTTCTTTGCGCAAGCCGAGAATAGCTTGTTCCGGTCGGACGGTTGATTTCGGATCATCCCACTTTGGTCCACCAACCGCCCCCAGCAGCACAGCCTCGCTTTCTTTAGCAACACGCAACGCAGAGTCGGTTAGTGCCACACCATGCGCATCAATCGAACAACCACCTGCTAAGGCTTTTTCGCAGTTGAAACTGAGACCAAACTTTTGCTCGACAATTTTGAGCGCTTGCAGCGCTTCTTCCATTACTTCAGTGCCAATGCCGTCACCGGCAAAGACCGCTATTTTATGTGCCATTCCTTGCTCCCTTGTCATTGATCGGATAGGCGGGCGGTGCCCACCCTACTAGACTTGCGGGCAAGACGCCCGCGCTCCCATGCTCTAGACTCCTAGACTCCTAGACTCCTAGACTCCCAGACTCCTAGCCTGTCTTCACGGTCCTTCCCGATGCAGCCCCGCCTGATGACCATAGCGATCACGATGGGCAAGTTTGTTGAGTGCATTCACGTATGCCAGTGCGCTCGCCATAATGATGTCAGTATGTGAGCCTTGACCGTTGACCGAGGCGCCATTCTCACGCAGCAGGCACGTCACTTCACCTTGAGCATCAGTTCCACCAGTAATCGACTTCACTGAATACCGTTCCAGTTTCGGCTCAAATCCTGCGATCTTGGCAATCGCCTTGTAACATGCATCGACCATGCCGTCACCGGATGCGCTATCGACAAACTCTTGCTCTTCAACTTTCATCTTCACTGTCGCATGCGGCACGGCCATGCTTGAGGATGTCACATTGAGATACACTAACTCGTACTTCTCAGCTCCACGCACGGCTTCTTCAGTCACGATAGCAATGAGGTCTTCGTCATACACGTTCTTCTTCTTATCCGCTAACGTCTTGAAGCGCTCAAAGGCTTTGTTCATATCAACACCGGTGTAGTCGATGCCAAGATGTTTAAGGCGATCGATAAATGCATGGCGCCCTGAGTGCTTCCCTAAGACCAGCTTGTTGCTGTCGAGACCCACATCTTGCGGCCTCATGATCTCGTAGGTGAGTTTGTACTTGAGGACTCCATCTTGGTGAATACCGGCTTCATGCGCAAAGGCATTGGCACCCACGATAGGCTTGTTCTGCGGTACCGCTAAGCCGGTGACCTGAGCAAGCGTTTGACTCGCAGGCGCGATGTGCTCAGAGATGACATTGGTTTTGACGTTTGCGAACACATCTTCACGGGTGCGCAATGCCATGACCACTTCTTCCATCGACGTGTTGCCGGCACGTTCACCAATACCGTTGATTGTGCATTCAACTTGACGGGCGCCGTTCTGGATTGCCGCAAGCGAGTTGGCAACTGCGAGGCCCAGATCATTGTGACAATGCGCACTCCAGGTGACTTTATTGGCGCCAGGGGTTTTCTCGCGCAGATACTTGAAGAGTTCGCCGTACTGCTGCGGAATGGCATACCCGACCGTATCCGGAGCATTGATAGTCACGGCTCCAACCTTGATGGCTTCACCAAAGAGCTGCACGAGATAGTCGCGGTCGGAACGTGACGCATCTTCTGCGGAGAATTCGATGTAGTCGAGGTACTTTTTGGCAAAGCTAATAGCCCACACGGTTGCATCGAGCGCCTCTTGGCGGCTCATCATCAGCTTATGTTTGAGATGAATATCGGAGGTGGCGATAAAGATATGGATGCCGGGACGCTTGGCTTTTTCGACGGCTTTGATCGCGCGGGTGACATCGAGTTCTTTGGTACGCGCCAGACTCAAAACGATTGGGGTCGTGACCAGTTCAGCAACGCGTTTTACCGACTCGAAATCACCGTCCGAAGAGGCGGCAAACCCGGCCTCGATGACATCGACTTTCAGGTTTTCCAGTTGCCGGGCGATCATGACCTTCTCTTCGATATTCATCGTCGCACCGGGAGACTGCTCACCGTCTCTCAAGGTCGTATCAAATATTTTGACAACTTCCCGTTCCATACAGTTCCTCCTTACAAGCTCACACAACAAAAAAGGGCTGCGAGTTTACCCGCAGCCCTTCAAAGCAAGAGGCCACGGGGGTTGGTTATCCCGCCCGTGGCCTCCGAGATTCACATGCGTTTTATGCACTCCTCTCGGACTCCCCAGGCGGGGTCGTAAGCAGCAGGGCCAGCAGTAGGCCGAGCAGTCCTAACAAGAGTCCAAGAGAGAGAATTGACATGCTTGGTACCTATAGACGACTTTTCTCGCTACTGTCAAGGCCTTGAGGGAAGGGTGGGGTCAAATATTCTTCTTCGGGAGGGGGACCTTCCGTCACTTGCGGTTTGGTTCTTCCTCTGCCAATGAGAAAACGAACTGGCCCGGAGAGCGCGTACAGTGAGCAGATGGTGAACAGCATAATTTGTGGCGCAGCAATGGTCATCTGTATGACGACTATCGCTGCGATGAGAATCCAAAATGGCTGCCGGTGGCGTAGTTTCAAGCCTTTAAAGCTATAATACGGTAACGTGCTCACCATAAGTGCAGCCAATGCGTAGACAAGTAACAGGAGGGTCAGGTGTTTATTGGTTGCACCCTCGCCTCCGAGGAAATAGTACATTTGAATCGTTACTGCGACGACTGCTGCGGCCGCTGGTATAGGTAAGCCGACAAAGTTGTTCTTGTCGACTATTTCGACCTGGACGTTGAAGCGGGCGAGTCGTAATGCCCCACATGTCACATATAGTGCTGCTGCCAGCCAGCCCCACGCTCCCCACGGTTCCAAGGCCCAACGATACGCGAGTACCCCTGGCGCGACGCCGAAAGCGATAAGGTCGGAGAGCGAATCATACTGCACGCCAAACGAACTCGACGTGTGGGTCAAACGTGCGATGCGACCATCTAACGCGTCGAACACCATTGCGACGAGGACCGCAATCGCAGCAATGAGGTAATCTTCACGAAGGGTGGCAATAATTGCATAGAAGCCACAGAAGAGTCCGCCTGTGGTGAACAAATTGGGCAGAATATACACCCCTTTGCGTAAAGGAGGGGAAATGCTGCGACGCTCTTTTTCAACTTTGGGTGGCGTGGGAAGGGCTCGAATCTTCGGCCGTGGTGCATTCATGCTGAAGTCTTCTTTTCTTTCATGCAACGGTTACAGTGAGTATCGCCTGCCGAGGTGCTACACATATTCGGCGACGATGGTCTCGCCAGCTTTCACAACTTGACCCACTTGAATCTTGATCTGCGCGTCCACCGGACAGTACAGATCAACCCGAGAACCGAGCATAATTATACCATATCGCTCACCCTGGCGGACACGCTCACCGCCTTTGAGTGAACAGACAATCCGACGGGCAAGAATGCCGGCAACCTGAACAAAGACAACACGCCGACCTTGAGCATCTTGCACGGTCACGCCGTTTTGCTCATTGACTTGTGTCGCATCTTCAGCAAACGCCGGGCGAAATTTCCCCGCTTGATACTGTACGCTTTCCACCACCCCGGATACCGGCAGACGATTGACGTGGACATTCAGCGGCGACATGAAAATACCGATGCGAGTGGCAGGGGAGGTGAGCCAACGCTCGTTCGCTACATTCTGTTCTATCGTGACCACTCGACCATCAGCGGGAGCGACGAGATAACGATCGTCGTCTGGTGCGAATCGTTCTGGGTCACGAAAAAAGTATGCGACAAAGAAGGTGAGGACAAGAAAAATCAGTCCTAGCGTAGGGAAACCAAGGAGATTGGAAACCAGGCACAGAATGCCGAGAGCGAAGATGCGAGGGTATCCCTCACGGGCGAAATGCATTGTGATGAGGCTAGCGGCTGGAGACTTGAGGCTTGGTGGGGCTGGGTGAATAGTCTCTAGTACCGTGTCTCATAACTTCGTGAGCAGTTGTAGGGCGTGCGAAGCGCGCCAACTCACTGGCGTGTGGCACGCGCCCTACGATTTCACCACGCATGAACTTGCGAGACACGGTACTAGCTTCCAGCCCCTAGCCCCTAGTTTTTCGTCTTATCAACCAGTTTGTTACGTTGCAGCCACGGCATCATGCCACGCAGCTCTGCGCCGACTTTTTCTGCTGGATGATTCGCGCCTTCTGTGCGCAACTTGAGGAAGTTGGGTAACCCCGCACGATATTCATTGATCCACTCATCGGCAAACTTACCAGCTTGAATATCTGCCAGGATTTTCTTCATCTCTATGCGGGTCTGCTCGCCAACAATCCGTTTCCCGCGTGTCATGTCGCCATACTCAGCCGTGTTGCTGATCGAATAGCGCATATTGGAGATGCCACCTTCGTAGACGAGATCCACGATCAATTTCATTTCATGAATACATTCGAAATAGGCCATTTCTGGTGCATAGCCTGCTTCGACCAGCGTCTCAAACCCGGCACGCATCAGTTCGGTCAAGCCACCGCACAACACTGATTGTTCACCAAAAAGATCGGTCTCAGTTTCCTCGCGGAAATTGGTTTCGAGAATTGCAGCGCGCCCTCCACCAATTGCCGAAGCCCAGGCCAGGGCAATCTGCTTACTGTTCCCAGACGGGTCTTGGGCGACTGCAATCAAACAAGGGACACCTTGGCCTTTTTCAAATTCGCTGCGTACCAAATGTCCTGGTCCTTTAGGGGCGACCATGAACACGTTAACGTCTGCAGGTGGCACAATCTTTTTGAAGTGAATATTGAAGCCATGTGCGCAGGCCAGATATTTACCGGCTTTCATATGCGGGCGAATATCTGCTTCATACATACCACTCGCTGCTTCATCAGGCGTGAGAATCATGATGATGTCAGATTCAGCAGCCGCAGCCGCGACATCCTGAACGAGAAAGCCGGCATTTTCAGCCTTTGGCCATGAGCTACTGCCTTTTTTCAGCGCAATGCGCACATCCATGCCGCTGTCACGTAAGTTCAACGCATGGGCATGCCCCTGGCTTCCATAACCCACGATGGCGACCTTCTTCCCCTTCAGCAGAGAAAGGTTCGCGTCTTTATCGTAATAAATGTTCATGCTCATGAGGCCTTCTCCTTCTTTTTCTTTCCGGTTAATTCAACAACCTCGCCGCGGCTAGAATCCATCAACGCTTGTCCACCGCGATGCATGGCAACTTTCCCGGTACGGACAATCTCTTTAATCCCGAGCGGTCTCAGCAAGTTGAGAAATGCGGCAATTTTTTCTTCGGCGCCGGTAATCTCAATAATGTATGAACGTGGGTCAACATCAATGACTTTCGCGCGAAAGATGTTCACAATGTTCAACACTTCAGCTCGCGTGCGCTCGTCGATGGCGACTTTTATCAACGCCATCTCGCGTTCGACGGATGGGGAGTCTTGGAAATCGATAACCTTGATGACACAGATTAACTTGTTGAGCTGTTTGGTAATCTGCTCAACGATCTGATCGTCGCCGCTGGTGACGAGGGTAATACGCGAGAGAGAAGGGTCAAGCGTTCGCGCAACTGAGAGGCTTTCGATGTTGAATCCGCGCCCGCTGAAAAGGCCGACGACACGGGCGAGGACCCCAAATTCATTCTCGACGAGAATAGAGATCGTGTGATCCATGGCTACTCATGGAGGGTACAAGGTGAACCGCTGCCTTAACGGGCAGAGAGGTACTCTCACCGTCACACGACCCCCACCTCGAACAAGTAGACACCTCAGAATTGGAGGGAGACGATCGTCTTTTAGGCTGCGGGTTGCCGGTGGCGAGACAGGATCTCCATCATCCTGTCTTTGCCGGCAAGCTTTTGTTTCTGGATGCGTTTCAGTTCTATTTCTTCTTCTTCCGTCAAAAAGTGTTGATGTTTCAGTTCTTCAGAGCGTCGCTTCAATTCCAGATGTTCCTGGTAATGAGTTCGCAGCTCAGGATCGGTTTCCATCAGTGAGCGGATGAGTTGCTCTTCGTGACTTTCCATAACACCTCCCTGACAGAAGAAAAGCGTTCAGACTGTAAATACCCTACCGCAACTTGTCAACGTCCGCAAATAGACTTTCTTCCCTCCCAGCCTCTTTTTAATGATGTGCCTGGGCGGCCTGGGCTTGTTTCGCTTCTTGCACAATCTTGTCGGTCAAATGCGGCGGCAGAATTTCATAGTGAGAAAATTCCATATGAAACGTACCTCGACCACTCGTCATCGAGCGCAAGTCTGGTGCATAGGTCAACATCTCGGCCATTGGTACGGCAGCCTTGATGATTTGATTGTGCCCTTTTGCATCGACATTCAGCAGTCGCCCGCGTCGTCGGTTGATGTCGCCAGTGATGTCACCGACGTGTTCTTCTGGGACGACGATTTCGACTGTCATGATCGGTTCAAGCATTGCGGGCTTGGCCTTTTCGACGGCATGCTGGAAACCAAGTGATCCAGCAATCTGGAATGCCAGATCCGACGAGTCTACGTCGTGGTAGGAGCCATCGTACAATGCGACCCGCACATCGACTATCGGGTATCCAGCCAGGAACCCTTTCTCAAGCGCAGCGCGTATGCCTTTCTCGACCGATGGAATGTACTGGCGCGGAATAGCGCCGCCCTTGATTTCATCGACGAATTCAAACCCTTTGCCACGTGGCAGTGGTTCGATGCGAATCCAGGTATCGCCAAATTGTCCACGTCCGCCGCTTTGTTTCTTGAGGCGTCCCTGGGCATCTGCCTTACCGGTAATGGTTTCGCGATACGGCACTTTGGGAGCTTTGAGGTCGACTTCGACACCGAATTTGCGTTTGAGCTTTTCGACGGTAACTTCGACGTGAAGTTGGCCAGCACCAGATAAGAGGATATCGTTGTTTTGCGGATCGCGTCCGACTTTGAGAGCCATGTCCTCGTCTGTGAGTTTGTGCAGTGAGGTCATGATTTTCTCTTCATCGCCACGCGACTTCAGGCCGAGAGCAAAAGAAATCGCCGGCTCAAAGTCGACCAATGGGGCTAATACCACCGGTGCTTTTTCATCACACAGTGTGTCTCCTGTGTGAGTATCTTTCAGTTTGGCGACCGCGATAACATCGCCAGCCATAGCGGCTGCTACTGGCGTCTGTTTTTTGCCGTCGAGATGAAATAAATGGCCAAGGCGTTCTTTGCCTTCGCGTGTCGAATTGAGAACAACCGAGTCTCCATCTATCTTTCCAGAGCACACCACGAATATAGACAAACGCCCGGTAGGCGAATCCACGGTTTTGAACACGCGGGCCATAAACGGCGCTGTAGGATCAGGTTTTCGTTCGACAGCTTCGTGCGTTTTAGGATTGGTGCCTTGCACCGCAGGGCGATCGGCGGGAGAGGGCAAGTAATCAATAACGGCATCGAGCAAGGGTTGGATGCTCGCGCATCGTGAGCCCGATCCACACAGAACGGGGAAGAGTTTGGCCGAGACCACAGCGTCCCGCAATGCTTGCTTCAATTCAGCGGAGGAGATTTCGCCACCTTCTAGGTAGCGGGCCAATAAATCATCATTGGTCTCAGCAACGGCTTCAACCAGTTTCTCGCGATATTCATCAGCTTCACCTTGCACGTCCGCAGGAATTGCCTCTTCTTTGACTGCACCGTTGTCGCCTTCGAAGATGAGTGCCTTCATACTCAGCAGGTCAACGACGCCACGGAAATTTGCTTGTGCGCCAATTGGTACTTGAATCGCCACGAGCTTTGCTTCTAGTGTCTTGCTCATTCCGTCGAGGACTTTTTGTAGAGAGCCTTCTTCACGGTCCATGCGAGAAATGAAGACAAGGCGTGGGAGTTTCAGTTCGTCTGCCCAGCCCCACAACCGTTCACTTTCAACTTTAAGGTTGCCAGAAGGAACTCCGAGGAAAATTGCGCCGCCCATCGCTTCCATTGCGTGACGCGTATCGGACAGGAAGTTTGCATATCCAGGAGGGTCTACCAACATAAGGTCGTGGCGTTTCCACGACAGAGTGTGAAATGCAGTTGATAACGTAATCTTGCGGCGGGTTTCTTCAGGTTCGAAGTCGAAGACCGAGCTTCCCTCTTCAACACGGCCCATACGGGTCGTTGCTCCAGCCGCGAACAACAGCGCTTCCCCAAGCGTCGTCTTACCTGCTCCGCCCTCAGCTAAGATACCCACGGTTCTCATGCGGCGGATGTCGTCAACAGCCATAGTTCCCTCCTCTTATAGCCGTCAGCTTTCAGCAATCAGCTTTCAGCTTAAGACTCCACCATTATTGTAGTTGCGTCTTTTTGGCTGATCGCTGATCGCTGACCGCTATCAGCTTTTTATTGATTTCGTTCGTACAATATCCGTAATCCTTCCAGCGTCAAAAACTCATCCACTTCTTCAATCGTTGCAGATTCAGACGCGATCAACTGCGCAAAGCCACCAGTCGCGATGACGCGGGCTTTCACTTTATGTTCTTTTTGAATTCGTTCAACCATCCCGTCCACGAGTGCGGTGTACCCAAAGAATATTCCTGACTGAATTGCGTGCACGGTATTCCGTCCCACGGCATGCGGCGGTTTGACCATTTCGACACGATAGAGTTTGGCTGTCTTGTGAAACAAGGCATCAAGCGAAATGCCCACACCAGGCACGATCGCGCCGCCCAGATACTCGCCAGCCTTGGTGACGTAATCGAAGGTGGTTGCTGTACCGAAATCGACGACGATCGTCACGTCATGATACCGATCATACGCTGCTACCGCGTTGACGATGCGGTCGGCACCAACCTCACGTGGGTTGTCATACAAAATCGGCATCCCCGTCTTGATGCCTGGCCCAACCATCAGTGGCGACAGGCGAAAATACTTACGGGCAAGTTCTTCCATGACGTTGTTCATGGGAGGGACAACACTCGATACGACGATTCCCTGTACAGTTGAAAAGACTAAGTCAGAAGCAGAAAACAAACTACGCAGCAGAACGCCATACTCATCTGCGGTGCGTTCGGCCTCAGTGAGGAGCCGCCAGTGATGGGACAGTTTCTTCCCCTGATACAGTCCAATCACTGTATGTGTATTGCCAACGTCAACGACGAGGATCATGCGTTTCTCCACGATCGTATCCGCCAATTACACTAACATCTCCGGCTAATAGCCGGTGGACAACTCCATCGGTCTCGCTCTGCACCAGTAATGCTCCATCATTGTCGAGCCCGAGCGCAGTTCCTGTAACCGTGCCTTCAGGTGCGGCAACCGCGATCCGCTTCCCTAATACCTCGGATGCGTACTGCTCCCACGGCATCCGTAGTGCAGCGAATCCCTGTTCTATCCATAGAACATAGTACTTCTCAAGATGGGTCAGCAGACTGGCGGTAAAGGTGCTGCGCTCAATGGTCCTCCCGCTGACCAAAAGGAGGGAGGAGGCTTTACCGTGCAGTTCTTCTGGAAAGGCTGAGAGCGGTGCATTGATATTGACACCAATGCCGAGAATGACCGCGCGCAATGCGCCTGCCTCAGTTTGCATCTCAGCCAAAATGCCGCAAACCTTCTTGCCGTTGACCAGCACATCATTGGGCCACTTAATGACAGGACGAAGCTGGCAAACGTCGGCAATCGCATTGGCTACGGCAACAGCCGTAAGCAGATTCAATTGGGGGGCGACGCCAGCGGAAACCGATGGGCGTAAAATCACCGAGAGATAGAGATTGACCCCTGGCGGGGAGACCCAACTGCGTCCCAGCCGTCCTTTCCCGCCACTCTGCGCATCGGCGATAACAATCGTCCCTTCTGTTGCGCCTTCGCGGGCGAGTCGAGCCGCATAGATATTAGTCGAATCGATGGTCGGAAAAAAATGAAAGGGATGGCCGATAGTCTTCGTTTGCAGTCGGGTCCGCAAGGCAGTGGCAAAATCTCGTGCAGCAGGACCACTCATACGCCTTCGACTCTGCCTCCTAAGCTTTGGACTTTGGACCTTGGACATTGGCCGTTGAGCTTTCGACCGTGACAGACATGCTCAAATCTACCGCCGATACGGAGTGGGTCAATGCACCCACGGAAATAAAGTCGACACCGGTTTCAGCGACTTCCCGAACACGATCGAGACTCATGTTTCCAGACGCTTCCAAAAGTGCTCGACCATTCACTAATCGTACCGCATCAGCCATCAGCGTCGTCGACATATTGTCGAGCAGAATGATGTCTGCTCGGGCATCGATGGCTTCTTGCACTTCCGTCAGATTCGTACACTCCACCTCAATGCGTAACAGCGACGAGGCGTTCTCCCGCGCACGTCGCACAGCGGCACCGACACCACCACACACCGCAATATGGTTGTCCTTGATCAAAATACCGTCATCCAGGCCCATCCGATGATTGGTGCCACCACCTTGCGTGACGGCATATTTATCGAGAAGACGGAAGCCAGCCAGAGTTTTGCGTGTATCGATGATCTTACATTTGGTGCCGGCGATAGCATCGACGAACTTGCGTGTCAGTGTCGCCACACCAGACATATGCTGCAGAAAGTTGAGCATGGTCCGCTCAGCGATCAGCAGAGCTGCGGCGTTGCCTTGCATTTCTGCGACGACATGCCCTTTCTTCACTGCCGTGCCCTCGTTGACCAACCCTCGCAACTCAGCCGCTGGATCAACAAGCGCAAGGATGCGCTGCGCCAGCGGTAGCCCAGCAACCGTGAGGTCAGCTTTGGCGTTGATATTGCCATACGCACGACGGTCTGGTGGGATCGTCGCTTGTGTAGTCACATCCCCACGGCCCAGATCTTCTTCTAAAGCCATGGAGATGAGACGAGAAATGGCGGGGTGGTCAAACACGAGCATAAAGTGTCCTGGTTAAGCGCGTAATACGTAAAGCGTCAAACGTAAAGAAAACCTCAAATTTCCCTTTTACGTTTTACGTATTACGCGTTACGTCTGTATCTGCCGCAATCGTTCCAAATTCTTTTCCAACGTTACGCGTTTCTCTTCCAGTTGTGTAGCGCGTTCGCGTTGCTCCTCAACCACTTCTTCAGGCGCGCGTTCGATAAATTTCGTATCGCCAAGTTTGCGTTGCACATTGGCAAGGTCACTGGTCACTTTGGCAATTTCTTTTTCAATACGTTTACTTTCTTCTTGCAGATTCACCAGCCCAGCCAACGGTATGTGAATCTCCGCGCCGTCGATCACTGCCAATGCCGCTCCACGTGGTCGCTCGCCATCTTTCTGATAACGAATCTCACCCGTACGGGCGAGGCGACGAATGTATGCTTCATTTTGCCGCAGTTCGGCTTCGACACTCTCCGTACTCGGGAAGATACTCACAGCCAGCTCTTGCCCTGGCGGTAAGTTCATCTCAGAGCGAATGTTCCGGACTGCGCGAATCGTATCCATTAACACCGTCATCCGCCGTTCAGCATCTTCATCAATCAACGCAGCATCAACTTTCGGATACGGCTGTACCATGATGCTGTCATTGGCACGATCAGGATGTAACGCATGCCAAATCTCTTCACTGATGTACGGCATCAATGGATGCAACAACCGCAGTGCAGCATCAAGCACCGTCGCGAGTGTGTGTTTCGCCTGCGCTTGGGCTTTGGCATCGCCGCTATCTAACGCGATCTTACTGAGTTCGAGGTACCAATCACAGAACTCATGCCAGATGAATTGATAGAGCCCTGCGGCAACCTCGTTGAAACGATACTCGTCTAACGCTTGACGCACCTCGCCAATTGCTCGTTGCAATCGCGATAGAATCCAACGGTCGGCAAGACTAAAAGCTTGGGGCTTGAGACTTGGGGCTTGGGGCTTGTTTTCTGCCTCTGGACTTTGGACTTCGTTCATGAGAACGAAGCGCGCGGCATTCCACACCTTGTTAGCAAAGTTACGATAACCAGTGATACGATCCGCCGAAAGGCGAATATCGCGACCCATCGCCGAAAGCGCTGTGAGCGTAAACCGCATCGCGTCAGTGCCGTAGGTTGACATCAATTCGAGTGGATCAACGACGTTACCTTTCGACTTCGACATCTTCTGCCCACTGGCGTCACGCACCAGAGCATGAATGTAAATGTGACGGAACGGCACATCGCCCATGAATTTCAGGCCCAACATCATCATACGCGCGACCCAGAAGAAGATGATGTCGAACCCCGTCACTAACACTGAGGTCGGATAGAAGGTTTTGAGATCTTGCGTCTGGTCCGGCCAGCCAAGGGTGGAAAATGGCCACAAGCCGGAACTGAACCACGTATCAAGCACGTCGGTTTCTTGCGTCAGTTTCGTCGATTTGCACTTCGGACAACTGGTGACATCTTCACGCGAGACGGTCATCTCATTGCAGTCATCGCAATACCACGCAGGAATACGATGTCCCCACCACAACTGACGCGAGATACACCAATCGCGGATATTCTCCATCCACGCGAAATAGGTCTTCTCCCAATGGGTCGGGAAAAACTGCGCGCGGCCATCTTTCACCGCCGCAATCGCCACCTCGGCCAGCGGTTTGATCTTGACGAACCATTGGTTCGACAAGAACGGCTCGACCACCGTCTGACAACGATAGCAGTGGCCGAGCATGATTTTGTACGGCTCGGTTTTGACCAATACACCAGCTTGCTGCAGGTCCTCAACAACTTGCTTGCGGCACTCATAGCGGTCCATGCCAACATACGGACCAGCTTCGCTGGTCATCTTCGCTTTTTCGTCAAGGATAGAAATCGACGGCAAGTTATGCGTTCTGCCGATGTCGAAGTCAGTGAAGTCATGCGCTGGTGTCACTTTCAGTGCGCCAGTACCGAATTCTTTATCGACATGCTCGTCGGCAATGACCGGAATTTCGCGTCCAAGAATAGGGAGCGTCAGGGTTATGCCAATCCAATCGCGATAGCGCTGGTCTTCGGGATGGACCGCAACTGCGGTGTCGCCGAGCATGGTTTCCGGGCGGGTCGTAGCGATCGTTACCGATCCTGCACCATCAGTCCGTGGATAGGACAGATGATAGAGATGCCCTTCACTCTCCTTCGGTTCGACTTCCAAATCAGAGAGTGCCGTCTCGCAACGTGGGCACCAATTGATCAGATAGCGACCACGATAAATAAGACCTTCCTCATAGAGGCGAACAAAAACCTCACGCACAGCGCGTGATAATCCTGCATCCATGGTGAAACGCTCGCGCGACCAATCGCACGATGCGCCAAGGACTTTGAGTTGATTAACGATCTGTCCACCGGATTCTGCTTTCCAGTTCCACGTACGTTCGATGAACTTCTCACGCCCAAGCGCCCAACGATCGGTTCCTTCTTGTAGTAGGAGGCGCTCGACGACATTCTGTGTGGCAATCCCGGCATGGTCCGTCCCTGGGACCCACAGGACTTGGAACCCATCCATACGTTTGTAACGCGCGAGAATATCTTGCAGCGTATTATTGAGCGCATGGCCCATATGCAGCAGGCCAGTGACATTGGGCGGAGGAATCACCATCGAGAAAGGCTGGCCCGTCGCGTTCCGTTCTGGACGAAAATAGCCGCGATCGATCCAGGCCTGCGCCCAGCGTTTCTCCACCAAACTAGGGTCATAGGTTTTATCAAGTGCCATAAGCAAATGAGAAAGGGGTTCTACCCCGATGCGTTAAGGCAGAACCCCCTTTCCTCCAAGCGTTATGCGAAAGGGGGGACTTGAACCCCCATGGGTGTTACCCCACAGGAACCTGAATCCTGCGCGTCTGCCAGTTCCGCCACTTTCGCAAGTGAGGCGCTACTTAACCAACAGTCCTTTTTGCTGTCAATCCCGGAGATTAGATTTGTAGCAGGACTTACGCTTGAGGACCACAAGTATCATTTTAGGGATATGATTACCAAGAAGCAGTACGTCGAATATTTGGTGAGCACGCCGAAGAATTGCACCTGTACGTATCTGGCCGAGCATTTGGAAGA
>Ga0194132_10004545_pt1 | contig 23506 bp, 22 predicted proteins | sample TA2KigOf80mmetaG_FD_148612 | JGI IMG/M metagenome (GOLD analysis project Ga0194132, IMG submission 148612) | Freshwater microbial communities from Lake Tanganyika, Tanzania - TA2015054 Kigoma Offshore 80m | ecosystem: Environmental > Aquatic > Freshwater > Lake | place: Tanzania: Lake... | reverse complement strand
GTAAAAGCGAGAGTTGATGAGCTACTCGCCTTTGCCCAACTTGAAGAGAAGAAAGATGTGAAAGTCGAAGCCCTAAGTGGAGGTATGAAGCGACGTTTAACTATCGCGCGCGCACTTGTTAGTGAACCTGACATCTTGATGCTTGATGAACCAACAACTGGATTAGATCCACAAGCCCGGCATATCCTGTGGGATCGCTTATTTAGATTGAAAGAAGATGGCGTAACGTTAATTATCACGACTCACTTCATGGATGAAGCGGAACAACTTTGCGACCGGCTGGTTGTTATGGATAAGGGCAAGATTATGGCTGAGGGCTCGCCGGCTGAATTAATAAAGAAGTATGCAACTAGAGAAGTTCTCGAAGTCCGGTTTGGTTCGGACAAGAATAAAGAAGTTGCACCAATCCTTCATAAGTTATGTGATCGCATTGAAGAGTTACCCGATCGCATCTTGATGTATGTAGAGGATGGCGAAGCGCTACTCGAAGAGATTGTGGCCAAGAAACTTCATCCAAATACCTCTCTCGTTCGTCGAAGTTCGCTTGAAGATGTCTTCTTAAGACTTACTGGAAGGTCGCTGATCGAGTGAACCAAGGAGTCAGCGTCGCTAAAATCCGGCGAAATGGCGCCTTCTATGTGGCCGAATCCCGGATCCGTCAAATGTCTAAGTGGAAAGGGATTATCACCTTAGTTGCTGTCGGTAACCCACTCTTCTATCTAGTTGCAATCGGAATCGGTATTGGAGTTCTAGTTACAGAAAATTCTGGAACTTCCGGCACCGGTGGCGTTGAGTACATAGTGTTTATAGCACCGGCGTTACTTGCTAATACTGCGCTTCTTGGCGCCATGGATGAAACAGTTTTTCCAGTCATGGAAGGCTTTAAGTGGCGCAAGATGTTTTATGCAACAAATTCGACCCCAATCACGGGACCACAAATTGCACTCGGAGTTTTCATCGCTGCACTAGTGCGCGTTGCATTTAGCGTATTTCTTTATTGGATTTTCCTTATCGCATTTGGTGTGATGACTTTTCAAGAAAGTTGGTTAGCTACAATTGTTGCGATGTATGGTGGAGCCGCGTTTGGCGCGCTTATGATGGGAATCGTTGCTGGAGTTCAAAAAGACGATTATTTCTTAACGGTGCTGGGCCGACTCATCATTACCCCGCTATTTCTCTTCTCTGGCACCTTCTTTCCACTTACAAACATGCCGCTATTTCTCCAACCTATTGGGTGGATCTCACCACTTTGGCATACAACCGAACTGGGAAGGTATTTCTCCTACGGCTATGAAATTTCAGGTTTGATGCTCTTGGTTCATTTCCTAGTACTAACTGCGATGTTGGTCGCCGGAATCAAAATCGCCAATGTTCGATTCACAAATAGGTTGCTTAAATGAGAAGCGCAGTTGAGATTGCTGAATCACGAGCCGAGAAACTAGGTCACCAACTTTACGCTGGACGGGCGCGCGCAATTATTGAGCGAGCTTCGATCGCCCTTCGCTCATCAACCTGGGTTCCAATTGCAACTGGTTTCATCGAGCCAGTCCTATATCTCCTTGCTTTTGGCTACGGAATGGGCACCTTGATTGGAGATATCTCGACCACAACCGGGGCGATTGATTACACAATTTTTATCGCTCCAGGTTTGTTAGCAACTAGCGCTATGAATGGCGCAATCTACGACTCAACTTGGAACGTTTTCTCTAAATTAAATGAGAGCAAGCTCTACCAAGGAATGTTAGCGACTCCGCTTGGCCCACTTGATGTTGCGCTTGGTGAAATTATCTGGGCTTTAATTCGTGGGCTCTCTTATGCAGTTGCATTTATGTTAATCACTGCGCCACTTGGATTGGTCCCAAGCTGGGGAGCAGTTCTTGCTATTCCTGCAGCAGTACTAATTGCTTTTGGTTTTGCATCATTTGGAATGGCAATTACTTCTTACTTTAAGACCTATCAACAGATGGGTTTAATAAATGTCGTACTACTTCCAATGTTTCTTTTTTCTGGATCTCTCTACCCAATCTCGGTATATCCAGATTGGTTAGAGTTCACAATTAAATTGCTTCCTACTTGGCACGGTATTGAGTTAATAAGAGATATCTGGTTTGGTGTAGTCGATTTCTCAAGTTTCTCTCATATTAGTTATTTTCTCGTAATGATTGTTTTAGGACTTTATTTCACAACGCGACGCTTACGTGATTTATTTATGCGTTAATTACGCATACGACACACTGGTTGACCACCCCCGATACCTAGGAGTAAACTCCCCGAAAGCAACATAAGTAATTAAGGAGAGTGGTACCAACAAATCGGTTCTTATGAACCGTATTTGGGAAGTCCCAAACTCCCATGTTTAATCCAACCCATCACCCACAGACCTTTAGACAGGTCCCACTTTCTGCTATCCCAATTTCTAAGGCTCGAATTGAAGAACTCTTGGAGGTTGAGCGCGCCAAGTTCACTGCGCGGGCCCCCAAATCTGGTGAAGAGAATCTTCGCGCTGGGAAAGTAACTCCGCTCGGAGTCGCCTCGAGCTTCCAACACTGGGATCCATACCCAATTTCAATCGTCTCAGCTAAAGGCGCTTGGATGAAAGATGTTGATGGGCGAGACATGCTTGATCTTTCGATGGGCTTTGGTGCGCTTCTTGTTGGCCACTTAAATGATGAAGTAATTAAAGAAGCAAAAGAAACTCTTGAGGTAGGAACTCTCTTTGCAACCCCATCCCCGATTACCCGCGATGGCGCTGAAATTATCTGCCGTCGCTTCGGAATCGACCTGGTCCGCTTTGCTAACTCTGGAACTGAAGCCACGATGTATGCAATTAGAACTGCGCGCGCTGCTACCGGCAAACTCGGAATTGTAAAAATCGAAGGTGGCTATCACGGTTCGTACGACCCACTGATGGTTTCTGCTAAACCAAAGTTGGATCAAGCTGGTCCAGCATCTGAGCCAAATTCTGTTCCACTACCAGCAACAGTTCCTGGCGAAGTTCATGTCGTTCCTTATAACGATGCAGATGCAATTGAGAGAGTTTTCAAAGCGCACTCTGACTCAATCGCTTGTTTGATGATGGAACCGGTACTTGAGAATATTGGAATTGTTCTTCCTGATCTTGGTTATCTTGAGCGAGTTCGTACGCTCTGCGATCAATATGGAATTCTCTTGATTTTCGATGAAGTTAAGACTGGCCTTACCGCAGGCCCACAAGGCGCAGCGCAACGACTAGGCGTTAAACCTGACTTGATTTCACTAGCAAAATCAATTGGTGGCGGAATCCCAGTCGCTGCCTTCGGGGGCAAGCGTGAATATATGCAAACTGTTGTGGATGGAAGCCATGCACATCTTGGAACATTTAATGGTCACTATCTTGCGATGGCCGGAATTCGCGCAGTAGATCGAATCTGTACTCCAGAAGCGCTACAACGATCTGAAGATTTCAATCGCCAGGCTCTAACTCGAGTTGCCGAAATCATTAACGAATATGAACTACCAGCCCACACCGTTGGTTTTGGGGTTAAGGGTTGCATCACCTGGGCTGCTACACCGGTTAGAAATTATCGCGATTATCGCGCAACAGACTTTGATCTTGCAGAACTATCTTTCTTCTGGTCTCAGAATAGAAATGTAATGACTCCCCCGGGTCTTGATGAGCAATGGTTGATTTCTTTGGCGCACGGTCAGCGCGAAGTAGACATCATTGTTGGCGACTTCTTAGATTTTGCAAAAGCCCTTCGAGCTTAAGCGCGGTAGTGGTGCTCCAAACTCCAAGCTCTTACCCCTCCGGCAACGCCAGCAGTATTTGGAACGATAACAACATCATCGCCAATTCGCTCTAAATCAATTGGTCTAATGAGTCGAGCATTGCCTCCACCAATGTACAAACGATCCCACTTAAATACTGGACGAAGCTCTTCGACTAACAATCTAATTCTTCTTGACCAAAACACATTCCCGAGTCGGCGTCGTTCTTGTTCGCCAATCCAAGTGTCATATGTTGTTCCGCGGCGAACCGTTGCATGTGAAAGTTCAAAATGGGGCGCCAATTTTCCACCATAGAAAATTGAAAATCCAAGACCTGTGCCTAGAGTAAGTACAACTTCATAACCTGTTCCAGTAATTATTCCGGCGCCATGAACTTCAGCATCATTGAGAACTAAAGTTGGAATTCCTAACCGTTCCGCAATAGCACTTTGCGCATCAAAACCACTCCACTTTTCTTGCAGTTCTGGATCGATACGAGTTCGTGGTCCTTTTGTTGTTATGTAGTGAGGCGTAGCAACAACGACGCCATTTCGTATCATCCCCGGCATGCCAACTGTTGCGCGATAGCTTTTTGGCAACTCATCAGCGATTAAAGCAATCGTCTCTACAAACCGCTCGGGCGATAACGGGTAAGGGGTCTCAATCCGGTTGGGTTTTGAATGCATCGTTCCGGAGTCATCAAGGGCGCAGCTCTTCAAGAAAAGTCCGCCGCAATCCACCGAAAGCGTAAGGCGCTCAACCATTTCGTTATCTTAAACCCCTTACAAAGATGCTCCGTTTGAGTAGGGTTTTCGGGTGGCGCTAATCGAGATTCGAAATCTCAGTAAAGCATTTGGAAAAGTAAGAGCCGTCGACGGCATCAATTTAGATATTAATTCCGGAGAATTCATTACCCTACTTGGACCATCGGGTTCTGGAAAAACAACCGTCTTACGATTGATTGCCGGCTTTGACGAACCTGATTCTGGCACCATATCTCTTAATGGTGAAGATATAACTCGCCTGCCACCTTTTGATCGAGATGTAAACACGGTCTTCCAGGATTACGCACTCTTCCCGCACATGACTATTCAAGATAACGTCGAATATGGATTGAGAACGAGAAAGGTGCCAAAGGAGGTGCGAGCTAAACAAGCGCTCGAGGCAATCTCTGCCGTGAAACTTGAACATGCCGCTGATCGACTTCCACACCAGTTATCTGGCGGCCAAAGACAGAGAATCGCACTTGCGCGCGCCCTTGTTTTGAGGCCCAGAGTCTTACTACTTGATGAACCGCTGGGTGCCTTGGACCGCCAACTTCGAGAAGAAATGCAACTTGAGTTGAAGAAGATTCAAAGAGATGCCGGAATTACATTTATTTTTGTCACTCATGATCAAGAAGAAGCGATGAGAATGAGTGATCGCATAGTTGTCTTTAATGAGGGTCGGGTAGAACAAGTTGGAACCCCACAAGATGTATATAACAAATCCGCAACGAAATTTGTTGCTGGCTTCTTGGGTGCGGCAAACATCCTGAGTGGCAAAGAGGCAAAGAAGATGTTTAACATCACAGGGACCATGAGTATTCGACCAGAGCGGATGCGATTAGAAGCCGCAAATTACACGGTAAGTAAGGATGAAAACTCAGTCTCAGTTACGGTTAAAGAGCGAGCTTTTGTTGGTGCAAACACGGTCTACATCGTCGAGACCGAGTATGGGCTTCGCCTAAATATAAGTAAGACGAATACAGAATTGCTGGGGCAAGACATTAGTTTTGCAACTGGCGATCGGGCGCTCGCTATCTGGCATAACAGCCATGTAGTTGAGATTCCCGCTTAGTACTGACGCGCGTCAGTCGAAAGGGAGGAAATGAAGGGGAAGAAACTAGCGATACTTAGCGCGTTATCTGCCTCTGTGTTGATCATCAGCGGATGTTCATCCAGCAGCGAAGATAGCTCAGCAGTATCAATTGAAGTGCCTGATATCCCAATGCATGAAGCAATGGGCGAATTTGAAGGCGAACTAAATATCGTTAACTGGTCTGGCTTCGTTGAGCCAGCTTGGACCGATAAATTCACAGCAGATACCGGTTGCAAAGTAAATCCACGCGTCGCTGGAACTAGCGATGAGATGGTCACCCTCATGCGTACTGGTAACTACGACATAGTTTCAGCATCTGGTGATGCTGCGCTACGTCTAATTGTTGGTGGCGATGTGCAGCCACTAAATATCAGCTTAATTCCTAATTTCAGCGATGACATTGCCGCTGGGATGAAGGGAAATGTCTATGACACAGTAAATGGCAAGCCTTACGGAGTACCCATCGGACGCGGAGCAAACTTGCTCCAGTACAACGAAGATGTAACTGGTGGCGCACCTGAGAGTTGGGATGTTGTCTGGGAGCTAGATACTCCTTATAAAGGCAAGATCACCGCTTACGATGCTCCGATTTATATCGCCGATGCGGCCGTTTACCTGATGTATCACAAGCCAGATCTAGGAATCAAGAACCCATACGCACTTGATGAGACACAACTCGCTGCTGCTATCGACCTATTGAAGCAACAGAACCAAGTGATTGGTGAGTACTGGTCAGATCCAGTCGCCCAGATAACTTCCTTCGTTGGTGGCAACACCGTCGTAGGAACTTCATGGGAAGTCTTGCGTAAGTTCGCTGGTAAAGAGAACATCAAGACAACTCTTCCTGTTGAGGGATCAACTGGCTGGTTTGATTCATGGCTAGTTAGCTCAACAACAAAGAACATCAACTGCGCATATGCTTGGATGGATTACACCAGCAAGCCAGAAGTGAATGGTGCAATTGCCGTTAACTTTGGTATGGCACCTGCCAACGTTGCGTACTGTGCTTCAAGCCCAGAAGCTCAAGCTCACTGCGATACATTCTTCGCAGAGGATGAAGAGTTCTTCAAGAGAATCTGGCCTTGGACAACCCCAATTGAAACCTGCGTCGATGGTCGTAAGGATGTGAAGTGCACAAGCTTCCAAGACTGGACCAACGCATGGGCAACCGTTAAAGGTTGATTAAGTAAAACGTGGGGGCTGAGAAATCAGTCCCCACGTCCATAACTTGCTACAGATGATGACTGAGACGATTAGTAAACAGAGCCGGCCTTTATCTTCCTTCTTGCTACGACGAGCAAAAGTAAGGCTCTTCTCGCTACTCGCACTTCCAATGACTTGGATTGTTGGCGTCTATATCGTCTCCTTATTTCTTCTATTGATAACTGCTTTTTGGAATGTTGACCCATTTACCTCAAGAGTTTCACCTGGCTTCAATCTAGATAATTTCGAACTCGTACTCACTGTCCCTGCATACATTGCTACATCTATTCGAACCTTGCTCATTGCTCTTACAGTTACCCTGATCTGCATTCTCTTTGCAGTTCCACTTGGAATCTATATGGCGAAAATCGCCAAGCCCTGGGTTCGTAATCTTCTCGCTGTAGCTATAACTCTTCCGTTGTGGGCGGGATACCTTGTAAAAATAATTGCCATGCGTTTAGTTTTCACCGAAGAAGGTTTCTTCAACTGGGCGATGGCTCCTTTTGGAATTAGAGGGCCCGGTTTCTCAGTTCCCATAGTCATTTTGACGCTTACTTATCTATGGTTCCCGTATATGGCACTTCCGGTCTACACCGCAATCCGCCAGATACCGCCAAATCTCTTCGACGCTTCAAGCGATATGGGTGCAAAAGGTTTCACCACTGTCAACCGCGTAGTTTTCCCGTTGATTGTTCCGGCAGTCATTGCAGGATCGGTTTTTACGTTTTCGCTTAGTTTGGGTGACTACCTTGCAGCTCGATTTACAGGTGGCGCAACCCAAATGATTGGCAGCATCATCGCCCAAAACATTAACTTGAATCCGCCAGTTGCTGCTGCTTATTCGATGATTCCAATCCTCTTTATTGTCATTTACCTTATGGTGGCGCGCCGAACCGGCTCGCTAGAGCGGATGTAGCCGATGTTACGACTCTCGCGTCTCACCAGATTTATTCTCATTTCAATTGTTGGCTTCATTCTTCTCTTTATGTACACACCCCTATTTGTTCTCATTCTTAACTCTTTTAATGAATCGCAAATTTCTGGTTGGCCTATTGAGAATTTCTCGACAAAATGGTGGATTTTCGCAAAGGACTATCAGCCAATTAGAGATGCTCTGTTGAATTCAGTCCTTGTTGCAAGTGGAGCGATGGTGATTGCATCAATACTCGGAACACTCTTTGCCTTTGCTATGAAGAGTTTTGATTTCTTTGGCAAGAGCACAGTTAACATCTTGATAGTTCTCCCAATTGCGCTACCCGGTATAGTGACGGGTGTGGCCTTCAGCAATACCTACTCTAATTTCTTAAGTCCAGCAGGAATTAACCTTGGCTACTTCGGAATGATTGTCGCCCATGCAACTTTCTGTATTGTCATGGTTTTCAACAATGTTTTTGCACGTTTGCGGAGAATGAATCCCAGTCTTCAGGAAGCTTCGGCTGATCTGGGTGCTGGTCTTTGGCAGACCTTTAGATTGGTCACTTTCCCTCAATTTCGAACGTCCTTTGCGGCGGGGGCTCTGCTCGCATTCGCCCTTAGTTTTGATGAAGTAGTCGTGACGATTTTTACTGCACCACCGGGAATAGACACGCTCCCACTCTGGATATTGAAAGAGGTAGGAAGGCCTAACCAAGCAAGCGTTGTCAACGTTGTTGCCACAGTGGTAATTCTCTTATCGCTAATTCCCGTTTATGTATCACAGCGCCTTGCCCGTGCGCAAGAAGAAGAGCGTTAAAACATGAGGATGGGGATTTAAGTGACTAATTTTGTCAAGACTGCTGCGGAAGATTTGAAACTATTGGAGAAAATTCAAGATCGAGTTCTCTGGATATCTACCCGCATGATTGATTTCGCAAATCGCGAACGCGAAAACTCAGATGGATTAAAGGTAGGCGGGCATCAAGCTTCGAGCGCTTCTATGGTTTCGATAATGACCGCTCTTTATTTCAACTACCTTGACCGTGAAGATCGGGTGAGCGTTAAACCCCATGCAGCACCGGTATTTCATGCAATCCAATACTTACTAGGCAATCTAGATAAGAAATATCTAACTGAATTAAGAACTGCTGGTGGACTTCAAAGTTATCCCTCTCGCACCAAAGATCCCGATCAAGTCGACTTCTCTACTGGCTCTGTTGGTTTGGGAGCCGTTGCCCCATTATTCGCAGCAGTGACAAGAAGATACGTTGATGCGCACTTTGGTAAGCGCCCCTCCTCTCGATTTATCGCAATTATTGGCGATGCCGAATTGGATGAAGGAAATATCTGGGAGGCGCTAGCAGATCCAGCAACAAACGGTTTAGGCAACGTCATGTGGATAGTTGATTTCAATCGCCAATCCTTGGATCGAGTTATTCCAGGAGTAAGAATCAAACAATGGCGCTCCCAATTTGAGGCGGCAGGCTGGCATGTAAAAGAAATTAAGTATGGTTCTAAATTAGAAATGGTTTTCTCCCAAGATGGAAGTACCCCGTTTAAGAAATGGTTTGATGACATCCCTAACGAGCAATATCAATCTCTATTTGGTTTAGCGCCCAATGAGGCACGGTTGCGCTTCCTAGAGGGCGCACCACAAGGAGTCTCTGATTTCCTCAAACAGTTCAACGATGTTGAGTTAATTGAAATCCTCACAGATCTCGGTGGTCACAATCTGCAATCGCTACTCGAAGGCTTCCAGGAGTGCGACTTAGTGACTGATCGACCTAGCGTTGTTTTCGCTTACACCATTAAAGGATGGCACCTACCCATTGCTGGAAATCCAAGAAACCATTCAGCACAGATTACTGGAAATCAAATTGATGAATTTAGATCCAAACTTGGTTTAAGCCTTGAGAATGAATGGGAGAGATTTGGTCCCGGCACAGCTGAAGATGCGCTCTGTTTAGCCCGCGGAACCATGTTAAGTAGAAGTGAGCACTTGCCTGAGATAACCGCAAATGTTCCAACGTCAACATCTGCAAAGATTGGATTGAAAGCATCTACCCAAGAAGTTTTCGGTCGAGTACTAACCGAGATCAGCCGAGATGAAAATATTCGTCCTTACCTCGTTACAACAGCGCCCGATGTAGCAACTTCTACCAACCTTGGCGGCTTTATAAATCGCCTTGGTGTATTTAGTCATGAGCAACGACGGAGATGGAATGAAGATCCCATGCTTAAGTGGGCAGAAGGTCCCCAAGGGCAACATATTGAATTAGGCATTAGTGAAATGAATCTTTTTGGACTCTTGGGCCAACTTGGACTCTCGCGAGAAATATCAGGGCAACCTCTTATCCCAATTGGAACCGTGTATGACCCATTTGTTCTACGTGGGTTGGATGCATTTATTTATAGCGTTTATTCGGGCGCAAAATTTATAGTCACAGGCACTCCCTCGGGTATCACGCTTGCACCCGAAGGTGGCGCCCATCAATCGACAATAACGCCATCGGTAGGTATTGAACTTCCTGGAGTGGTCCTTATTGAACCGGCTTATGGCAAATCTCTCGACTGGTTACTTTGTGATTCGGTAGCTCATGTCGCCGGTAGCAAGATTGATACAACGCCTGATCTAAGACCAAATGAGTTAGCTTTCTATTTCAGATTAACGACTAGAGCAATTGATCAAACGCCGTTCCAAGATGCGATAGCAAGAATTGGTGAAGCAACAATTCGATCTCAAGTGTTGGCCGGCGCTTACCGCTTAGTTGATGGCCGTGTTGGCTTGAAAAATGATGACGGTAAGTTCTCGCCAGTCATTCATTTAGTTGGGTGTGGCGCAGTAATGCCTGAAGTTCTTGAGGCAGCGAGTGAACTGAAAAATGAAGGCGTAATCGCCCATGTCATCGACATTACATCGCCAGGTCGCCTATATGGCAGTTGGCAAAGAACCTTAAAGCAGGGCATAAGGACTGCTAACACTCCATCGTTGCCGGGCGCTCTCAGAGCAATTTTTAATGAGCGCGCACCGATTGTCTCGGTTCACGATAGTTCTTCGCATGCACTTGCTTGGCTAGGTTCAGCGCTAGGAGCGCCGCAAGTAGCAATGGGCGTCGATAGTTTTGGGCAATCCGGAAATATTCCAGACCTCTACAAGATCCATGATTTAAGTAGTGGGTCGATAGTAAATGGAGCGCTCGCCGCGTTAAGTCTCAATTCTTGAGATACTCGTAAGTAGTCGGCGCCATTAATAACTCAGCGCGTAATATCCTCTATATGCGAATTCAATGTGGAATTCCTTATGAGCGTTAAATACGTTTACGCCTTCGCTGAAGGCAACCGTGAATTAAAAGATTTGCTGGGCGGGAAAGGTGCAAATCTTGCTGAGATGACTCGCCTTGGCATACCAGTACCTCCTGGATTCATAATCACAACGGATGCCTGCAAAAAGTATCTGGCAGAATCCAAGGCGCCCCTTGAATTAGAAGTTCAAGTTACGCGCTCCCTAAGGCGCCTTGAAGATGAGAGCCAAAAAAGATTTGGCGATAGCGAGAATCCACTTCTAATTAGCGTTCGCTCCGGAGCAAAGAATTCCATGCCCGGAATGATGGAGACGATTCTAAATGTCGGTTTAAATGACAAATCAGTTCTGGGACTTAGCGCTCAAACAAAGAATGAGCGTTTTGCATGGGATGCATATCGCAGACTAATTCAGATGTATGGCAAGACGGTCCTTGGTATTGAGGGCTCAAAGTTCTCCCAAGTACTTGCTGAGAGAGTCAAGGCAGAAAAAGCTGAACAGGATCATCTTCTCTCTGTAGCGGCGCTAAAAGAATTAGTTTCCAAATATAAAGAGATTATCCAGATTGAGTCGGGTTCGGCCTTTCCTCAAGATCCACGAGAACAATTAGACCGTTCTGTCTATGCAGTATTTGATTCTTGGAACACCGAGCGCGCAAAGCTCTATAGAAGGCGCGAGCGAATAGCTGATGATCTTGGAACCGCTGTAAATGTGGTGGCGATGGTATTTGGAAATATGGGTGAAGATTCCGGAACTGGTGTCTGCTTCACTCGGGATCCAGCGACTGGCGAAAGTGGCGCATATGGAGATTACCTGCCAAATGCCCAAGGCGAAGATGTTGTCTCGGGGATTCGAAATCCACTCTCGCTTGAGGATTTCCGCCGACGTGCCCCGAAGCTCTTCGAAGAGTTATCCGGAATCATGTATCGACTTGAAACACATTACCGGGATATTTGCGATATTGAATTTACAGTCGAGCGCGGCAAACTCTGGATTCTCCAAACCAGAGTTGCGAAACGGACTCCTGCAGCTGCCTTTCGTATCGCGATACAACTTGTTGATGAACAGCTAATCACGATGGATGAAGCTCTCCTTCGGGTAACCGGAAATCAACTTGCGCAATTAATGTTCCCGCAATTTGAAAAAAATGGAGACTTTAAAGCTGTAGCAGTCGGAATTCCAGCATCACCTGGCGCTGCAGTAGGTGTTGCAGTTTTTGATTCGCTTAGAGCAGCCGAGCAATCAGAAAAAGGCGAGAAAGTAATTCTGATTCGAAGAGAGACTAATCCCGATGATCTTGGTGGAATGCTCGCCTCTGTCGGGATTCTTACAAGTCGTGGTGGTAAGACTTCCCATGCCGCTGTTGTAGCGCGTGGAGTTGGTAAGACTGCAGTCTGCGGCGCAGAAGAGTTAGAGGTAAATGAAACCGAGGGTTATGCCCAAATCGGCGCCATCAGAATTAATGAGGGCGATCCGATCTCGATAGATGGATTGACTGGTGAAATCTTCAATGTCGAAGTCCCAGTCGCCCCATCAACTGTCGTTACATATTTAAAAGATGGAATAACCAGCGCCACTGCAAAAAAGGATGCGGGAACTCAAGACTTAATAAAATCTATTGATCGCTTACTACGCCATGCAGACCGCCGCCGCAGGTTAGTCGTTAGAGCAAATGCAGATACCGCCGCGGACTCTGATATTGCGCGCCGGTTCGGAGCCGAAGGAATAGGACTCTGTCGCACCGAGCACATGTTTCTCGGTGAGCGCAGGGTCTTAATCGAACGGGTGATTTTGGCTGATTCCCAGAAGAAGCGGGATGAAGTCTTCGCCATCCTCTTACCCATGCAACGAAAAGACTTTCGCGAAATTCTTGAGGTTATGGATGGCCTGGCAACCACAATTAGATTATTAGACCCACCACTTCATGAATTCCTACCTGACCTTGGAGATTTAAAGGTAAAAGTCGCCCTTGCTAAAGAGCGCGGTGAAACAAATTTGGCTGATGAAGAATTACTTCATGCAGTAACAAGAATGCACGAATCAAATCCAATGTTGGGATTACGTGGAGTTCGACTTGGACTTGTATTTGCCGGTCTATATGAACTTCAAGTGAGAGCAATGGCTGAGGCTATGGCCGATCGCATCGAAGTTGGCGGAAAACCAAGAGTGGAAATCATGATCCCACTTGTTGGTTCACATATGGAACTTAAAATAACTCGATTATCTGCCGAGCGAATTATTAAGGAAGTTGAAATAGACCGTAGGGTGGAGTTGCCAATTGAGATTGGAACCATGATTGAATTACCGAGAGCGGCGCTCACTGCCAATCGCATCGGTTTAGTTGCCGACTTCTTTAGTTTTGGAACTAACGATTTAACCCAAACTACTTGGGGATTTTCAAGGGATGACGTCGAAGCCGAGTTCTTCAGCAGATATTTAGAGTTGGGTGTTTTCACAATCTCACCATTTGAAACAATTGACCAATTTGGAGTCGGTGAATTGATAAGCATCGCAGTTGAGCGTGGTCGGAAAGCAAATCCAAATATTCATCTTGGTGTCTGCGGTGAACATGGCGGAGACCCGGAATCGATACATTTCTTCAATTCAATTGGGCTGGACTACGTCTCCTGCTCGCCCTATCGCGTACCGATTGCTCGGCTGGAATCCGGTCGCGCGGCGCTCGCTTCAATTTGATTTATTCTCACTGTGCATTGAAGATCTGTAAATCAGGTCTGTCAGTAATTACACTGGCGACTTTCCATTTTTTTATTAGCTGCGCATATTTCTCATCGTTTACGGTCCAAAGAAGCACTTCTCTGCCTATCAAACGTTTACGAGTCCACGGAGATTTAGTAAACAACTCAACATCAATTGCAACCGTGCGAGTTGGCAGATAAAGCAATCGCCACCGATGAGCCACCACATAGGCAACATCTGAAAGTTCTCGCTTTAATCGCATTACTGCAAGTAACGAGAATGACATTGCCGTGAAGTTATAGCGTTTGGATAACTCAATAACAACTCGCTCAATTCGCCCACCACTCATTACTGGGTGTTTCGTTTCAACTAAAACTTCTCGCTTCGCACTCTTTGCCAGCTCTAGAAGTTCCTCCAATGTGACAACTTCGGTTATTTCTCTAAGTTCATTAAGAGTTAAAGAAGCAATTCGCTTATTGACACCAGCTATGCGCTTTGTATTACGATCATGAAAACAGACCGCCACATTGTCTTTCGTTAACCTAACATCGCACTCAAGTCCGTCGGCGCCAACATCTATCGCACCTTGATAGGCAGAAAGAGTTGATTCCTTGAACTTATAGCTAAAGCCGCGGTGGGCAAAAATCTTCATGTTGTGAAAATAAAGCGAATAGCTTTTATAAACCCGGGCCAAGGATTCTTTGTTTTGAATAGGAAAGCCGCACGATATATAGGCGCCTTCCAACCAAAGACTCGAGTGAAGACTTTTGAACGAGCCTGTAAATCCTCCGTGGTGCCCCATTTTGAACCTGAGCTCTCCACTGGATGAACCGCAACATTAATTGGTAAGTGAACTCCGGCTAGTCCAGCGCGGAGCGCATCAGCAATGAATATGTATTCATCACCAAGATAGTTACTTACTCCAGCTCCAAAATCCTCATCAAAGCGAATCTTCTTTTCGCGAATTGCATCGACTCTAATTAAAATCTCGTAAGTCGCCGCTCTCGCAGAATTCGTTAACTTTATCGGTTTTTCTTTATCAACATAGTCTTTGCGGGCGTTGCCTTGTGGATCACTTGCCCGTGTTAAGAGAATGGAGACTTCAGGATTGCTTTCAAAATATTGGATTGCACTTGTGATACCAGCTTCACTAAATGTGACATCATCATCTGCAAATAGCAGATACTTACCACTTGCCCGATCTATCGCAGCATTTCTACTCTTCGCAACGCCCCTATTTTTTAACTCTATTAGCTTCGCACTCCGCTCTGTAAATACATATGAGCTCGTCTCTTGATTTTGTACTAGAACAATTAATTCTCGGTCATCTTGAGGAGTTGGGTATTGAATCGACTTGATTCGACTTGGGAGGGTCGAATAAGCAATAGTTAAAAGTGGGCGCTCACGCATCATCTTCATCAGGGCTCGTTGCTCCAGCTTTGAACTTCGCATAGCGCATCAGTGAGCGCGAGCTAGTTGTTAGCGAGCCATTTTGAAGTCTTGTGCCAAAAAAGATAATCAGGGTATTAGTAAGGGTTATCTCGCCGTTGTAACTCATGAATAGAAGTAGCCCGAGCAAGAGGACTATTCCGCCACCTGCGAAAAGTGCTCCTGATTCACCTGCTTTTATCCGTGCTCCATATCGCTTCTGAGGACGAGCTCGCTTGCCATCAACTCGCATATGTAGCTCTTCTTGTACTACTAAGTGCCTCTTAAAGATCTTTCCGATAAAAGTGAGGATGACCATTATGACCAAGAGATTTGCCAGAGCAAAGATCGGTTCGATTATTGCAAAGAAGGCAAGTACGGCGAGAAGTTGAGTTCCTTGAGTAAGGAGCGTTGAAACTTCAAATGCCATTCCCCACTCGGGATTCTTTGCGCCACGCTTCTTGACTTTCTTTAGCGCTTTAAAAGATCTTGCAAATGCTTTAACTCGATAAACCCTTTGATAATACTGACTTAACCTTGTCAATAAAAAGAATACTGCCATTCCAGTGCCAAGCAGGATGAATTGATTCCTCTCAATCTCCCCTTCTTGAACGACGATATTTACAAAGAACTTCATCACAAGAAGTTCTGAGACTGAGATAATTGCGGCCAAGATTGAAAGGACTACGAGTACGTAACGAAATCTTCCACCAGGAAAAAGGTCTTTGAATCCCTTACTAATCTCCGCAATGATTGAAAACATCTATCGCTCCAATTTCCGTGATCCGAGGATAGAGATTAGATGTCCTGCGGTAACAAATAGAGCTACCGGAAGGCCAATACGAATCAGGTCGGGCGAGCCGGAAAAGAGCAAGATAATTATGGACATCTCCACCGAGTGGAAGAGTCGTTGTACTGCAAATACTTTAAAGGGCGCGCGAGCAACTCGAAGCACAAGCGACTTAGGCTCACTGACTGATTTACTATCTGCAAGCTTCGGTAATGAGGCGTATGCCCGAGAGACGTGAACCGCATCATTAAAGCCCTTATTTAAAAGAATCAGGACTGAGATTAGTGCAGCTAAGAAGAGCAGCTCGTAATCCTTATTCTCACTCGATATGCGCCAAGCAAGTGCGATTGGTAGCAAACTCTCAGTTAAGTAGTGGCCCACCCGATCAAGAAAAACGCCTTTAGGTGATTGGGTTTTACGCCAACGTGCAATCTCGCCATCACAGCAATCCCAGAGCATCTGAAGTTGAGAGAGGAGAAATGCAATAACCAGACCCATTACTCCCGGAATCTGGAGAGCTGCACTTATGGAAATTCCGGTAAGAATCATTAAGTATGTGACTCCATTTGCTGTGATCGGAGTCTTTAGCAGAATTCGAGTTAGATAAAGTGAAATCTTCCGTAAATATAAGTCGGCAACCCAATGTTCAGCGTTTGAACGACCCGTTACGGATTGCGGCTGACATATTTCTCTTAGCTCCGCTATCGAAGGGTTTGCCTTACCTTGATTCACCCGTTGATTCTATTCGCCCGATGTTCTAGTACCCATTGAATTGAGGAGATGCCTAGAAATAGAACCGAGAAATACCAGGCAAATATGCTCAAGTTCCAACCAAGGATGAGTGCAACGCCAATCAGTAAAACTCGACCACCAACAAATAACCCTAAGGCGCTTAGCCATGAAGGTTTCTTCTCACCCTGTAGCGCCCGATAAAGATTGTCATAGTGGTTAAAGACAATTGCAAAGAGAATCATGAAGCTCGCAACACCTAGCGCACCTTGATACTCAAAGGCAGCAATTAGAACGATGAGTTCGATGGCTCGCAAAATTGATGGCTCAATCCAACTTGCACGACTCATGAAGGTCCGCTTCACTCCGAGCAAATCAGATTGGTCAGTAATCAATTCACTCTTAAGTACGCTCTTCTCCATTTCTCGCGTTTTAATAATCCGCCCTCTGTAAACCACAAGCGCCGAAATAGCGGCCAAGATCGGCATCGCTATGAACGTGAATTGTGCGCCTCCGATAACTGCGCTGGCGCTAATTACTAACCAACGTTCACCGATTGGGAATTGAATAATCTTTCCTAGCCAATATCTCAATCTTCCCTTTGGCTCACGCTCGGTTGGCACGATTCCATCGAACTCAGCCATGAATTCAACGGGAGTTATGAATGTTTCTTCCGCTCTGATTTTCACACTCTGCGCAAAGTTGTAATCCGATAGGTGTCGGAAGGTTTGAATCGCCATCATCGCCATCGCCGGAATCCAAAGTGCTTTCCCATCTAGAGATGCTCCGTAAGCAAGACCTAAGAAGACCATGTATTCCTTAACCCGATCAGTTACCGCATCTAGCCAAGCGCCTAACTTGGAAAATTTCCGGGTGTATCTAGCTAACTCGCCATCAACGCAATCTACGATGATGCTTAGTTGTAGAAGAATCGCACCACTTAGAATTGTTACGAAAGTGCCACGTGAAAATAAATAGGCCGAGTAAAGACCCATTGCAAAAGAGAGCAAAGTGACTTGATTCGGAGTGGCGTGAACCTTTACCGCCAACCAGGTCAATAATTTTGAGAACTTGCGGAGGAAGAAGACCGAGAAGAAGCCATCATTCGATCGATTGGCTATCTTGAGGCGCAATCTGCCGATATTTAGCGCCGCTATTTCTTTCTCTACTCTCGCTTGTTCATTAACATCATCGCTTCTTGTCCATGGAGCGCTCAACAGGTCAACCGCATCAACCTTTATAGTTGCCCGAACTAGGGCAACAAGAAGTAGATCAAGCGCATTTCCACTCGCCTCTGCCACTATCGCGCTACTTACGCTTGCAATTATTGCATCGCGCTGCTTCTGAGAGAGACGAACTGCTCCAACAAAATCGCGATTGCCGATTGTTACTTTATGTGAAGCTGAACTTGCACTCGCTACGCGATTCTGACGAACAAGAGTATTTCCATTTTTTTGAATTGCTACTAGCGCCGCAGTTGTACTTCTTGGATAGTCAGTAAGTAACTCTAAGTGAGGCTCGGAGATTCGCGTGCGTTCATCTAGCAAAATTAAGTCGCTGGTCGTTTCTTCAAACCTATTTAGAATCTCGGATAAAGAAGTTTTGGCGGTGACAATTAATGAATCAAGTCCGCTGCTCATTTAGAGTAGTATAAATCTATGGCCATCCAAGTTGTGATTCTTGCTGCTGGAATGGGCACTCGACTTGGCAAACCGTGGCCAAAACCACTAACTCCACTTGCCGATGGTCGCTCTATCTTGCAACAGCAGATAGAAAATATCCGCTCTGTCTTCGCTGACTCTGCAAGGATTTCGATAGTTGTTGGTTTCAAACTTGAAATGATCTTAGAAGCTCATCCTGATGCAAGTTACATCTATAACGAGGTCTATGACCAGACAAATACCTCGAAAAGTCTTCTAAAGGCCCTCCGTAATTCTCATGAGAGCGGAGTCCTTTGGCTAAATGGAGATGTCGTATTCGATGCTCGCGTGCTAGAGCGAGTACGAGATCGAATTAAGAACGAAAAATCATTTGTATGTGTGAACACATCTGCTGTTGGAGAAGAGGAAGTTAAATACACCGTAGATAATCGTGGCTTTATAAATGCCCTTTCAAAGCGAGTAGAGAATGCCCTCGGTGAAGCGGTAGGTATCAACTTCATCTCGGCTCCACATAAAGCAGCTGCGATAAAGAATCTCGAAGCTTGCGCGGATAACGACTATTTCGAACGTGGGCTTGAGCTAGCAATTGAGCATGACGGAATTGAAATAGAACCTGTTGATATCTCGGATCTCTTTGCTGTTGAAGTTGATTTCCAGGCCGACTTAGATCGCGCCAACTCTCAAATTAACTAACTTCATCTAAAACTAAGCTAATCCCTCTCACCATCTCATCAATTGCCATTGTTGGCTTGTCCGGAAATTCACCGGACTGCTCCTTCATCAAAGGTAGATGAATAAAGCCACTCAATATGTTCTGTCGTCGACAGTGATGTTGTAAGACGTAGAAGATGTGATTACAAACAAAAGTCCCAGCGCTTAGCGAGATAACTGCCGGAACTCCACTCTCTTGCAATCTCTCAACTATTTCGCGAATTGGTAGCGTCGTGAAGTAAGCGTCGGGTCCTTCATTGATGATTTTCTGGTTTCTAATTTCTACACCTGAGTTATCTGGGATTTTCGCATCATCTAGATTTATCGCGACCTGTTCTGGCGTTATCTGGCTTCTACCCTCTGCTTGACCTAGGCAAATAACTACTTCCGGGTTATGAAGTTCAATCAACTTGATCAAACGTGTTACTGATTTCGAAAATGTGACCGGTAGCACCTCTTTAGCGACAAGTGAGTTATGCGCGATGCGCTTGATTACTTCTTGCGAGGGATTAAGTGAAGCGTTGTTAAAGGGTTCAAAGCCGGTTAGTAGAACTCTTTTCATCGCCACTCCAATCAACTCTTCCAAACCGGCACTGAGAATATCGTTATCTGACTTTGAAAATATGGATGGTCCTATTATTACCCCACCGATATGTTAAAGATCCTTGCACTAGCGCTCGTACTATTTTTTGCCGCCAGTTCCTCTAGCTCGGCTGACATTAGAGTTGCCGACTTTTCACTATCAACAAAAAGTTTTGATATCAGCGAAACAAAATCGCTTGGTGGAAATGACCGCGGGCCGGCAATCGCAGTTTTATCGGATGGAACTCTCCTTCTGGGTGGTGGCTCACGCGGAGGATCAATCTTTTCGTGGCGCGAAGATCAAGGGGAACTAAAACTGCTTGGCGAGATGATGAATCGAAAAGAGCGAGTAAGAGACTCCCGTTTTGCAATCACAGATATCGCAGTTCTATCTGAGGGTAAGGATGTTGCTGAACTACTAATCTCTTATCCAAGACTTGCAAGTTCGCGCTGTGTCGAAGTCGTAGTATTCAAAGCTTCGTTTGACCGAGCTAAGGCTAAGGTAACCAAGAAAGAGAATTGGTTTAGAAGTAAGCCATGTGTCCCCATCTCTGCCGTTCAACATGCAGCCGGACGGATGGAGGTAATAAATTCAAAATCTGTTTACTTAACTATTGGCGATCTTGGATATGCCGATATCGGTGATCGCGTAACTCGAGGTGATCTCGGATCTGTCTTTCGAATAACTTCAAAGAGCGTGAAGAAGATTTCAACTGGACATAGAAACCAACAGGGAATTGTCTTGTTGGATGGAAAAACTCTTCTAACTTCTGAGCACGGTCCACGCGGTGGGGATGAGATAAACATAATTCAATCTGGTATTGATTACGGTTGGCCCTTTGTCACTTATGGCGCCCCTTATAGCCAAGGTGACTATGTCATCCCACAGAAAACAGGCACTCATGAAGGTTTTCGCGAGCCAATAAAAGTTTGGAATCCTTCAATTGCGCCAACAGAATTAGTTCAATTGCCAAAAGATAGATACGGAAAATACGCGGGCGGGCTTGTCTTAGGAACGTTAAGGGAGGCTTCGCTAGTTTTTATACGCTTTGAAAATGGAAAAATACTTGATACCGAAATCTCAAGAGTCGGCGCTCGCATCAGAGATTTGGATTTGATGCCTGATGGACGGCTAATAGCTTCAACTGATGATGGTCAATTACTGATTTTTACGAGCTCTCTTAACTAACCGCGAAGTAAGCCGCCCCAATAACTAGACTCAACCAGACTATATGGAAGATTGGAATGAAGGTATTGATTCGCTGAACAATAGAAGCATCGCCTTCGACTTGCAGATTTATGGGGCGGGCCTGAAGTTTGGCCTGAATCAAACTGGAAAGAATTAAGAAGTTTCCAAACCAGGCAATCATGCAATAAGGGCAGAGGGCACCAATAACAAATGTAGTTTGATAGGCGAGCCAGTGCGAGAAGAGAACTCCGAGAATAGTTCCCCCCAGGGCGATATTAAGAAACCAACTAGGAAATTCAACACCGCCGAGAAGTGCGATTGCAATGGCAATAAAAATCGCAAAGGCCGCAATTCCAATAAGTGAATTTGGAAAGCCAAACATTTCTGCCTGCTTGGAGAGCACCACACTTTTGCAATTTAGAACTTCATTGATGTTGCAGGATGGGTTGAATTGGGAATCTTTTAGTATTTTTATCTTGTCTATCGTAAGCAGAAATGAAACTACGAACCCGCTTATCGCCCCAATGAGCATAAAAAGGCCGGTAAATCTGCGGCTTGCCAAGAAAATCATCGTGGCTTGAGTCTACTAGGGGTTAATTAGAGAGCGCTCGTTGCCTACCTCCTCGCTCACTTTAGTCGCACCTTTAGGCAGCGTTTGAATTACCGCAAATAACGCCCAAGTAAAAATTCTGATTAGGGTTAAAGTCGCAAAGATTAAGGTGTCGATCGGATTTATCTAGACTAGGCTAGATCAATGATGAAGTTGAAGTTGCTATATCCAGTTTTAATATCTCTCTTTCTCACCTCCTGCGGCAATACCATCCAGAATTCACCGGGCGACCAAGAGCAATCACCGTCTGAAATTTCATCAACCTGCCAGAAAGAGGATCTTGAGGGAGGAGCTCTCTGGATAAAGGGTCAACTCGAGGCCTTCGCTGATCCAGACCCTCGCAAAGCATACGGATTTGCCTCTGATGAGTTTAGGTCAAATAATTCGCTCGAAGAGTTCGCATCGATTATCAATAGTGGGTATTCGATGCTGCTGAATCTAGATTCATTCAAAATCACGTCCTGCGAACCGGGTGATAACCTCTTTTTATTTGGCGTAGAAATAGTAGATAAGGAAAATAGTAAATTTGCGATGCAATACATTCTCTCAAAAGTTGGTGACACCTGGGGGGTGGAGGCGGCTTCCGTTACCCAAAAGCTTAGTCCGTAGAGTGACGGGAAATTCTATTCAAAAAACATAGACATTTCGGGCCACTGTCTAAGTCTGAGAGTGGCCCGAAATTTGATTTTAGTGATTACTTTTTTAACAGCGCAGCGGCATCAACGCCAGGAGGCAAGATAACTGCATCAATTACGTGAATGACACCGTTATCCGCCATCACATCTGCTTGAACTACTTTTGCTCCGTTGACGGTCACACCATCTTTTGTCGCTAGCTTAATTGTTTGTCCCTCAACTGTTGCAACATCTCCATCAGTGACATCTGCTGCCATCACCATTCCAGAGACTACGTGGTAGGTCAGGATTTTGACCAAGGTTGCCTTATTCTCTGGTAGTAATAAAGCATCTAAAACGCCTGCAGGTAGAGCTGCAAACGCGTCATTTGTTGGGGCAAACACTGTGAAAGGTCCTTCGCCCGAGAGAGTCTCAACCAACTCGGCCGCTGAAAGTGCTGCAACAAGGGTTGAGAATCCTTCGGTTGCTGATGCAACATCAACAATTGTATTTGTAACTGTTTCTTCAACAGCTGGGGTCGAACTCTCCTCTTCACTTCCGCACGCTGAGACGGTTAGTAGGGCAAATGCTGCAACCGCCGCTGTAATCAATCGACGCTTTTTAAACATATCATCTCCTTATTTCGATAGGCTCGCCGTAAGGTAGATCCCGCGCAGCCTTGAATCAAGTTGAGAATCCATTTGCGTCACCGGTGGTGTGTGAATTGCCTTACCCCAGGAGGCCTGGATACTTGCTGCGGTCAATTGGTGCCTATAATTCGTAGATTAAATCTGACCCTTTGCGCTCAAAAATCTGTGTTGGCTCCTCGCTAATTCTTTTGAAGAGCGCTTTCCAATCGGCACTCTTTACCGCGTATTCAGAACCACTGCCCCATTGACGTCCAAATGCGTCAGCACTTTCAAAAATAAGCGAGAAATAAGTCGAAAGTGAATTCGTGCCTATCTCAACCAAGCCCATATGTACATCTGATATTCCGAGTTTGAGAGCTTCAGCCTTAATCTCCTCGAAGTATTTGTTTGCCTTCACGCCTTGTCCATATTTGATTTCAAAATAATAATTTACGAAAACACGCTTACTCACTGTCTTTCCTTTCACTAGATGGCAACGAAAACTGCCTGGCCTAATGAAAACAGGTATCTCTCGCGAATAAAAGAGGGTTGAGGAAACGCGTACTTGAGAAGCGCGCCCGTAGGGATTCGAACCCCAAACCTTCTGATCCGTAGTCAGATGCTCTATCCGTTGAGCTACGGGCGCAATTAGCCTGCGAAGCCTAGCATCTCCTTACGGTCAGTAAATTTCACGCGAGGTTTACCGGAGCTCTCTCCCGCTGAAACTTCTGCGGCATTTATTTTCTCCCAGCTACCTTGCGAAACATGAATAACTCCACGTTCGCGTAAGTATGTTAGGAAATCAAAATTATCTTTTGGAGATTCCAAATTAGTAATCAG
>Ga0194132_10004544_pt1 | contig 23510 bp, 14 predicted proteins | sample TA2KigOf80mmetaG_FD_148612 | JGI IMG/M metagenome (GOLD analysis project Ga0194132, IMG submission 148612) | Freshwater microbial communities from Lake Tanganyika, Tanzania - TA2015054 Kigoma Offshore 80m | ecosystem: Environmental > Aquatic > Freshwater > Lake | place: Tanzania: Lake... | reverse complement strand
AAATTCCAAGCGCGGAAATAGTTGTAACAACTGCGAGAAAATGCTACAGAATCGCTTCATAGGCTGAGCCTCCTGGATGGATTGGGTCCTTCTTGCTGAATCCCACTTCTATCTAACTCAGGCGGCTTGGCCTACTCCTGTCTTCTTACTTCACTCCAAGCTCCTCTAAGAAACTTGTTTTGGACAAGAGTGATGGCGCATACATCGTGCTTCTTACGATGTATGCGTGCTGTAACGCACCCAGGTCAACCTGCACCCTGTGTGGACCACCCCAAGGAATCTGTACCCGACCTACTAGTTTCTGTCGCGAAACTCAGTGCTAAAGATCCCCTCCTCGGACAAGGAGGGGAAGCTGCGGCCAAAGGCTGCGGCGGGGGTGGTTCGAACGGATGGGAGAAACCGCGCCAGCAGCGGGATTACAGCGATCACACCACCCGCGTGGCGCTGCGCGCCAAGTCCCCTCCTCATCTGAGGAGGGGAGTTTTGATGCAATCTTCTGAGTTTCGCGACAGAACTAACCAGGTCATTCTAGGAAACACTCAGCAAAACAATCGCGAGTGTGCCGAGAACGCAGCCGCAGAGACCATACAAGCCGAGGCGTTCTCGAAACAGCAGCACTCCGCCAATGATCACGACAAAAAGACTTCCCCCGTTCGAAATCGGAAACGCAATATTGCCGGGAATTTGATAGTTCCCCAAAGCGTACGCCAGAGCCGCCGTTCCAGACAGACTGCACAACGCCATCAGCATTCCGATGCCAATTTCCTTCAAACTGGGCGTGAGTTTCTGCAGCAACAACATCACGGCCATGAAGAGGAACCCTCCCAGATAAAAATAGAGAAGGTACTGGTTGACATGAGTGTCGCTTAGTCCCATCCCGGCAAGAATACGCAGCCCAAATACGCCGCAGCCATTGAAAAAAAATGCCACCAGCATCAACAAAAGCCACATTGTTTAGCCTTTCTCCTGACGACCCCCGGGAGCTGTTGCTACTGACACAAGGAGGGCTTTTTCCCTGTCCATCTGCTTCAAGTCCTCCAGGCGATCCAACCAGACCAGAACAATGGCAACGACAATCAAGCCAAGAATTCCCAGTTTCTTGAAATTCACGGCCTCTTTGTAAATCAGGATGGAGCCCACCGTGGGGATAGCCGCTGAAAGATTGATAATGAGCCAGCTGGTGGCGATCTTTCCGTGCTTGATGCCTTCTTGAAAGGCCCACAAGGCACACAGCGCGATCGTTCCGCAGATCAGCGCCGTGTAAAGAGCCTTGGTAGGAATGGCGTATCCCGCGCCAAGCAAGACAAAGATGTTCATCCCCAGAAATCCGCCCAGCATCAACACCGCTGAGAGCGGCTGAGGACGACAATGCTTCCGTTCTGCCAGCTTGTGACAGATGCCAAGCACGCCGTAGCTAAAGAGGCTCCAGAAGACCAGGAAATATCCCAAGACAACCTCCTATACGTCTTCAACGCACCGCATCCAGATCCGGCTCGCTGACATCGCCTCATGCGATGAGGCGTGAACAAATTCCCCCTTAGTCAAAGGGGGCGGCGGCACAGCGACAGCGGTCGCTGTCCGCCTGGGGTTGTCTTGAGAAATGGGGAAACCCTCACCTCAGCCCTATAGGATTTCGGATGCTACCTTCGCCTTTCCTTGGCCTTCCGGCCTAGCCAGACAACCCCCGCGCCTTTCGGCGCTACCCCCTTTTTTAAGGGGGAATCTCTCGCAATCACAGGCTGCGGGCATTTCCTTCACATCCCTACTCGACTCACTTCTTTAACACCCACCGCTTGAACCATTCCAGATTGCGGCGCATCAGATCGCGCTGGTGCGCGGGCTCTGCGATTCCGTGGCCCTCTCGCGGATAGGTGACGAACTCCACCGGAACATTCAGATCCGACAGCGCTTGAAAGATTTCTGCCACGTCATCAATATCTTCCTCTCCGTGCAGCAACAAACTGGGAGTTTTGGCGTATTGCAAAGAGTACCGTGGCGAATGGCGATTGTAGCTCTCCCAATGGTCCCAGGGCTTGCCTCCAAAGTAGGTCCACAACACTTCGCGCGGGCCGTCGCTCATTCCGTACCACGAAATCCAGTCCACGCCCGGTGCTCCCACGGAAATCGCCTTGAATCGATCGGAATGGCCGAGGATCCAGGCACTCAGAAACCCCCCGTAGCTCCAGCCCATCACTCCGAGCCGGTCTTTATCGGCGATTCCCTGCTGGATGAGCGCGTCGATTCCGGTCATCACGTCGTCAAAGTCGCCAAAGCCTTGTGACTCGATGTTCGCCAACCGGAATTTGCCGCCGTAGTTCGAGCTGCCCCGAAAGTTTGGAGACAGAACCGCGAATCCTTCCTGCAGGAAGAGCTGGTAGGGATAAGTGCGGGAAACTGGGAATCCTTCCAGAGCCACACCCGTCGGCCCGCCGTGGAGTTCGACCAGGAGAGGAATCCGCTTGCCTGGCTGATAATCGAACGGAAGGCGCAACACTCCCTCAACTTCGAGGCCGTCCTTCGACTTCCAGCGCAGCGTCTTTGCAGTAACTTTCGGCAGCGAATCAACCGCAGGATTCACGGAAACGAGGGATCTTTCCTGCCATTGCGTCCCGGCCTTGGTGGCTGCCCAGAGTTGGGCCGGAACCGACGGCGAGCTCTTGAGAAGAGCCATCTGCTGCCCGTTTGCACTGATACTGAAGGCGGAAGGCCCCGCCAGCGATTCAATGAGCCTGGAAGAAGATCCGTCTTTCAACCGGAGGGTAAACAAATGATCCTGCGTTCCTGCACCCGCTCCAAAGATCAATTCCGACCCATCCTGGGTCCATGAAAACTCGTTGCCACCGCGGAAGACGTCAGCCGCAAGGTTGCGGGTCAGGTATCGAATCTCGCCGCCTCCGGACGGTACGAGACCGACATGCCGCTCCTCGAAATAGTTGATCTTTCCTGCCTGGGAATGGAAGGCAACCGAACGTCCGTCCGGAGAATAGGAGGGGTCTGCATCTCTTCCTTCCTGGGCCACCAGCGCGGTCTCCCGGCGAGTCGCTAAGTCCAACTCACAAAGGTCCACATGAAACGTATCGCGACTGCGTGGCGTGATCTGTCCCGAATACACCACCTTTTTCCCATCCGGTGCCCAATCGAAGGAAGTCACGTGGCGGTCGGACGTCGTCAGACGTTCTTCCGCCCCGCCATAGGTTGAGATCCGATAAAGCCGGCTATAGCGATAACCCTTATTCGCCACAATAGGATCGTCGCCTTCCTGAATTCGTTTCTTCTCTTCCGCAGAGAGCCCGTCCACAGCCAAGTAACCAATATAACTGTCATCCTGCGACCACTTGAAGTCACCGACACCACTCGCCGAGTCGGTGAGCCTCCTGGGTTGCCCATCTGGCGGGACAACCACGTACACCTGCGGGCGGCCATCCCGGCGCGAGACAAATGCCAGCTGATTCCCTTTCCTGGACCACCGCGGCCGCCCATCAGACGCATGAGGCGACTTCAGTTGCTGAGGCGTTCCTCCCGAAGTTGAGACAACCCAAATTTGCGAGTCGTAGCCTTTGCGCTGAAAATTGGCGCTGCGAACGACGTAAGCCACTTTTGAACCGTCAGCGCTGATCTGCGGGTCGGAAATTGTCTTCAACGCCATGATGGCGTCCATCGTCCAAGGCTTGTCGTCAGCGAACAAGCCTCGCGACGACAGGATCACGACAAGAGCCAAAAGACTGTTGCGAACCACGGTCATCCTTCTTCCTTTCCGATGTTCATTCCATGGGAAAGCAGGGACTTCGAAACCGGCGGGAAACCGTCCCCCTTGCACAAGGGGGACCACAGGGGTTTGGGGGAGCGAGGACCTCTCCAACGCTGATTCAACCGCACTCATCCCCCCTCAAGTCCCCCTGGGAAAAAGGGGACGATCTTCAGTAGTTGCCTCCTGGCTGCCTCTTCGGCCCCCCAGCCCTACACTTTGTACTTCCTAAAGACCTCTTCATTGAGTTGAACCCCGAGACCAGGCCCAGTCGGGACAGCCACCTCGCCATTGTGAACGCGAAATTTCGGCTCGACAACGTCCTCGACGTAGTAAGCCGGAGCGGCAACATCGGGTGCATAGACTTCAAAATCAAAACCCTCACCGACACTGGCAACCTGCATGATCGCCGCATGGCCAATGCCAAGTTCCCCATTGGACCCCAGCGTGGCTCCAATCCCGACGGCTCGGGCCACTTCCACAGCCTCAAGCGCCGGACCAATGCCTCCCGCCTTACCCACATAGAGGTTCACTGCGTCGGCGGCTCCCAGACGGGCAGCCGTCGCTACATCGTTGGCGGACCAGACGCTTTCATCCAAAAGAATGGGAATCCGGGAGTGAGATCGCAGCTGAGCAATCTCGTGCAAGTCCCGCTCCTTCAGCGGCTGCTCAATCGCAGCAATCCCCATTTCTTCCAGGGCAGGCAACGCGCGGCGCGCCTCACCCAGGCTCCATCCCCCGTTGGCATCGACACCCAGGGAAATCTTCTCGCCCAGCTCTTTTCTCACCGCAGCCACACGTTCCAGGTCCTGGTAAAGGCCTGTTCCCACCTTGACTTTGAATTTGCGAAATCCAGCTTCCCAGGCCTGACGGGCAATGGCAGCCGCATCCAACGGAGCAACCCCGGAAATGGAGAACTTGGAAACCACCGACGCGCGAATCGGGCCACCCAACAACGCGGCTACGGAAGCGCCGCAAATCTTGCCGAGCGCGTCCCAGCAGGCCATTTCTACACCTGCCTTGGTAAACGGAAATGCCGCCAGCACTCTGTCCATTTCGCGTCGCACAACTCTGGGCGCCAGTTCCTTGCCCACCAGCGCGGGTCTCAGAACCGCCGCTACCGCCGCCTCGGCAGTTTCGAAACCTTCTCCACTCCACAAATAAGTGCCGCTCACCTCTCCGAGCCCTTCAATCCCCTCGGCCTTGACCCGGACCAGCAGAAACGGAGAGCGGTCATGGGTTCCGCGCCCTCCCTTGATGGTCCACTCAGGACGCAGTGGAACCAGAACACGCTCGGCTGCGATGGATTCAATTTTTGGCATAGCTCTATTCGAACTCCTAGAATGGACAACGTCTGACTTCCAAGTTGGATGCCATGCGACCGAATTTGTCATTGCCGCGAAAGCGGGAATCCGGACATCTCGGCAGGACCGCCTGGATTCCCGCTTTCGCGGGAATGACGACTAAGAAACGGCTTCCTGCGTCCGACGATAATCCAAACGAAAGGAGCCGAAGACGGCGACGAACAAAACGAGCAGTGCCACGACACCCGTCGCACCCACCCAGGACATCATCGACTCCATTCCGTAATCGTTCTTCAGCCGCCCGATCATGTAGGCAGACAAGCCTCCGGAGAATCCTCCGACCATGCTCATCACTCCGATGGCCGTAGCGTGTCGCGATCGATGGACCACATCCAATGCAGAGGCCATGGCGTTGGATACATAAAGGCCGCTGAACAAACCAAAGGCAGCCGCCGCGACTTGAGTAACGCCCGGAGTCGAAGCGTTCGCCAGCAAATACAAACACGGAGCTGTCCCGATCATTCCGAGAATCAGAATCCAGATCCGCGCCTCTTTGAACCGCCCGATGAGCTTGTCAGCCGCGAAGCCACCGGCAAGCAGGCCCAACGCCGTAGTCAGCTGAACGGACAAAGTCGCGGTCAAACCCGCCGAGGTCAGAGAAAACTTGAACTTCTCCACAAAGAACGTCGGCAGCCAGGCGTAGATCACCCACAACATGGCGCAGAAAATAAAGAACGCAAACAAACAGAATGTGGGCGTTCGAAAAAGATTGAGGGGATTGGCAGATTCAGACGGTCTTGAGTTTTGAGGAGATGCCTTCTTCTCTGAAGGTAGTAACCGGCGAATGACGGGACCGAGAACGAAGCCGTAGCCTACACCGAAAGCGCCGACCAACCAGAACACCCAGCGCCAGTCGAGCCGCTCGGCAACGAACCCACCATACCAGCCACCCACGACAACTCCACCCAGCTGCGCTGTGCCCCAGATCGCAAAAGCTTTCGAACGCGTCGATTCTGGATGAACCGATGCGATGGCGGCCAAGCCGGCAGGCACAAACACGCACTGAGTAAGGCCTAACAATGCCCTCAGCCACAGCACGATTTCCGGTGTCGTCGCAAACCCTGTGGCAACGCTCGTCAAACTCCAGATGATCACGCTCCACTGGGCCACCGATGCGAAGGGAAACCGATCCCCAACCATGCCGCCCAAGGGCGAACCAAACGAATACACCCAAAGAAATATGGATCCGGTGAGGCCCAGTTGGGCGTTTGAGAACCCAAGATCACTCTTCAGTATTGGAAATATCGAATAGATGGCTTGGCGCCCCGTGTAGGCGAGGAGGAACGTCAGCCAACCAACGGCGAGGAGGAGCCACGCGGAGAGTGGAGCTCCTTTATCTTTCATATGTATCTTTCATAGGCCGGAACCCGAGAGCCTTCCCTAAGTTCAAATGGAACCGCAAAGACGCTCAGACGCAGAGAAACCCGAAAAGAGCGATCCGCACCAGCGATCGCTCGAAGTGGATCCGTAGTTACCCAGCCCAAATCCCCAGTGCTGGAGTATGGAGGTGTTCGAACTCCTCTGCGCGTCCCAGCCTCTCTGCGGTGAGTCTTTCTGAGAATCCGCCTGGTATTGCTAGCTCGCAAACAATTCCGAAACGGGGTTGCCAAAGTCCGTTATCGGCACGGGCCGTCCGCCAGGAGCCGCCAGGTGGGTTTCGAGGTCAATGCCCAATGCCTGATACAAGGTCGCGTGCAGATCGGGAATGGTGACCGGGCGATCGGCTACCGCACCGCCAATTTCGTCAGTTCGTCCAATCACTTTGCCGCCCTGAACTCCACCCCCGGCAAACAAGATCGAATATCCTTTGGACTGGTGGCCGCGGCCGCCCTGTCCATCGAATTCTGGAGGTCTGCCAAACTCTGTCGCTAATACGACCAAAGTCCGGTCCAACAGTTTGTTTTGATCGAGGTCCTGCAACAGCATGGACAATCCCCGGTCCAATTCTTCGATCACCAAGTGAAGACGCTTCTGGGCAAACGCGTGAGCGTCCCAGCCGTAACCGTTAATGAAATGCAGATTGAATGAGCATTCCACGAAACGTACGCCGCCCTGCACCAGCTTTCGCGCCAACAAACAACGCTGACCGAACTCTTCTCCGAAAGCTTCTTTCAGAGAATCGGACTCGTTCTTAAGGTTGAACATGGAGAGAAACTTCTCGTTCATCATGCCGAAGCCCTGGCGCGTCACCGCCTCGTAGGCTTCAACCAGCGGCTCGGAGGTTTTCTTTGTATAGAACGATTCGGATAAGCCTGCCAGCAGCGCCTCGCGTCGTTGATGGTCTTGAAGCGTGGGGCCAAAAGCGGGCTGCAGACCCGCCGGGCCTTCTTCCGTGTTCAGGACGTAAAGGTAGCCATACTTTCCGCCCAGGAATCCTGGCCCTCGCGGAACCATGGGTTGGCCTAGAACGACATAGGCCGGGGCTTTCTCTTCGAGAGGCCCAACCTCGTGTGAGATGACCGAGCCCAGCGAGGGGTAGATGATCGTGCCGCTGGGTGGCCGGCCGGTATGGCTGAAGTTCACGGCAGCCGTATGCTCCGCAAATGAGTGCGTCATGCTTCGAACGAGGCTGGCGCGGTCCATCCATTTCGCCATCCTCGGCAGATGCTCGCAAAGCTGAATCTGCGGGGAGGCGGTCGAAATCTTCTTGTAATACGAACCGGGCCGACTGCCGCCATCACCGATGGCATCCTTCGGATCGAAAGTATCCACCTGGCACATTCCACCGGCCAGCCAGATAAAGATAATGCTGTCGGCTGTGGCCTTGGGCTTTCCGTTTGCACCGGTGAAGGCAGCCAGTTTCGATGGCAACAACCCACTTACGAGACCCGCAACACTGGCGCCGACGCCTGCTTGAAGGGTGCTTGAAAGAAACTTGCGCCGGGAAACCCGGTGGTTAAATCGCCTCATGGTCGAAACTCCTGTCGTTCCATTCTCATCAAATCGCTGTAGCCCCAACCCCCCTGAAGTCCCCCTTGTTCAAGGGGGGACGCTGGTCTTCAGCCATTGTGGGCGCTTTGAAGCCGGGCCAGCGTCATATCGAGATCGCCTACGGCACAAACTGAAACTCGGGCGAGTTGTGCATCGCCCACAACACGTCCTCCAACCGCTCGGCATACTCCCCTTTTAGACTTTGCGTCAGAGGCTCGCCCTTTCTGAGCTCCTTCGCGACTTCTTTCGCCAAGTTGTGGTCCGGCACGAGAATAGATTTGGCAGTCGCTTCCTTCGTTAACCGGGCCTCCTCATAATCTTCAACTCTCCGCCCCTGCCAGACAGGGCCCAGAGCTTCGTGTACCCAGGCCACTTCTTTGGGCGTCGCCCGCCTCGAGAAGACGTTCAGAAAAAGAAGATTGGTGAACTCATCAAGCGGCATCTCTTTCTTCGAGAGCTGGGTGTAGAAAGACTTGTCCGTCACTCGAAATAGACGGTTGGCCGCAGCCCCGTTGGCCAGCGACAGCGGCTGCAAGGCCGTGGGTTCATCGATGCGAGTGCTCGACGGATTCTGGCGCTGCTCGCGCCAACCAAACGACGTAGCCAGTGAGACCACGCCTTGCAACACAGGTCGGGCGCTTCCCAGCAGCTCTGTGTCTTCCTCATTCGACAACGTGACAAATTGCCAGAGCCGTTCGGGAGATCCGTAGTCGCCGTCATAAGCCATCCGCTCGGCGTCCATGCCCCTCCGGACGCTGCGGAACAACGAATCTACGAGCTGTTCTGCGCTCATTCGCCGTTGAATCTGGGCGGCAAAGAGGCGTCCTGACTCATCGCGCTTGTCCGATAACCGGAAGTCTGTCTTTCGTTGATAGGCGTGAGACTTCAAGATCAAGCGTTCGATGTGCTTGATGCTCTGCCCGCTCCACACAAACTCCTTGGCCAGGTAATCCAGCAGCTCCGGGTGCGACACCCTGGAATTTTCGTCCCAGGTGTCCACCGGATTCACCAGACCATCGCCCATGAAGCGCTGCCAGACTCGATTCACAATAACCCTGGGGTAGTGTGGGTTCTCAGTAATCCAGTCGGCCAGCAGCAAACGGTGCTCGCGAGGGTCTTTGCCTTGGAGCAAATTCTTCAGCGACTCAGGATCCTTCTTGTCCGGATCAAACACCCACTGCGGAGCAATCTTGTCCCCGGGAAAGCTCGTCACAGAAACCATGGGCTTCCGGCGTCCGGGCTTGGCGCCCGTACTGCTGGTTTCCGGAATCCCGACTGGCTCTCCACCGTTCAGCAGGGCTGCAATCCCGAACAGATCGCGCTGTTTGTAGTCGTTGATGATCGAGTCATGACAGCGCGCACAAGCCATTTGCGCCGACAGGAACGCCAGCGAGACGATGTTGGCCTTGTCGGCCATCGGCACATCACTTAACACGGCAGTGTGGAATCCCAGCGTTCCCCGCTCCGTGAAATCTCCCTCCATGAGGGCCAGCTCAGTGACGAATCGATCCAGCCCGTGATCGTTGGCAAAGGAATCGTAAATCCAATCCTTGAAAGGCCCGGTGGTGTTGGGAATTGCCCCCTGGATGCTCGGATTCTCCGCGAGCACATCCTCCCAGTATCCAACCCAGGGATCGGCCCAGCGCTTGTCGGAGAGCAACCGGTCTACCAGGCGGTCGCGCTTGTCTGGCCTTCGGTCGGAGACAAACTCCAGCACTTCTTCATAGGTCGGAATCAATCCCCAGGCGTCGAGATAGACGCGACGAACGAACTCGTGATCGTCGGTCAGGCCAGCGGGAGTGACGCCACTCTTGGCCAGCTTGTCACCCAGGAAGCGATCAATGTCATTCTGAACCGGAACTTGAGACGGCAGATGACCCGGGATTATTGCGTGCTGCTTTCGCAAGCTTTGCCAGTAAGCTTTGCGCTGCTCCCAGTGGCGGGTCCAGGCTGCAACGCGCGGAGCGGCGGCATTCGTCATCGTTTGCCGAATCCGCTGTTTCTCCACCTCGCCCCAAGCCTTCCATCCCGTTCTGGAATACGCGATATCGCTGCGCGAACTGAACAACCGAGCCGAGTCGGATCCCGCAGGCATGACCGTCAGGGAGACCTCACCAAGTTTCTTGTCACAAGCCGCTTCCACGCGGAAGACCATCGGAGTTCCGTCCGAGGAAACCACAAGCTTGTGTTCCTGAATTTTGGGAGGAGGCCCATCTTCGTACATCTTGGCAACCTCGGCTTGGATCGCCTTGGTACGTCGCTCCTTCTCTTCGCCAGATAGCTGTGACTCTCCAATCCGCTTCAGGCTTTGTTCCAGTTCCGTCTGTGCGGCAGCCTGTTTTGCCTGGCGTTCCCGCTCCGCCTTTTCCTCCGCTTCTTTCTCAGCCTGTTCCTGCGCGGTCAATTCCCTCTTCACTGGCGGCTTCGCGGTGATTTTCAGTTCCCCATTGACGTACAACCTGGAGTGATTCGCAGAACGCACTCGGATTTCATACTCACCGGGCGGCAGTACCCGGGTCCCACTCAATCGGACGGCATAGCCTCCTGTCCGCAACATGCTCTTGCCCGAAGGAGATATCTTACCGGGGTAAGTTAGGGTCCCGAAGGTGTCAGAGTGCCACTGCAGCGCGGGTTGCCGTTGGTCGAACGCCCATTGAGTGATGAAGTCCAGGTTGACGTCTTCAAATTGGTCCACCAGGACGAATTCGGTCGTGTCGGGTGTCGTCGCTCCGAGCACGAGCCACGCGACCAGGCAGATCGGGAAACAGATCAGCGAGCGCAACAATTGCATAGGCAACTCCAAATATGAGGACTGAAATGACCCAACACGACGCGGCAGGGAGTCGGTGGTAGATACGCCAAGGTAATCGGCCAAATGAGAACCGTCAAGCCATTTTTCCTGCCTGTCCACGATACTGAACGGTATTTGCAGGAGGCGATTGGACTCCCATAAGGGTCTCATATCCTTATGGATACCGATGAAATGACAGCAGTGATAGAAGAGTAAGGCCTCCGCACGGCGGCGCGTCATAGCCTTGTCCATCATTCTGGACAACCCTTGGTTGTGGACTACTGTGGCACCAAGCGGGGGAAGTCGGGGTTGGGCAGGCAAGTTGTCGGCGCTATTCGTGGCGAGCGACCTCAGACCGCCGAGGGAGGCGCGGCTCCGTTGGTTCCTGACCCCTCACCCGGCCTTCGGCCACCCTCTCCCCACGAATGGGACGAATGGGAGAGGGAGTTTTCGAATTCGACCTAAGTTTGAACTTCGTTCGCAGCAAGGGAGGCCAGGGGCGATCCACCTCAAAAAGGGCTGTAGCGCGCGATCTTGGTGCCGCCGGGAACTCTTCGTTGTAGAGATCCAACGGCAGGTCATTCCAGGAATCCAGACGGGAGAAGGCTGGACTCCCGCTGATGGGTAACTGACAGAAGATTTTGACTGCGGTCTAGACTTCACTCCTGGCAAGTGAACTAACGCTTCTGGTTGGCCCGTCTCTGAACTTCCCGGATCATGTCAGCTGCAGACATGGCGGGATCGAGATCTTTTGGCTTCTTGCCCGTCCCTTCAAACACGTCGGTCAGGTTCCATTTGGAGTACAAATGGGCGGGCAGTGTGGGATCGTGCTTCTGATACAAACGTACCGGAATGTCGGTCCACTCCGAGGTTCTTGCTTGGCCGTGACGGGCGTAGTAGAGGTGCAATGTCCGGCGCTCGCGGGAGGTGGGTTTCAGTTTTCCAGAGTGAAGGCAGCGGGCGTGGAAGAGTACCGCCGTGCCGGCGGGACCCAGCAGATCGCGCTCCATGCCAGGAACAACATCCTCCGGCCGATAGTCCACGCGACGATTGTGGGTTTCAGGAATGATGCTGAAACAGTGGTCGGTCTCAGTTACATCGGTGAGATAGTAGATGAGTGAAATCGCCTGAATCTCCATCCGCCGCTGGTAGTCACGCGTGATGTCGCGGTGCCAGCTCTTGATATCCATCGTTCGAGTCGTCGGGTAGCGAATCATGATGGAAAACTCTTCAAAGCTGATCTCTTCTCCTAATAGGCCACGCAACAAATCGAGCGTAACTGGATTTTCGATGGCGGCATCGAAAGCAGAAGTTCGCGGCAACACGTTGACGGTCTGTACCAGGGAAACGTCGAAACGAACCCATTCATCTGGAAACTGCTTCAGATAGTGGTCGATTTCCCGATTGAAGGCCGAAATCTGCTCTGCCGCGAGAGCATTCGGCACGGACAAGAACCCTTGGCGTTCAAATTCATCCAGTTGAGCCTTCTGTTCGATTTGAGTGGGAGTCATGGTGGTTCCTCTGAGTAGAGGTGAACATGGGGCGCAGGCACTTCGGCTCGCCCCCGGGGGACATGTCACGATGAAAGTCCATCGGTCGGCCTCAGCCGTGCAGTTCACTTATGCTAGGATAAAAGTGCGGTTCTGGTTGGAGCAAGCATAGAAGCGAGAGTCTATGTCGACGGCCGTTTTTCAACAGAATCCATTTTAATCAACTAATTCTCAGAATGAAATCGAGCAGCGGAAAGTTGTGTGCTGGCTCTCGATGTTGAAAGTGATCCCGGTTGCGGCAGCTTTTCCACATCCTGACCAAGCCATGTTTGACGCGGTCTCTTGACTCCGCCCTCCTGACGACCCTACTCCTTTGCTTTGGCTATCTCTTCATGTTGGAGTCGCGCGCGACCGCTGGGATCGAGTCCCACCAGAGCGCTGTCTTGCCGGATGGCTATACCGGCGAGAAACAGTGTGCGCCCTGCCACCAGGAAATCCACGACAGCTTCAAGAAGTTGGGAATGGGCCAGTCGTGGCTGGATCCTTCCGAGGCGCCGCTCATTGAGGACTATCAGACCAACAATACCGTCCACCACGCCAAGTCTGGTTTCTATTACAAGATGTTGCGCAAAGGGGGAAAGTTCGTTCAGCAACGCTATCTATTGGATCGAAAGCAGCGGCCGATCGATCTCCACGAAGAGAAAGTCGATTATGTGGTGGGCTCAGGGAACCACGCACGTTCTTATCTCCGCCATCATCCCAATGGAGTGATCACTCAGTTGCCGGTCACCTGGTACAGCCAGCAAAAACGCTGGGACATGTCTCCAGGATACGATATCAAAAACCACCTCGACTTCAGCCGTGCCATCCCTCAGGGTTGTGTCTTCTGTCACACCGCCTACCCTCGAATGGAGGCAGGGCAGATCGACGATCCGCATTACTTTCCCAATCCCATACCGGGAGGCATCGGGTGTGAGCGCTGCCATGGACCCGGCGCCAAACACGTTGGCCTGGCCTTAAGAGGAGAAACCGGCCAGACATTGAAAGAAGCGATCTACAATCCTGGCCGCGACACGCCGGAAGCACAGCGGACCATTTGCTATCAATGTCACATGGAAAGCAGCGTTGACAGCCTGGGAACAAGGGTGCTCAAAGCGGGTCGGGATGTGTTCTCCTTCCGTCCGGGTGAGCCTTTCGTGAACTACGCGGTTCAGTTCTCGCTGCAGGCGCCAGATTCCAAAAGGTTGAAGGTCGTCCAGCACGCCGAGCTCATGGAAGCATCGCGCTGCTTCCAAGCCAGCAACGGCCGCATGACCTGCACGAGTTGTCACGACCCGCATCGCAAAGTGGCAGCCCCGAATACAGCCTCCTACTACCGTACGCGTTGTCTGCAGTGTCACGATAGCCGTAAGCTGTCCACCCATACGCGCGTCCAACTCGCCGGAGACTGCGGCCGCTGCCATATGCCGCGTGGAACACCGACGAATGGCGGCCACACGGTATTTACAAATCATCGGGTGGGGATCTACTCATCCGCCGCAGCACCGACGGCGCGGCGTCACGCTTCAAACGTCGAACGGCTCGTCTTCCGCGGGTCGGATGTTCATCTTCCCGAGGCGGAGAAACGGTTCTTCCTCGGAGCCGCGTACCTGGATGCGCCGCATGAGGAACTCAGTGCCCGGCCTGAGCTTGCGAAGAAAGGGACTCAATTGCTGCAAGATTACCTCGGCAGGATTCCATCATCCGGTACACTTCAGCACCAGTATTTGAGTCGCGCAGAAGCCCTGTTCGCAAAGGCCTACCAGACACTCAATCAACCCGACCTGGCCATCGAGCACTATGAAAAGTCGCTGAGCGCTGACAGTCGCCAGTTGCTGCCGGCCTACAGCCTTGGATTGCTCTATGCGGGGCGTGGTGATTTTTCGCGCTCTGCACAGAGTTTTTCAAACGCCTTGCAATATTTCCCCAAGCACGTTCCGTCCATGCACGGCCTTGGCGCTCTGGCGGAAGCAAAAGGCGACGCGAGTGAAGCTCAGAAGTACTTTGACCGGGCCATCCAACTGTATCCGCCTTCGCTCGCATCGCACTATCGCTTGGCCCAGATGCATCTGCGCAATCAAGCAGCCGAGAGAGCGGCTGCCGAACTCCAGACGTGCCTGTCGCTGGATCCGAGGCATCTTCCCGCGCTGATCGATCTGGGACATTTGATGAGCCGTCAAAACCGGCTCGACGAATCGCGTCACTTGCTGGAACGCGCGCTGAAACTGGATGCTTCGCGCGAGGATCTCTACAATGCGCTTTCGGTTGTGGCCAGCTCTGAGGGAAAGCTCGATGAAGCCGTAGCCTTGTTGCAGAAGGCTGTGGCCAAAGGAATTGCCGGCGGAATGACCTTCATGAATCTGGGAAACCTCCATGCCCAGCAGAAGAATTTTCGTCGAGCAATCCAATCGTTCGATGCCGCAAACAAGAAAAGTCCTGGGAACCCGAGAATCCTGTTCGCCCTGGGAATGTGCCATCTGAATGCTGGCAATCTGCCGCAAGGAAAAGCCTTGTTCGAGCAAGTCTTGAAACTGGATCCAGGGAATGCAGATGCCCGGCAGGTATTGAAGCAGCTGACGAGGCCATGAAATACTCCTGAGAGCGCGGGCGTCCCGCCCGCCGTCGTGGATGAAGTCGCGTTGCTCAGTGCCAAGTTAAGCCGGTGCGGGCGGGACGCCCGCGCTCCCAGGGATGAGACTTCACACCAGGACCTTCATGCTGAACGCTACAGCTTCATGCCGCCTGACTCTCCCGTTGCTTCTGGCCATCCCTCTTGCCGCCGTGGCTTTTCAAACTCAGAAGCCCGCCACAAAGTTACCCGCGCGAAAACCTGCTGGCATTCATTTTTCCGACATAGCGGTTCCAGGCAAACTGGACTTCCTGCACGTTAGCGGAAGTTTGGATAAGAAGTACCTGCCCGAGACCTTTAGCGGCGGTGTAGCCTGGATCGACTACAACCTCGACGGATGGCCAGACCTCTATCTCGTCAATGGCAGCCGCTGGGATGAACTAGTGGCCGGCAAGCGCACCGTGTCGAACGCTTTATTCAAAAACAATCGCGACGGCACCTTCTCGAATGTAACGCAACCGGCCGGCGTGGCGGGACACTCCTGGGGCATGGGAGCGACGGTGGCCGACTATGACAATGACGGCTGGCCAGACCTGTATGTCTGCAACTACGGTCCCAACCAGTTGTATCGCAACAACCACGATGGCACATTCTCCGATGTGACCGAGAAGGCCGGGGTAGGAGACGCGCACTGGAGCTCCAGTGCCGGATTTGCGGACTATGACGGCGACGGGTGGCTGGATCTCTATGTTGCCAACTATGTTGACTTCAATCATCAGAACCCTCCAGCCCCGGACTGCCAGTATCGTGGCATTAAGGTCCATTGCGGACCCAAGGGCATGATTGCCGCACCCGACGTGCTGTACCACAACAATGGCAATGGCACATTCACGGATGTGACGCGCGCAGCAGGCATGTCGGTGCTGCCGGCATATGGACTGGGTGTGCTGTGGGGAGATTACGACAACGACGGAGCCCCGGACCTCTACGTGGCCAACGATTCGGTTGCCAATTTTTTGTTTGAGAACCAGGGCAACGGGACGTTCCGGGAGGTCGCCGTCATCGCCGGTGTGGCCTACAATGAGGATGGGCAACCTCAGGCCGGAATGGGCCTCGCCATGGGAGACTACGATCACGATGGCTTCTTTGACTACTTCCAAACCAACTTTTCCGGCGATTACAATGCTTTGCGCCGCTATCTTGGCAAAGGCGTGTTCCGGGATGTGAGCTACAGCTCCGGTGTAGCCCTTCCCAGCTGGCAACTACTCGGCTGGGGCACAGGATTTTTCGACTATGACAACGACGGCTGGGAAGATCTCTTTGTCTCGAACGGTCACGTGTACCCCCAGGTCGATCAACACCCCATCGAGATCACGTTTGCAGAGCCGAAATTGGTCCATCGCAATTTGGGCAACGGGAAATTTGCCGACGTCTCGGCGCAACTGGGTTCGGCGCTGGCCAGTCCTTGGTCTGGCCGGGGAACGGCTTTTGCCGATTTTGATAACGATGGTGACGTCGATGTCGCCGTCAACAACCTGGGAACGCAGCCCTCCTTGTTCCGTAACGAAGGGGGTCATCGCGCGGGAAACTGGCTTCTGATTGAATTGGCGAGTAAGACAGGCAACCGCGGAGCCACGGGCGCCCGGGTGAGTGTTGAAACCGAACAGACTCGCCAAATGCAGGAAGTTACGGCCGGAAACAGCTACCAGTCCAGCAACGATTGGCGGCTCCATTTTGGTTTGGGCACAAGCTCAGTGGCGAAGGCAGTGGTCGTGCGTTGGCCAGACAACCAGCTTCAGAAATTCGAGGGTGTCACAGCCAACCACAGTTACTTTCTCAAGCAGGGCGGTCAACTGGCAGTGACCGAACCCAAACGTGACTGAGGATTGTCATCGCAGGGAGAGCTGCCACTGAACTCGTTTCGGTTCCCCTCCCCCACCCCCCCCAACCCGGGGAGCTGTAAAAACATTGGGGTGGGCTTGTAAACCCGATTCGGTAGGGACATGGTGCTCCGCGTCCGTCTTGAGTTTACCGTCACGGACGCGCAGCAGCGCGTCCCTACCATTGAATTTTTTCACAGCATCAGGGGCACGGCAGAGGGAGCAGCACAACTAGAAAACCACTTCAATGATCCTTTCCTCCACCATTGCGGCAGTCCTGCTGGTCCTGGCCCCCCTGCAGACTCCTTCACCCCAATCTCTCTGCGAGCAGGCCCTGGAGCACTATCGGACGAAGGTCTACAACGCCGCCGTGAACGCCGCGTCTCAGGGTGTTCAAAAGGATGCGAGCGATGCAGCCTGCCAGCATATCTACGGACTCAGTCTGGCCGCGGTCGGGCGCTTTGGCGAGGCTGAACAGCATCTGAATCAAGCCATCACACTGAAACCTGAAGTGGGAAACTATCACTACGACCTGGGCTTCGTGCTCTATCAGCAGAAGAAATACGAAGCATCCGTCCCGGTGCTGAAGCGTGCCGTGGAACTGGATGGTGAAAATCTTTCTGCTCGATTTCTTCTCGGCCGATGCTACGTGAGCGCGCACCGCTCTCTCCTGCTGGGCAACTTCAGCAAACTGGCGCTTGAGCAGCTGAACTATATCGCGCGCAAGAATCCCCGTTTCCCAACCTTGCACTACCATATTGGCCTCATTTATTCGAACGACGGGGCCATCGATAAGGCCATTCAGGAGTTAAAGCTCGAAATCCAGTATCAGCCTTCGAACGCGCAGGCCCGCGTCGCCCTGGCAGAGTTGCAATTGAAAAAGGGAGAACTTGAAGCTGCCATGGAGCAGTTACAGCTGGCTGAGAAAGTCGCGCCCTCGGTCAGCCTGGTGCATTACACGTTGGCCAAGGCTTATCGCGAGCAAGGCCGGCTGGACAAGGCGATTGAGTCCGCCGAAAAGAGCGTGCGGCTCGACACAACCTCGGCAGATGCCCACTATCTTCTCGGGCAACTCTATCGGGAAAACGGTCAAGCCGGGCAGGCAGAACGCGAGTTGGAGTTGTTCAAGAGATATCAGAAAGTCAATCCTTGAATCTGATTCAGAAGACCCGGCAGGAGTCCCTGGTGTTCGACGCTTCCCTTTCCCTGGTTATTAGTGAGCGGGCGAAATCTTGTAGGCGCGGGGTCCTGCTAAAGGGCAAATGGACTGGCCCTGGCAGATAAGGCCGAAGCCCTCGGAAGCGACAACAGTGAACTGCATTACCTGAAGTCGCGTGCCTTCAATTTGCAGGGGAAGAAGGATCTGGCGGGGCAGGAGTTGAAGAAGTTCGAAGAGCTACGGTCGGGTGGAAGTCTTCCCTAGGTCGATAGGGCCATCTAACTCCAGAATGCTTGTGGAGCGAGCCCTCTTGAATAGATCTACTTTCGCTTCGAAAACATAACCGATCTTGGAAAGATTCTTGGACTTGCTCAAGAAGCCTGTCGACGTGCGAATTCCACCGACCATGGGCATTATTTCTTGCGGCCATTGATCGAGTGGCATCAAGGCCTGAATTCACTCTACTTCCGTGCAAACCTTTCCGTCTGCAGTCCCCGTTCTTCATCGATCACGTAGTGCTGGTTCGCTGCAACACCTTTGAACTCTTGCGTCTTCCCTCCCGGCCACAGCACCTTGACGACATTCGCTTTCTCCGCGCTACCCAAACCAAAATGCGCCCGCGGATCACTGGCCGAGTAGATGCCGACGGTTCTCTTGATCTCCCAGATTTGCTCCACCGCGCCTGTCACCACTGTGATCCGCGCACCAATGCCATCTCGATTCGATTTCTTTCCATTCATCTTGAACATCAACCAATGATTGCTTTCGGCCTGATCGTTCCGCAAAAGCTGTGGAGCCTCATCCATGTTGGATATCAGGAGATCCATGTCGCCGTCATTGTCCAGGTCGGCAAAGGCCACGCCGCGACTGGATTTCGCCGTCTGAATTCCGGACCCAGCGCGGCCGGAAACGTCCAGAAACGTTCCATTCTTCTGGTTCAAGAAGAAGGTCCCAGGCTGTTCATACTTTTCCCGAAACTCACTCTTCTTGAGGAACGGATAAACATGGCCATTGGAATGATAAATATCCTTCCAGCCGTCATTATTGAAATCCGCAAAGCGAGTGCCCCAGCCAACCAATACTCCATATGACTTTCGAAGCTGAGCCTTCAAGGTGGCATCTTCCCAAACCAGGTTGCCTTCGTTGTGATACAGCGTGGCGTAATCGCTGGCGAAGTGGGTGGCAAAGACATCCATGCGGCCGTCATTGTCGTAGTCCGCTACATCTACGCCCATGCTGGCCTGTTCGCGGCCGTCTCCGCTCAGTGCCAGACCACTGATCATCCCTTTCTCCTCAAAGGTTCCATCGCCTCTGTTGAGGTACAGGTAGTTCGGCTCGGCATCGTTGGCAACGTACAAATCGGGATCATGATCGTTGTCCACGTCTGCCCAGACAACACCAAGACCCGGAAGGGGTCTCTTTTCTGAAACGCCGGTTTTTTCAGAAACGTTTGTGAAGGTGCCGTCTCCGTTGTTTCGATAAAGAACATCCGAGGCACCCGGGATTCCTTTGGGACCACAGATTGTCGGCTTGCCCAGGTAGAAGCAAAACTTTCCAGAACCCGGCTCAGGCAACTGGTTGAAGTTCATGTCCAGATAGTTGCACACATACAGGTCCAGCTTTCCGTCTGCATCATAATCACCGAAAGCGGCCGAAGTTCCCCACCGAGCATCTCCCACACCCGCCTTCTCGCTGACGTCGGTGAACGTGCCGTCGCCGTTGTTGCGAAACAGGACATTCGGCCCGAGGTTTGTAAGGTAGATGTCGGCAGAGCCATCGTTGTCATAGTCAGCCACGGCAACGCCCATCCCCCAACCACGACCGCCCTTGAGACCAGATTTTTCCGTGACAGCTTCGAACGTTCCGTCTCGTTGGTTGCGGTAGAGCACCGGGCCTGGATTGCTGCCTTGCCTGAATCGTTCCAGAGTCGAGCCCTGCACCAGCAGAACGTCCATCCAGCCGTCGTTGTCAAAATCGAGAAACGCCGCTCCCCCGCCCTTGGCTTCGAAGATGTAGTTCTTTGCGTTGGCGTCACCGTTAAGATGGCGAAATTTGATTCCAGACGCAGGAGTGATATCGACGAATTGAGGAATACCGGAGGGATTCTGGAACACAGTGAACGCGAATAAGAGTTCACCCAGACACAAAAGCAGGGGAAAAAACGACGTTAGCCGAAACCCGCCCCCCCTCTTCCAAGGGGGGACTACAGGGGAGTCACAGGATCTATCCGACGCCTGACTCAAACTGGATTACCCCCTCAAGTCCCTCGTCCCAAAAGAGGGGACAAAGTCTTCCCACTACACCAACTCGGCCACAGGCTCGCCGGTGTGGTCGTCTTCCGAGTTGGCAATCTTGATGGGTCTTCCAATCGGGTGCATGTATTCTTTGTGCCAGTCGATCCCAAAGGCCTTATACACCGTCGCAAAGAGATCGCCGATGGTGACTCGCCGGCCATCGGCCCGATACGCGCCGCGTTCATCGCTGGCGCCAATCACCTGCCCGCCGCGAATACCGCCACCGCCCAGAGCCATCGACCAACAATGCGACCAGTGATCGCGCCCTGCGTTCGGATTGTGATGAGGTGTACGGCCAAATTCGCCGATGGCCAGCACCACGGTAGATTCCAGCAATCCCCGTTGATCCAGATCGTCGAGCAGAGCTGCCAGCGTCCGATCCAGTGTCGGGACGAGTTGATCGCGATGAAGCCGATCATTGTCGCTATGGGTATCCCACGCATTGAAGTTGTAGCCCGCCGCAGTCACGAAGCGGCTGCCTGCCTCAACCAGCCGGCGTGCCAGCAGCGCGCTTTGGCCAAATCCGTTACGCCCGTAAGTGTCCTTGATCTTGTCAGACTCTTTGGACAAATCGAACGCATCGCGTACCGCAGGCGACAAGATCATGTTCTGAGCTTGTTGCGTGAACGCATCGCCATCCGCCTGTTCAGCAATGCGACCTTTCTGTCGGTAATGCCGGTCAACCAGTTGCAGAAACGAGCGACGGTCTTGCAGCCGTTCCAGCGTCATCGATTTCGGCAAGCTGAGATCCGGCAGCTTGAAGTCCTTGCTGCTCGGGTCAGGAACAACCAGCGGATCATACTCGGCTCCCAGAAACGCAGCCTTGAAATACTCTTCGTAGGCGCGCTGAGCCTCCCACTGGGGCGCAAGAATGTGCGGAGGCACATCGTTCCGGCCGCCCGTTTCCTTGGTGATAATCGATCCAAAGCTGGGGAACTCCATCGCGGGATTCGGCCGATGGCCGGTCATGGCGTAGTAGCTTGCCTGGGGATGGTTATTCTCTTCGGTGTACATCGTCCGTATGAGCGACAGTTTGTCCATCCGCTTGGCAACGCGCGGCAGAAGTTCAGACACTTGAATCCCGGCCACATTGGTCGAGATCGCCCGGAACGGGCTATTGGGTTTCGGATCCCAGGTATCCATCTGGCTGGGGCCGCCTTCCAGCCAAAGCAGGATGCAGGCTTGCGCTTTTGCTTTGGATTTCGGCTTCTCCGCCGTGGCGGTCATGGCCTGATTGAGCCGCAGAAACTGAGCCAGGTTGATTCCCAGCAAACTCAGGGAGCCAACACGCAGAAAGTCGCGCCGCCGCAGGTTGTCTTCGTTGCAGGTTAAACATCCGGCATGTTTCATGGGTTTTGCTTCCTTATCCCCTATCCGCAAGTCCAGTGAAGCGTGACTGCAGATCTGGGGCACCGACTAAAACCCCCTGAAGTCCCCCCTTGTGCAAGGGGGGACGGCTTTCCTTAAGCAAGGGGAGCACACTGCGATAGTCATCGGCACGCGTCCTTATTGATCGAGCCGACTTACTTACTCCCACGAAAGTCCGGCGATCTTACCCCTCTGCTGAATCTTCGCTTCAGAGCGTCCCCCCTTGGACAAGGGGGGGACTACAGTGGGGTTTTGGATCTTCCAGGAGTTTTCTCGCAATCGCATCCAACACATACTTCAGCTGTTCGAAAACCTCGACGTTCCGGAACCGCAGGAAATCGATACCAAAAGACTTGATAAACGCCTCACGCTCCTTGTCCCTGACCTGTGCCCCGGTCTGAAAATGACTGTCGCCGTCGAGTTCAATGGCAAGTCTCAGTTCAGCGCAGTAGAAATCAACCACGTAGGCACCCACACTGTACTGTCGGCGAAACTTGTAGCCCAACAATTGTCGTCTCCGGAGTTTCGACTAGAGGACAGATTCGGCGCTTGGGATCTCAGCCCGCAGCGATCGACGGAGTGCCTTTTCTGAAGCGCGAGTGTAGATGTGGGGCACCGTCTGAAACCCCCCTGAAGTCCCCCCTTGTCCAAGGGGGGACGAAGTTGTTTGCACCATCCGGGAGTTGTTTGCCACGGTCGGGGTGCCGTCCAAATGATATTCAGCTCCTGTGTGTAGTCAATACCATGTCCGCGGCATGGCCGGGCGTCTCAAAAGGTCGCCGCCGCCTGTGCCGATTGCGAGCGAGCAGGTTGCCGACGTATAGGCCCAAGGCTGTCCTGATTCTCTGTGGTCTCGCGCGCGCTTGCTTCCCCGCTTCTGCCGACGATGACCGAGGGGCAATGGCGGGGGCGACCGAGCGAACCTCCTACGCTGCTTCGAGCCATGCGTAGCGATGATGGAGACCACCCAAGCGCGCGCTGGAAATCACCGTCGCCTCCGTAGACGGCTTCTTTTCGACTGGCCGCAGATTGGGTGTGTCTTTGCCGAGGGCGTCGTCAATGCGGTCTTCCTGATAGTCCCCCACGTAATCGCGAACAAGGCGCAGCAAGTGTTGTTGGTTCAGTGGGATCACGTGGTCCAGCAACTCACCTCGGCAACTTCTCACCCAGCGTTCCGCGATGCCATTTTGCCAAGGGGATCGGATGCTCGTCCGCTTGGGTTTCAGACCTGTTGCTCTTAGGAAGCCGACCACCTCGGCATCGAACTTTGCATCACGATCCAGGATGAGGTCACGATAGGGGCCCGCTTCGGCAAAGGCCTCACGCAGTTGTTGGACGACCCACTGGGCAGTCGGGTGTCGAGTCACGTTGAAGGGCAGAATCTTCCTCCGTCCGTGCTCGATGACGAAGAAGCAGTACAACACCTGCAACCTTAGCGTCGGCACAGTGAAAAGGTCCAACGCAGCGATTGCCTCCCGATGATTCGTGAGGAAGGACAGCCAACTTTTGCCTGGATCACCGCGGCGCTGGACAGGCTGCAGATACCGGGCTACGGTTCGTTCGGAGACGACCAAGCCCAGTTTCTGGAGTTCTCCATGGATCTTGGGAGCCCCCCAGTTCAGATTCTCTTCGGCCAGGCGGCCGATGAGCGCCCGAATTTCGGCAGTTGCTTTCGGTCTGCCACTGCGCGCTTGCGATGGCCACTTCCAGAAGAGCCGAAATCCCGCCCGGTGCCAGCCGACGACGGTCTCCGGTTTCACCGCTACCAGGACCTCGGCCCACCGGGACCCGACGCAGCGCAGGGTAATCCAGAACAGCCGGTCGAACTGATTCAACCACGGACGCGGCCGTTTCCGCTTGAGAACGACGATCGGCTGCCG
>Ga0194132_10004543_pt1 | contig 23512 bp, 15 predicted proteins | sample TA2KigOf80mmetaG_FD_148612 | JGI IMG/M metagenome (GOLD analysis project Ga0194132, IMG submission 148612) | Freshwater microbial communities from Lake Tanganyika, Tanzania - TA2015054 Kigoma Offshore 80m | ecosystem: Environmental > Aquatic > Freshwater > Lake | place: Tanzania: Lake... | reverse complement strand
CCCGACGCTCCGGTCCCGGCTGCGCCGGCCGCGCCCGGTGATCGTCTGGTCTCGGCCGTCGGGATCACCGTGGTCCTCGGCGGTCGCCCGGCGCTGCGCGAGGTGTCGCTCGACGTGCGCGCCGGCGAGGTGGTCGCGCTGCTCGGCCGCAACGGAGCGGGCAAGACCACCCTGCTGCGCGCGCTCGGGGGACTGCTGAGGCCCGAGCGCGGTCGCGTCGACGCGGCGGTGGCGGTGGGCACCGTCCCCCAGAACCCCAACGCACTGCTGTTCTCGTCGACGGTGCGGGCCGAGGTGCGGGAGACGCTGCGCCTGACGGGTCGCGACGACCCGGCCGCGGTCGACCACTGGATCGACGCGTTGGGTCTGCGCGCCCACGCCGACCGTCACCCGCGCAGCCTCTCGGGCGGGGAGCGCCAGCGTGTGGCCATCGCCGCGGTGGCGGTGGGCGGCGCGCCCGTCCTCCTGCTCGACGAGCCCACCCGGGGGATGGACGCCGCGTCGCGGCGCGCGCTGCACGACGCCGTGGTCGAGCACGCGGCCGGCGGCGGTGCGGTGGTGCTCGCGACCCACGACGTCGAGCTCGCGGCCCGGTGCGCGACCAGGGCGGTCGTCCTCGGCGACGGCGACGTGGTGGCCCAGGGCGACGCCCGCGAGGTGCTCGCCGGGTCGCTGTTCGCCCCTCAGGTGCTGCGGGTGATGCCGCCGTTCCTCACCGTCGCCGAGGTGGCGACGGCGCTCGCCGCGGAGGGCCGGTCGTGACCCGCACCCGCCCGTGGGTGGTCTACGCGCTCGTCGCGCTCGTGGGCACCGCCGCGTTCCTGTACCCGTTCTGGTTCCCGGCGGAGGCGTTCCCCAGCCAGGCCCACGCCACCGACGCGCCGCTGTGGGCGGCACTGATCGGGGGGCTGGTGGTGGCCGCGGTCACGCTCGAGATCCGCCGCGGGACCATGAACGGCGCGACGGTGGCGATCCTCGGGGTGCTCTCGGCCGCGGCGGGACTGCTGCGGCTCGTCGACCTCCCCGGGAACAACGCCGGCATCTTCTTCCTCGTGGTGCTCGCCGGCGCCGCGTTCGGCCCCCGCTTCGGGCTGCTCCTCGGGATCTGCGCGATGGCGGTGTCGGCCGTGGTCACCGGGGGCATCGGCCCGTGGCTGCCGTTCCAGATGCTCGCCCTCGGCGCGATGGGTGCGGGCGCCGGCGCGATCGACCCGCTGGCCCGTCGCCTCGGCCTGCGGGGCGAGGTCGTCGTGCTCGCGGCCTACGGCTGGGTGTGGGGCTTCCTCTACGGGGCGATCATGAACCTGTGGTCGTGGCCGTTCGTCCAGGGCGACGGTCCCACCCAGTGGCAGCCCGGCCTCTCGATCGCCCAGACCCTGCGCCACTACTGGGCGTACTACGTGGCGACGTCGTTCGCCTGGGACGCCGCCGGCGCGCTGTTCAACGCGGCGCTCATCCTCGTCACCGGCGCCGCGCTGCTCCCCAGCCTCCGCCGCTTCGCCCACCGCCTCGAACCCGCCGTCGAGTTCGTCGACCCGCCCTCAGCGATGCGCTTCTCACCGTCGGAACACGCGTCATAGATGCGTTGCTCACCGTCGATGGCGCCCCGTGCCCATCGGGCCGTACCGGATCGGCACCCCAGGATGCAGACGTCATCGACGGTGAGAAACGTATCGACGGTGAGAAGCGCATCGACGGTGAGAAGCGCATCGACGGTGAGGCGCGGCCGAGGGCGGGTGTTGGGGGCGTGCGATCAGAGGCGGACGCTGCTGGCGGACCAGGAGGCGAAGAGCTTGGCGTAGCGGCCTTCGCGGGAGACGAGCTCGTCGTGGGTGCCGAGCTCCACCAGGCGGCCGGCGTCGACGACGGCGACCCGGTCGGCCCGGGCGGCGGTCGAGAGCCGGTGGGCGACCACGATGACGGTCCGGTCCTCGGTGAGCTGTTCCAGCGCGAGCTCGACGGCCCGCTCGGTGCCCGGGTCGAGGTTGGACGTGGCCTCGTCGAGGATCAGCACCGCGGGGTCGGCCAGGGCGGCGCGGGCCAGCGACACCAGCTGTCGCTCCCCCGCCGACAGTCGTGACCCCCGCTCGCGAACCTCGGTGTCGAGACCGTCGGGGAGCGCCTTGAACCGCTCGAGGATGCCGAGCTCCTGGAGCGCGTCCTCCACGTCGCCGTCGGACGCGCCGGGCCGACCCACCCGCACGTTGTCGCGGATCGTGCCGTGGAACAGGTAGCCCTCCTGGGGCACGACGACGATGCGTCGCCGCAGCGCGTCGAGTGACGCGTCGCGCAGGTCGATGCCCCCGAACGAGACGGTGCCCTCACGCGGGTCGTAGAAGCGGGCCACCAGCTTGGCGAGGGTCGACTTGCCGGCGCCGGTCGGGCCCACCAGCGCGAGCCGCTCGCCCACGCCGATCTCCATCGACACGTCGCGCAGCACCAGGTCCGCCCCGTAGCCGAACGACACGTGGTCGATCCTGATCGCGCCCTGATCCGGCAGCGCGACCGCCTCGGCCGGCTCGTCGATCGACGGCACGGTGTCGAGCAGACCGAACAGCTTGCCGAGGGCGGCCCCGGCGGACTGCACGGTGTTGTACAGCTGCCCGAGCTGCTGCACCGGCTCGAACAGGTTGTTGAGGTACAGCACGAACGCGGCGACGGTGCCCACGGTGATGATGCCCTGATCGGTGAACCAGCCCCCCATGCCGATGATCACCGCCACGCCCACGACACCGAGGTACTCGACGAACACGAAGTAGCGAACGGTGATGCGCGACGTCACCCGGTTGGCGTCGTGCAGCGCCTCGTTGGTCTCCTCGAACCGGTCGGAGAACGCCGCCTCCTGCCCGTAGGCCTGCACCACCCGCACGCCGGCCAGGCCCTCCTGGAGCGTGGCGAGGTTGTGGCCGATGCGCTCACGCACCTCGAGGTAGGCGACGTTGGCCCGGCGACGGAACCACCGGGTCCCGAGCACGAGCGGCGGCACGAGCACGAGGATGCACAGCGCGAGCTCCCAGCTGAGCAGCAGGATCGCGATGAGTGCGCCGGTGAACAGCAGCACGTTCTGCACGAGCCCGGTGATGCCCATCTGCACCAGCTCCTGCATCGCGTCGACGTCCGACGTCATCCGCGACACGAGCCTGCCGGTCTTCTCGCGCTCGAAGAAGTCGAGTCCGAGCGTGGTGAGGTGCCGGAACACCCGCACCCGGAGCTGGCGCAGGAACGACTCGCCGACGCGGGCGACCATCATGATCGAGACCCGCCCCAGCACGAGCGCGAGGAGGGCCACGGCCACGTAGAGCAGCGCGGTCTGGTTCAGCACGGCGCCGTCGGAGGCCTTGATGCCCTGGTCGATCCCGCGCCGCACGAGGAGCGGACCGGCCAGCAGGCATCCGGTCTGCACCGCGAGGACCATCACCGCGAGGGCGATCGCCTTGCGGTGCGGCCGGAGCATGTGCCCGAGCCGGCGCAGCACCTGCTTCGCCTGGTCGCGGTCGAGGGTCTCCTCGGTCGCGTTCCGCACGGCCGCGGCGCGCCCGCCCATGCCTACGGCCGCCGTGCCTTCGCCGCGCGCTCGCCCGAGTGCGCGAGCACGTCGCGGTAGCGATCGGACGTAGCGACCAGCTCGTCGTGGGTGCCCTCGGCCACGACCTTGCCGCCGTCGACGAGGATGACCCGGTCGGCGAGGGCGATGGTGGCCGGACGGTGGGCGATGATGATCGTGGTGCGCCCAGCCATCACCTCGCGCAGCGCGGCGCGGATCTCGTGCTCCTTGCTCGGGTCGACCGCGGAGGTCGCGTCGTCGAGGATGAGCACCCGCGGGTCGGCGAGGACCGCGCGCGCGATGGCGATCCGTTGTCGTTGCCCGCCCGACAGCGAGAACCCGTGCTCGCCGATCACGGTCTCGTAGCCGTCGGGCAGGTCGTCGATGAAGTCGGCCGCGCCCGACAGCCGCGCGGCCCGACGGACCTGCTCCATCGTCGCGTCGGGGTCGGCGAAGGCGATGTTGGCCCGGACCGAGTCGGAGAAGAGGAACGTGTCCTCGAAGACGATGCCGACCGCGCTGCGCAGCTCCTCCAACTTCAACGTGCGCACGTCCGCACCGTCGATGAGCACCCGGCCCGCGTCGACGTCGTAGAAGCGGGGCAGGAGGCGCGCCACCGTCGACTTGCCCGACGCCGTCGGCCCCACGAGCGCAACCGCCTCACCCGGCCGCACGTGGAGGTCGAGCTCGTCGAGCACCGACACCCCGTCGTGGTAGCCGAAGGTCACCCCCTCGAAGCGCACCTCGCCGCCGCCCTCGGGCAACGACCGGCCCTTGGGTGGGTCGGCCACGATCGGGTCGGTGACGAGCACCTCGTGCACCCGCCCGGCCGACGCCGACATGCGCGACGACATCGCCACCATCATCCCGCTCATCCGCAGCGGCCAGATGAGCATGAGGATGTACGAGTTGAAGGCGACGAGCTGGCCGATCTGCATCTCGCCGTCGATCACCAGGTGACCGCCGTACCAGAGGATCATCACCAGCGCGATCGCCGGCAGGAAGTCGACGAGCGGGAGGAATCCCGAGCGCAGCTTCGATGCGGCGAGCGCCCGGTCCTGCACCGCATCGGCCTCGGCCCGGAGCCGCTGCACCTGCAGCTGCTCGGCGCCGAAGCCTTTCACCACCCGCACACCCGAGACGGTCTCCTCGACCACGCCCGACAGCTCGGCGAGCTCCTGCTGGAGCTGGAAGCTGATCGGCCCCATCCGCCGCGAGAACCGGGTGGCGGCCACGCTGAGCAGCGGCAGGGCCGCGAGCGCGAGCAACGCGAGCGTGACCGACTGCACGAGCATCACGACGGTGATCGACACCAGGATCATGAGGCTGGCGGCGGTGAGCGGGGCGAGCATCAGCCACTCGCGCACCATCTGGATGTCGGTGTTGGCCCGGGCCATGAGCTGGCCGGTCTGGGCCTGGTCGTGGAACGCGAAGTGAAGGCGCTGGAGGTGGGCGAACAGCCGGAGCCGCAGGTCGGTCTCCACGTGGAAGGCCAGCCGGAAGGCGCCGTAGCGGCGCAGTCCGCTCACCACCGCCTGGATGGCGCCCACCACGAGCATGAGGCCGACGTAGAGGAGCAGGGCCTGGGTGTCGTCGTCGACGATGCCCTGGTCGATCGCCGCTGCGGCCAGGAGCGGGATGGTGACCTTGGTGCCGGTCCAGCAGAGGGCCGCCGCCATGGCCGTCGCCACCCAGCCCCAGTGGTCTCGGGACGCAGATCCGACGAGCCGCCAGCCGGCGCGCCGAAGCTCCCGCTCCCTGTCCACTCCCACTCCCCCCGTGCGCTGTGGTGTCGTACGCCGAACGTACCAGTGGGGACTCACGAGCTCGTCAGGATCGCGGCACCGTGGAACGGGAACCGACCGGACGCGATGAGGGGGCGCCCGGAGGCGCCCCCTCATCGAGGAGTGCTCGGCGTGGACCGCCGTCAGCGCTGGACGATCGGGAACCACTCCTGGCCGTCGATGGCCAGCGGGACCCAACAGTTCACGTTGACCGGGCAGCCGCTGTAGGTCTTGCCGTTGGCATCGAGCGGCGTGCTCGGGTTCGCGATGTTGAGCGTCTCGATGTGCACGGCGTCGGCGAAGAACGGCTTGTTCTTGGCGAACGAGCCCTGCCCGTTCGACATGTAGGCCGCGTCGCTCTTCCCGGTCTTCAGCAGGTTGCTGTGGACCTTGTCCCAGGTGAGGCTCTTGCCCGCCTTGGCAATCGCCGGCACGAGCATGCTCATCATCGTGCACTCGTTGGGCGGGAAGTCCTCGGTGAAGGTCGGGTTCGTCGACGGCCAGTCACCCGCGGGCACGCCGGGCTGGCTCTTCTGGTTGCTGAACTTGTCGAACGCCACGCGGCACTTGGCCTCGAACTTGCTGTCCGCCTTGACGCCGTCCTTCGTGGGCAGCGCCCGGGTGTCCCAGGTGGTGACGCACGGCGCACCCACGACCTCGGCCGGGGTCCGCGACGCACCGAACTGCGTGCACAGCGAGCTGGAGGCGTCGATGATGATGTTCTTGAAGCCCGCGTTCGACCGCGCGGCCTCCTGGTAGTAGCCGCTGGTGGCCGTGAACGGGATGAGGATCATCACCGTGTTGGCACCAGCCGCCTGCAGGGTCGTCACTGCGGCGCCCGACTCACGGTTGATCGCAGTCGGGTCCGCCTGGAGGGTGTTGACCTCCACCTTCTCGACCACGTTGAAGCCGGACTTCTTGAGCTCCTTCTCCAGCGCGTCGCCGGCCGCCTTGATGCCGGGCTCGTTGCTGGAGATGATGCCGATCTTCGAGGACTTGTCGGCGAGCTCGGCCTTCTTGAGGAGCGACGCCGTGGTGGCTGCGTTGGTCTCGGCGTTGAGGCCGAGCGAGATGAGCCGGTTCCCCGAGGCCTTCACCAGGTCGCTGTACACGGACTCGCCGTAGAACATCGGCGTCTCGTTGTCGACGGAGATGCAGGCGAGGGAGCTCTGGCGGTACCCGTTGCCGTTCACCACCACGAACGGGGTGTTGTCCTGGGTTGCCTGCGTGCAGGCCTTGTCGTACGTGGTCGCGTCGATCGGGTCCCACACCGCCGGCTTCACGACCACCTTGCGACCGTTCAGCGTGCACGAGTCACCCGACGCCTTCACGCCCTTGGTGCCCTCGGCAGCGAGCTGCTGGCAGAAGTAGTCGGCGAAGCCCTGCCAGCGCCTGAGCAGGTTGGATGTCGTCAGCTTGGGCGGCAGGTTGAAGCCCTTGGCGCGAAGGCCGTCGAGGTCGGACACCAGCGCAACGACGGTGATCTCGTCGTCGGTGACGCCCTGGGTCTCGCTCTGGGTGCGCGAGGCCGCGCCGGCCGGCGCGACGGCGACGACGCCGAGCGCTCCGACCAGGGCCAGCCCTGCGAACAGGCGGAACGACTTGCGAAGCATGTATCCCCCTTGCGATGAACGAGGCCCCCGAGTCGGTGGACCCCCGTCGCCGGCTCGGCGAGTGAGCGGCAGGATAACCGATAGTGGAACGCGTTATCGCGCGCCCCCCCGGTTCCCTGACAGGGACGTCAGGGAACCGGGACGCGGCGCGGTGAGCCCGCGACTACTTGGAGCTGACCGGGAACCACTCCTCGCCGTCGACCTCCTGCGGCACCCAGCAGTTGACCGGGGCCGGGCAGCCGTTGAACAGCCCCTTGGCGTCGACCGCGGTCTGCGCGTTGGCGCCGTTGAGGGTGACCAGATGCACCTTGTTCGCGAAGTAGTGCTTGCTCTTCGAGAAGCCGCCCTCGCCGTCGGACAGGTAGGCGGCGGGCGCCGACTTGATCGCCTCGAGGTTCTTGGCGACCTTGTCCCAGGTGAGGTTCTTGCCCGCCTTCTTCATCGCCGGGATCAGCACGCTCATGATCGTGCAGTAGTCGGGGCGCATGTCCTCGACGTAGGTCACGCCGTTCGCGGTGACGTCACCCGAGGGCACGCCCGGCTGGCTCTTGATCCCGAACCCCTCGTCGAACACCGTCCGGCACTCGGCCTCGAACTCCGAGTCCTCCTTGACGCCGTCCTTGGTGGGCAGCGCCCGGGTGTCAAATGCAGTCACACACGGGGTGCCCGCGACCTCGACCGGGATCCGGCTCGCCGCGAAGATGGAGCACATCGATGCCGCGTCGTCGACGATGAAGTTCTTGAACCCCGCCTGCGAGCGGGCGGCCTCCTGGAAGTAGCCCTGGCTGCTCGTGAACTGGATGCCGATGAACACGGTGTCGACGCCGGCGGCCTTGAAGGTCTCCACCGCCGCGGCGGACTCGCGGTTGATCAGCGCGGAGTCGGCCGACAGCGCGTTGACCTCGACCTTCGAGGCGACGTCGTAGCCGTTCTTCTTCAGCTGGGCCTCGAGCGCATCCCCGCCCGCCTTCACGCCGATGTCGTTGGAGGACAGGATGCCGATCTTCGCCGACTTCGGTACCAGCTTCGCCTTCTGCACCACGTCGGCGGTGGTGGTCCCGGCGACATCGGACGGAGGGGGCAAGGCGAACAGCTTGTTGCCCGAGGCCTTCAGCAGGTCGGTGAACACGGGGTCGCCGACCATGAACGGCGTCTCGCCGTCGACGCTGATGCACGGAATCGAGCTCTGCCGATACCCCGCGCTGTTCAGGGCCACGAACGGCTTGATGTCCTGGGTGATCTGGGTGCAGGCCCGGTCGTAGGTGGTGGCGTCGAGCGGGTCCCACACCACCGGCTCGACCCGGACCTTGCGGCCGTTGATCGGGCCGACCTCGTCGAAGTAGATCTGCCAGTTCTTGACCAGGTTGCCCACGGTGAGCTTGGGCTGTTGGATCAGACCCTTGCTCCGCAGTGAGTCGAGGTCGGCCACGACGGCGACCACGACGATCTCGTCCTTGGTCACGCCCTGCTGCTCCGTACGGTTCGTGGCCGATGCCGGGACGGTGACGCCGACGCTCGCGACGAGCGCGATCGCCACCGACCCGACGAGGACGCGGGCTCGTCTGCGGATCATGTGTGCTCCCCCAGTCAGTCGACGGTCCCCCTGACCGTCGCACCCGCGTCGCCGCGAGTCGCTCGGACCCTAGCCCAGGGCGCACGCGTGCCATGCTCGCGCGGAGCGGGATGGTGAGAACACGTTCCAGTTGATACCGTGCCCGCCTCATCGCGGGTCGCGCTGGATCGAGGGGGGACGCGCCCGATGCCCGAAGCACCGACCGATCCCACTCCGCAGCGGAGCGCGGCGGCCGCACTGACCGCCGTCGTCGTCGCCGAGGAGGAAGCCCGCCGCGAGGCCCAGGCCGCGGCCGAAGCCGGCGAGCTGCTGCCCGACGACCTCCTGCCCGGCGTCGGCGGCGAGCCCATGCCGCTGCGCGAGGGCATCAAGGCCGGCGGCATCGCGATGATCGTCGCGCTGCTGCTCGTCAACGTGATCGAGACGTTCGACCAGGTCGCGCTCCAGGTCCTCGCGCCCGACATCCAGGAGTCGCTCGGGGTCAGCAAGACCACGCTCCAGGGCCTCAGCTCCCTCGGAGGCGTGGTGCTCGTGGTCTCGACGCTGCCCTTCGCCTGGCTGGCCGACCGCTACCTCCGCACCAAGATCCTCGCCGCCGCCACGCTCGTGTGGGCCACCGCCGTGGCCTGCACCGGACTCGTGCAGAACCCGATCTCCATGGGCTTCGCCCGGGCCGCGGCCGGCTTCGGCGCCTCCGCCAAGATCCCGATCACGCCCTCGCTGATCGCCGACCAGTACCCGATCGGCGTCCGCACGCGGATGTTCGCGACGGAGAACCTCGGCCGCCCGCTCGGGCTCGTGATCGGACCGTTCATCGTCGGCGGGGTCACCGCGTGGGTCGGCGGCGCCGAGGGTTGGCGCTGGGCGATGCTCGCGATCGCGATCCCCATCGTCTTCGTCGCCGCCGCGCTGCTGGTCCTGCGCGAGCCGGCGCGTGGCAAGAACGAGCAGGAGGCCGTGCTCGGCCGCGTGCTCGACGAGGACGACGAGCCGCCGGTGCGGCTCTCGTCGGTGGCGGCGCGGCTCAAGAAGGTCAAGACGTTCCGCTACCTGACCCTCGGCATCGGCATGCTCGGGTTCGCGCTCGTCAGCGTGCCCGTGCGGCTGAGCTTCCTGTTCCAGGAGAGCTACGACTTCGGGGCCTTCAAGCGCGGGTGGGTGCTCTCGCTCACCTACGTCCCCGCCCTGATCCTGATCCCCATCGCCGGCCGGTACGGCGACCGCCTGTTCCGCCGCGACCCGCGGTGGGCCGTGCGCCTCTTCGGCTGGCTGGTGATCGGCTACGGCCTGTTCCTCACCATCGGCACCCAGCTCGGACCGGTGGAGCCGCTCATCCTCTTCGTCGCGATCGCCAACGCCTGCCAGCTCGCGGCGTTCACCCAGGTCGGCCCCACGATCTCGGCGGTGGTCCCGTACCGGATGCGGGCCCAGGCCTTCGCGCTCATCGGCTTCTACATCTTCCTGCTCGGCGGGTTCTTCGGCGGCCTGATGGTCGCCGCAGTCGCCGACGCGTACGGGGAGCGCACCGCACTCCTCGTGGTGGTCCCCGCCGCGGCGTTGCTGGGCGGGCTCCTCGTGATGCGGGGCGCAAAGTTCATGAAGCGCGACATCTCGCTGGTCGTCGAGGAGCTCCTCGACGAGCAGGAGGAGCAGCGTCGCATCGCCCAGAACCCCGACGACGTCCCCGTGCTCCAGGTGCACAACCTCGACACCTCCTACGGCCCCGTGCAGATCCTGTTCGACGTCAACCTCGAGGTGCGCAAGGGCGAGGTGCTCGCGCTGCTCGGCACCAACGGTGCCGGGAAATCCACGTTGCTGAGGGCGGTCAGCGGTCTCGTGATCCCCGACCGCGGCGTCGTGCGGATGAACGGCCGCACGATCACGCTCACCGATCCCGAGATCCGCGTCGCCATGGGCATGATCCAGGTTCCCGGCGGGGAGTGCATCTTCCCCGGTCAGACCGTGGCCGAGAACCTCGAGGTCTGGAGCTGGCTGATCGAGGACCCGACCAAGCGCAAGGACCGCATCGCGGTCGCACTCGACACCTTCCCGCAGCTCAAGGACCGCATGAAGCAGCGGGCCGGATCGCTCTCGGGCGGGCAACAGCAGATGCTCGCCGTGTGCAAGGCCGTCATGCTCGAGCCCGAGCTGCTGCTCATCGACGAGCTGTCGCTCGGGCTCGCGCCGCTGGTGGTGCAGGAGCTGCTCGAGGTGGTCGAGGGCCTCCGCTCCACGGGCGTCACGATGGTGATCGTCGAGCAGTCCGTGAACGTCGCGCTGTCGATCGCCGACCGGGCCATCTTCATGGAACGGGGTCGGGTCCGGTTCGAGGGACCGGCCAATGAGCTCCTCGAACGCGACGACCTCCTCCGAGCCGTCTTCCTCTCGGGGGAGGGTGCCTGATGACGCTCGCGTTCACGGTCTCGGAGCAGATCGTCTTCAACGGCGTCATCCGGGGGATGGTCTACGGCCTGGTGGCGATCGGCATCGTGCTGATCTTCCGGGCGTCAGGGGTCATCAACTTCGCGCAGGGACAGTTCGGGGCGCTCGGCGCGTCGGTCATGTCGATGCTGTTGGTCAACTACGGCTGGTCGTTCTGGGCCTCGTTGCCGCTCGCGATCATCATCGGCGCCGCACTCGGAGGCCTCACGGAGCTCCTCGTGGTCCGGCGCCTCTTCCACCAACCCCGGCTCCTGCTCTTCGTCGCCACCATCGGTGTGGCGCAGGTGATCCTCCTGCTGCAGCTGCAGCTCCCCACGGTCGAGGAGAACCTGCCGTTCCCCACGCCGTTCGACGAGATCTGGAGCGTCGGCAGCCTGACGATCCGCAGCGAGCAGCTCGTCGTCCTCGTCGCCGTGCCGCTCATCGTCGCCTTCCTGGCGGTGCTGCTCCAGCGCACCAAGTTCGGACTCTCGGTGCGCACCGCGGCCGACAACCCGAGCGGCGCCTCCCTCTCGGGGGTGCGGGTGAAGGCCGTCTCGACCCAGGTCTGGATCCTGGCCGGGACCCTCGCGGCGGTGAGCGCGGTCATCGCCGCTCCCGTGCTCAACCAGCGCACCAGCGACATCTCCAACGCCCTCGGACCCGACCTCCTGCTGCGGGGCCTCGTGGCGGCGCTGGTGGGCGGCATGGTCTCGTTCCCGCTGGCGCTCGTCGGCGGGATCGCCATCGGCGTCGTCGAACAGCTGGTGCTGTCGAACACCACGGGCTCGCCGGGCACCGACACGCTGGTCATGTTCGCCCTGCTCGTGGTGCTCGTCCTCTTCCGGGCCCGCAACCAGCGCTCCGACGACTCGGCGTGGTCCCTGACTCCACGATCCAAGGCCGCCAACGCCGAGCTGCTGAAACACCCGCTCGCGCGCGGGGCGCGCTATCTGGGCGCGCTGATCCTGCTGGTCGCCGGCCTGGCGATGCCGCTGTTCTTCTCCACCGCGGTCGACATGAACGACCTCACGAGCGTCCTCATCTTCTTGATGGTGGCGGTCTCGGCCACGGTCCTCACCGGCTGGGCCGGTCAGCTCTCGCTCGGCCAGTACGCGTTCGTGGCCATCGGCGCCTACCTGACCGCGTTCTACGGCCAGTCGATCGGGTTCTTCCCGTCGGTGGCGCTGGGCACCCTCTGGGGTGTGGTCGTCGCGATCGTCATCGGGATCCCGGCCCTGCGCGTCCGCGGGCTGTACCTCGCGATCATCACGCTCGGGTTCTCGCTCGCGGTCAGCGGGTTCGTCCTGGTGCAGAACGAGGACAGCTGGCTGCCGTTCAACCTCAACACCTACTTCACCGGCTACGGCACCCGGCTCGAGCCACCGGTCATCGACCTCCCGATCATCGGTCGCTTCGACCTGGCGACCGACAAGGACGCGTACTACTACCTGTGCTTCATCGCATTGCTGATCGTGATCGCGATCGTCTCGCACCTGCGCCGTACCGGAATCGGTCGATCCCTCATCGCAGTGCGCGACAACGACAACAACGCGGCCGCGTACACGGTGGCCCCGACTCGGGCGAAGCTCATCGCCTTCGGCATCTCGGGCGGTGTCGCCGCGTTCGCCGGTGGTCTCTTCGCCGCCCAGAACGCGGTGATGTACCCCGACTACTTCGTGCCCGCGGAGTCGATCCGGGTGCTGTCGGTCGCAGTGGTCGGTGGCCTCGCATCCGTGATGGGCGCGATCATCGGCACCATCGTCATCGTGGCGATCCCGCTGATCTTCAGCAACACCCCGCAGCTGCAACTGTTCGCCAGCGGCGTCGGCATGCTGATCCTCATCCTCTACGTGCCGGGTGGCCTCATCTCGGTGATCGACTCCGCCCGCGACCAGCTCCTCAACTACGTTGCCAAGCGCACGGGTTGGGAGCCGAAGCGGGGTCGAGAGACTGCGGACGTCACATCGCTCTCCACCCGCGACCGGAGCAAGGAGGCCGCGACCGCCGAGCTACTGCCCCTGCGGACCGACGACGTGCGGGTGCGCTTCGGTGGCCGGTACGCGGTCAACGGTGTCAGCATCGAGGTGCGGTCCGGCGAGGTCGTCGGGCTCATCGGCACCAACGGCGCCGGCAAGACCACGCTGATGAACGCGGTGTCGGGCTTCGTGAAGTCGACCGGGACCATCGAGCTGTTCGGCACCCGCATCGACGGCAAGGCGTCGTACCGGCGCTCCCGCTACGGCATGGGTCGGGCGTTCCAGAACGCCCGGATCTTCGGCGGCCTCACCGTGCGCGAGACGATCATGGTCGCACTCGAGGCCCGCCAGCGATCGCTGCTGCTGCCGTCGATGCTGTCGCTGCCGCCCTCGCCCTGGGCCGAGCGCACCAAGCGAAAGCAGGCCGAGGAGATCATCAGCTATCTCGGTCTCAGCCGCTACGCCGACAACCTGGTGAGCGAGCTGTCGACCGGCTCCCGGCGCATCGTCGAGCTGGGCGCGCTGCTCGCCCTCGACACCCGGCTGATGATGCTCGACGAGCCCACCGCCGGCGTGGCCCAGAAGGAGACCGAGGCGTTCGGCCCCCTGATCAAGGCGATCCAGCAGGACCTCGGCTCGTCGATCCTCATCATCGAGCACGACATGCCGATGGTGATGTCGATCTCCGACCGGATCTACTGCCTCGAGGCCGGCCAGGTCATCGCCGAGGGCGGGCCCGACGAGGTCCGCAACAACCCTGCCGTCATCGCGTCGTACCTCGGCACCGACGAGCGGGCGATCCAGCGGTCGGGCACTGCGGGCGACGCCGAGGCCACCGCCGCCGGCGCCACCACGGAGTGACCGCCGGCCTCGCCGGCGGTGGTGCTCAACCGCCCTCGGCGAGGACCCTGGGAACCCAGTCGGGATACGGCGTGGCCTCCGGGCCGCGTCCGTCGGCGACGACGTAGGCCTCCGACACGACCGTGCCGTCGGCCCCCAGCTCGAACCAGCGGTAGCCCGGCGGCATGAGCGTGCCCGCATCGAGATCGAGTGCGAGCCAGCCCGACGGGCAGGTGAAGTGGTGCACGCCGAGGCGCTCGCTGGCGTGCGAGCTGTGCACGTGCCCGCTGCTCACCGCCCGCACCGACCCCGCGGCACCGACGGTCTCGACGAACCATCGGCTGAAGGGAGCCTCGTCGAGGCCGACGAAGCCGGGGTGCGCCACGGCCGGGTGGTGTGTCCAGATCATGGTGGGCCCGTCGGCGTCGGCGGCCAGCGCGTCGACCAGACGCGCCCCGTCGGCGGGGAGCAGTCCGCCGCTGCGCGCGTCATGACGGCGGTCCTCGCGGTCGACGACCGTGCCGTCGGGCCGCACCACCCGCCCGCGCGCGTTGGCGTCGAGGAACAGGAAGCGCCAGCCGTCGACCGTTGCCGCGTCGACCGCCGACAGCGTGCCGCCGGGCAGGTGCGTCGTGAAGGCGGGCTCGGCGTCGTGGTTGCCGGCGAGGCAGAACACGAGGACGCCGAGCGCGCCGAGGCGCTCGCGCAGGTACGCGTACTCGGCCGGGTCGCCGGTGTCGCCGAGGTCTCCGGTGGCCACCACCACGTCGGGCGTGAGGCCGCGGCGGTCGACGTCGTCGAGCACGCGGTCGAGGTTGGCGCGCGGGTCCTGGCCGAACCGCTCGCCATCGGTGGTGATGTGCAGGTCGGAGAGCTGGAGCACGCGCACGGCCATGACCGCACCGTATCCCGGCCGCCCCGACCGGGACGCGGTCCGGACCGCCGTGCCATGATCCGGAGATGACCGAGGCGATCCAGACCCAGGCCGGGGTGGCGTTCCAACGACTCCTCGACACCCTCAGCGAGATCCAGCAGCGCTACCTCTCGGATGAGTTCGGGATCACCGATCCCGACAGCGCGGCCGAGGGCCACCGGCTCCTGATCCACCAGCTCGACACTGCGCTGTCGATGTACTTCGAGCAGGACGCCGCGCACCCCGACTGGCGCCGCATCGTCGGTCCGCACCGCAAGGCGCTCGGCGACAACACCGACGCCATCTACTTCACGGCGCCGTGGAGCTCCGCGTACACGTACCGCGTCACCGGCAACATCGCGGGCGCGGCGTACACGTCGTTCACGGTGGAGGCCGGCGCAACCGACGGCTCCTACGCCACCCAGACCGCAGGCGTGCTCAACGACACCGACTTCGACATCGCCGACGACGGGTCATACGAGGTCTTCTTCGGTGGCGAGCCCCGCGACCGCAACTGGCTGGCGCTCCCCGAGGGCGGAGGGCTCATCACCACCCGCCACTACTTCGAGTGGCCCCAGCCGGCCGCGGCCGACGACACGCTGCTGATCCCGCTCACCATCGAGGTGCTCGAGGAGGTCGGCCCGCCCGACCGGCCGAGCGACGCGTCGATCGCTGCGGGCATCGACCGCATGGCCAACTTCATGCGGGGCCGCACCATCGACCAGCCACCCCGCGGCTCGGTGCCGCTGCCCACCTGGGTGGGCGTCACCCCCAACGAGTTCCCCACCCCCGAGAAGCCCGGTGACCTGGCGTTCGCCGCGTTCGACGCCGCCTACTCCATGGCGCCGTACTTCCTGGCGCCCGACGAGGCGCTGGTGATCACCGGCCGCTGGCCCGAGTGCCGCTTCGCCAACGTGTGCCTGTGGAACCGGTTCCTGCAGACCTACGACTACGTGCACCGCACCGTGGGCCTCAACCGGTCGAACACCGTGCTCGAGACCGACGGCTCGTGGCGGATCGTCCTCGCCCACGAGGACCCCGGCGTGCCCAACTGGCTCGACACCGAGGGTCGTCCCTTCGGTCAGGTGTACTGGCGGTACTTCCTCGCCGAGGGCGACATCGACACGCCGCAGGCCACCGTGGTCAAGCTCGCCGACCTCCGGGATTCCTGACCACGAGGTTCGCTCACGACAGCCGGTACAGCCGGAACTGCGGGTGCTCGACGTCGAGGGTGGCCACGCTCGAGAACCCCGCGTCCTCTGCGTAGCCCCGCAGCACGTCGCCGCGGATGACCGTCCCGGTTCCCACCCCGCCGTCCTGCATGCTCACGGCGAGGCAGTGCAGCGTGCTGAACGAGTGGAGGAACCGCTCCATCTCGTTGGCCGGCACCGTGAAGGCGTCCTCGGTGCGCTCATCGACGACGAGCACCGCGCCATCGCTCCCGGCGAGCTGCTTCATCGTCCGCAGGATGCCCACCGGGTCGGGCACGTCGTGCAGCATCTCGATCGCCATCACGAGGTCGTACTCGCCGCCATCGAGAGGATCGGCCGCGTCGCGCACCTCGAAGCGCACCCGATCGGAGAGCCCCGCAGCCGTCGCCGCGTCGCGCGCGACCGCGATGGAGGCCGCGTCGAGGTCGTACCCGTCGATCTGCACCTCCGGATACGCCGTCGCGATGGTGATCCCGGCGACCCCTTCGCCACACCCGACCTCCGCGATCCGCACCCGAGCGCCCGACTCGAGCTTCGCCTGCACGTCGGGGAGCGCGGGCAGCCACGTCTGCACCAGGTGGTTGACGAACACCGGACGCGTGAACGCGGCCTGGAGGTCGTGGAGATCGAAGAGGCCGAAGGCGGCACCGGTCCCGCGCCGGAACTCCTCGACCATGATGTCGAGCGCCTTGCCCGCCCACGGCACCACGGCCGCGCACGGCTTCATGCACGCCTCGCTGTCGTCGTCGATCAGGACGTGGGCGTGCGCGTCGGGCAGGGTGAACCGCCGGTCGTCGGGCCCCTTCGCGACATCGTCGACCTCGACGACCCCGGCGACGGCCTGCTGCTCGAGCCACTCACGCGCGTACCGCTCGGCGATCCCCGCCGCGGCCGCGAGCTCGCCCGCGGTCGTGGGGCCCGCACCGGCCAGGGCCTCGTACAGGCCGAGGCGCACCCCGAGCTCGACGTTGGCCAGCTCCATCGCCGCGAGGCTCGCCATGAACAGGTTGCCGGCGAACTCCTCGACCTGCGCCTCGTCTTCGGCCGTCAGCTCGATCTTGGGCATGGACCACCTCCGGCGTGCCGTCTCGGCGCCAGTATGGGACAGGCGGGGACGCGACGCCACCCCGCCGGTCAGCGGACGACGTCGGCGACGAGCTCCACCACCGCGGGGTCGTCGGGCTCGCCGACGAACCCGGCGACGCGCTCGCCCGCGTCGAGGTGCGCGCGCACGGCGACCCCGGCGCGCGACGCGTCGGGGTCGGCGACGAGCTCCACCGACGGCTCAGTCCCCGACATGGAGACGGCCGTACTTGCCCTGGAAGAAGAGCAGGGGCGAGCCCTCGTGGGTGACCCCGAGGTCGAGCACCCGGCCGACGACGATGATGTGGTCGCCGCCGTCGTACTCGGCCCAGAACTCGCAGTCGAGGTAGGCGAGGGTGTCGTGCAGCACCGGGGACCCGCCCACCCCGAGGTGCCAGTCGACCTGCGCGAAGCGGTCGACGTCCTTTGTCGCGAAGAGGCGGGACACCTCCTCCTGGTGCGCGCCCAGGATGTTGACCGCGAACTTCCGGGCGGCCTCGATCTTGGGCCAGGTGGACGACGTGCGGGCGACCGCGAACAGCACCAGCGGCGGGTCGAGCGACACCGAGGTGAACGAGTTGGCCGCCAGACCGGCGGGCTCGCCGTCGGCGATGGCGGTGATGATGGTGACGCCGGTCGCGAACTGTCCGAGGGCCTTGCGGAACTCGCCCTGGTCGGGGGTGAAGACGGCGTCGTCGGTGGGTGCCGGTTCCTGACTCATGGCGCCATCATGCCCGCTGGCCGGCCGGACCGCAGGCCCGTGGCTCACACGTGATCGAGGTTGATCCGAAGGCCTTCGTGGGCGGCGATGATGCGAGGCCCGTTCACCTTGTCGGAGACGTCCTGCGCGTGCTGGAGGATCCGGTCGATGTCGTCGTCGGAGTGCGTGGGGCAGTGGTGGAACAGCACCAGGTTCCGGATACCCGACTCCTTGCCCACGTGCACCGCGTACTCGATCGACGAGTGCCCGAAGTGCCGCTTGGCCTCGTACTCGTCGAGGGTGTGCTGCGCGTCGTGGATCAGCACGTCGACGCCGTCGCAGAGCTCGAGCACGCCCGGCGGCACGTAGTCGTCGGGATCGTCGGTGATGCAGCCCGGACCGTGGTCGGAGATGTAGGTGACCGACCGGCCCTCGAGCTCGACCCGGAAGCCGAGCGCGGGATCCGTGTGCCGCACCCAGCGGCTGAGCACCTTCGCGCCGTTGAGTGCGTAGGCGTCGTCGCCGACCTCCTGGAAGCGCACGTCGCCGCCGAGCTGGTCGGGGGTGATCGGGAAGAACGGCGGGCGCATCACCTGCGCGAACACGTCGCCGAGCGGACCTTCGAGCTGCCGGGGTCCGTACACGTTGATGTTCGCGTCGGGCCGGAAGGCCGGCGTGAAGAACGGCATCCCGATGATGTGGTCCCAGTGCAGGTGGGTGAGCAGCACGTTGGCCGTGTACGGCGTGGCCGCGCGGTTGGCCTGCATGTCGGCCACCAGCTTCGCGGTGACCTCGTCGCCGTAGGCGCGCACGCCGGTACCGAGATCGAAGATCACGGGCGCGTGACCCGGGCACTCCAATGCGACCGCGGACGTGGAGCCGCCGTATCGCGAGTACTGATGGCCGTCGCACGGCGTCGAGCCGCGAACGCCGTGGAACGTGAGAACCGGGCCCCCCGCAGTCATGGACGGATACGTTACTCACACCGGAACGTGTTCTCATCCGATGGTGACTGCCGTCACCGGCCCGGTGACGGCGGTCACGCGCTCCCCGGTGCGCGTGACGCAGGATGCGGCTCCGCGAGCGACGCGTCCGATTTATGCAGTATTGGCGCAGGGAGACCGCCGGGTGGACGAGGGGCCGACCGGCGCCATGACCGTCGTGCTGGTGCCCGTGGTCGCACGGTTCGTCGCTGGCGCCGTCGCCGACATGGTCGGTGATCTCGAGGTCAGCCGTCCTCGGCCTCGGGAGCGTGTCAGGCTTCTGGCTTCTGGCAGAGTGCGGAGCCCGAAGGATCGAGGGCTCGGGGGAAGGGGGGTCCACTGCATGGTCGACGAGACGGCAACCGCGCCTCGGCAAGTCCGGTTCATCTGCTTCCTGTGCGGCGCCAGCTGCGGACTGTGCGCAACCGTCGATGGTGACCGGATCACCAAGGTCGTCGCCGACCGCGACCATCCGGCCACGCGTGGCTACAGCTGCACGAAGGGGCGATCGATCCCGGAGGTCCACCACGCCCCGAACCGGCTGGATCGGCCACGCCTCGACGGACGCGACGTCGAATGGCCGGTGCTGCTCGACGACCTCGCGGGCAAGCTGCAATCGCTGAAGGCCGAGCACGGACCCGACAGCATCGCGCGGTTCTTCGGCACGGGCTTCTTCTTCATCAACGAGGCGTTCGGCGCGGCGACGTTCTTCGGCGCGCTCGGCACGCAGCAGCTCTACGGCGCGATGACGCTCGACACCGCCCCGTTCCTCCGAGCCGCGGAGTTGGTGACCGGCTTCGCGCGGAGCACGCCGGTCTGGGCGCCCGACGATCCGGCTTCGACGCTGGCGGTGATCATCGGCCAGAACCCGTCGAACTCCGGCGGCTACAGCGGAACGCCGTCGTCCAACTTCACCCAGCGGGTCCGCGCGTTCCGTCAGCGCGGAGGCGAGATCTGGGCGATCGATCCGCGGGCCACCCGCACCGCCGGGATGGTCGACCGGCACCTCGCACCCCGACCGGGGTCGGACGTGTTCATCTTCGGGTGGCTCGCACGCGAGCTCCTGCGCGACGGGTTCGACGCGCACGAGCTCGAGGTGGCCTGCGACCCCGACGACGTCGAGCACCTGCGCGCCGTGGTCGAGGCCTTCGATCTCGAGCTGGTGACACGCCGGACCGGCCTCGCGGAGCACGACCTGTTGGACCTCCTCGCCGCGATCCGGCGCCACGGCCGGGTGTCGCTCCTCCCGGGCACCGGCGTCTCCTTCTCGCCGACGGCGGTGTTGACCTACTGGCTGATCTGGGCGGTGGGGATCATCACCGGCTCGCTCGACCGCAGCGGTGGGATGCGCTTCCTGCCCGAGAGCACGACGATGATGGACGGGCCTCGTCGGACCGGCCACGCACCGGAATCGGGCGCGTTCGGCCCGGGGCCGGCCAGTCGCCCGGAGCTCAAAGGCGTGTTCGGCGAACGACCCGCCGTCGCCCTGGTCGACGAGATCGAGGCGGGGAACATCCGCGCGCTGATGATCATGGGCGCGAACCCGGTGGCGGCCGCGCCGGATCCGGATCGACTCCTCGCGGCGCTCGCCACGCTTCCGGTGCTCGCCGTCTTCGACATCGTCGAGTGGGAGCTCACGAGGATCGCCACGCACGTCATCCCGTGCACCTGGCTCGCGGAGCGCAACGACATGCGCTTCCTCCCGCAGTACGGCGCCGAACGCACCTACGTCACGCCGGCGATCGTGGCCCCCGGTGCCGATCGTCGCCACGGCTGGCAGGTGCTCTCCGAGCTGGGTGCGCGCATGGGCTTCGACATCTTCGACGTCCTCCCCGGCGTCGATGCCGAGACGGCCACCGACGAGGGCCTGATGCGCGCCATCGGCCGCCTCACGTGCGACGACGCGGACAACGTGTTCGCGGCGGGCACCGACGGCGTCCGGGTCGAGTTCCGCTACGGCTGGTTCCACGAGCAGGTACTGCCGGACGGGCGCTGGAGGCTCGCCCCGCGCGTGCTGACCGACCGCATCCCGGGCGTGCTGGCGAGCGAAGACACCAGTGGGCCGCGACTCGTCAGCGGCCGCACGCTCGCCAGCGTGAACAGCTCGCACTACGCCGTCCCGCTCGACGAAGGACCTCCACCCATCCGGATCAGTGCCGACGTGGCGCGCGAGCGCGCGATCGAGACCGGCGATCGCGTGCGGGTCAGGACCGCACGCGGCGAGGTCGCGGGCGCGGTGCTCGTCGACCCGTCGATGGCACGCGAGACCGTCTGGATCGCGCACGGGTGGCACGAGCAGAACGTCAACCGGCTGACCGACCCGGCCCCGGATCCGCTCACCGGTCAGCCCAGCGTGACCGGCGTGCCCGTGGAGGTCGAGCGCCTGCCCTCGTGAGGTCGGTGCCCGATCGGACGCCGGATCAGACGCCGGATCAGACGCCGGATCAGACGCCGGATCAGATGCCGCGGATGTCGCGGATGTCGCGGCGATGCACGAGCACCGTCCCGGTCGCCGCGGCCATCGCCTACTCGGGTGAGGTGTAGGGCCGTTGCCGCGGCGTCGCGTGGCTGCGTTTGAGCACCATCACCCGGCGCCGGAAGTAGCAGACCTCCTCGCCGCGCTGGTTGAACCCGCGGGTCTCCACCAGCACCACGCCCCGGTCGTCCTTCGACGCCGACTCCCGCTTCTCGAGCACCTTGGTCTCGGCGTAGATGGTGTCGCCGTGGAAGGTGGGCCGCTGGTGCTTGAGCTCCTCGACCTCGAGGTTGGCGATGGCCGACCCGCTCACGTCGGGGACGCTCATCCCCAGCACGACCGAGTAGACGAGGTTGCCCACCACGACGTTCTTCCCGAACTGGGTCTGCGTCTCGGCGAACCACGCGTCCGTGTGGAGCGGGTGGTGGTTCATCGTGATCATGCAGAAGAGGTGGTCGTCGTACTCGGTGATGGTCTTCCCGGGCCAGTGCTTGTAGACGTCACCGACCTCGAAGTCCTCGTAGTAGCGGCCGAAGGGGCGCTCGTGAACCGTCATGACGCCGGAGCCTATTGCCCGGCACCGGTACGTTGGGAAGCCGCATGACCGGACCCCACAGCGTTGCGATGAGCTTCCGCCGGGACACCGACGCCGTGAAGGGTCGGAAGATCGAGCGCGACGTCCTCAAGCGGGTGCTCGGGCTGTGCCGGCCCTACCGGCGTCAGCTCATCGGGTTCCTGGTCACGGTGATCCTGGCCGCGGTGGTCGGGGCCATCCCGCCCCTGATCCTCCGCTCCCTGCTCGACACGGCGGTCCCCGAGGACGACCGGACGATGGTGTTCGCCCTCGCGGGGCTCGCAGTGTTCCTGGCGATCACGTCGTCGGCGTTGTCACTCGTCCAGCGGTGGTACTCGGCCAAGATCGGCGAGGGACTGATCTACGACCTGCGCCTCGGGCTGTTCGACCACGTGCAACGGCTGCCGCTCTCGTTCTTCACCCGCACGCAGACCGGCGCACTGATGTCGCGCCTCAACAACGACGTCATCGGCGCGCAGCAGGCGGTCACCAACACGCTCGGCACCGTGGTGTCGAACGTCATCACCATCGTCGTCACGCTCAGCTTCATGCTCGCCCTCGACTGGCGCCTGACGATCCTCACACTGCTCGTGCTGCCGTTCTTCATCATCCCGGCGCGCCACATCGGCAAGAAGCTGGTCGGCGCGACCCGCGAGTCGATGCAGCTCAACGCGTCGATGAACAACACGGTGGTCGAGCGGTTCAACGTGGCCGGCGCGCTGGTGGTCAAGCTGTTCGGCGACCACGACACCGAGCGTGACAACTTCTCGTCGCGCGCCGGGCGAGTGCGCGACATCGGCATCACGACCGCCATGTACTCGCGCGTGCTGTTCGTCGCGCTCGGCTTCGTCACCGCGGTCGGGACGGCGATCGTCTACCTCGTCGGCGGCAACCTCGTCATCAGCGACGTGATCTCAATCGGCACCATCGCCGCGTTCGTGGTGTACGTCGGGCAGATCTACCAACCGCTCACGCAGCTGACCAACGCCCGGGTCGACGTGATGACCGCCATCGTGTCGTTCGAGCGGGTCTTCGAGGTCCTCGACTTCGACCCACTGATCACCGAGAAGCCCGACGCGATGGAGCTCGATGCGCCCCACGGTCGCATCACGTTCGACCACGTGTGGTTCCGCCACCCGTCTCCGGCCGATTCGTCGATCGCGTCCCTCGAGGAGGGTGTGGTCCTGCCCGACGACGACCCGAGCGCGTGGATCCTGCGCGACGTGAGCTTCGACGTCGAGCCCGGCGAGTTCGTCGCGCTCGTCGGACCGTCGGGCGCGGGCAAGACCACCACCGCACTGCTCGTGCCGCGCATCCACGAGGTGGTGCAGGGGCGCGTGTGCGTCGACGGGCACGACGTGCGCGACCTGACCCTCGACTCGCTGCGGGGCACGGTCGGCATGGTCATGCAGGACCCCCACCTGTTCCACGAGTCGATCCGGTCCAACCTCCGCTTCGCTCGCCCCGACGCGACCGACGACGAGGTCGTCGACGCCTGCCGGCGGGCCCGCATCCACGACCTGATCGAGACGCTCCCCGACGGCTACGACACCATCGTCGGCGAGCGGGGCTACCGCATGTCGGGCGGCGAGAAGCAGCGCCTGGCGATCGCCCGCATGCTGCTGAAGGACCCCGCGATCGTGATCCTCGACGAGGCCACCTCGCACCTCGACGCCGAGTCGGAGCTGGCCATCCAGCGGGCCCTGGCCGACGCCCTCGCGGGCCGGACCGCCCTCGTGATCGCCCACCGCCTGTCGACGATCGTCGCCGCGGACCGCATTCTCGTGCTCGAAGACGGCAGAATCGTGGAGGAAGGGC
>Ga0194132_10004542_pt1 | contig 23515 bp, 19 predicted proteins | sample TA2KigOf80mmetaG_FD_148612 | JGI IMG/M metagenome (GOLD analysis project Ga0194132, IMG submission 148612) | Freshwater microbial communities from Lake Tanganyika, Tanzania - TA2015054 Kigoma Offshore 80m | ecosystem: Environmental > Aquatic > Freshwater > Lake | place: Tanzania: Lake... | reverse complement strand
GACCTGCACGGCTTCGGGGCGCAATTGGTGGCTGGCACGGCGCTCACCGTCGAGCTCGCTCTGGCCTCGGCGGCGTTCGGCCTCCTGGTCGGGCTCGGCATGGCCGCGCTCAAGCTCTCCAAGTCGCGCGGCGCACGCATCATCGCGGACACCTACAGCACGATCTTCCGCGGCGTGCCCGAGCTGATCATCGTGCTGATCGTCTATTTCGGCGCGAGCATCGTGCTGACCTCGATCGCCGAGGCGTTCGGTGGCGAGGAGCCGATTGAGCTGCATCCCTTCATCGCGGGCACGCTTGCGCTCGGTCTCGCGTTTGGCGCCTATGCAAGCGAGGTGTTCCGCGGCGCGCTCCAGGCCGTGCCGCCTGGGCAGGTTGAGGCCGCGCGCGCCTATGGCATGTCGCGTTGGCTTGCCTTCCGCCGCGTGGTGCTGCCGCAGGTCTGGCGCTTTGCCCTGCCGGGCCTCGGCAACATCTTTCTCGTGCTGCTGAAGGACACCTCGCTGGTCTCGGTGATCGGTCTCGAGGAGATCATGCGCAAGACCGCGATCGCGGTCGGCTTCACCAAGGAGCCGTTCACCTTCTATCTCGCCGCCGCCGTCATTTACCTCCTGATGACCATCGTCTCGATGATTGGGCTGCAGCTGCTCGAACGGCACGCGAGCCGCGGCGTGCGGAGCGCCACGACATGAATTGGGAAGTGATCGGCGCCAGCATCCCTAAGCTGCTGGCCGGCGCGGGCCTCACGCTTGAGCTTGTGGGACTCGGCCTCGCGATCGGTTTGATCATCGCGATCCCGCTGGCGCTCGCGCGTGTCTCGGGGCGCTGGTGGCTGAATGGCCCGGCCTATGGCTACATCTTCTTCTTCCGTGGCACGCCGCTCCTGGTTCAGATCTTCCTGATCTATTACGGCCTGTCACAGTTCCAGGGCATCCGGCAGAGCGCGCTTTGGCCCATTCTGCGCGAGCCCTTCTGGTGCGCGATCATCGCCTTCGCCCTGAACACGGCGGCCTATACTGGGGAAATCATCCGGGGCGGCATTCGCGGCATTCCGCATGGCGAGATCGAGGCGGCGCGGGCCGTCGGCATGTCGCGGCTCCTGCTGTTCCGGCGGATCATTCTGCCGCGCGCGTTTCGTTTGGCGCTGCCGGCCTATGGCAATGAGATCATCATTCTGCTGAAGTCGAGCGCGCTCGCCAGCACCATTACGCTGCTCGATCTGACCGGCGTCGCGCGTACGATCATCGCACGCACCTATATGCCGATCGAGCTGTTCGTCATGGCCGGTGTGATCTACCTCGTGATCACGTTCCTCATCACGCGCGCCATCCGTGCGCTCGAATACCGGCTGAGCCCCCACACCCGCCCGCCCAAGCCGGCCTGACCGACCTTACATTCCGTGCCCGCATGCTTCGACAGGCTCAGCATGAGGGCGCACTGAAAATGCCTCATCCTGAGCCTGACGAAGGATGAGGCACGAAAATTGCGGGTCTCATGTTGATTACGAATGGTTGGCAAGGGGCGGCCGCTCGGCTCTAATCGCCCGCGTTCACGACCGGAGCCCTGCTGTTCATGGATGCGATTGAGGCGATCACCTCGCGCCGCTCGATCCGCGGCTTCCTGCCGACGCCGGTGCCGATGGAGACCGTGCGGCACCTGATCGAGGTGGCCGCGCGTGCGCCGAGCGGCAGCAACATCCAGCCCTGGCACGTTCATGTGCTCGGGCCGGAGACCCGGGCGCGCCTGAGCGCCGCGGTGCACGAGCGTCGCGCGGCGCAGCCCGGCTTCGAGTGCTCGCAGTACAAATATTACCCGGTGAATTGGCGCGAACCCTACATCGGGCGGCGGCGCAAGATCGGCTGGGACCTCTACTCGCTCTGCGGCATCCAAAAGGGCGACACCGAGAAGATGGCGACCCAGCACGGCAAGAACTTCGACTTTTTCGGCGCGCCGGTCGGCCTGATGCTCACCGTCGAGGCCGACATGGAGCTCGGCAGCTGGATCGACTGCGGAATCTTTGTGCAGACTCTGATGATCGCGGCGCGTGGCTTAGGGCTTCACAGCTGCCCACAAGCCGCCTGGGCCTATCACCACGATCTGGTGCGCCAGGCGATTCCGCTGCCCGACAACGAAAAGGTCGTCTGCGGTGTCGCCATCGGCCATGAGGACACCGACGAGCCAGCCAATCGCCTGCGCACCGAGCGCGAACCGCTCGAGCGCTACACCACCTTTCACGCGTGAGCCCGATGACAGCGTCGTTCAGCTTCGCCCCGCCGCGTCTGCCCGAAGGAGCCGAGGCGCTTCGCGCCGAGGTGCGCGCCTTTCTTGGCGAGAGCCGGCGGACGCTCGGCTGGGAGCCCAACTCCAATTTCATGGCGAATTTCTCCGCCGAGTTCAGCCGCTCGCTCGGCGCGCGCGGCCTGCTCGGCATGACCTGGCCCAAGGCCTATGGCGGAAGGGTGCGCTCGGCGCTCGAGCGCTTCGTCGTGACCGAGGAGCTGCTCGCGGCGGGCGCGCCGTGCGCCGCGCATTGGATCGCGGACCGTCAGAGCGGCCCGCTGTTGCTGCGCTTCGGGACGGAAGAGCAGAAGCGCGACATCCTGCCGCGCATCGCGCGCGGCGAGTGTTATTTCTCCATTGGCATGAGCGAGCCCGATTCGGGCTCCGACCTTGCCTCGGTGCGCACCCGCGCGACACGTACGCCAAATGGCTGGCGCATCGAGGGTACCAAGGTGTGGACCAGCAATGCGCACCTGAACCACTACGCGATCACGCTGGCGCGCACCGGGCCCGCGGGTCAGAGCCGGCATGAAGGCCTCAGCCAGTTCCTGATCGACCTCAAGGCCGATGGTGTCGGCATTCGGCCGATCGTCAACATGCTCGGCGATCACGAGTTCAACGAGATGGTGTTCGACGGTGTCGAGATCGCGGAAGATCGCCTGCTTGGGCGCGAGGGTGAGGGTTGGAAGCAGGTGACGAGCGAGCTTGCCTTTGAGCGCAGCGGACCCGAGCGCTATTTCAGCACGTTCCATTTGCTCGACGCCGCGATCACGGCCCTGAGCGGCCAGGTGGACGCGACCGCAAAGGCGCAGATCGGCCGGCTCATCGCGCATTTCGTTTCGCTGCGCAGTCTTTCGCTTGCCGTCGCCGGCAAGCTCGATGCCGGCGAGAACCCGGGCGTCGCGGCCGCGCTGGTCAAGGATCTCGGCAATGCCTTCGAGCGCGAGGTGATCGAGGTGATCCGCGGACTCGCGCCGTTCGTCGCTTCGCGCCCGGAGCCGGGCGGGGCGGAGGACGTGAGCGCCGCGCTCGGCCGAGCGGTGTTGCAGGTGCCGTCCTATGGCCTGCGTGGCGGCACGAAGGAGATCATGCGTTCGATCATCGCGCGGGAGCTCGGCCTCCGATGAGCACCAACGACAGTCTGATCGCAGAAACCGCCGAGCGTCTGTTCGCAGACGCTTCGACTGGCGAAATTGCGCGCGGTGCCGAAGCAGGCCGTTGGCCCGAGGCGCTGTGGGATACGGTCGAGGCCGCTGGTTTTGCCGATGCGCTGTTGCTCGAAAGCGGCGTCTCGCTGAGCGAGGCCATGACGATCGTGCGCATTGCGGCGCGTCATGCCGCGCCGATCCCGCTCGCCGAGACCATGATCGCGCGCCTGGTGCTGGCCGGCGCCGGACTCGCCGTACCGCGCGGGCCGCTCACCATCGACGCAAACCGGGCCAGCCTCGGCGGGCTGACAGTCTCGCGCGCCGCAAACGAGTGGCGCCTTGACGGTGCCCTGCAGCGCGTGCCGTTCCTGCGCGACACCGGTCGCGTGTTGGCCCATGCTTCGACTCCCTCGGGGCCGATGATCGTGATCGCCTCAATCGCGACCGCCGCCTTGACACTCGGGCGCAATCTTGCCGGCGAGCCGCGCGACGACGCGCGTTTCACGGCGCACACTTTGGCGCCGGGTCAGATCACGCGCTGTCCCCCCACCCTCGATCGTGACGCGCTCTATCGCTGGGGCGCGCTGGTGCGGAGCGCGCAGATCGTTGGTGCGCTCGAGGCGGCGCTCGAGATGAGCGTGCGCTATGCCAATGATCGCGTGCAGTTCGGCCGCCCGATCGGCAAGTTCCAGGCGATCCAACATCAATTGGCGCTGCTCGGTGGTGAGGTTGCGGTCTCCGCAGCCGCGCTCGACCGGGCGATCGAGGCGCAGGAGCGTGATGCGCCGTCCGCGCCGCTCGCGATCGCCGCGGCCAAGTCGCGCACCAGCGAGGCGGCTGGCACCGCCGCTGCCATCGCCCATCAGGTCCATGGCGCGATCGGCTTCACCCATGAGTTCGCGCTCCAACTCCTCACGCGGCGCTTGTGGTCCTGGCGTGACGAGTTCGGTGCCGAGGCCGAATGGAACCGTGTGCTCGGCGAAGCGGTAATGGTGCGCTCGGAAGCGGGCCTATGGCCCGCGCTCGCCGCGCTCTGATTCCGCGCGATGCCGGATCTTGACCGCCTGTTCCGGCCGCGCGGCATCGCGGTGGTCGGTGCCTCGCCCGACGCGACCAAGATTCGCGGGCGCATTCTGGCGGCGTTGAAGGAGGGCGGCTATCCAGGCGCGCTTGTGCCGGTCAATCCGAGCCATCGCGAGGTGCAGGGGTTGCGGGCGGTCGCGCGAGTTTCTGACGTTGCCGGCGCGATCGATCTCGCGATCCTGGCCATTCCGGCGGAACATGTTTCGTCGACGCTGATCGAATGTGCGGTCTCAGGCGTTGGCACGGCGGTTGTGCTGAGCTCGGGCTTCGCCGAGGCCGGGCCGGAGGCCGCAGCCCTGCAAAAGAAAATCACCGCGATCGCGGCCGAATGGGACCTCGCGCTGCTTGGCCCCAACTCGGTCGGGTTCCTGAATGCCGACGCTTGCATCCGGGCGACGTTCAGCCCGGGCGCGCAAAGCGCGCCGGTGCGCGCGGTCAAGACGCCACGCCGCGCCGCCATCGTGTCACAGAGCGGGGGCATCGGCTTCGCGATCTTCAACCGGGGCGTGGCGCGAGGCGTCGGCTTCAACCTGGTCGCGACCACCGGCAATGAGGCGGGCGTGACCACGCTCGATGTCGTCGACTATGCGCTGAAACTGCCGGATACGGGGGCGATCCTGCTCTTCGTTGAAGGCCTGCGCGCCGGGCGTCGCTTGGGACAGATTGCGGGCGACGCGGCGGAGAAGGGCGTTCCGCTCATCATCGTCAAGGTCGGGCGCTCGGCGGCTGCGCACCGCGCGGCGATCTCGCATACCGCGAGCCTGACCGGCTCGGAGGCGCTCTACGCCGCAGCGTTTGGCCACCACGGGCTCCTACGTGTCGAGGAGCAGGACGAGTTGATCGATCTCGCCGCGGCGTTCACCGCATGCCCGCCGGCCGGTGGCAAACGCATCGGCATTGTCACGATCACCGGCGGCGGCGGCGCGTGGTTGGCCGATCGCCTCGAGGCGGGTGGCCTCGAGGTGCCCGAGCTTGATCGCGCAACGCAGGATGAGGTGCGTCGCTTCATCCCGGCCTATGGCAGCGCGAGCAACCCGATCGACACGACCGCCCAGGCGCTCGAAACCGGCGGGCGGATCAAGTCGATCGAGGCGCTCGATCGGGCGGCCGATATCGATCAGATCGCTGTGGTCGCGAGCCTCGCCGATGTCGGTCATCTGGCGCCCGAGCGCGAGGCCTTGATGGCGCTCAACCAACGGCGCACCAAGCCGCTCGTCTTCGCGTCCTATACCTTGCCGAGCGCCGACAATCTGGCGGTGCTCGATGAGGCGGGCGTGCGTTGCTACACGAGCTTCGGTGGGGTCGCCCGTGGCCTCGCGGCGCTGGCTGATTATCCGACCACGCGGGCGCGGGTGCTGGCCCGCCGGGCGCGTCCCACCCCTAAGCCTGTTTGGTTCGAGCTGCCGCAGGGCAAGGGCGTCGTGCCGGAATATCTGGCGGCGCCGGCGCTGGCCAAGGCCGGCGTGCCGTTTCCGCCCGCGCGGCTCGCGCGCGGCCCACACGAGGCGGCGGCCTTGGCCGACACCATCGGCTACCCGGTCGCGCTCAAGGTTCAGTCGCGTGGGCTCGCCCATCGCGCGCGCATCGGCGGGGTCGCACTCGGGCTTCATATCCGGCCCGAGGTCGAGGCGGCCTATGGGCGCGTGACCGAGGCCGGCCAGCGTGTCACCGCCGAGCCGATCGACGGCGCACTGGTGCAACGCATGGCGCCTGCGGGCCTCGAGATGATGATCGGCTTGATCGGCGATGCGGAGCTTGGGCCGTTCGTGGTCGCAGGATTTGGCGGTGGCCGCGTCGAAGTCGAGCATGACGTCTTCACGGCGCCGGCGCCGATTGATGATGTTGAGGCGCTCGAGCGCCTTCGTGGGCTGAAGGGGGCCTCGCGCCTGTTTGACGCGCCGGAGCCACTCGATCTTGTGGCCTTCGCCCGTTTGGTCGCGGTTGTGTCGGCCGTTGGCGTGGCTCATGACGGGCGGCTGACCGAGATCGATCTCAACCCTGTCGTCGTATACCGCGCGGGCGAGGGCGTACTCGCACTCGACGCGCTGATGGTCTTGAAGGAGGACTGAGCGATGTATCAGCCGATCCTGTTCGCGGTGAATCAGCGGATCGCGACGATCACGCTCAACCGGCCCGACAAGCTGAACGCCTTTACGATCGAGATGGTCGACCTCTGGGCCGATCGGCTGGAAGAGTCCATCGCGCGCGACGACGTGCACGTCATCGTGGTCACCGGCGCGGGCCGTGCCTTTTGCGCGGGTGGCGATATCAGCCTCCTGATGCAGGCGCGCTCGGGCGGTGGCGCGGTCGAACGGCGGGCCGAGCTTGCCGAGCACGTGCACCGCATTCCGCGCGCGCTTGCGCTCACCGACAAGCCCGTGATTGCCGCCATGAACGGAGCGGCGACTGGTGCCGGGCTCGACCTCGCGCTGATGGCGGATATCCGCTTCGCCGCGGCCTCGGCCAGGTTCGCCGAAACCTATGTGCGCCTCGCGCTCACCCCGGGCGCCGGCGGTGCCTATTTCCTGCAGCGGCGGGTCGGCATCGCCAAGGCATTCGAGCTGTTCTGGAGCGGCGATTTCATCGATGCCGCCGAGGCCGAGCGCATCGGCCTCGTCAATCGCGTGGTGCCGGACGCGGAGCTGATGGCTCACACCATGAAGTTCGCCGAGAGGCTCGCCTCAGGGCCAACTTTGGCGATTCGCGCGACCAAGCGACTCTTGCGTGAAACCGCGGAGGGTGACGTGCTCGCCGCCCTCAATCTGTCATCAACGACCTACGGCATGCTCGCGACCAGCGCCGATCACGCCGAGGCGATCGACGCGTTCCTAGCCAAGCGCGAGCCGAAGTTCTCGGGTTGCTGACGGTTGATCAACCGGGCAGGTTGCGTTCGCGACGACGCTGCAGGAAGCGCCGGACCGCCGGGTCGGGCTCGAGGCCGATCGCCAATTGATAGGCCTTGTCCGCTTCGATCGCTTCGCCAGCGCGTGACAGCAATTCCGCGCGCGCTGCCCAATAGGGCTGATAATCGATCAATCGCGGATCATCAGCCAAGGTGGCGAGGACGTTGAGGCCAGAAGTCGCGCCCTGGGTCTCTGCGATGGCGATGGCACGGTTGATCGTGACCACGGGTGAATCGGTGATCGCAGCGAGCGCGGCATAGAGCCTCTCGATCGCCACCCAATCGGCTTTTCCGGTGCGGCGACGCACGACGTGGGCGGATTGGATAGCCGCTTCGAGCTGAAATCGACCGATGGCGGTGAGCTTGCTTGCGCGCAGCAGCTGCCGCTCGGCCTCGTCAATCAAGCGCCCGTTCCAGGTGGCGGGATCCTGTGCCGTGAGGGGGACATAGTCACCCGCCTGATCGCGGCGGGCAGCACGGCGTGCCTCGGCATGGAGCATGAGAGCGAGGAGGCCAAGCGCCTCAGGTTCATTCGGCAGCAGCGAGACCGCCAGCCGTCCGAGCCAGATGCCCTCTTCGGCAAGATCGCGGCGTCGACTCTCTGTGCCTGCAGGGTCCGTCCAGCCCTCGGAGAACGTCGCATAGATCGCTTCCAGCACTGCGTCCAGGCGGTCCGCCAGATCGGCGCCATCGGGTACGCGGAACGGAATGCCGGCTTGTCTGATCTTGGCTTTCGCGCGCACCAGACGTTGCCCCATGGTCGCTGGAGCTACCAAAAAGGCCGAGGCGACGGTTGCGGCGTCAAAGCCGAGGATAGTCTGGAGAATGAGGGGCGCACGAACGCCGGCATCGATCGCCGGGTGCGCGCAGGCGAACATCAGGGCGAGCCGGTCGTCGGGGATGTCGGTGTCGACATTCGCCGCCGCTTGCAGCTCTTCCGCCATGAGTTGAATCTGGGGGCCGGCCTCGTCGCCAGCCCGACGTCTTCGGGCGGCATCGACCAATTTGCGCCGAGCCACCGCGATCAGCCAGGCCTCTGGATTTGTCGGAACGCCACTGCCGGGCCAGGATTCGAGCGCCGCAGCAAACGCCTCTGACAGGGCATCCTCGGCACCGGCGACATCTCGCGTTCGGGCCACCAGGAAGGCGACGAGCTTGCCATAGTTGCCCCGAGCAACACGTTCGGCGGTCAGATGGGCCTGCTCGTCTCCCTCCTGCGGCATGTCGCCGTTACATCGGCCAGTCGGGGCGGACTTCGACAGCGCCATAGCTTGCGCCGGGGCAACGGGCGGCCCAGGAGAGCGCCGCGTCAAGGTCAGGCACCTCGATCACGAAATAGCCGCCGATCTGCTCCTTGGTCTCGGCATAGGGGCCGTTCAGCACCTTGGTCTTGCCGTTCTCCGCGCGAACCGTGGTCGACATGCCCGACGGACGCAGGCCCCGAATCACGCCGGCCTTCTGCATGGCCTCGGAATAGGCGTTATAGGCCGCGAGAATGTCATCCCTGTCCTTCTTGCTCGCGTTCTGCATCGCGACCTCGTTCGAGTAGATCAACAGTGTGTACAGTGTGTATTGCATGAGTGTCCTCCCTTGGGTTGTCGGCGGCGCATTGGCACCGCTGACTTAAAGACGTTCGAGCCGGCCCGATTTCGACGGGGTCGACCGGATTCTTTTCGCGCAAGGGAGAGCTGGCAAGGGGAGAGCACGCGGCGCGGGGGTCAGCGGCCGGTAAACCTGGGCTTCCGCTTTTCCATGAAGGCGCGACGGCCCTCGACATAGTCGGCGCTGTGGAAGCAGCGCTCGATCAGCGCATCGCAGGCGGTGCGGTCGGGGCCGTCGGGGGCGCCAAGCGCCGCGATCATTTTTTTGGCGGCGTCAATGGTGAGGGGGGCATTTGCCCCAATGGTCTCGGCATAGTGCCGAACCAATGCTCCAAGCTCGCCGGCCGGAACCACGCGATTGACCAGCCCCATGGCAAGCGCTTCGGCCGCATCGAAGCGGCGCGCGGTGAACAGGATCTCCTTCGCGAAAGACGGGCCGACGAGCGCCACGATGGTCTCGACCGCCGAGAGGCGATAGCCGACACCGAGCTTGGCCGCGGGAATCGCAAAGCCTGAATCATCGGCCGCGAGTCTGAGATCGCAGACGGCGGCGAGGGCTAGGCCGCCGCCCATGCAGTGTCCGCGGATCATGGCGATGGTCGGACGTTCACAGCGCGCGAGAGCGCCGAGCGTATCGTCGACCATGACGTCATAGCGGTCGACAGCCTCGGGCGTCGCGCGCTCGGTCTCGAACTCCGAGATGTCGGCGCCCGAGATGAAGGCGCGCTCGCCGGCGCCGCGCAGCACGATCACGCGCACCGTCGGATCGGCAATCAGCGCATCGAGGAGCGGCGGCAGGCCCTCCCACATGTCGCGCGAGAGCGCGTTGTGGCGGTCCGGCTTGTTGAAGACAAGCCAGCCGATCGAGCCTTCGATGGAGCCGAGGAGACGCGGCGTGGGGCTGGCCACCGGGCGACCCGGCGGCGGATCAGCCTGCACCATCAGACGACGTTGCTGCCGCGCAGCTGCTCGATCGTCTCGTCGTCGAAGCCGATTTCCTTCAGGATCGAGCTGGTGTGCTCGCCGGGCTCGGGCGTCGCTGATCGAATATGGAAGTGGTGCCGGCTGAGCGAGACGCCCTGGCCGAGCAGATTGATCCTCCCGAGCGTCTTGTGCTCGACCTGCTGCGCCATGCCCAGATGACGGACCTGCGGATCGTCGAACACCTGATCGATGGTCAGCACCGGACCAGCCGGCACCCCGGCGCCGTTCAGAATATCGACCCACTCACTGACCGTCTTCTCGGCGAGCTTGGCCGAGATGCTGGCGTTCAGCAGCATCCGGTTGCGCGCGCGCGAGGTCGCGGTCGAGAAGGCCGGGTTGCGCGCCAGCTCCGGCGCATCGATGGTGCGGCACAGGCGATCGAAGATCTCGGGGCCGGCAGTGCCGATATTGAGGTAACCGTCCTTGGCGCGGAAGCAGCCGGTCGGAATGATGGTCGGATGATCGTTGCCGGTCTGCACCGGGCGCTCATGTTTCATCAACCAGCGCGTCGCCTGGAAATCCAGCATCGCGACCTGGGCCTGGAGCAGGGAGGTCTGCACCCATTGGCCCTGGCCGGTCATCTCGCGCTCGAGCAGCGCCACCATGATGCCGAGCGCGCAATAGAGGCCGGCCGAGAGGTCGGCAACCGGAATGCCGGTGCGCATCGGGCCCTGGCCGGGCACGCCGGTGACCGACATGAGGCCACCCATGCCCTGTGCGATCTGATCGAAGCCCGGCCGGTCACCATAGGGTCCGGTCTGGCCGAAGCCCGAGATGCTGGCATAGACGAGGCGCGGGTTGATCGCCTTCAACGTCTCATAGTCGATGCCAAGCTTGTGCTTGACCCTGGGGCGGAAGTTTTCGACCAGCACGTCCGCGCTCTTGACCAGCCGGAGCAGGATTTCGCGGCCCTCGGGCTGCTTGAGGTCGAGCGTCAGGCTCTCCTTGTTGCGATGGAGGTTCTGAAAATCCGGGCCGCTGCGATCCTCGCCGAGGACGTCAGCCAGCGCGGCCTTGCGCGGCAGCTCGACGCGGATGCAACGCGCCCCCCAGTCCGCCATCTGGCGCACCGCGGTCGGCCCGGCGCGCACGCGCGTCAGGTCGAGCACGACAAAGCGGCTCAGCGGCCCCCGGGGGGCCGCTTCCGCTGTGCTCTGATTGGCGGGGTCACCGCCAATCTCACCGTTGCGAAGGGCGCTATCGGTCATGGCTCAAGGAACATTCCAGCACATCAACACAAAAGACATTCTAACCGGGCAAGAGCCGCGGTGTCAGGGTCCGCCGACGCCCGCAAAGCTGGTACGGGCAACACACCCCTATGGAGCGTCCGATCGGTAAACAAAACCCCAACAACAACCCTTACCCAACCTGCAAGCTGCGAAAGCGACGTGAAAACTTTGTGGCACTGGCTACGCGGCGGCCATGGTTGATCAATTGCACAAGATGTTAGCTGGGAACAATCCGACGCGGCATCAAGACATTCGAGGTGCGATTTCCTTGGCTAACGAACGCTAACCACTGGCTTTGTCCGAGGTTCGTGGGCCTGCGGCCGATCGTCGCTTAGGTGGCACTTCCGTCCGAATATCGCAGGGGCGGGACGAATCGATGGACGGCGCAAGACAATGCGCTATGCTGACCTAGACTGGCGCGACGCAGCGCCGGGAGGAAGTCGTACGACCGGCGGGCAGCCCAGCAGCGCCCGGCGAGTGAAGGGGAATTCGAGGAGGAGAAGCCGCCCATGAGACTTGCACTGTTCATGATGCCGATTCACGACCCCAAGCGTGACTACCACACCACGCTGATGGAGGACGTGGACACCATCGTCCTGGCGGACAAGCTCGGCTACAACGAGGCCTGGGTCGGCGAGCACTACACCTCTGGGGCCGAGCAGGTGACCAGCCCGCTCATGTTTCTTTCGGCCTGCATCTCGCGTGCGCCTCGCATCACGTTCGGCACAGGCGTGATCTGTCTTCCGCAGTACAACCCGGTCACGATCGCGGGCCAAGCGGCGATGTTTGACCATCTGTGCAAGGGCCGGTTCATCATGGGCGTTGGGCCCGGTGGCCTGCCCTCCGACTTCGAGATCTTCGGCACGCTTGAGTCCGATCGCATGGCCATGATGACCGAAGCGATGGACATGATTCACAAGATCTGGGAGGCCAAGCCGCCGTTCGAGTTCAGCGGCAAGTTCTATAAGGCCTCGGTCAAGACCTGGGTCTATGACGACATCGGCATGGGTCACCAGGCAAAGCCGTTCCAGAAGCCCTATCCGACGGTCGCGGTCTCGGCCATGAGCCCGTTCTCGAGCTCGATGAAGCTTGCGGGCGCGCGCAATTGGGATCCGGTCTCGGCGAACTTCATCGGCAATTGGTCGGTCAAGTCCCACTGGGATGCCTATGCCGACGAAGCGCGCAAGCACGGGCGCACGCCTGATCCGGCGCGCTGGCGGGTCGCGCGCAACATCTATGTCGCGGACACCGACAAGGAAGCAGAGAGCTTCGTCAAGAAGCGGAACGAGTCCTACGATTTCTATTTCGAGTATCTCTTCAAGATCTTCGAGCGCGCACAGATGAAGGCACCGTTCGTCGTGCGCAAGGGTGACGATCCGGCGAAGCTCACCTATGAGTCGATGCGCGACGAATACACGATCTTCGGCAGCCCCTCGACGGTGGCGCGCAAGATCCTCGAGTTCCGCGAGGAGGTGGGTGCGTTCGGGACGCTGATGCTGACCGCGCAGGACTGGACCAACAAGGCAAAGATCCGCAAGTCGATGACGCTGCTGGCCAAGGAGGTCATGCCTCAGGTCAATGCCAAATTGGGCGAGCGGCAGGCGGCGGAGTAGGCCTCGCAGCGCAAAGGTCTCCGAAAAAGGGGCCGGGCCCGCGAGGGTCCGGCCCCGTTTCTTTTGTGTTTCGATGGGATTGACGGCTCATGGTTGAGAACGCGGCATCGGTGGGTCAGAAGGCGGGGCGGCGCGAGTGGATCGGGCTCGCGGTCATCGCCTTGCCGTGCCTCCTGTACTCGATGGATCTCACCGTTCTCATTCTTGCGGTGCCGCACCTCGTCGCGGACCTCAATCCGAGTGCGACGCAGCTTCTCTGGATCGTCGATATCTACGGCTTCCTGTTGGCGGGCGCCTTGATCACGATGGGCACGCTCGGCGATCGGGTCGGGCGGCGGCGGCTCTTGTTGATCGGGGCGGCGGCGTTCGGCGCCGTGTCGATTCTGGCGGCATTCTCGGTCAGTGCGGAAATGCTGATCGCGTCCCGTGCGCTGCTTGGGCTCTCGGCCGCCACGCTCGCGCCGTCGACGCTCTCCCTCATCCGCAACATGTTTCTCGATGCGAAACAGCGATCATTCGCGATCGGCCTCTGGGTCGCCAGCTTCTCGGCCGGTGGCGCCGTCGGGCCTCTCCTCGGGGGTCTGATGCTCGAGCATTTCTGGTGGGGATCGGTGTTCCTGCTCAACGCCCCGGTCATGCTCTTGATCCTCGTGCTCGGGCCAATCTTGTTGCCGGAGTTCCGTGACCCGCACGCCGGACGCCTTGATCTGTTGAGCGCCGGGCTGTCGCTGGTTGCGGTGTTGGCCGTTATCTTCGGGATCAAGCGGATCGCCGAGCTGGGGCTTGGGTGGCCACAACTCGCAGCAATTGCGGGTGGGCTTGCGGTCGGGGCGGTCTTCGTGTGGCGGCAATTGCGGCTCGAGGATCCGCTGTTCGGTGTCTCGCTATTTCGCCAGCGTGCCTTCAGTGGCGCCTTGGCCATCAACATCCTGGCGATCTTCGTCGCGTTTGGCTCGTTTTTGTTCGTCGCGCAGTACCTGCAGCTCGTGCTTGGCCTCGGGCCCCTTGAGGCCGGCCTGTGGACCGCGCCCTCGGGCCTCGTCTTTGGTGCCGGCTCCATACTGGCGCCGCAACTGCTCAAGTGGATCGCGCGGGTCCATGTCATCGTGGGCAGCCTTACCGTTTCCGCGATCGGCTTCGTGCTTCTGACACAGGTGTCCGCCGCCGATCAGCATGCGCTGTTCATGACGGGCTTCCTGCTGTTCTGCCTCGGCATGGCCCCGGTCGGCACGCTGACAACCGATCTTGTGATGGGCAGCGCGCCGCCCGAGCGGGCTGGCGCCGCCTCGGGTATTTCCGAGACAAGTTTCGAGTTCGGCGGTGCGATCGGTATCGCGGTGCTCGGCAGTATTCTGAATGCGGTTTACCGTGCCGGCATGAGCAATGATGGACCCGGTGGCGAGGTCGCGCGGGAATCGCTGGCCGACGCGGTTGGGCTTGCCGGCGAGGTCGGGGGTGAGGCGGGCGCCGCGATCCTCGTGGCCGCGCGCGAGGCCTTCACCCAGTCGCTCAACGTGACGGCGACGATCTGCGCTGTGATCGCGCTCGTCGCGGCCCTGCTCGCGTCATTCCTGCTGCGGCGAGCGCGGGCGGCCGCCTAGATGTGGAGCGTCAAAAAGGCGGTGTTGCCGTCGCTACTCGACGCGCCGTACGCGGAAGCCCGCATCCTCGAGCAGCCTCAAAATGCCGCGCTCGCCCGAAAGATGGAGAGCGCCGACCGCCACAAAGGCGCCGCCTTGGCGAATCTCGGGCATCATTCGCTCGGCCATGCGCGCGTTCCGCGCATCGATCAGCTCGCGCTCGAACAGGTCGTTGAGGCGGGTGTCTTCGCCGGCCGCAAGCTCCTGCGACATGGCATGCAACCGATCGAGATTGCCCTTCAAATAGGCCTCGCGGATGTCGTTGAAGACCTGTTCGATATCGGCGTGATGCAGCAGCGTCATGCGCAGCATCGCGGCCTGGTCAGCGTCGGGCAGTCCTGAGAGGAAGCGAGTCAGCTCCTCCGCCTGCTCAAGCCCGAGCACCAGCTTTCCCTGCTTGGTGGCGTAGTTCTGGAGCGCCTCATCGAGCTCGCGTTGGCCGGAAAGCTCGCGCTCCATCTCGCTCTTCGGCACGCTGAACATGAACATGATGGCCCAAGGCCTTGAAAGCTTGAGGTTTTCGGGCGGCAAGCCGTAGTCCTTCGCGGCCTCGGTCACCTGCGCCATGAGCTCCGACCCGATGACATCGGGAAGGGTGCGCCCATCGTTCAGCACCATTTCCCGGGCGAGAGTCGAATCGAGCGCCTCGTTCTGAACGACTTCGACCAGCAGGGCACGACTCGCCTTCAAGGCTTTCGTCACGGCGGGCGAGAGTTTGAGCACGCTCGGGTGACTCGAGTGCATCGTACCGAACACGTGGCTCGGCGCGACGCCCGCGCGCAAGATTTCGAACAGCCGGCCCTGACCGTGCACGCGCGGGGCATCGGCGGCGTTCGCACCGGTCGAGAGGATAAGTACGAGCGCAAGGGCCAGGACGGCCCAGCGCCCAAAGCCTCGGACCACCAGCCCCAACGCCTCAACCATGGCGGCCTCCAAGCCGTATCGGGGCGCGATTCGTATGGATCCGCCCGACTCAACGCCGATGATAGCCGAAGGTTGGCGGCCCGCGCGTGACAATCGGCCGGGCGCCCGGGCCCGCCGATGGTCAGTGCACGCGGCGGACGGTGAAGCCCTCGTTCTCCAGCAGACGGAGGATGCCGTGCTCGCCCGAAAGGTGCGCGGCGCCGACCGCGACAAATGCGCCGCCGCGCTCGAGCTGAGGCTTCAGGCGTGGAATCCAGCGGTGATTGCGCACGGAGAGGAGCTCATGGTCGAACCTCTCCTCGACGTCCTTGAGTTTCTCGTTGCCGATCAACCCAAAGCTATGAAGCGTGTCGAGGTCACCCTCCAGATAGGCTTCCAACATGGCGTCCAAGGGACGTTCCTGCCGATTGTCATCGAACGCGTCGCGAAGCAGGGCGACCTGGTCCGCCTCCGAGAGACGCTTGGTGAAGAGGGCGAAGATCTCTCTCGCCCGATCCAGCTGGAGCACGGGAATCTCGCGGTTGATCGCGAATTCGAGGAGCAGCGCATCCAGCACGGGGCGTCGGCTGATGCTCCACGGGTGATAGGACTTGGCGCCTCCCACGAACATAAGGAGGGCGCCCGGTTTCAGCCGGTCGATCACACCCCTGGGAAGGCCGGTCGATAAGGCGGCCTGCATCACCTCGGTATAGAGCTTGCCCTTGAGGACGTCGCGCAGCGTTCGGCCGTCGCTGAACATCATGCTGCTCAATGCGGCACGCGGATCGATGGTCTCGGTTCCGGACTCAAGGAAGACCGTTCGGCTCTTGCGCAGCGCCGTGGCGATCGGCCCGGGCAATTTGAGCACCCGGCGATCATTGATATGCATGGTCCCGAAGACGTAGTTGGCGGGCACGCCCTCGCGACTCACTTCGAAGAGCCGCCCTTGGCCATGAATCCGCGCGGTTTCCGCGAAGGCCTTCGGTGCGGCAGCCAGATTCCACAGCGCGAACGCAAAAAGCAGGTAGAGCAGGGCCTGCCAGGGATGAAGCCGTCGCACAAATGCGCGCATGGCACATACTCCGAAGGAACGAAACAACCGAGCGAGCTGACGCCGCGCCTGCAATTTCAGGCCCAGGTTGTTGAACCCTGGTTTGGAAACATGGTTGATGTCGGATTAAGGTTCGCGGCGTTGGGGAGGGCTGGGGCAAGTCACGCGCGGCAATGGATAGAGGAAGCGGCATGAATCGCATTCTGGTAACCGGTGGGGCGCGTGGCATCGGGCGCGCAATCGCCGAACGTTCGGCGCGCGACGGCTATGACGTGCTGATCTTCGATCGCGAGACGCCGGCAAGCCCATCGCCCGGCCGCCACGTCGTCGTCGATCTGGCGGACGAGAGCGCCACCGCGTCAGCGCTTGCCGCCGAACTGACACGCGGGCCGATCACGCGCCTTGTCAATAATGTCGGCGTGGTCAAGCCGGCGCTCCTCGATGATACGAAGCTCGAGGACTTTGATGCCGTGATGCGGCTGAATGTACGGGTGGCCATTCAGTGCGCCAAGGCGTGCCTGCCGGGCATGCGGGCGGCACGCTTTGGTCGCATCGTGAGCATTGCGAGCCGCGCGGCTCTGGGCAAGGAACTGCGCACCGCCTATGGCGCGAGCAAGGCGGCTTTGATCGGCATGGGGCGTTCCTGGGCGCTCGAATTGGCGCGCGACGGCATCACGGTCAATACGGTCGCGCCGGGGCCGATCGCGACGGAGCTCTATGCGGCGGCCAATCCGGCGGACAGCCCGCGCACGAAGGCCGCCATTGCCGGCATCCCGATGAAGCGGCTGGGCCAGCCGGCCGACATCGCCCACGCGGTCAGCTATTTCATGACCGCTGACGCCGGCTTCGTGACCGGCCAGACCCTCTATGTTTGTGGCGGCACCAGCGTCGGCTACGCGGCAGTGTGAGGCCGCCTATTTCCCCGGGATGTAGCAGGGACCGGGGACGGCGGGGTAGGCCTTGAGCACGGTCTCATTCACCTGGATCCCGAAGCCCGGCGCGTCCTTGGGCTCGATATAGCCATTGACCACGCCGAAGGGCTCGGTCGCAAGATCGGTCCGGAACGGATTCACCTTGGCGACGTCGGCCTCGTAGATCAGCGCGTTCGGAATGACCGAGAGAAGGTGCGCGTTGACCGCGGCGCTCAGCACGCTGTGGCTGGTGTGCGGCGCCATATGCAGGTGCCAGGCCGCGGCCATGTCGGAGATCTTCTTAAGCTCGGTGAGGCCGCCGGCCTTGGTCGGATCGGCCTGACAGATCACGATCGCGCGGGCCTCGAACAGGTCGCGGAACGCTTGGCGGGTGTAATGATTCTCGCCCGCGGCGATCGGGATCGCGGTGCGTTTTCTCAGCTCCGCATAGGCGATGTGATTGTCAGGCGTGAACGGCTCCTCGAGCCAATAGACCCGGTTGGCTTCGCAGTATTTGATGACCTCGGGCAGATCGAGCTGGGTGTAGCGGGTCGCGGCATCGACCGCGATGTCGAGCGTGTCGCCGAAGATCTTGCGGATGTGGCCGACGCGCTCGGCATCCTTTTTCACCGTGTCGCCGACGCGCATCTTGATCGCGGTGTAGCCCTCGCTCATGAGCTGGGCGACCTCCTTCTCGAGTTCACCAGGATCCTTGAAGCCGAGCGAGAGGCCGCCGGCATAGGCCCGCGTGCGCCGCTTGGAACCACCAAGCAGGCGATAGACCGGTTGACCAAGGAGCTTGCCTTTCAGATCCCACAGCGCGTTGTCGATGCCGGAGAGGCCGATCACGCTGCCGGCGCCGAGGCCGTGGGTCACCACCTGCTGGCGGCTGAGCTTCGCCCAGATGCCCTCACTGTCGAACGGGTCATCGCCGACAATCAGCGAGCCGAGACCCTTCTCGATGATCTCGGCCATGGCGGTGAGGTTCTGGCCGTGATGGGCCTCGCCGATGCCCTCGGTGCCGTCATCGGCCCGCACCCGAACCAGCACGAAATCGCGCTTGATGTTGCCGCCGAGGCCCATGCGCACGATCGGGCCCTCGAACGGGCAGGAGTGGGCGCTCGCCTTGACCGACGCGATCTTCACCATGATTTCCCCCCAGGCCGTACAGACCGGGCAGGTTAGACGGGGTGGGCCCGGTTTCCAAGCGGCGCTTCGGCCTTGCATGCCCGATCGCCCCGGTCTACATCGGGCGCAACGCCCGCTGAGGGGGTAGGAGCAGGGATATGGCGAAAAATGGCGCCGGCGCGGCCGAGGCGGTCACGCGCGAGATCATCCGCGGCAAGCTGCTCGCGACGGTCGATGAGATGGGCATCGTGCTCGCGCGGGCGTCCATGAGCCCGGTGATCTACGAGGTGCTCGATTTCGCCTGCGGCATCCTCGACGCCGACGGCCAGCTGATCGTGCAGACCAACGGCATCACGCTCTTTACCGGCACGTTCGGCGAGCAGCTCGCCTCGATCCGCAAGCGCCACGGCGCCACCATGAAGGATGGCGACGTGTTCATGACCAACGACCCGTTCGAGGGCGGCACGCATACCTGCGACATCGCGCTGATCAAGCCGATCTACGTCGGCGGGCGGCTCGAGGCCTATGCGATCGCGGTGGCACATTGGGTCGAGGTCGGCGGCTCGGTCGCCGGCAGCATCTCGCCGGATGCGCGCGAGATCTATCAGGAGGGCGTGCGCTTTCCCGGCGTGCGGGTTTGCCGCGACGACAAGCTGCAGCAGGACATCGTCGAACTCATTCGCATCAATGTACGTCTGCCGACCATGGCGCTCGGCGATCTGAATGCCGAGCTGGCGGCGGTGCGCATCGCCGACATGCGCCTCAAGGAGGTGTTCGCGAAATACGGTGCGAATGTCGTACACGACACCTTCAGCCACATTCTCGAGAGCAGCGAGAAGCTGAGTCGCGCCGCGGTGAAGGCGCTGCCCGACGGGCGCTATCGCGCCGAGGATTGGATCGACGGCGATGGCATCACCGACGAGCGCATCAAGGTGTGCGTCGAGGTGGCGATCGCAGGCGATCAGATCACGTTCGATTTCACGGGTTCGTCGGCGCAGCGGCCTGGGCCGATCAACTGCGCCTATGGCGCGCTGCTCTCCTCCGCCAAGACGATCTTCAAGGCGCTGGTCGACCCCCAGGCACCGTCCAATGACGGCTGGTTTCGTCCGGTCACGATCACCTGCCCGCCGGGCACGGTGTTCACCGCAAGGCCACCTGCGCCGACCGGCTGGTACTATGAGGGCTCCGCACAGGCCTCCGAGCTCGTGTGGAAGGCGTTGGCGCCCTTGGCGCCCGAGCGCTTCAGCGCCGGCAGTTATATGAGCCTGTGCGGCACGTATCTCGGCGGTCGCAACCCCGCGACCGGCGAGATGTTCGTGCACATCGAGCCCGCGGTCGGCGGCTGGGGCGCGACCGACGCGCGCGACGGCACCTCGGCGCTGATCGCCACGACCGATGGCGACACTTACAATTATTCGGTCGAGCTGATGGAGGCGAAATATCCGCTGCGGGTTCGGCGCTACGCGCTCAACACCGAGGGCGGAGCCGGCGCCGGTCGCCATCGCGGCGGCTATGGCGCGATTCGCGAGTTCGAGATGCTGGGCGATGACGGCTTCTTCTACACCGGCATCGGGCGCTCGATCGAGAAGCCCTGGGGCCTAAACAACGGCGGCGAGGGCTCCAACAATTATCTCGAATGGCGCAGCAACGGCACGCGCCAACGCGTTTCGCGCGTGCCCTACCAGGCGGTGAGGAAGGGCGATCGCGTGGCGGTCGTTACCGGCGGCGGCGGCGGCTTCGGTGATCCGAAGACGCGGCCGATCGAGGAGGTCGCGGCCGATGTGCGCGACGGCTATCTCACGCCGGATCAGGCGCGTCAGGCCTATCGCGTCGTCGTCTCGGCCGATGGCGCCATCGATCAGCGCGCGACTGCGGCGCTTCGGGCCGGGGGCTGAGATCATGGCGCGCCTGGCCTGCGACATCGGCGGCACCTTTACCGACCTCGCTTTTTTCGATGACGCGAGCGGCGCGCTCGTGGTCGAGAAGTCGCTCACCACGCCGCGTGACCTGACACGTGGCATCGAGGATGCGATAGGCCTTGCCGGCATCAAGACCGCCGGCATCAGCTATTTCGTGCACGGCGGCACGACGGTGATCAACGCGATCACCGAGCGCAAGGGCGTCAAGACCGCGCTGATCACGACAAAGGGATTCCGCGACGTGCTCGAGATCGCGCGCGGCAATCGGCCCGACCTCTACAATCTCCGCTTCGAGAAGCCAACGCCGTTCGTGCCGCGCTATTTGCGCTTCGAGGTGCGTGAGCGCATCGGGCCTAATGGCGCGACCATCGAGCCCATCGTGCTCGCCGATCTCGACGCCATCATCGCGCGTTGCAAGGCGGAGAAGGTCGAGGCGGTCGCGATTCAGTTCCTGCATTCCTACGCCGCGCCGGCGCACGAGCAGGAGGCCGCCGCCTATGTGCGTGAACGCCTGCCCGGCGTGCCGGTGACCGCGAGCCACGAGATCACGCGCGAGTGGCGCGAGTACGAGCGCGCTAACACGGCAGTGCTGAACGCCTATGTCCAGCCGATCGTGCTGCGCTATTTCGACACGCTCGAACGATCACTCAGAGGACGCGGCATCGATGGCTCGCTCGCGGTGATGCAATCGAACGGCGGCACCACGAGCTTCGCCTGGGCCAAGGAACACCCGATCACGCTGGTGGAATCCGGCCCCTCGGCCGGTGTCAATGCCGCGGCGCTGATCGCGCGCCTCACCAGCGAGCCCAATGTGATCTATCTCGATATCGGCGGCACCACAGCCAAGTGTTCGCTGATCGAGGACGGCCATATCAAGGTGACGACCGAATACAAGCTCGAATGGTCGCGCACCAATCCGGGCTATCCGGTCAAGGTGCCGGTGGTCGACATTGTCGAAATCGGCACGGGCGGCGGCTCGATCGCCTGGTTCGATCGTTCCGGCGCGCTGAAGGTGGGTCCGGTGAGCGCGGGCGCGGAGCCCGGACCCGCCTGCTATGGCCGCGGCGGCACCGAGCCGACCGTGACCGACGCCAAGTTCCTGACCGGAGCGCTCGACCCCGATTACTTCGCCGGCGGGCGCATCAAGCTCGACCGCGTGGCTGCGCAGAAGGCGATGCAGAAGATCGCGGACGGCCTCGGCTGCTCGGTCGAGGAGGCGGCGGTCGCGGTGATCCGCGTGGCCGATGCCGACATGATCAACGCGCTGAAGCTGGTCTCGATCCAGCGCGGGCACGACCCGCGCGATTTCGTGCTCGTGGTCGGCGGTGGCGGCGGGCCGATGCATGGCGCCGCGCTCGGGCGCGAGCTTGGCGTGCGCGCGACCATCGTGCCACGCTATCCCGGCTATTTCTCGGCCTGGGGCATGCTGGTCACCGAGCCACGCCGCGATTTCGTGCAGACCGCACTGACCCGCGCGGGCGACATGACGATCGGGCGCATCCGCTCGCTGTTCGATGAGCTGGTCAAGGAGGCCGAGGCCTATTTCCGCGCGGATGAGGGCCTGAAGCCGACCGACCACCGCTATGTCTTCGGCATCGATCTGCGCTATCTCGGCCAGGAGCATTGGGTGACGGTGCCGATGCCGACACTCGAAGGCGCGAGCGTCGAGGGCATTCTGGCGGACTTCCATGCCGCGCATGAGCGCGCGTTCTCGTTCAAGCTCGATGACACGCCAGTCGAGTTCGTGAACTTCCGTCTGACTGCGATGGCGACGATCGCGACGCCGGCGCTGACACCGCTCGACGAGGCGGGTCGATCGTTGAAGTCCGCCCACAAGGGCACGCGCAAGGTCGATCTCGGCGATGACGGGCGCATCGAGGCCGCGGTCTACGCCCGCGATGAGCTGCCGGCGGGCGCCACGCTCGACGGCCCCGCGATCATCGAGGAGGCGTCGTCCACCACGATCGTTCATCCTGGCCAGCGCGTGACGGTCGACAAACTTGGATTCTTGCGTATTCGATAGCCTCCGAGCGCTACATATGCGTGCCTCTGTCATTTGAAAAGCAACTAACACGCGCAATTCGATCTTGCTTTGTTCCATAGTCCCGGCGATCATGCGAACCAAAGGGGCGAGGGGGCGGAAGCCGGGTTTCCAGAAACGGCCGCGCCTGACAATCGCCCGCCAGGGAGATTGTCGATGAAGAAGATCGTGGTCGCGGCGCTGGCGACGGTGCTGCTTGCAGGCTGCTCCGGCGCTCAATACATGCTGCCGCAGCTGAGCGATGCCGATGTTACAAAGGCGCTGCATAGCGTGAACGCTGACACCAGCGCGATTCCGCTGGTGAACCGCAACACAGACGAGACCTACGATCTTCTTCGCCGTATTTCCAATCGTTTGGCACCCGCGTCTCAGGCGCTCTGTGCGCATGCCCAGGTGACGGACTGCCATTTCCCGGTGATCTTCGACAATGACGACAACGTCAATGCCTATGCCAATGATAAGCGGGAGATTCATATCTCGCGCGGACTCCTTGAGCGCCTCGTCAGCGAGGAGGAGGTGGCTGCGGTCATCGCCCATGAGATGGGGCACCACATCGCCGAACACGTGGAGGAAACGCAGCAGAACGTGGCGATCGGGGCGATCGCCGGCGCAATTTTGGCCGGCGCGGTGCTGGCCGCGACGGACCATGAAGGCTCCGCGGGCGAGACCCAGCAGATCATCGGCACAACGATGGGCGCCGGCGCCATGGTTGGCCAGCTCTCCTTCTCGAAGGATCAGGAGCGCGAGGCCGACCTGCTGGCGGCGTACATGCTGAAGCGCTCGAACTACGACCTCCATAAGGCCGGCAATGTGTTCAAGGTGCTGGCCCGGCTCGATGCCGGCAAGGAGCGCTCGACCATGTTCGACACGCATCCTGCTGGGCCGGAGCGCGTTGCCGCCTGGGAGAAGGCGATGGCCGAGGTCGAGGCCAGCCCGGACAAGCTGCCGCGGAATCAGTGAGCGAGGGCACGATCAGGATGGATTTCATGTCGTCGTGACCCGGGCCTGCGACCGCTCGATAGTCAGCCGCACCACACCACGTCGTCATTCTCGGGCGGCGTCTGCGCCGACCCGGGATCCATTG
>Ga0194132_10004541_pt1 | contig 23522 bp, 19 predicted proteins | sample TA2KigOf80mmetaG_FD_148612 | JGI IMG/M metagenome (GOLD analysis project Ga0194132, IMG submission 148612) | Freshwater microbial communities from Lake Tanganyika, Tanzania - TA2015054 Kigoma Offshore 80m | ecosystem: Environmental > Aquatic > Freshwater > Lake | place: Tanzania: Lake... | reverse complement strand
TGTTGGCGGAGGTGTAACAGATATAGTTGACCAGCTTCCAGAATTATTCCACATCCAATACAAAGAGCCTTCAATGAACAATAAATATTCGTGTCCATTACTTGTTGACCAGCTTCCAGCACCCCCGCCTCTAGCAAAAAGTACAATATTTCCAGTAGCAGCAAGATAAAACCAACATTCAACTGTGAATGTGGTATTCAGGTCAAAGGCAGTACTATCTGCAATACTCAAATAATCCCCAGCCCCATCAAAATATGCACTTCCACCCACACTCGCTGTTGTATAAGCAGCAGTTGGAGCAAATGGAGAGAATGCTTGAACAGAAACATCACCATTACGAGTGATTGTAAATGCGTTTGTGGAGTTGTCGATAAAACGATTGCTCTGGCAAGTGAGCAATGAGGTGCCAGATATTGCTGTAAGAGCAGCTGTTGGGACAGTTAATGTTGATGATGACGGCGTGTAAACCGATGAGCCTTTTACAAACCTTAAATTGCTGATGTACCCAAGTGTTGGGTATCCAAGTCCATTGTATTCTCCAATATACGGAGTTGTGAAACTTACGTTAGAGGAATACGAAGTATTTGTGTAAGCGCGAGTGCCATTACAAAAAAGCGACAAGGTTGTTCCTGATCGGCACAAGGCTACATGGTTCCATCGATTCGCTAAAAATCCAGCTGCCTGTCCAGTAAATATATTTACGCCATTATAAAAATATAAATACCTAGGACCGTTTCCTGGATCGTATCCAATTTGAGTGTTAGAGTTATCAGCAGATGAAAGATATATTCTGAATGCCAAATCGCTAGGATAGACCCACATTTCTACGCAAAAATCCCCGCTGCCAAAATTGAACGCAGAATTATTTGGACCCGTCAGGTAATCCCCACTTCCATCAAAAAGGTTACTCCATCCAGTCTGACTAAATGGACTAAAACTTCCTTGAGTCGCATTTCCATTTCTTGTGATGGTGAAGTTATTATTACTTGAATCCAAGAATGCATGATTGTTCTGATTATTTGTTCCGTCTGCGTGTATCAATAACACATTATTTGCAAACAAAACGCCTTCGCCAGTGGATGTAGTCACAGTGAATTGCCTTGTCGAATCTTGATTTTGAGCATCGGTTGCAACAACACTAAATGTATATGTTGTTGTATTACCTGTTGGCGAAGTAATTGTTCCGCTGATCAATCCATTTGCTGCCAACGAAACACCAGTCGGCAATGTGTTTCCTGCTGCAAGCGCATAAGTGATCGGTGTGTCACCAGTCGCTGACAAATTATAACTCCATGCAGAGAGTTCATCTTGAGATGCACTTAAACTTCCAGCAGAAGTGACCCATGCAGGTTCACCAGAAATTAAAATTCCTGGAATTAAAATTGCCGTTGCGCCGTCTTCGGGATTAATCAAATAGACTGGATAAGTTGCCGAAGCAAGATTCGGTGTTGTGAATGAGATATTGCTTGCGCTGATGAATGATTGTGATGGCACAGCTGCGCCATTAATATAGATGGCAGCGTTTGCAGCAAATCCTGAACCTGTGATATAAACTATTTGACCGCCGACTGGACTGACTGCAGTGTCATTATCTGGATAAATGAGAGATTTGACTTTTGGTCCGCCACCAGCAGATATCTGTGTAACGACAGTTGTTGTCAACTGTGTTGTTGTAATGGTGTTTGCTTGAATTGCAGAACCTGGAAGTTTAGTGATTGACATTATCTGTCCTTCATTGCAGAAGTTGGTGGTGTGAAGTTGGCTGTGTAGCGAGCATAGCCTTTGGTGATGCGGAGATCATCCAAATATCCTTTGAAGAATCTATTTTGACCTGGTTGTTTTCCGATATATAATCTTCTATTTCCGCCAACAGTGGTCGAATATGTTGCAGTATTTGAGACTGAGCCATTTGTGAATATACGAACAGTGCTACCGCTTCTAGTCACCGCAAAATGAGCCCATTGATTTGCAGTTAAACCACTTGATGATAGTGCAATCACAGCACCATTAGTTGCGAATGAAAATCCTGCATTGAGTTGATGTAAAACCCACCAATCAGTTGTTCCTATTCCTACAGAAGCATCTGTGTCAAATAACGTTGCATTTCCGTCGCAATATGAACTCGTTGTTGTACTTGTTGGATATATCCAACCTTCAATTGTAAAATCACTCGTTCCGAATTCAATGAATCTGTTTGTTGCTGTTATCAAATATGAGTCGTTGGTGCTTGAACTTAAATCTATGGAACCAGAACCATACTTGTACTGCGCAGTGCTTACCTTTACATCACCGACTGTCTCGAGAACAGTCTTCGCTGTTTGATCGAAGATGCCAGCGTTGGTGAAGTTGAGAAGCGCAGATGTGTTGGCGATGTTTGTTGGTGGTGCAGTTGGAACTGTGATGGTTGTATTATTCGCACCATATACATCTGAACCATTGACAACTCTTAAGCCCGCAATATAACCTTCCAGAGTTTTACCATCAACCGTATTAGATGCAATCTTTATTATGTTTCTGGTTGTAGGAGGACTAAAAGTCGCAGTTGATGTTCCAATACTGGATCCGTTTAGCCACCCACGAAGAGTCGTGCCATTTCTACCAATAGCAAAATGATGCCATTGCTGAATCGACGGTGCTGATATGCTTAATGATCCTATTGATGAGCCTGTATAAAACTGAAAATAAAGTGTACCCCCTTCAATAAACACTTGATAGGCAATTCCATTTGATGAGTTCCATGAATCAGAACCACCACCTTTTGCGAAAAACCATCTATCTCCTGTCGCATTGGTTCTAAAAAACCAAAACTCTAGTGTAAATATTCCTGTTAAATTCAATGCAGATTCTGCTGCTGAATTAATAGTCAACAAATCAGATGTCCCATCGAAATATGCTGATCCACCCACATTCGCTGTTGTATAAGCAGCAGTTGGTGCAAATGGAGAGAAGGCTTGTACCGATACGTCACCGTTGCGAGTGATGGTAAATGCGTTTGTTGATGAGTCAAAAAATCTATTTGATTGGCAAGTTAGTAGTTGTGTATTTGCGATATTTGTGAGTGGTGATGAAGGGACTGTAAATGTAGAAGTGTAAAGTGCTGTGCCTTTTAAGATTCGTAAATTACTAATATAACCTGTCATTTGGTTACTGTTTTGCGACCACCCTCCAATCCAAAAACTTGTTGATGAAGAAGTCCAAGGATTTGTTGCAGTTGTTCCTTTGGAAACTCCGTTTACATACAGCGTTGTAGTTCCTGAAGACCTGACAGCAGCAACATGCATCCATACGTCGATAGAATTAACGCTGGATGCAGTTATTAAAGTGCTGTTTCCAAAATAGTTAAGTTGAAGATCATTCGAAGTTCCACCAGCACCGCCGCCACCCACAATCAAACCAACTTCAGGATTTGATCCATATGTCCCAAGTGTCCATATACGTTTTTCTGATGCAAGAACAGACAACCTTATCCAACACTCAATTGTCCAATCGCCCGTAGATAGGTTAAATGCCGTTGCATTTGCAACACTCAAATAATCCCCAGTCCCATCAAAATAGTTACTCCATCCAGTCTGACTAAATGGACTGAATGTTCCCTGAGTTGCATTACCATTTCTTGTAATGGTGAAGTTATTATTCGAAGAATCTAAGAAGTGATGATTGTTTTTATTATTCGCACCATCTGCGTGAATCAATAGTACAGTATTCGCAAACAAAACACCTTCACCAGTGGATGTAGTCACGGTGAATGGTCTTGTGGAATCTTGGTTTTGTGCATCAGTTGCAACAACACTAAATGTATATGTTGTTATATTACCTGTTGGTGAAGAAATTGTTCCACTAATTACACCGTTAGATGCCAAAGAAACACCAGCAGGAAGAGAACTTCCAGATGCAAGTGCATATGTGATTGGTTCATCACCAGTTGCAGAAAGTGAATAACTCCATGCACTTCCTTCATCTTGTGATGAACTCAAACTTCCAGCCGCAGTAACCCATGCTGGTTCACTGGAAACAAATATTCCAGGAACCAATATTGCTGAAGCGCCATCTTCTGGATTAATTACATAGACTGGATAAATTGCTGTGGCAATGTTTGGAGTTGTAAAAGAAATATTGCTTGAACTAATAAATGATTGAGATGGAACTGCAGATCCATTAATATACACAATAGCATTTGCAGCAAATCCTGAACCTGTGATATAAACTATTTGACCGCCGACTGGACTGACTGCAGTGTCATTACCTGGATAGATAATAGACTTAACCTTCGGTATACCACCTCCACTATTCGCCTGTGCATATGCAGCATTTGCCTGAACATAAGCAGCATTTGCTTGATTTAGGACATTTAATCCACTCGAAGTTATGAAACTTTCAGCATTAACACTATTTGAAAACAATACAACACCATTTGCATGAAATATTGTATTGTTTCCTGAACTATTTGCGTTTATTGTTAATGCATTACCTTGTGCAGAGTTTCGAATGATAATGATCGGATCGCCATTATGATTGCTGCCACGGATTCCATCTGTTGCAATATTACCTGAGAATGCTACTAAACCATTTGAGTGTAGATGCGTGTAATTGTCACCCTCATTTGGATTAAATGTGAGTGCATTTGCAGCTGCAGAGTTTCGAATGATAATGATCGGATCGCCATTATGGTTGCTGCCATATGCTGCATCTGTAACGATATTGCCGCACTGAACATTTCCATTACCTAATGATATGTTAGTGTTCGATGCAAGCGCTGTGCCCACAAGTTTTCTTACAGCCATTAATGATCCCTATGCAGTGAGGTTTTTAGTATTTAGGTATAAATTTGTCCTACCTCGAGAGCAGTCAAACTCTCAATAGAACCAATCAGCCCTTTTGCAAAAGTATTAAATGATAGACTAACGCGAGTATGATCTGTTTGCACTGCATTTACAGAGTGGCGAAGCGAAGAAGGAAATATGATCAATTTCCCTTGTGTCGCTTCGAGCCACCACGTCTTTGAATTATAGGTATTGAATTTTTCTGTATCAATTGTAATCTGCTCATATCGATTTTTCTCAAAATAAATTCTGTCTTCATTATCCGACTGAATATAGAATACAGCTGAAACAATTGAATTTGGGTGTTCATGGGCGTGATGCCACTGACCCTTTTTTGTATAATTCACCCATGATTGCGTAATATACAGGCTGGTGTTTTTTGATGGCGCAATTATCTCATTGACATAGGTATCAAGTGAGGTTTGCATAAAGGCTTTTAGATCTTTCATCGATTTATGTCGAAGAATAAATCGATCTTTACTTGTTGTATTCCCTGAATTTGGAAGATTTTCTTGATTAAGAAGATAATCTTTTTCTTTTTGAGTAAGATCGCGACCAAGAGAAAACATTCCAACTGCAGTTGGGAAAAGGCTTACAACATGCATAACAAATCTCCAAAAATTAGAGAGAGTTTCCTCTCTCCATAGAATAATATTAGGTGGCTGGTGTTGCCACTTCTTCCCAAGCAAGAGCTGATTCATTCCAAGAATAATTCTTACCGTCATTTGGTTTAGCAACTGGTGCATCCCAATCTGCTGTGGTGTTATTCAATGTCCATGACGCAAATGGTTTTGGTGGAACAAATGCATTGAGTGCAACATTATAGGTAAATCCAATACCTGCATAACGCTTGCGCATGTTTCCATTGTAGGAAGTCTGCTTCCATGTGCCGCCCAAAAGACGTTCACAGAATGCAGCACCAATGTGTTCCTTTTCAACACCACTTGCATCAGAGGTATCAGCATTGCCGACAACAATGACTCGTTTCACTACGTTATTTTCATCTAATTCTGCAAAATGTGCCATATTTTATTACTCCTGAGATTGTTCACTTGCTTCTTGTAACTCACTAGATTGAAAAATACCAGTGAGTTCTTGAATTTGTTTCTTCGTCCAAATTGTATTTATTGAATCTTCAAATTGCTTGATTTTTTCCATCGTGTCGTCAATTTCTTCCCAGGTTGGGCAAGGACGCTCATCTTCCCAAACTGTCATGTCACGATTCGAAATTTCCCAGCGAGCACCTGGACGAAGCAAATGCATTGCTGTGTTAATACCATAAAGTTGATATATTTTAGTTTCTTCAGCCATAATCATACCTCATTTTAAAAGAAATAGCAAGTTTCAATGTATTATATATTATGCGTTAAGTTTGATGATGACAATGCCAGAGCCGCCAGCAGCACCTGTTCCATAAGTGTATGATGGACCTGGTCCAAATCCACCTGCTCCACCACCACCCCCTCTGTTTGTTGTGCCTGCTGTTCCATTTAGACTTAATGGAGTAAATGAACCACCAGTACCACCTCCACCTGTGCCTCCACTTGCAATAGCTGCTGTACCGCCACTTCTTTGACCATTGGCTCCGCCTCCACCACCAGCATAAGTTACAGATGATCCTGATATAGATGATGCTGTTCCATTTCCGCCAACATTTACAGCAGTGCTTCCATCCGCATTACCACCAGTAGCGCTTGCACCACCACCACCGCCACCAGAATATAATGAGTTGCTATTTCCTTGACCGCCGCTATTGCCTTGTGAAGGTGATGTTGATGGTGTATTTCCTGCACCACCAGAACCATTTTGACCTGAACCACCACCAGCACCACCTCCACCGCTGCCTCCTGCAAATCCTGCATAAGGCGAAGTTGTGTCATTACCTCGTCCGCCACCAGCAGAAGTAATTGTATCAAAAATAGAATTTCCGCCATTTGTGGAGGATGGATTTCCTCCTGTTCCACCAGCACCGACTGTAATTGTATAGGTATTACCAGCAGTTACTGGATATGATGTTCCTGTTCTAAATCCACCCGCACCACCACCACCACCACCGTAACCGTAACCACCACCGCCACCACCTCCAACAACGAGATAGTCAACAGAGGTGACACCAGCTGGACAAATCCAATTTGCTGAGTTGGCAAAAGTTAGAATGGTTGGAATTCCGACAAAATATTTGAGAATGACAATGCCAGAGCCGCCGGAACCGCCAGTATAAACGGGAGAGTTAGAACTAACGCAACCGCCGCCGCCACCGCCTGTGTTAACAGTGCCAGCAGTTCCGTTTGCCGAAGCCTGTGCGCCACCGCCGCCACCAGAACCTCCGGTTCCTTGTGTGCCACCAGATTGCGCTGCACCACCACCGCCGCCTGCGTAAGTGACTGATCCGCCAGATATGGACGAGGCTGTGCCAGCGCCGCCGTTGCCGCCCGCACTTCCGGTTGCATTAGCGCCGACAGCCGATGCGCCGCCACCACCACCGCTTCCATAATAAGGCGTGGCTTCTGCTCCGTTTCCACCGTTACTACCTTGCGAGGGGCTTACGGAAGGCGTGTTTCCAGCACCACCAGTACCAGCGCCACCAAAACGAGATGCGCCACCTCCAGAGCCTCCTGCTGCACCATCTCTTGCGCCAGAAGCCCCAAATCCACGGCCACCGCCACCGCCCGTGCTGGTAATCGTGCTAAAAACGGAATTAGAGCCGTTTGAGCCTATACCGCCACTAAGATTGCTTGCGACCCCATTACCACCAGCACCAACGGTGATGGAATAATCAGTTCCTGCCGTGACGCTAAAACCCGTGCCAGTACGAAATCCACCTGCTCCGCCGCCTGCCCAGCCACCCCCACCGCCACCAGCAACAACAAGATACTCAACAGAAGTTACACCAGTTGGTGCAGTCCATGAACTGGATGATGTAAATGTTAGAACAATTGTGTAGCCTGATGAATCAGTAATAAAGTTATAATGACGCATTGCATTAATGTCAGCCAATGACCAGATTCCAGCTGTGTTTGCCGCAGCTGTTCCATATAGATTTCTTTTTCCAACAAATGAAGAAGTCATTCGATTATGTGATTTGAAGTACGCTGACCGTCACATCAAGATGCGAATTTGCGCTCGCATTTGCTGAAATATAATCGTTTGCTTCAAGAACAAGTTTTCCAGTCAAGAATGTTGTAGCAGAGTCTGCTGGAACTGGAATCGTTTTTGCTAAGAATTTAGTGAGCGTATTGCTGCTGTCTGTCACCATGACTGACATATCTGCAGAATTTGCACCATCTGAATTGGAAACTTGTCCCAAAAATACGATTGATGTTGTGTTTGTAGGACAGACATAGACATTGGCGTTTGCCGTTGTCAATGACATTGTGTACATTTTAAATGTCTCTGCCATTTGTATCTCCGATTAAGATAAAGCAATCACTAGACCGAGTGAAACACCTGCTCCTGCAGGTCCTTGTGGACCTTGTGGACCAGTCGAACCTGTTGCGCCAGTAGAACCAGTAGCACCTTGTGGACCTTGTGGACCGCCAGATGGTCCTTGCGGACCTTGAGGACCTTGTGCACCTGTAGAACCAGTGGAACCAGTAGAACCAGTTGGACCTTGTGGACCTTGTGGACCTTGTGGACCTTGTGGACCAATGTAACCTTGTGATGTTAGAATATAGGTTATAATATTGGAATTATTATCAGGAGCAACAGTAAATACGAGTGTATTGCTATTTGCATTGATTGAAAAAGAATTATTTGATTGAACTACAGCGTCAACAAACACCAAAAGGGAATTTGCATTTGCGACTGTTGTTGAAAGAGTGTATGTAGTACATGCGCCAGTGCCAAGAAATGCGTCACGAAAAATTCCTGGCTGACCAATTGGAAGATATTGACTATTCCAAGATGTGCCATTCCATTGATATGTTACTCCACCATAAGAGTAATAATCATTCAATGAAGGAGAACTAGGAAAATTTAATGGCATTGAGGAACTCGTTTATAATAAGTTATACTATTTATTTCTATATTTGAAATTAAAAATAACATTATGAATTGAGTTTGAGAATTACAACACCAGAGCCGCCTGAAGCGCCATTTCCGCCACCTGCTCCTCCGCCACCACCTGTGTTTGTTGTGCCAGCTGTTGCAGTTGCTGGACTCATAGAACCAGCGCCACCGCCACCAGAACCACCAGCTGCAGCTGCTGTTCCACCTCCACCGCCACCGCCACCACCAGCATAAGTTGTTGATGTGCCAGTAATTGAAGAAGCAGTTCCACCACCACCAGCACCAGCAGTTCCATAAGGAGTAGATGATGGAGTTCCTGGTGCATTACCTGCAGTTTGCCCAACAGCGCCAGCACCACCGCCGCCTGCACCACCAGCAATTGGACCTGTTCCAGTGTCTCCGCCATTATTTCCTTGTGACGGCGAGGTGCTTGGAGTATTTCCTGCGCCACCAGTGTAACTACCAAATCCTCCATCTGCGCCGCCACCTGAACCACCAGAAGAAGCACCCATACCAGGTGAACTTGACGCTCCTCTTCCTCCACCAGCTGAAGTTATTGTATCAAAAACTGAATTAGAGCCTGAGGTTGCAACATCGCTTACATCTCCACTACCTCCAGCACCAACTGTAATTGTGTAAGTATTTCCAGCAGTGACTGCGTATCCAACGCCTGTTCGAAAGCCGCCAGCACCACCGCCGCCACCGCCGCGAGTGTTAGTTCTAAGTTTACCACCGCCACCTCCACCAGCAACAACAAGATAATCAACAGATGTGACACCAGCTGGACAAATCCAATTTGCTGAGTTGGCAAAAGTTAGAATGGTTGGAATCGCGATTGAATATTTGAGAATGACGATTCCAGAACCGCCAGCACCACCGTTTGCACTACCACCTGAACCAGATCCACCTCCACCACCACGATTCGTAGTTCCTGCTGAACCATTTTTTGCACCAGATGGAGATAAAAAGAAACTATTGGCACCTGCACCACCACCGCCTGATCCACCTGAACCACCAATTGCATTTACTCCTGGATTTAGATTATTATTGAACCCACAACCACCGCCACCACCACCATATGTAACTGATGCACCTGTAATAGTTGATGATGTTCCTGCACCACCAGCTGCACCAGCCGCTTGTGAACCACCTGTAGTTCCAGAAGCACCTGCTCCGCCACCACTGCCAACAACATCTACTCCACCAGCTCCACCACTATTGCCTTGAGACGGAGAGGTTGAAGGTGTATTGCCACTTCCGCTTGATGCAGAACCAGAGCCACCCGCACCGCCACCGCCTCCAGAACCTCCACTATTACCTGCAACACCAGTGTATCCAGCACCACCACCTCCGCCTCCAGCAGAAGTTATTGTGCTAAATATAGATTGGTTGCCATTAGATCCTGTTGCTGAAGCAACTCCACCACTCCCCCCAGCACCAACAATAACAGTATAGGTGTTTCCAGCAGTTACAGAAAAAGCTGTGCCAGTTCTAAATCCACCAGCACCACCTCCGCCGCCTGCATTACCACCACCACCCGCACCACCCGCAACAACGAGATACTCAACCTCGGTGACATCAGTTGGTGCAGTCCATGTGCTCGAAGATGTAAATGTCAGAGTAATCGTGCGACGTGTCAATGCTAATGGCCAATTTAGAGCTGATCTTTCTAGCTGAACGTCTTGTAAAGAAAAAATGCCACTCGCACTGCTTGTTGACACTGTTTTTTTTGCACCAAGAAGTCCAGAGTTACCTCTCATTATGAGATTTCCTCATAAGAACAAACTGCGTGTAAATGATTATTGGCGCCAGCCGTCACACGCATATAGTCACCCTCTTGCATATAAACGCTAGTATCTTTAGAAACAACAACAAGCGTTGCTGCCGAAGGCACTGAAACATTATGCGCAACCTTATAATCAGTTCCTGATCGATTAATTGTAATTGTAATGTTTGAATTATTTGCACCATCAATATTCGGAATGACTAAAGAATTAATTTTAAGAACAGTATTACTGTTTGCAGAATTTACAAGAATGTTGCTCGCAACATTTGTAACATTTGCAAATACTGTTTTTCCTAAAATTGATGATACGTTTACTATATTCGGAGCAGCCATTTTATCCTCCAAAAACAACAGACATTGCTATTGCTTTTCCTGTTGTTATACCTGATGTTCCATTTGCACCAGCTGGTCCTTGTGGACCTTGTGGACCTTGTGGACCTTGAGGTCCTGCTGATCCGCTGGAACCTGTTGATCCTGTTGGACCTTGTGGTCCTTGTGGACCTGGATTACTTATAAACGAATCAACCCATTGAGAAGAAGATCCATCATCAAAATAAATCTTTAATTTTCCTGACTCCGAATCATACCAAAAGTCTTGATTCGCTCGTGGGGAAACTGGAGCAGTTGCACTTACGCTTACATTTGCATTTCCCGATCCGCCACCACCACTGATTGTAACGGTGATTGCGTTGCCTGTGTTTGTTGCTGTGACTGAATCACCAACAAAATTGATGCTTGATGCGTTTGTTGTTCTCGTTGTGCCTTCGTCTTGAATGGTGAGACTTGTTCCAGTGCCTGCAGGACCACTGGGACCTGTTGGACCTGTTGGACCTGTGTCGCCTTTATCACCCGTCCGAACAAAAGTGATGACTACGTTGGTAGAATTCGGAAAACTTGTTGCGCCATTTAGATGAGCAACTGGAACGTAGAAAAAATTGGCTGTGTTGTCATGAGAACCATTGATATTAAAATAAGCGTAATCGAGTGTGTTTGCACTATTCGCAATTTTAAATGTGCCTTTAATTGATGAAGTGGAATCATCAATGGTTTCCAAATAGTTATATACATTCGCAGTGTTTGCGTCAATGAAATCAATGTATAGAGTTGTGGCACTGGCTAAACTTATATTATTGAACTTTACGTTTGCTGTGCCTGGATCGGAATTTGCAGTATTTGTGAGATACACAAAATTGAATGATGCACCACCAAAGTTTCCTGTGTCGCCTTTGACACCTTGTGGTCCCTGTGGTCCCTGTGGTCCCTGTGGACCTTGCGGACCTTGTGGACCTTGCGGTCCCTGAGGTCCACCAGCTGGACCTGATGGACCTTGTGGACCAGCGTTACCCTGTGACCCTTGAGGACCTTGTGGACCTTGTGGACCTTGTGGTCCTTGTGGACCTGTGTCTGGTGTAAGTCCTAAACTCACCCATGATGATCCATCCCACTGCCAGCTGCTGCCACCATAGGAGTGAATATCATTTAGACTTGGTGAATTTGGAAAATTAATTGCCATCGCTTATTTATTTGGTCTAATTGAGTTTGAGAATGACAATGCCAGAGCCGCCGTTGCCACCAGTACCACCTGGTGCTGGACCATAATATCCACCTCCCCCACCACCACCTGTGTTTGTGGTTCCAGCAGTGCCTGTTGTATTCGCATTTGTTCCTGATGCACCACCTCCGCCTGTTCCGCCACTGGCACTACCAGGAGTTACAGAATAAGATCCGCCACCGCCACCACCAGCGTATGTCGTAGAAACGCCCGAGAGACTTGATGATGTTCCATTACCACCTGCACCTCCAAGAGACGATGATCCATTGCCGCCGACTGCTCCAGCACCACCACCGCCACCTGATCCATAAGCAGGAGCACCACCAGGTCCAGTGCCAGTACCACCATTATTTCCTTGCGATGGTGAAGTGCTTGGAGTATTTCCTGCGCCACCAGGCGATGTTCTAGAACCACCACCAGAGCCACCAGAACCACCTACAGCCGAACCACCATCAGATTTGGCGCCACCACCACCACCAGTTGATGTAATTGTATCAAATACAGAATTAGATCCAATTGCACCACCATTTGCACCGCCAGATCCACCAGTACCACCAGCACCTACTGTAATCGTATAAGTATTTCCAGCAGTGACAGCAAGACTAGTTCCCGTTCTAAAACCACCAGCACCACCACCGCCACCATGACCGCCTGCTCCACCTCCACCACCAGCAATAACCAAATAATCAACAGAGGTTACACCTGTTGGGCAAATCCAATTTGCTGAGTTGGCAAAAGTTATAACATTGCCAGGTAACAAGAATTTAAGAATGACGATGCCGGAACCGCCTGAAGTGCCCGGAATTCCTGTGTATCCTGCACCTCCCCCACCACCACCAGTGTTTGTTGTGCCTGCTGTAGCTCCAACTGTAGCCTTAGCACCAGTACCACCACCGCCTGTGCCGCCAGGAGCGTTTGGACCAGGCACACTAAATGCCCCGCCACCACCGCCACCTGCGTAAGTTACAGACGAGCCGGAAATAGATGATGCGGTGCCATTGCCACCAGCGCCGCCAGCTGTCGCAGTTCCAACGTTTCCAGCTACACCAGCACCCCCGCCTCCGCCTGCGGCATAGTTTGGGGCACCTTGATTAGGACTTCCGCCGTTATTGCCTTGACTTGGCGAAGTGCTGGGTGTGTTGCCGCTACCGCCTGCCGTGTCGAATGACCCACCGCCACCAGAGCCGCCATTTGCTCCAGCAGTTGCTGGACTATTAAACCCGCCTCGACCACCGCCGCTTGACGTTATCGTGTTAAAAACTGAGTTGCTGCCGTTCGTGGTGCTGCTACCGCTTGATCCAGTTCCGCCAGCACCAACAGTAACTGTGTAGGTATTTCCAGCGGTTACTGACAGTCCTGTGCCAGTACGAAATCCGCCAGCTCCTCCGCCACCGTAATCAGCACCTCCACCTCCACCAGCAACAACCAAATACTCAACAGAAGTGACACCAGTCGGACATGTCCATGTGCTAGATGATGTGAATGTTAGAACAACTGTAGGACCAAAATTCCAAAGAGGATTCGAAATTCTATTTGGATTCATTGCATTGTATGCGCCCGTCGGAGAATATCCGAAAGCAGAGAGCGATGCTAATGAAAAGACTTTGACTGCCATTTAGGTTATTTCTACACCAAACACACTGAATGAAACATTGGCGTTTGCTGAATAAACTGACAACACATCAGTATTGCCCATTGAAACACCGAGTGACAATGCAATCGAATCGAGTGCAGTCACTGTTGAATCATATGCAATATAATGTTGATTGGCAATTGCTGCACCAGCTGGTTGAACAGCAAGACGATATGTGACATTTGCACTAGTGTTTCGATTTGTAATTATAATCGAAGAAACAACTGCTTGCGTTGCAGCAGGAACAGTGTACACATTTGCAGTCGTATTTGCTGCGGGAGCAGATTGACCTAAGACTTTATATGTTTGTGGCATTGTAAATTACTCTTTATAAAAACAAGAATGGATGAAACGATTCAGAGGCTCCAGCCGTTGAGAAAGATATATTTGCGTTTCCTGAAGAACCAGCAGTCACACTTACGGAAACTGTGGCTGTGTTGATAAAGTTGAGCGAGACAGCGTTTTGAGATGAGGCTGAGTTGGCTCTCACAGCAACAGTGTTGGCTGCTGTGTTTGCTGCTTCGTATGCATTACCTATATTTGAAGATAGATTTGCAACCTGCGCGATTCTTAGAATTGGCTCAGACATTTATTACTCTTATTGATTGATCTTGATGATGACAATGCCAGAGCCGCCAGAACCAGCCATCGAGTGGCCGGCCACACGATTCATTCCGCCACCACCACCACCGAGGTTGGCAGTTCCTGCTGTCCCATTAGTGTATGGTGCAGTACCACTACCTCCAGTTCCACCGCCACCAGAACCAGCAACTCCAAGATAAGCACCACCACCTCCACCAGCGTAAGTTGTTGATGTGCCAGATATTGTTGTAGTCGATCCACTTCCGCCAGTACCACCAACACCAGACGATGGACTATCACCGCCAACTCCACCTGCACCACCTCCGCCTCCACCTGCCCATGCTCCAGGTCCTCTCCCAGTACCACCAGCGTTTCCTTGGCTAGGTGATGTTGATGGTGTATTTCCTGCTCCACCATTTGATGGTGAAATTAAAGCAGATGGTCCAGTGCCGTGCCCACCACCACCACCAGATCCGCCTGCTGCACCAGCGCTGGTATTATCTGCTGCACCACCGCCTCTTCCACCACCAGCGGCAGTAATCGTATCAAATACAGAATTAGATCCTGAATTAGAGGGAGTGCTGCTTGTTGGTCCTCCGCCTGCGCCACCAGCGCCAACAGTTACTGTGTAAGTATTCCCAGCAGTTACAGGATAACTAGCACCAGTTCTAAAACCACCAGCACCACCACCCCCAAAAGAACCGCCACCTCCACCAGCAACAACCAAATAATCAACAGAGGTTACACCTGTTGGGCAAATCCACTCAGTTGTTGAGTTGAATACAAAAACTGTTTGAGAAGGAACATTGTATTTGAGAATGACGATTCCAGAACCACCGCCGCCACCAGCCCAGTTTCCGCCGCCGCCACCACCGCCACCAAGATTTGATGTTCCAGCAGTTGCAGTGCCACCGATTGATCCATTTCCTCCGCCACCAGAACCGCCACCACCTGCGCTTCTTGGTGAACTTTCAACACCACCGCCACCACCACCAGCATAAGTTACTGCTGTTCCTGTAATAGAAGATGAAGTGCCATTTCCACCAGCACCACCACTGCTAGAAGTAGCATTAGCACCAACAGCACCAGCACCACCCCCCCCACCACCATTTGTATAAGTGGCAAAATCAGACATGGCAGTTCCACCATTATTTCCTTGTGAGGGTGACGTGGATGGAGTATTGCCAGCACCACCTGGACCTAAAGTGTTGGGCGATCCTCCATAGGCTCCACCGCCACCACCTGAACCACCAGCGTGACCTGTTGCGGTTGCAAGAGTTCCATCATAACCACCACCACCTCCTCCACCAGCAGAAGATATTGTATCAAATACAGATGATGATCCATTTGCTGCTCTCGTTGAATTTGGTGTGCCAGATCCGCCAGCACCAACTGTCACAGTATAATTATTTCCAGCAACAACTGCCAGTCCTGTGCCTGTTCTAAATCCACCAGCACCACCACCACCTCTTCCTCCACTACCACCACCTCCACCAGCAACGACAAGGTATTCCACCTGCGTCACACCAGTCGGTGCTGTCCATGTTCCAGTTGCTAAAAATCTCTGTACGACAGTATAAGTGATGGAGCTGCCACCAGCAAAAAAATTTCCAAGCAATGCAAGATGAATGCCGCCCATTTTAGACCACGCTACCTGTAATCACGCAAGTATTTGAACTTAGATAAAGAATCGTTGCAATGCCACGAGTTGAGACATTGATTGATGTACGACTTGTATTATTTCCAGAAAGAAAAGTATTTACAGGATTGGTCGTCATTGTAATATTTGAGCTCGTATTATTGAACACAGATATCACATCGCCGCTTGCAAACACGCTGTTTGGAACTACAACGCTACCACTTGTTGTTATCACAACCAATCGACCAACATCATTTGCAACAAGAGTATATGCTGAGGATTTATCAGATCCAGATTGCGGAATCTTGCGAAGATTTCCGAATGTATCGCTAATTGATGCTGCACCATCTCGCACTAGTGGATATCCACCAGCAGTGCTTCCGTCATGAACAACCACTGTGTCTTTTTCAGTATCAATGGTGATTTCACCATTGGCACCAGTGACATTTGCAGTTGCTGCAGTATTATAACGTCTAAATTGTAATGTTGTTGGCATTGGAGTTCTCTCTTAGAATTTACAACTATTTATTGTGGTCCATGTTAGTTGAGGTCAATTGGGTGGAATGGAAGAGTTACGAGAAGATCATATGATGCATTACCGCTCATCAGATCGGTTGGGAATGATTCAGATGATCGTTTACTCAATAGCACACGATTATAAGTCACAAATGAAGTATCGTCTGTTGGAGTAAATAATAGACGAACATTTCCACTGCTAATATCTGAAGTGAAAACTCCGACATTAGTAGATTCAAATGATACTGTTCCATATTGTAATAGATTAGTTACAGAATCATCGTGTATAATCATAATCTCTGTAGCAAGATAGCCTGCACCACTTTCAACTTGCATATAATATTTACCGCTGCGATACGTGCTGGTCGACCAAGAATCCACAACTTCAGCAGAGATTGTTGTCGTATTGTAGGAATACTCAGTTAGTCCACCAGCTGTTGTAATATTTGCAACGTTTCGGAAGTGAGTGAATGTCATCACATCGTTGACTAATGCAGCAGTATTCAATGTGACAGTGTTACCTGAAACTTGATAATGTAGATTTGGCGAAAGCGTCAATCCATTCTTCGAAACAATCAACGAACTAATTGAACTTACAGTTTGTGCGAGTGTAAACGTATTTGCAGAAACTGTTAGAGTATTCGATTCAACAACAATTTCAGTATTTCCTGAAGGACCCTGCGGACCTTGTGGACCAGTGACTGAATTTCCTTGTGGACCTTGTGGTCCTTGTGGACCTTGCGGACCTTGTGGACCTTGTGGACCAGTGACTGAATTTCCTTGTGGACCTTGTGGTCCTTGTGGACCAGAATCACCAATGGTATAAACATCGATTTGAGTATTGCTTGGTGGCGCAGCAGTGAATACCACATTTGATCCACTGATATTATACTGCGCATTTCCTTGAAGAACTGTACCAACAAATACAAGAGTGTGTGCTTCACTAGTTGGTGGAACTGTAAGAGTAAATGTGCTAGTAGATCCATCACCAGTGAAAATATCTCTTGTTGATCCAGGATTACCAGTGCCAGTGCCGCCAGGACCAGTTGGACCAGTGGCGCCACTTGGACCTTGTGGACCTTGTGGACCAGAATCACCAATAATAATTACTTCAATTGCAGAATTTGATACTGGTGCTGGACTAATCGTTATATTTGATCCAGCTAAACTATAATCAGAATTTGATTGAAGAACGCTGTCAATAAACACGAGTGTGTGATTGATGCTTGTTGGTGGAATACCAAGAGTAAATACAGTTTGTGAACCATTTCCAGTAAATGAATTCTTGAATGATCCAGGATTGCCTGTGCCAGTTCCTGAAGGACCAGTCGGACCAGTAGCACCGCTTGGACCCTGTGGACCCTGTGGACCCTGTGGACCTGTTGAACCTGCTGATCCATTCGATCCAGCTGGACCCTGTGGACCTTGTGGACCTTGTGGACCTTGTGGACCTTGAGGACCAGAGTCACCAATCGTATAAACAATGATCTCATCATTATTTGCAGGTGCAGTTGTAAATACAATATTTCCACTTGAAACATTGTATTCACCATTTCCCTGAAGAACTGATCCAACGAATACAAGTGTGTGACCTTCGCTTGTTGGTGGTACAGTCAATGTAAATGTTGTACAAGCACCTGTGCCTGTAAAAATGTCACGAGTTGATCCAGGATTGCCTGTTCCAGTGCCACCAGGACCTGTCGGACCAGTGGCACCACTTGGTCCCTGAGGACCTTGTGGACCAGTTGCACCAGCAGCACCATTCGATCCCGCTGGACCTTGTGGTCCTTGTGGACCTTGTGGACCTGCAGCACCAGCAGCACCATTCGATCCCGCTGGACCTTGCGGACCTTGTGGACCTTGTGGTCCAATTTTTGGAACAACAGCATCAACCCACTGAGTTGAATTACCATCATTATAATAAATTTTCAATGTGCCAGTGTTACTATTCCACCAGAAATCTTGATTTGCACGACCACCAGTCGGAGCATTATCAGAAACTGTTACATTTGCATTGCCGTCACCGCCGCCACCACCGCCACCACCAACGCTTGTAAATGCGACATTAATGATTCCAGAATTATTTGAAGTAGAAACAGTGACTGTTGCAGTATTGACAAAGTTGATCGTGCTACCTGTGATTGATCCTGCACTGTTTGCAGTTACAAATACAGAGTTACCAGTTGGACCTTGTGGACCTTGTGGACCAGTTGAACCTGTTGCACCTTGTGGTCCTTGTGGTCCTTGAGGACCAGTTGCACCTTGTGCACCTTGTGATCCAGTTGGTCCTTGTGGTCCTTGAGGTCCTTGTGGACCAGTGACACCTTGTGGTCCCTGTGGACCTTGTGGACCAGCAACACCTTGAGGACCTTGCGGACCAGTCACACCTTGTGGTCCTTGCGGTCCCTGAGGTCCTTGAGGACCGACATCACTAATATTAATTGTGCCGACCATTGAAGAGTGATACTGGCAAATATAATATAACGTGTTTGGTGCATCGTACGGAACAGAGAATGTGACATTTCCGCTTTGTGTGCCATTATTTGTTACACCACTACTATATGCACTGCCTGTACCTGTAACCGCAGCAGTTTTAATCCAAAATGGATGACCCGATGCGTTTACATTAAATGTGTAAGTGAATCCACGCAATAAACTGAGTGTTGGATTACTCGATCCATCAATAGTATATGCACTGGCACCGCTGTTTGTTACAGTATAAGTTCTTGCGCCACTTACACCTTGTGGACCTTGCGGACCTTGCGGACCTTGCGGACCTTGAGGACCTTGAGGACCAACGGAACCTGTTAATTGAATTGTAACAGTATTCGTTCCCTTATCAACCACAGCCATGCCAGAATTGGCATCGAACTGAATAGTATTAATATTGGTAAAGGTATTAACAACTGCATTGTTGCCAGCGTAAACTTCTTTAACTGTTATCGGAGCGTTTGCTTTTTCATATGCATTCGCCGCTTGTGCGATTACATTAACACCAGCATTGCTGAAAAGAGTATTTGCATTAACTGTAGATGCTTTTACATTCGCAATATTTGATAAATTGCGATTTGAATCCAATACAATTGTATTAGCAACATCCAGTCCATTTTTTATGCTGAATGTTTTATTTTCTGTTGGCATCCCAGTTCACTATCCCTGAAAAGTCAACGCCTGATTGTAAGGCATCGTTTATGGGACGATGCCGTATCTCACTGCGCGAATTGTGTTAATATTATTTGTAGCGTTAAACAAGAGTCTCACATCGCCGCTTGAAATGTCTGCGGAGAAGGTGCCAAGTGATGGTCCAGTTTGAATTGAACCGTACTCAGTAATCCAAACATTCGTTGCATCTTGAACAAGTACCATTTCAGTGGTATGATAATCAGTTGCACTATTTGATTGGATGAAATATTTAGCAGAAGCGAGCTGAGTGGCTGGAAACACATCGAGAACAACTTGACCAGAGTTCGAAGTTGTTACAGTGTTGGTTGTAACATTTAATGAACCAACTCGTAACGAATATGTTACATTTGCATTTGCTACTGTTAAGCCGATACCTGCTGTGGTAATCGTCAAATTACCAGTCATCGTATCGCCAGATTTACTTACCTTCGTATTGGCATGATTATAAGCAGCATTTGCTTGAGCGTAGGCATCGTTTGCTGTCGCGCGAGCGGTATTGGCTTGTGCATAACCTGCATTTGCTTGACCATACGCATCATTCGCAGTTGTGCGAGCAGTATTGGCTTGAGCATAGGCATCGTTAGCAGTATTGCGAGCAGTATTGGCTTGCGCATAACCAGCATTTGCCTGAGCGTATGCGTCATTAGCCGTGCCGCGAGCAGTATTGGCTTGCGCATAACCAGCATTTGCTTGAGCGTATGCGTCATTAGCAGTACCACGAGCAGTGTTCGCTTGAGCAAATCCTAGATTCGCAGAAGCATATGCATCAAGAGCAGTATCGAAGGCATAGAAAGTTCCTTCGCCATCTGCCCATTTCCATTGATCAGCTGCTTCGTCCCACTTTAGAACAGCATTTGTAGAGGCGCCACGATTAATCGTAATAAATGCATCAAGGGCAGGACCACCAGTCACATTCGAATTGAGGATAATCTCATTATCTTCAACAGCCAAAGTTTCAACATTTAGAGTAGTGCTATTACCAAGGACTTCAAGATTACCTTGAACAACAAGGCTACCAGTAATCGTGCCGCCAGAAATATTAAGTTTTAGATTTGCTGCACCGTATGCTGCATTTGCTTGACCGTAAGCAGCGTTGGCTTGTCCATAAGCAGCATTGGCTTGACCATATGCATCGTTTGCAGTACCACGTGCCGTATTCGCCTGAGCATAAGCATCGTTGGCAGTCGTGCGCGCAGTGTTTGCTTGTCCATATGCATCATTGGCTGTACCACGTGCCGTATTCGCTTGAGCGTAACCAGCGTTCGCTTGAGCATACGAATCGTTTGCTGTACCACGTGCCGTATTTGCTTGAGCATAGGCATCGTTAGCAGTACCACGAGCAGTGTTTGCTTGACCATAAGCAGCGTTGGCTTGAGCATATGCATCAGCAACCGCAGCACCAGTAGTTGTGAAAGAAATATTTGCATTTCCGTCACCAGCATCGCCAACAGTAACTTGAATACTTGCTGTATTTACGAAGTTTAGGAACTTATTGGAGAAAGAACCAGCACTGTTTGCATAAACACGAACCGTATTTGCTGCACTATTGGCTTGAGAATATGCTCCATTCGCTTGAGCGTAAGCACCATTAGCCTGTGCATATGCTCCATTGGCTTGAGAATATGCTCCATTGGCTTGAGAATATGCTCCATTCGCTTGAGAATATGCTCCATTCGCTTGAGAATATGCACCATTTGCCTGAGCGTATGCACCATTGGCTGTGTCGCGAGCAGTATTGGCTTGATTAGTTACATTTAAACCAGCAGTGGTAAGGAAATTCTTAGCAACAATGGTATTTGCGAGTTCTAATGTACCATTTGATTTAAGAATAGCAGCTTGAGTCGTATTACCATACCACTTAAATCCTGTGGTGCCAGTATTATCGTCTGTTGCTGACCAAATGTGATTTGATTCTACGCCGATCGCATAATTTGGTTGACCAGGATTATTAAAGTCAAATAGTCTTAATCTTTCGCCGTGTGTATGTCCTGTATTTGGTGCGGCAAGAGCTGTTCTCGTACTTACAACAAGATTTGCACGAGCAGTTTCTGCAATATTTGCAGTCGTAACATTTACGGTTGCTGCATTAAGTGTTTGAGTAATATTGGCAGAGACGATATTAGAAATATTTCGGCTCGAATCAATAATTATTGTATTGGCGACGTCAACACCATTTTTGACGCTAAATGTACGATTAAGAGTTGCCATTTAAATCTCCTGGAGAATCTTTTGTATTTATAATAATTACGATGTTAGTGCTGTTCTCACAAGTTTTACAGTAATAATGTTGTTATCTGGATTGTTCGGGTGGAAAATTAGATTACACGCTCCTCCAGCGATCGTCAGAGTGAAAGTTCCGAGTGAATAATTATTAATTAGAGTCGCGTATTCTGTAAGATAAGCTGACAAACCATCTTGCATACAGAATAACTCGGTGGAATGATATATTTCAACGGTTTTCGCTTGAATAATATACTTCACAGTTGTAAATTGAGAGGAAGGGAAGCTGTCAATAGTATGAGGACTATCAGAATTGGTTGTAAAAACATTATAGGTCGTCTGCGTCGGACCAGAAATTAATACATTGGCTGCGACATATGTCGAATTTACTGCTTGCGCGGTCGAATTATCCGAAATCTCAGTTCCGATCGTGATAACATTACCCTTACCCAATACGATTCCAGCGACATTTAAAGATCCGCTAATATTAGCCGTATTCGCATAGATATTTTTCCACTCTTGAGAAGGCGTTCCGAGTGTAAAAGAGTTATTTGTGTCAGGGACTAGATTGCTCGAGAAGTCTGCAACCACTGTTACAGTGTCAGTATTAACATTTCCGATAATTAAGTTGCCGTTAAGAGAGATATCTCCAGCGACGTTTAAAGATCCGCTAAGATTTGCAGTTCCTAGATAAAGATTTTTCCACTCTTTTCCTGGCGCACCGAGATTATATGTTGCATTTGCGTCTGGAACTAGATTGCTTGTAAAGTCGGAGATGACAGTAATCGTATCGGTGTTTACATTACCAATAATAAGATTACCATTAACGGATATATCGCCGCTTACATTTAAATTCTGTTCAACATTTAACGTGCCAGTGACTGTACCACCAGCAATATTAAGTTTTAAATTTGCCGTATTGTAAGCAGCGTTTGCTTGAGCGTATGCGTCATTAGCACCAAGTGTATTAACTGGACCTTGTGGTCCCTGTGGTCCCTGTGGTCCTTGAGGACCTCTAGAGATTTCTAAGAGATTTACAGATTGGCTTTGTTGTTTAACTAATACTGCCATATCACTTCGTTACCTGAGGATAAACTGTAATAATCCCTTCAATAAGACGATTTACATTGTTGCCATTAATTTCTTTAATATCATAAAGGTAACGACCTGGACGAATATTTGCAGTAACGGTAGAATTTGCATTGGCGTAAATAATACCATTCGCAGCATCAGCTGCAGTAATGACTAGGTTTGCAGTGACTGATGAAGAATAATATGATTTACGAATAGATGAGGTAAATGTAGAGTTAGAAACATCTCTAGGTGAATCATCGTCTCGAATGACTGTGATGTCAACACCAAAGGATGTACCTTGATCCATTGACAATTCAATAAACTGCGCCATTTACAATTTCCTATTTTTTATATTTATGAATCCGATTAATAGACCAGCACACCATCAGCATAAAAGTTTGGACTTGTTTTAAATTTATTATTAAAGGTGTAGACTGTATCAAAATGATCAATTCGTACAATTTCATCTACCTGGATTGAATTATTGTCTTTATCCACAAAGTTGTCGC
>Ga0194132_10004540_pt1 | contig 23525 bp, 19 predicted proteins | sample TA2KigOf80mmetaG_FD_148612 | JGI IMG/M metagenome (GOLD analysis project Ga0194132, IMG submission 148612) | Freshwater microbial communities from Lake Tanganyika, Tanzania - TA2015054 Kigoma Offshore 80m | ecosystem: Environmental > Aquatic > Freshwater > Lake | place: Tanzania: Lake... | reverse complement strand
TCCCAGCGCCGGGGTGCTCCCCCAAGTGCAACTGTAGATCGCCGTTCGGTTGATGGTTCTTGTGGACGCCCTTCACCTCACGGAGAGCCGCACCATGTTTCGCACTCGGTTCGCGGTCGCGTTCGTCGCGGTCGCGCTGGCGGGGTCGGCCCGCGGCGCGGACCCGGCCGCCGCGACGATTCTCACCCCGGACGCCAAGGGGTTCCTCCACATCCGCGTCGCAGACGTCTGGGCCACGGACGTCGCCAAGCAACTCCGCGCCTTCACCGCGCAAGCCGGGGCCGGACTGCTCGCCGACTTCGACGGCCAGTTCTACCCGGCCCCTTCAGAAATCGAGTCCTTCACCGTCGTGCTGTTCGACCCGCGGTTCCGGGACGTGATCCCGATGGGGTCGCCCACCGACGTGACGCCCGTTTGGGTGGTCACGAGCAAGAAGCCGCTCCAGAAGGCCGAACTGCTCAAGACGATGGCGAAGACCGGGCGCGCCAAGAAGCACGGCGGCAAGGACTACTACTTCGACGAAAACAACTGGTCCGGAATACTGCTCCTCGACGAGCACAGCTACGCATACGCCTCGGAAGACTCCATCACGAAACTGATCGACCGCATGGCGAAGGCCGGCGAGGTGAAATCCTCGCTGGCGGAGGTGTTCGCGCGCGCGGCGGACAAGTACCCGGTTTCGCTCGGCGTGAACGTCACCGCGCTCGCGACCCCGGACCTCGTGAAGGGCGCGCCGCCGGAGTTCGGGCCGCTGCTGAAAGCCAAGACGCTGCTCGCGGCCATCGACCTGAAGCCGAAGACGACCCTGAGCGTGGCGCTAGACTTCGGCACCGCGGACGAGGCGAAGGACGGGCTGAAGGGCGCGCAGGCCGCGGTGCAACTGGCCCGCGCGCAGATCGGCCAAGCCCTCACTTACACTGAGCAGAAAGCGAAGCGCGACCCGGCGAAGGGGCGCGCCGGTATTCAGGACTTCCCCGAAGCGGTCGGGTTCGTTCTCGCCGCGGCCGGGCTGAAGCAACTCGACACCCTCCTCGGCACCATGCCGGTCGCGGTGAAGGGCACCACCGTGAGCGCGTCGCTGGAACTGGACAACGTGCTGCCGGGCGGCAGCACCGCGCTGAGCATCGCGGCTGTGGCCGCCGCGATCAGCGTTTCGGTCAACGACGCGATGCGCCACGACCGCAACTACCTGCAACCGGGCAACTACGACTGGACCGAGCGCGAGCGCCAACTCGCCACCGTCGTGCGCGCGATCGAGCGCTACCACAAGGACAAGGGCCACTACCCGCCGTCGGCGGTTCTCGACAAGGACGGCAAACCGGTGCTGTCCTGGCGCGTCGCGATCCTGCCGTACATGGACGGTGCGTTCATCAACAGCCCGTGGGACCCGACGAACCCCAACGCGAAGCGCATCAACTCGCCCAAAGAGCTGTACGACATGTTCAAACTCGACGAGCCGTGGGACGGGCCGAACAACAAGAAGCTGCTCGACAAGTTCCCCTCGCCGTACCGCGCGCCGTGGAGTGTGCTGCCGTACCACATGACCAACGCCGGGAAGACCACGACGCTCGCGTTCGTTGGCAAAGGGGCGATCTTCGACCCCGCGAAAAAGGTCACGGAAGGCGACGTGCGCGACGGCCTCAAGCAAACGCTGATGGTGTTCCAGCACGAAGAGGCCGGGCACGCGGTGTATTGGACGAAGCCGGCCGACCTCGCCCTGACCGCGGACGGGAAACTGCCCGCAGACGGCCCGAACTTCGCCCGGCGCTTCGCCGCGGCCTACGGCGACGCCAGCGCGCACACCTTCGTGGACGGGCTCGACCTGAAGACGCTGCTGGGTGTGGTGACGCGCGAGGGGAACGAGAAGGTTGACGAAAAGGTGATCCGGCCGGAGCCGATCCGCCCGAAGGGGGGCGGCAAGTTCGACCCGGACGTGTTCCCGCCGCCCCCGCCGCCGCTGGCGAAGTAGCGACCGTCGGGGCCGCGCCACCGGACGCGGCCCTTTTTTGTGACTCCGATTGCACGCGCCGGGCGAACATCGTTGGCGTTCACCTCTCTCGACTGGAGCGCTCATGTCCGCGGTTACGTCTCCGCGATTCGATTTCGCCGATCTCGGCGCGCTGACCGACCTGTACCCGCTGCTGGCGCGGATGCGGGCCCAAGAGCCGGTTCACTTCGCCCCGCAACTGAACGGCTGGGTGACGACCCGGTACGCCGACGCGGTCGCCGCCCTGCGCGACCCGGCGCTGACCAGTCAGCGGCTCGCGCTGATCGTGCAGTACCAGTTGCGCCACAGCGACCCGGCCATCGCGAAGGACTTCGAGCGAATCTGCTTCCAACAGATGCTGTTCCGCGACGGCGGCGCGCACCACCGCTTGCGCGTCCTCGGCAACCGCGGGTTCACGCCCTCGGTGCTCGACCGCGCGCGGCCGATGATCGAGGGCGTCGTGAACGATCTGCTCGACAAGGTGCAGGCCCGCGGGCACATGGACGCCATCGCCGACTTCGCTCAACCGCTGCCCGCGGTCGCCATCGCCGAACTGTTCGGCATCCCGGCGAGCGACCGCGACCTGTTCCAAACGTGGTCCGACGACGTGGCGAAGTTCTTCGGCGGCACGCACGGCGACCCGGCGACCGACGGGCGCGCGTGCAACGACGGCGCGCTCGCGCTCGAAGACTACTTCCTGCGGCTCATCGAGACGCGCCGCCGCGCGCCCGGCCACGACCTCGTGAGCCTGTTGATCGCGGGGCAGGCCGAGGGGAAATTGAGCGCCGAAGAGGTGTGCGCGCAGTGCATCCTGATCCTGATCGCCGGGCACGTCACGACCATCGACCAGATGGGCAACGCGCTAAGCGCGTTCCTGCACCACCCGGCGCAGTGGGAGCGGCTGCGGGCCGACCCCGCGCTGATCGGGTCCGCGGTGGAAGAGGCGATCCGGTACGACCCGGCCGCGCCGTTCACGCACCGCATCGCGCTGAAGGAAACGCAACTCGGCGGGAAGACGGTCGCGCCGGGGGACGTGGTGTACGTCGGGCTGGCCGCGGGCAACCGCGACCCCGTGGCGTTCGCGAACCCGGACACGTTCGACATCGCCCGCGCGCCCAACGAGCACCTGAGCTTCGCCGTCGGCCCGCACGTGTGCCTCGGCGCGGGGCTGGCGCGCCGGGAGTTGGCAATCGGGCTGGCGGCGCTGGCGCGGCGGATGCCGCACCTACGCCCCGCCGCGGAGCCGCCGCGCCGCCGGTGCGAGAGCCTCGTGTTCCGCGGGTTCCACTCGCTCCCGGTCGCGTTCTGACCGGCGCGGTTACTTCTTGAACACGCTGTCGTCGAGTTTTTCGTAGCTTGTGACTTCGAGCACTTCGGCTTCGAGGAACTGCTTGCCGTCGTGCTTGACGATGACCTTCTTGGGCTGGGGCACGCCGTTCTTGCCCTTGGCGTATTCCGTGACGATCCTCTCCTCGGTGACTTCCTTGCCGGTGCCCGGCTCCGACCCACGGAACTCCAGCTTCGCCATCAGCCCCGTCTCCTTGTCGAAGAAGATGCTCATGTCCTTCTGGCCCTTCGCGGTCACGCGGACGCCGACGACTTTCTTCCCCTCGACCTTGTCCTCGCCGATGATGCTCAGCTCGTACTTCTTGTCCTTCAGCGGCACGAGCCGCGCAACTTCGAGCACGTGCCCGGCTTCCTTCAGCGCGGTCTTGGCCTCGTCCGGTGCCTTCATCTCCTTGCCGTCCACCTCGAGGGTGATCTTGTCGCCGTTGACGATGGTGAGCACGGTGATCGACTTGTCCCCGATCTTGAGTTCCATCACGTCCTTGAACTTGTCCGGAATCATGTAGGACGTTTCTTGTGTGAACTCGATCTCGCCCGCGCCGGGGAGGTTGATCTTCCCCTTGTTCTTGGTGATCGCGGCCTTGTTCTTGGAAAGGACGTCTTCGCCGCCGTGGGCTTTGATCGCCTTCGCGAGAATCGCTTTGGCGTCGTCGTCCGCGGCGCGGGCGACTGGGGCCGCGCCGACCGCGGCGCACAGGGAGAGGGCCAACAGGCGAAACATGGGAACTCCGGGGTGGGGTGACGGGCGATGCCATCCTATTCGGGACGACCGCACGAGTATTTCTCGATTGGCAAAACGCCGCCCGCGCGGGGCCGTTTCACCCGACGCGGTGCGGCAGCGGTTTTCCCTCCAGCCCCGCGAACAGGTTCACCACGGACAGCTCCGCCATCCTGCGCCGCGTCTCTTCCGTCGCGCTGCCGAGGTGCGGCGTGATGACGACGTTGTCGAGCGCGAGCAGCGGGTGGTCGCGCGGCAGCGGTTCCGGGTCGGTCACGTCCAGCGCCGCGGCGAAGATGCGCCGCGCTTGCAGCGCTTCAGTCAGCGCGTCCTTATCGACGACCGCCCCGCGGGCGACGTTCACGAGTGTCGCGGTCGGCTTCATGAGGGCGAGTTCGGCGCGGCCGACCAGCCCGCGCGTTTCCGGCGTGAGCGGCACCGTCAGCACGACGTAGTCCGCGGTCGCGAGCAGTTCGTCCTTCGTCGCGTAGGTCGCCTTGAGCGCGACTTCTGTTTCGTCGCTGCGGTTGCGGTTGTGGTACAGCACCCTCATGCCGAAGCCCTGTGCGCGCAGGGCCACCTGCCGCCCGATGCGGCCCATGCCGAGAATGCCGAGCGTGCTGGAATGCACCTCGCGGCCGAGCATGTACGACGGGTCGTAGCGCGTGAACGCCGGGCCTCGGGCGTAGCGGTCGCCTTCGACAACGCGCCGCCCTGCGGCCAGAATGAGCGCGAACGCGAGGTCGGCGGTCGCCCCGTCGAGGATGCCCGGCGTGTTGCCGACCGGCACCCCCCGCACGGTCGCGGCCTTCACATCAATGTGATCGACGCCGACGCCGAAGTTGCTGATGACTTTCAGCGGCGCGAGCCGGTCCATCATCGCGCCGTCCACGAGCGGGTGGCCGTAGGTGTAGATCGCCTCGACCGGCCCCGGCGCGTCCCACGGGACCAGTTCGACGCGCCCGCCGAGCAACTCGACGACGACGGGCGACACGGGTAGATCGGCGAACACGCGGGGGAGGGGCATGGGTGGGTCCAAAAACGACAGCGAGCGGCGCGGCGTAAGCCCGCCGGTAGCTACACAACTCAGAAACATATAGCGAATCTTGATGACCCACGCACCGGCGGGCTTACGCCGCGCCGCTCGCTGTTTCCCCTCCGCCTTGACTTCCGCGATTCCCAACGGAAACTATCCTTACCCGCCTCTCCGCACCTTCCGCCCCGAATACCCATGCGCTTTCTCGCGTCCGTCGTCGCGCTCGTGGCCTTCGCGCTCATCGCTCGCGCCGAAGAGGCGCGAACCGGCGAGCAGATTTACAAGCAGATGTGTGCGCGGTGCCACGGCGCGAAAGGGGAGGGCACCAAGAAGTACGAAGCGCCACTCGTCGGCGACAAGTCGCTCGCGCAACTCGCTGCGGTCATCGACCGCACCATGCCCGAAGGCGAGCCGGAGAAGCTGGACGCGGAAGGCTCCAAGCGCGTCGCCGCTTACATGTATGATGCGTTCTACTCGCCCACCGCGCAGGCGAAGATGAACCCGCCGCGCGTGGAGCTGTCGCGGTTGACGGTGAAGCAGTACCGGAGCAGCGTCGCGGACCTCGTCGGCAGCTTCCGGTTCCCGCCGAAGGCCGACGCGCGCGAGGGGCTGCGCGCGGAGTATTTCAACGCCCGGAACTTCCAGCAGAACAAGCGCCTGATCGACCGCGTCGATAGCGAAGTGAACTTCGACTTCGGCAAGGAAGGCCCGAAGGCCGACCCGATGCCGAAGGAGAAGTTCGACCCGAACACGTTCTGCGTCCGCTGGGAAGGCTCGGTGTGGGCACCGGACACCGGGCTGTACGAGTTCGTTGTGAAGACCGATCACGCCCTGCGGCTGTGGGTGAACGACAACCGCAAGCCGGTCATCGACGCTTGGGTGAAATCCGGCAGCGACACCGAGTTCAAGGCCAGCGTGTTTCTACTCGCGGGCCGCGCGTACCCCCTGCGGTTGGAGTTCTCGAAGGCCAAGCAGGGCGTGGACGACTCGAAGAAGAACCCGAACCCGCCCGTGAAGCCGGCGTTCGTGTCCCTCAACTGGAAGCGGCCGAACCGCGCCGTCGAGCCGATCCCGGCCCGGCACCTCACGCCCGCGCGGTGGCCCGAAGTGTGCGTTATCGAGTCGCCGTTTCCGCCCGATGACCGCTCGCTGGGCTGGGAGCGCGGCAGCACCGTGTCGAAGGAGTGGGACGCGGCGACGACCGAGGCCGCGCTCGAAGCGGCCGGCTACGTCGTCGCGAAGCTCGGCGACCTGACCGGCGAGCAACCGGGCGCGCCGGATCGCCAAGCGAAGGCCAAGACCTTCTGCAACACGTTCGTGGAGCGCGCGTTCCGCCGCCCGCTCTCACAGGTCGAAAAGGCGTTGTTCGTGGACCGCCAGTTCGAGGCGACCGAAGACGTCGATCTCGCGGTGAAGCGCGTCGTGCTGCTCGCGCTCAAGTCGCCGCGGTTCCTGTACCCAGACGCCGGGTTCGAGTCCGAACAGCACGCGACCGCGTCGCGCCTCAGCTTCGCCCTGTGGGACGCTCCGCCCGACCGCGAGTTGCTGGCCGCCGCGACCGCCGGCAAACTGAGCACGCGCGCCGAAGTCGCGGCGCAAGCGGAGCGCATGTGGAGCGACCCACGCGCTAAGGCGAAGGTTCGCGAGTTCCTCATCGTGTGGCTGAAGCTCGATCAGGTGAAGGACGTGCTCAAGGACGCGAAGAAGTTCCCCGGCTACGACGACGCGCTCGCTGGCGATCTGCGCACGTCGCTGGAACTGTTCCTCGATGACGTGATGTGGGGCACGAACCCCGACTTCCGGCAACTGCTGCTGTCCGAAGAAACGTACTTCAACGGCCGGCTGGCGAAGTTCTACGGCGTCGATCTGCCGCCGGATTCGCCGTTCAAGAAGGTGAAGTTCGAGGCCGACAAGCGGGCCGGGATCGTCACGCACCCCTACATGCTGTCGGCGCTCGCGTACACCGCAGAAACGTCGCCCATCCACCGCGGCGTGTTCCTCGGGCGCGGGCTGTTGGGCATCAGCATCAAGCCGCCGCAAGAGGCGTTCACGCCCATCGCCCCGGACCTGCACCCGAACCTGACGACGCGCGAGCGCGTGCTGCTGCAAACGAAGCCGGCCGCGTGCGCCGGCTGCCACACCATCATGAACCCGCTCGGCTTCTCGTTGGAGAACTTCGACGCGGTCGGCCGGTTCCGCGACAAGGAGCGCGACCGCCCCATCGACGCCACCGGCGGCTACGAGCAGCGCAGCGGCACGTTCACTAAGTTCACCGGGGCGAAGGAACTGGCGAAGTTCCTCGCCGCCAGCGACGAGACGAGCTACGCCTTCGCGCAGCAGGCGTTCCACCACTTCGCCAAGCAGCCAGTGCGGGCCTACGGCCTTAGCAAGCCCGAAGAACTGCGGAAATCGTTTGCCGACAGCGGCTACAATATGCGAAAACTGATAGTGGAAGTTGTGGCGACATCCGCACTGAGGCAGACAGAACCCAAGCCCGCTGGTAGATAGCTCACCCAACGAGATCAGGGCGGCTCTACGCCCCCCGCTCGCCGAGTCAAACCACCCGCCTTTGGAGCCTTCGCATATGGCCTTCACCCGCACCCGGCGCGAGTTCGTGCGCGACCTCGGCATCAGCGCCGCGGCCGTTCCCTTCGTGCTGAACCTGCCCAGCCTCGCGTTCGCGAATCAGGCGAAGCGGAAGCAGCGGATCGTGTTCGTGTTCAGCCCGAACGGGATCGTGCCCAAAGACTTCTGGCCGGACACCGAAGGCGCGGACTTCAAGCTGAAAGCGATCCTCGAACCGCTCGCGCCGTTCCAGAAGAAGACGCTGACGCTGCACGGCCTGTGCGACCGCATCCGCGGCGACGGCGACGGCCACATGCGCGGCATCGGGTGCCTGCTCACCGGCATCGAGCTGTTCCCCGGCAACATTCAGGGCGGCTCGGACACGCCCGCGGGCTGGGCCAAGGGCATCAGCGTCGATCAGGAGATCAAGAACCACTTGCAGAAGGACGCGGCGACCAAGACGCGCTTCGGTTCGCTCGAACTCGGCGTGATGGTGCCCGAGCGCGCCGACACGTGGACCCGCTGGAGCTACGCCGGCGCGAACAAGCCGCTCACGCCCATCGACGACCCGTACCAACTGTTCAACAAGCTGTACGGTCGCGCGAAGGACAACGAAGCCCTCGCCAGCATCCTCGACGGCGTGAAGGACGACCTCAAGAAGGTGGGCGACAAGGTCGGCGCGGCCGACAAGAAGCTGCTGGACGAGCACGCGGCGTTCGTGCGGGACATGGAGAAGGAACTGAAGGAACAGAAGGCCGCGGCCAGCGCGGGCCACGCGGTGCCGAAGCTGGAACCCGGCATGAAGCGCGTCAACGAGAACATGCCGCAGATCAGCAAGACCCAGATCGACCTGCTGGTGAACAGCTTCGCCGCGGACTTCGCCCGCGTCGCCAGCTACCAGATCACCAACTCGGTGGGGCAGGCTCGGATGAAGTGGCTCGGCGTGGACGAAGGCCACCACGACCTGTCGCACGAACCGGACTCGAACGAGAAGGCGCAAGAGAAGCTGGTGAAGATCAACCGCTGGTACTGCGAGCAGGTGGCGTACCTCGCGAAGCGCCTCGCCGACACGCCGGAACCGGGTGGCCCCGGCTCGCTGCTCGACAACACGCTGATCGTGTGGACGAACGAGCTGGGCAAGGGCAACTCGCACACGATGGACAACATTCCGTTCGTGCTGGTCGGCGGTGGCCTCGACTACAAGATGGGCCGCGCGCTGAAGTACAACAAGCTGCCGCACAACCGCCTGCTGATGGCGCTGGCCCACGGCTTCGGCCACAACGTCAAGACCTTCGGCAACCCCACCTACTGCGCCCAAGGCGCGCTGACGGGACTGGTGTAAGTCTTCAACTTTCTGAGTCAGCCGCGAGCCGCAGGCGAGCGCGAATCTTCGCGCTCGCCTGCGGCTCGCGGCTGACAGCTTCACCTCTTCCCTCAGCACCCCCCATGCCCCTGCGCATCTCGGCGTTCCCCAAGTGCTACCTCGACGCCATCGCCGGGGCGCGCACGATGACCGTGTTCGACTGGATCGAACAGGCCCGCGCGCTCGACTGCGACGGCCTCGAAATGTACGAGGGGTTCTTCACCTCGCTCGAACCGGGCTACCTCGACTCGGTCGGAGACGCGATCCGCGCCACCGGGCGCGCGATGCCGATGCTGTGCTGCTCCCCGGACTTCACCAACCCGGACGCCGACGCCCGCAAGCGGGCCATCGACAAAGAGTGTGAGATGGTGCGCGTGACGCGGCGGCTCGGCGGGCCGCGCAGCGTGTGCCGCGTCCTCAGCGGTCAGCGCTACCCCGACGTGTCGCGCGAGCAAGGGCTGACGTGGTGCGTCGAGTGCATCGAAGCCGTGCTGCCCGTCGCGCGCGAGTGCGACGTGATTCTCGGCCTTGAGAACCACTACAAGGACGGGTTCTGGAAGTACCCGGAGTTCGCGCAGAAGAAGGACGTGTTCCTCGCGCTCGTCAACGCCATCACCGACCGCACGCACTTCGGCGTGCAGTACGATCCCTCGAACGCGACCGTCGCGGGAGACGACCCCATCGAGTTGCTGGGCGCGGTCGCGGATCGCGTGGTGAGTATGCACGCCAGCGACCGCTACCTCGCGGACGGCGCGACACTCGACGACCTGCGCGCCGCCGACGGCAGCATCGGCTACTTCGACAAGCTGCGCCACGGCGTCACCGGCAAAGGGCTGAACGACTTCGACGCCATCTTCCGCAAGCTCGCCGCGCACAACTACCGCGGTTGGGTCAGTATCGAGGACGGCATGAACGGCATGGGCGAAATGGCCGAATCGCTCGCGTTCCTGCGCCAGAAGACGGCGGAGTATTTCCCGTAAAAGGATTCACCGCCGAGACCGGAGAGGACGCAGAGAGAAGACAGGGTGAGTTTCGGCGGCGTATCATGCTCAACACTCTGTTGTCTTCTCTCTGCGTCCTCTCCGGTCTCGGCGGTGAATCATGCCCAAAGCTCGTGTTGCCCTAGTTGGTTGTGGGAAGGTAGCGGGCATCCACGCGGCGGCGCTCGCGTCTTTGCCGGAAGCGGAGCTGGTCGCGGTGTGCGACATCAGCGCCGACCGCGCGCAAGCGTTCGCGGCGAAGCACGGCGGGCGCGCGTTCACCGACCTCGGCGCGCTGCTGCGCGACTCGCGCCCGGACGCGGTCATCATCGGCACCCCGCACCCGCTGCACGCGGCGGCGACCATCCAAGCCGCGGAAGCCGGCGTTCACGTTCTGGTTGAAAAGCCGCTCGCGGCGAGCCTCGCGGACTGCGACGCGATGATCGCCGCGGCCCGCAAGGGCGGCGTCACGCTCGGCGTCATCAGCCAGCGCCGGTTCTACGAGCCGGTGCAGCGCATGAAGCGGGCCATCGACGCCGGCAAGATCGGGAAGCCCGCGCTCGGCGTGTTCATCCAGTACAGTTGGCGCGACGCCGCGTACTACACCTCCGACCCGTGGCGCGGGAAGTGGGACACCGAGGGCGGCGGCGTCCTCGTCAACCAGTCGCCGCACCAGCTCGATATTCTGCTCTGGCTGATGGGGCCGGCGGCGGAAGTGAGTGGCAGTTGGGCGAACCTGAACCACCCGACGGTCGAAGTGGACGACACCGCGGTCGCGACGATCCGCTTCGCGAATGGCGGGTTGGGGTCCATCGTCACGAGTCTGTCGCAGAAGCCGGGCATTTACACGAAGGTCCACATCCACGGCGCGAGCGGCGCGAGTGTGGGCGTCGAAACCGACCGCGGCGCGACCTTCATCGCCGGCGTGTCGCAGATCGCGGAACCGCCCGTCACCGACCTGTGGACCGTGCCCGGCGAAGACTCACAACTCGCCGCGTTCCAAGCCGAAGACCGCGCCGCCTTCGGCAGAGTGGACGCGACGACACACTATCACGCGCTCCAGATACGCGACTTCCTCGGCGCGGTCCGCGACAACCGCTCGCCGCTCGTCCCCGCCGAAGCCGGCCGCGCGGTGGTCGAGCTGTTCAGCGCGATCTACCAATCGAGCAAAGAGAATCGCGCCATTGCGCTCCCGATGCTACTCGAAGAAAAGTGGACCGTGTGGCGCACCGACGACACCGGCAACACGTTCCTCGTGCGTGGCAACCTCACGCGCGAAGAGGCGCTACGGACGGTCGCGGAGTTCGAATCCCGCGGGCACAAGCAGACGTACTTCGCGGAGCGCGCGACGCGGTGAAAGCGGACCCTAAATGTCGAGTGGCGGATGCGGTGCGCACGGTTCTCGTGCCGGAGAACCACTCGGAGCGCATCGGCGTAAGGGGTTTTCGTCGCACTCGGGCAGGGGTGACCGACGGGATTTGAACCCGCGACATCCAGATCCACAATCGCGACGAAAGATACCCCGAAAACGCTCCGAACGACTGCGTTTTCTTGAGTTTGGAGGTTACTTGCTCGGCTTGCATTGATCAATAGTGGTTGCGTGAAAACGCTTGGAATTGTGGAACTTCCACTGTGAACTGTGGAATAGTGTGGAACGATTCGACACCAAGAAGCCGCGATCTCGCACTGTGGTAGCACCCGGCAGCTCACGCCACGGGTGGGGCGAGCACATTCACTTGCTTCTTCGCGATGTTCACCCGTAGGGCTGGGACCCCGAGTTTGCGGACCAGTGCGAGCGCCTTCACCGCGGCGAGGAACCGGCGGTTGGTGGCGTCCATGCGGCGCTGGTTGAAGTCGGCTTGGCGGAAGATCGCCTCCTTCTGACCGCGGCCGGCGCGCAGTTCGGCATCTTGGACCTGTAGCCAGCACACGACCACGCGCTCGACGATCACGCGCTCCACGGGCGTGGGGGCTTCGTCCAGAGGTCGGCGCGCATCCGACCGCGGCGCGGGCGGCGCGGGCCAACCTGTCGGCCGGTTCGTCGAACTCCGCGTGCGGCCCGCGCCCGGGGCTACGGTTTCGGCTTAACCGGGTACGCTTCCTTGCATTTGCGGTAGGCCTCTTCCAGTTTGGGCAGTGCCGCTTTCGCCCCTTCTGTGTTACCCGCAATGAGTGCGTCGCGCACCTCTTCCAACTCCTCGCGCAGGTCGTCGACCGCTTTCGCCTGATCCGCCGTCACCGCGAAGTCGCGAATGTACACGCCCACTTGGAGCTTGCGCGTCACGAGGTCCCAGTGCTCGAGGTGGCGGATCGCTTCGTCCTTCTTCCCCGTGCGGACCGCGACCCACGCGTCCGCGTTGACGGCCACCATCTCGTTGAAACACTGCTCACGATCCGGGTAGTACACGTACGCGCCGGCGACGCTCAGCCCGACCAGCGCGACGAGCGCCAGCCCGCCGAGGACCGGGCCGGGGATCGTGACGTCCCATTTCGCGCGCGGGCGCTCGGCCGGATGCGAGGCGATCAGCCAGCGCTCGAGTGCGCCGGTGCGGTCCCGACGTCGGACGAACACCCCCACGACGAGCAGCCCGCACAGGGCGTAACCGGCGGGGCGCTCCAGCGGGCCGAACCGGGCGACCAACTTCGTCGCGGTCGCTTGCGGCAGGTTGCTCGTGCCGGACTGGAACGGGCACGAGTAGTCGTCGAAGGCGTGGGTGTGGTCCGCTTCCGCCTTCCGCCGGTCGTACAGCAGCGGCTCGCACAGGTACGCGAAGCCGATCACGATCACCACGTAGGCGGCGAGCCACCGGACGACCCGGTTCGTCCCGAAGTCCGCGCACAGCCAGACCGCGGTGCCGAGGCTCGTGCCGATGCCCAAGCTGAACAGCACGAACGCCGCCCCGATTGAGTTGCCGTGGTCGAACATCAGCCCGATCTTCATCATCCCCGGCAGCGGGGGCGAGTAGATGGGCACCGCCAAGCCGGTCATGAGGAGGGGCGAGGTCTTGTCGGAATGGAGCATCGCGTGTTGAAGGCTGCCGAACGGAAGGAGCGACGACAGCAAGGCCGATCCGAGCAACCCGATCGTGTAGAAGATCAGGTCCCGGCCGGCGAGTTCGCGCGCGGCGGTCGTGACGACCGCGAGCACGCGCTTGGCCCCCGCCGGCGGGAGGGGTTCGGCGTCGGCGAGGCGGGCGCGCTCCTCGTCCCCGGCGGGCGCGCCCGCGGGGGAGAACACCCGGTTCCACAACAGCCCGGCGAGCGTCGAGAGCGTGAGCGAGAGGGCCGCGAAGGTGAGGATCACCACCGGTTCCGCGAGCGTGAGCCCGTACAGGAAGGAGATCGGGTTCAGGAGCGGGGCCGCGAGGACGAACGCCAACACCGTTCCGCCGGGCACACCGCTGCGCCGGAGCTCGCGGGCTACCGGGATCACCCCGAGCGAGCACACCGGCAGGAGCATTCCGGCCAGCCACCCGCGGAACAGCCCCTTCGCCCCGCTCCCGAACAGCTTTCGCGTCCCCGACGGCCCCACCATCCGCCGGAACACCCCGGCGACCACGACCCCGATCACGAGCGTGAGCGAACTGTCGATGGCGGCCTCTCCGAATCTGAGGAGAAAGCCCCAGAACGTGCTGCTGATCATGGCGCTCGGCTCCGACAGTGGAGAAGGGAGGATCAAACCGGTACCGGAACGCTCTCGAGTAGCCTGCGGACGATCTCCTGCGCCGCTCTCGGCTCCATCCCGAGGCGCACGCCGAGGACCGGCTGGGAAACGTCTTGGACGTCGTCGGGTGTGACGAACGCGCGCCCCTTCAAGAACGCCCACGCCTGCGCGACGCGCTGCCAGATCAGCAGCCCGCGCGGGCTCAGGCCGAGGGTCACGTTGGCGTGCGCGCGCGTCGCCCGCCCGAGGTCCACGAGGTACGCGCGGACGTTCGGCTGGACCGCGACGCGCGACACGCGGCCCTGCAGGTCCGCGAGGTCGTCGCCGGCCAGAACCGCGTCGCGCGCCCGCTCATCGGACGGTTCGCCGACGGCCGACGCGAGCAGGTCGAGCTCGTCGGCTCGGTCCGGGTACCCGACCGACAGTTTCATGGCGAAGCGGTCGAGTTGGGCTTCGGGCAGCGGGTAGGTGCCGTGGTGTTCGACGGGGTTCTGTGTGGCGATGACGAAGAACGTCGGGGACAGTGGGTGCCGCACGTTGTCCACCGTCGCCTGTCGTTCGGCCATCGCTTCCAGCAGCGCGCTCTGCGTGCGCGGGGTGGTGCGGTTGATCTCGTCGGCGAGGAGCACGTCGGCGAACACCGGGCCGGGCAGGAACTCGAACTCGCGCGACTTCTGGTTGAACACCGAGAACCCGGTCACGTCGCCGGGCAGCAGGTCCGGGGTACACTGGACGCGCGCGAACCGGCCGCCGACCGCGGCGGCCACCGCCTTCGCGAGCGTCGTCTTGCCCAGCCCCGGTAGGTCTTCGAGCAGCAGGTGGCCGCGCGCCAGCAGACACGCCAAGACGTACTCGATCACCCCGTGCTTCCCACGGAGCGCGCGGTTGAGGGCCGCGCGCAGGCGGTCGAGCCGCTCGGCCCCCGGCTCGGCGTTCGGAGTCGCAGTCACCATCAAGCTCCTGTCGGGGTCGTGCGAAGGTACCACCGGGTGAGGGGCCACGCCACAAGGGCGCGCCGGCAGACGGCGCGGGCCTCGGCGGGTGCTGGGCCGTCGGGTGCGTAGGCCGCCAGTTCCGTCAGTCGGACGAGTCGGACGAGATCCGCGTCGCAAGTCGCCCCCCCCGTCACGGACCGCGCCCACGCCGCGACGGTCTGCCCCGGGGCGCGGGGACACCCGCACCACCGCCCGCGCCGTTCGAGCAACCGCACCGCGCCGCGGACGTGGTCGCGCCACGTCCGACCGGGGAACCACAGCCACCACCGCACCGCCACGGCGTCGATGAGCCGCCGCCGCCGCCGGACCGCCACGACCCCCAGCGCCAGAGCGCACGCCGCGGCGACGCTGTGGCGCGCCAGCCACGCCGCGCACGCACGCAGACCGTTCAGGATGCGCTCGAGGAGCGGCGGCGCGGGTTCCAGCACCTCGTAGTCGGGGGTCGGCTCGATCACGAGCCAGTGCCCGTCGCGGAGCTGCACTTCGGGCCAGAAGTGGAGGTCCTGGGCCGTCACCGGGGTGTGGTCCGTCTCGCGGTCGTAGGCGTCGGGCGCGGCGTAGTACCCGAGGCACACCCGCGCCGGGTAGTCGAGCGCGCGGAGCAGCAGCGCCGCGGCGGTAGAAAACAGGTAGTCCGGCCCGCGCCGGGATTCGAGGAGGAACCACAGCACCGGCGCGGGGTGGTCGGCCGGGGGCGCGGCGGCGCGGTCGTGCGCGTACCCGGTGCGGAGCTGCGCGAGCACGGCCGCGACCTGCGGCCACCCGCGCGGCCGGTCGCCGGCCCACGCGCGGGCGAGCCGCTCGAGCTCCGGGCGGAGCGCCGCGGGCACCTCCCCGAGGGCCGGTGGCGAACCGCTGTCGGCCCCGGTCCGGCCGAAGGCGGCGTCGGGGAGCCGGTGCGGGTCGAGCGTGCGACAGTCGGTAATCACCACGACGCCGGGCGGGGTCGTCTTCCGCCCCGCGAGCGCGAGAACGCCCTCGTAGTCCCATTCGTAGTAGTCCGGCCGGTCCACCCGATTGATGCGGAACCGAGTGAGGAGCGGCGGCGTCGGAACGAGGTTCCCTTTGGCGGTGGCGACTTTCAGCCGGTGGCGCTCGTCGCGGAGGTACCAATCGGCGGGGCGCACGTACCCGACCCGCATCCAGTCCCCGCCCTCGGGATCCAAGTGCTTGCCGACCGGCTTCCGCGCCCCGGTCCACCTGTGGGCGGTCGCGTCGTAGTGGTCGTACGCGACGAGGCGGATGTGGAGCGGGGTGCGGCCCTCGACCTCGAACAGGCCCCGCGCGGCGCGGTCGGCCGGCGTCCGGTCGCCCTTCGGCCCCTTGCGGGCGGTGTCGAAGGCGCTGCTCGGGCGGCGGCCGTCGGGCGGCTTGCCGTCGGTCTGAATCACTTTCGCGGACCCGCCGGCGACCATTTTTTCCTGCTCCGGCGGCGGCTTGTACGGCGGCCCATATGTGTCGCTGACGAGATCGACGAGCGAGTTCTCGTTGTCCTCGATCAACTTGTCGGTATCGACCATGCCCGCGGCCTTCGCGTTGTCGCCCGCCGTTTCCTCGGGGCCGTCGCCGACGCCGTAGCGCGCGAACGGGTCGACATCGCCGGTACCGCCGGAGGTGGGCACGAGTTCGCCGAGTGTGTACATAGCCCTCTTCGGCCCGACAACGGCCAGCGCGACGCCGCCGCTACTCGCGAGGAGGAGCACGGTCAGGCCGACCCACGGGAGCCGAACCCGACCGGGTTCCACTTCGACCGCGACCACCCGGTCGGAACGGACGAGCGCCGGTCGAAGCCCGGTCCAGTACGTCAGCACCAGCCACACGCTTCCGGCTCCCGCGTACAGCCCGAGCAGCACCAGCACGGCGGTGTGGTTCGTCATCGCGCTCGAGAACAGCATGAGGAACAGGCTGACCACGGCCGCGGTGCGCAGGCACAGGAACCAGCCCGCGCACGCGGCCAGCCCCAACCCGACGTTCCTCAGCCCGGCCACCATCTGGAGTTCGAGCGGGTAGCCCCCGTCGGTCCAGTTCCTTCGGAGCGGCTCGGTCACGAACGGGGCGACCGCGAACGCGAGCAGGAGCGCGAACACCCACCCCGGCGGCTTCGCGCGCGGGTCCTCGGGGACGGGTACGATGCGCATCAGCGCCGCCGCGAGCGCGACCCAGACGAGGGCGTGGCCCAAGCTGTGCGCGACCGGGCGGGTGTCGGCCGCGGCGACCTCGACCGCCGCCGCCGCGAGCGCGAGGAGAACGAACGTGGCGCGGCGGACGGTCCGCGGTTGGTCAGGAGCCATGCCGGGCCTCCCGCCACCCGCCGCGCAAGAGCGCGGGTACGTCGTCGGCCGATTCGACTCGGAGCCACGGGTCAGCACAGGGGGCGTGGGCGCACGCGTGCGGCGCAACGGACACGGCGTCGGCGAACCCGCCGGCGGTCAGCACGACCCAGCGCTGGGTCTCGGTCGCACACGCCCCACAATCGGTATGGGCGTGGGCCCGGTCCGTGGTCACGATCACTTGGAGGCCGTCCCGGAACTTCCGGCACACCGGGCACGCGAGCAGGTCGGCCAGTGGTCCGGCCGGCTCGTCGGGCAGCGCGGCCAACGCGTCCAGAACCCGGTGCGCGTGCGCCGGCCCTGACGCGGGAGCCAACTCGAACCCGGCCCATGCCACACCGACCTGCGCGCCCGCTTCGAGCCACCCCTTCGCGAAACTCGCGACGATGCGAACCGCCCACTCGCGCGAGCCGGTCGCGCCGGTCCCGGCGTGGACGCGCGGGTCGGTGTCGAGGACGATCTGGATCACCGGCCGCGCGTTCGACTGGAGCTCACAGACGATGAGCCGGTCGTGTTTCGCGGACTGCCCCCAGTGGATCCGACGCGGCGAGTCCCCCCGGCGGTACGGCCGCACGCCCAGCACGTCGCCCGTCGTACCGACCTTGTTCCGGGACACGTTCCCCTCGACCTGTCGGTCCCCGGCGACCGGCGGGATCGGGCCGACGGGGAACGTCTTCGGCCACACGACGAGCGGCGCTTCGACCCCCAGCCGGCGCTCGTTCTCCCACAGGCCGAACGGGAATCCCGTGGTCACGCGCGGCACGGACACCGGGTACACGCCCCGGCGCGCGGGAGTGAAGGGCCAGCGGCACACGGCCACCCGCCGCCCCGGCGCGGACGCGACCGCGGCGACCGGGACCGCGCCCTCCGCGAACCCGCCGCGCACTGCCAAGCCCCGCGCGGCCCACGGCAACAGGTTGCGGAGCGTGAGCCGAACGCCAACGGGTTCGCCCTCGGACACGCGCGGCCGGTCGAACGCCACCGTGCCGGTCAGTCCGCGGAGCACCAGCCGCGGCCACGCCACGCCGAGGCCGACGACCGCGACGATCCCGCCGGCAAGAATGAAGCCCTGCGCGTGCAGGAAGACCCCGCACACGAGCGCGACGCTCGCCGCCCCGAGGAGGACTCCGAGTGGGTTGTAAGCGACCCGCCGCACCCGCGCGGTCAGTGCGGGAAAGAAGTCGTACGTCGCTAGCGCGAGGAGCCGCCGGCGGACGGAAGCAACGGCGCTCACGACCGCACCTCCGTCCGGGTCTGTTCGGGCGTCGGCCACCGCGGAAGTGGGTCGGCGAGGCCGATCCAAGTGGCCGGGCCGCCGCGCAGTTCCGCGTCGGTCAGCAGGGCCGCGGTCAGCGCCGCGCGGAGCGCCGCTTCATCGAGCTTCTGCCCAATGAAGACCAACTCCTGACGGCGGTCGCCGAACTCGCCGTCGAACTCGGCGAGAATGTCGGCCCGTTCGGTGCGGTCGGTCGGCCACGATGATTGTGGCACGTCAGCCCACCACGCGCCCTGTGGCGATAGCTCCATCACCCGCTCGGCCTGCGACCAGAGGGCCGCCCATTTGGGGCGCGTCGCGATCCAACAGAACCCCTTGGAGCGGAGCACGCGACCGAGCAACTGCTTGTCTTGCATGACCCGGTACAGCCGCTCCGGGTGGAACGGGCGGCGGGCGCGGAACACGAAACTGGTGATGCCGTACTCGGCCGTCTCCGACAGCCCCTCGCCGCGCTGAACCGCCATCCACCCCGGCGCGGCCGACGCCCGGTCGAAGTCGAACCGTTGGGTGTCCAGAACCTCGGCCAGCGGCACCCGCCCGCGCTCGGCGCGCACGATCTTGGCCGTGGCGTTGAGCGACCGGAGGACGGCTTCGAGCGATCCGAGTTTCTTCGCGGAGACGAGGTCGGTCTTGTTGACCACGAGCACGTCGGCGAACTCGATCTGATCGACCAGCAGGCTCACCACGTCCCGTTCGTCGTCCGCCCCCAGCGCGAGGGCGCGTTCGGCGAGGCTGTCGGCGGACAGGTAGTCGTCGAGGAAGTTGGCGGCGTCCACGACCGTGACCATCGTGTCGAGCCGGGCGGCGTCGCCGAGCGACGCGCCGCTCTCGTCCTCGAAGGTGAACGTTTCGGCCACGGGGAGCGGTTCGGAGACGCCCGTCGATTCGATCAGGAGGTAATCGAAGCGGCCCTCCGCGGCCAAGCGCGCGACCTCCTTGAGCAGGTCCTCGCGGAGGGTGCAGCAGATGCACCCGTTCTGCATCTCCACGAGGGTCTCTTCGGTGCGCGACAGGGCCGCGTATCCGGTCTTCACGAGCGCCGCGTCGATGTTGACCTCGGACACGTCGTTGACGATGACGGCGACCTTGCGCCCGTCGCGGTTGGCGAGGACGTGGTTCAGAAGGGACGTTTTGCCGGCCCCGAGGAACCCGGACAGAACCGTCACGGGGAGTCGCCGCCGGGGGCGCGCCGCGCGGTGTGGATCGACACTCACTACTTGCGCCCTCCCCAGTTCTTGGTTGTGCTGTTCGTTTCCGGGGCCGCGTCGCGCGCGCGCAGTGCGCGGTGGAGGCCGGTCAGCACGTTCGCCCACACCCCCGGTCGAACGCCCGCGGTCGTGTCGAGCCGCACGGCCTTCTTCGCGACCCGTTCCCACCCCGCCGCCATGCGCTCGGCGGGAACGGCGGGCGACCGGTCGCGCGCGGCGAGCGCCGCGCGGCGGTACGCGACCCCGTGGTTCTCCGCGACCCAGTGCTCGTACCGGGCGACCCACTCGGCGACCCGGCGGACGAGGGTTCGAGCCAAGGCCCGTTCCCCGGCGCTCGACGGCCGGGCGAGGCCCGGCAGATCGGTCGAGCGGTACACCGGCGCGCCGAGCGGGCGCGCGACGAGTTTGGGGACGAAGTCGTACCGTTGGAGGAACACCGTGCCGCCGGTCGCGTCGTCGGAGTAGAGCACCCCGAAGCCCCACAGCCAAACGGTCCCCCCCGCGACCCGCCCCGTGTAGGCGCTCGTCGCGCCCGCGGCGGTCGCGGCCCGATAGCGGCACATGCCCAGCGCGAGAAGGAGGTTGCCCTCGGGCCGAACCACGTCGCGCCCCCAGCACCACAGCTGCTGGTCGAGCAGCACGGATGCGTGTCGGCGGTAATCGCCCCCGCGAACTCCCGCGCTCATGGTGCCTCCGTGTGTCGGGTGGTCGGTATCGGGCGCGCGGTCGCGCGGCGCGCGACGGACGCGAGCCACAGTGCGATTCCGGTGAGGATGCACTGGGCGACCGGCAGCTCGGTCTGCGTCGCCCAGAGGAACACGAACCGTCGCCCGAACGCGCCGCCGGTCATGTCCCCGTACCCCGGACGCCATGTGAGTGCGGCCGCGCCCGCGAGCGCGATCACCCCGACCAAGCCCGCCGCCCCGACGACCGCGCCGGCACTCCGAAGTTGGAGCGGGCTCATCGTCCGCGCGGCGACCACGACCAGCGGGCTGATGACCATCAGCCAGAACCCGTGCAGCGCGGCGAGCGCGCCGGGCGGGGGCAGTCACCCCCACGGCCCGTCGAGCGGGCAGGTCGCCGCTTGCCCCGCCCGTGCGCCGTATTGCAGCACCCACAGCGCCGCGGCCACCCACACGGGAACGACGGCCGTCCACATCAACCGGGAGCGTGTCACGGTGTGCCTCCGCGAGTCATTTCTGAACGTACTCGTCCGGGGGGCGGATCAAGCCGGGTCTCTCCTTCGCCTGCTTCACGAACTCGTCCACACAGGGCGGGCAGCAGAACGTGTACGCCTTCCCGTTCAGCACCCAGCTACAGTCCGGGTGGGCCTTCGTGTTTATCACCGGGCACAGCCGGTCGCCGGGCCGCGGGTGTGCGTCGTGCTTGGCGCGAAACCCCTTGAACTTCTCGCTCGCGGTGAGGCGAGTGTTCGCCGCGACGTCGGCGGCGGTGTACGCCCCGCCGGGCACCAAGTACAGTTGCCGCTCGGCGTCGTCCGTGACCTTCGCCGGCATCTCGGTCGCGTGCTCGCCCGAGCCGACCCGTGCCGTGAACCGGAACCGTTTGCCCTCGATGGTCAGATTCGGCACGGTCAGTTCGAGCGGGCGTCCCGTCAGCGCCGCGGGCACCGCGACCGCGAACCGCGACGTCGTCCCCAGCGTGTCCCCGCCCTGTGGGGCCGGGGTGAGGGTCACATCGACGGCCGCACGGTCGCCGGCCCCCGTAACGAGCGCCGGCACCGGTTCGGCCGGGACCGTAACCACGCGGGTTTCGTCGGCCCCGAGCGTGAACAGGTAGAGGGTTCCGTCGGTGGCCAGCACGACGTCGGCGTGGAACTCGTCGTCGCCGAGCGAGACGACGTGGGAGTGCCCACCGAGCCCGCGGTCCGTCGGCGCGTGGGCGTGGTGTTGCGCGCGCCGGTGGGGGCGGCCCTTCTGGGCCTGATACGCCAGCACGCCCATAGCACCGAGCAGGAGTACCACGAGCAGCACGGTCCCCACCGTGCCACGGTCCGCCTTCATTGCGCGCTCCGATTGTTGGGTCCGGTCCGTGATCCCGCGGCTGCCGGGGTCAGTCGTCCGTCTCCTCGCTGCCGACCGCGACGAGCGCGCCGGGCGTTCCCCCGACGGTGAACGTCGCGACCACTTCGAGCGTCTTGAGCGACAGCACCGAGACGGTCCCGTCACCGGGGTTGGTGAAGATCGCCTACTGGAACTCCGCGTCGAACGCGACGTCGTGGTGCCCGAAGTGACCGTCCACGGCGCTCTTCCCGACCTTGAGTGTCTTGAGCGTCTTCGCATCAGAGAAGTCGCGGTCGCCGTTGGGGTCGAGCGCGACGATCTCCAACACGTCCTGCGCGTCGGACCCCTTTACACGGTCGTGGAACACCAGTGCGTAGTCCTTCCCCCACGCCGTGTTCACCGCCTCTGGCGTCACCGCCTGCGTGCCCTTCTGGACCGCGAGCGGGACGAAGACCGGCTTCGGCTCGGCGTCCTTCGCGTTGATAATCGCCAGCGCGGAGTTCTCGTTCTTGCCGGTGGTGAACACGACGTGGTGCCCGTGCGTCACGAACGCGCCGGTGCGGCGCGGCTTGTCGCCGTCCTTCCCGAGATCGATGTGTCGGACCTTGACCTGATCCGCCTTCAGCTTCAGTCCGGTGTCGGCGTTCACCCAACAGACGCCCTCGGACGGAGCGAAGAACACCTTGCCGGCGCACGCGGTCGCGCCGTGAATGCCGCCTGTGGGCAGCGTGAACGAGTAGGCCGGTGCACCCTTCTCCGTTGCCGAAACCGGGGTCACATCGACGCGCCCCTTGTTCGGCCCGACCCCGTCGATCCAGCACGAGTACCCGACTTTGTCGTCCACCACCGCCAACGTGATGTGGTTCCCGCCGCCGACCAAGAACCGCGGCGCGTCCCGCGTGAGCTTGTCGCCCGCGCCCTTCTCGTACTTCTTGGGGTCGATCCGCGTGTACCCGTTGAGCTTGTCGTTGGCGAGGAAGAACCGCCCGCCGTAGAGGTACAGGTGCGCCGGGTTCCCCTGCTTCGTGTCGAGCCGACTGTCCCACACGGCCGGCTTGTCCTTGAAGCTCCAGTGCCCGTGGTCGCCGTGGTCGACGTACCCGACCCCGGAGTGGAGGAGCACCCACCCGCTGTCGAACGCGCCGTCCGCGTCGTCGCGCACGCCCACGCACACGAGGCGGTTCGACTCCTTCATCTGCACGAGTTTCTGTCGGGCCGGGTCCAGTGGCTTGAACCCGTCTACCGCCGCGAGCGGTTCGAGGGTGAACCGATCCTTCTCTCCGACGGTCAAGTCGGCCCACTTGAGCGAACAGGTCTTCAGGTCCTGCACGAACAGCCGCACGAACGGGCGCGGGCGCTTGGCCGGTTTGGGCGCATCGACCTTCTTGGGCGCGTCGGGCGACGACGACTCGACGACCGACTCGGCGGGGTTGCAACCCAGCAGCGCCGCGACCACGACGAGCGGCGCGAAACGGTAAACGGTCTTCACGGTGAACTCCTTGCGACGACCTGCTCAGTCGTGGACGGTGATTCCACTCGCTCGGGCTACAACCCTGTGAACCACACCGGACAGCACGACGAACCAACCCGGTCGCATGGCTCCCAGCAGAAGCACCGCCGCTCTGGTTGCGGGTGCCCTATGATCCGATCTGGGCCTTAGAAGAACAGGATAACATGGTATTACTAAGTATTCCATACTCATTCTTGGTATTTTTTGCCCCCGTCTGCCGCTCAGGCTCTGCGCCTGGTCGGTTCCGTACACGAAGTCGCGGACAGCGCGGTCCCGGCGACACCGGGCTCTCCGCACGCGCCGTCGATGTCGCCCCAATTCCTTCAACTTGATGGTGACTGCGTTCTACGGCGTCAATAACTGAGGGCGTCCTCCACGGCCCCCGTACGCACCTACTATGGTGGACCCCGAAAACTGGACCACCGGATAGGTTGCTATCGGGTGGTCCTATTCGAGGGTTTCAACGATGGGCAAGACGAACCGCACGCACGCGCCGGCGTTCAAGGCGCAAGTGGCACTGGC
>Ga0194132_10004539_pt1 | contig 23526 bp, 17 predicted proteins | sample TA2KigOf80mmetaG_FD_148612 | JGI IMG/M metagenome (GOLD analysis project Ga0194132, IMG submission 148612) | Freshwater microbial communities from Lake Tanganyika, Tanzania - TA2015054 Kigoma Offshore 80m | ecosystem: Environmental > Aquatic > Freshwater > Lake | place: Tanzania: Lake... | reverse complement strand
GCGGGTGAACCTTCTCCTGAACGTGGAGCGCGACCGCGGGCACTTCGAGCGGCTTGGCGTCCTGTTCGTCTTTGCCCTTCCACACGAGTTGCGGGTCGAGCGAGCGGTCGCGGTGCGCGACGAACGTCTGCGGGGCGTCGTCGCCGGCGAACGCGGCCGTCTCGCGCGTGGGGATGTTGGGCCGCGTGTCCGCGACGTGCTTGTGCGCCTCAACGGGAACCGAGGCCGCGGGTTGCTTCTTCTTCGCCATGAGTGTCATCCGTACTGACTGGCATTGAAAGACGGCCGCTACCAAGAATTACAGATCGCGTGTCTCAAACCCGTTGGCCTCCAGCCACCATTTCGCTCGCTTGTCGTTATTCCCGCCGAAATCCGTGGGCGTCAGTTCGCGCTGTATGTGTCGGACTGCGGCTCGTGCAATAATCGGGCGGTGTGCGAAGGACTGGCCCGCAATTCGAATGCACCAACCCCGCGCGGGCTTGAAGGTGTTCGCCATCTCGATGTTGTCCAACTCATCCGCCACGGCGCGGAGTATGTCTGCGACGGTGAGTTGATCGAGTACAGCCTGAAACTCTGTCAAGTCCATTGGTCCCTCGCATAGATGGTGCAGTCGGTATTAGCCGCCCTTCAGCAGTTTGCGAATCTCTTGCTTGGTCTTGTGTAGGTTGGTGCCGTCGATTTCGAGGAACGCCCAGCGGCCGAAGGTGCCGAGGTTGTTGACGCCGGGCACCCAGAGCGTGCGTGCTGTCTGCACCTTCGCGTCTTTCTCCTTCTTCTTCTGCCCGGACACTTCGAGCACGAGGTTCAGCAGGTCGTTGTCGCCGTGGCCGTCTTCGAGCTTCACGATGAGGTCCGGGTAGTAGTTCCCGGCGCGGCCGTCGCAGGTGTACGGGATGCGGAACCCGATGCCCTGATTCTTCGCGTAGGCCCGCACTTCGTCCATGTCTTCGAGCTTCGCGCAGACGGCAGTTTCCCAATCGCTGTCTTGCGGCACGAGGTTGAAGTGGCACTTGGCCGGGTCGGTCGTCCAGCAGTCCTTGATGGTGTCGAAGGCGACGCCGGCAGTGGTGCCGATGGCATCGTTGGGTTGCAGTTCGGCGCGCAGGCGCTCCGCGCCGCCGCTCGCGGCAACGATGGCGTTGCGAATCTTCTCGCACACCGCGTGCTTCTTCTCGCCGAACAGCAGCAACCCGGGGAACGTGTCGTCGCCGTACTCGACGTTCGGTGAATCGCCGTCCGGGTCGCCGAGCCACTCGCGCACGATGCCGAGCAACTGCGGGAACAGCCACGGCTTGTCGGGGAAGTGGTGCTGTTGCAGGTGCGTCGCCAGCTTGAACGCGACCGCTTGCGCGCGCAAGCCCCGGGCGTCGTCGAGAGTGAGTTCGGCCTTCTCGCCCACAATGGGCGCGTTCAGCGTGCTCGTGGGAATGTCTTGCGTGGTGAGAACTTCGCGGTGCGTGCGGTCGAACTTCGCGCTGAGGCGCTCCGCGGGCACGTCGAACCGGTACGCGACCACGCGCGGGAACTTCACTTCGAGCCACGGCGCGCCGATCAGGCGTTCCGGCACCGCGCGCACGCCCTTCCCGGGCTTCGGCGTCGGCGGCGCTTTCGTTTCCGGCCGCCCCGCGACCGGGAACCCGCTGAACGGCACGCCGAAGATGTCCGCGTATTCCGGCGTCATCATGCCGTCGCTTCCGACGGTGTAGCTCATGCGCCGCAACCCGCGGCCCATCACCTGCTCGCACAAGAGCCGCGTGCCGAACGCGCGCACGCCGAGAATGTGCGTCACCGTGTTGCAGTCCCACCCCTCGGTGAGCATCGACACCGACACGACGCACCGCACGTTCTCGCCGAGCTTGCCCTTCTTCCCGACCGTGTTGAGCACCTCGCGCATCAGGTCTTCGTCGGTCAGCTTCTCCGTGTCGCGCCCCGGGAACCGCCGCCGGTACTCCGATTTAAACTCGTCGATCTGGTGCCGCGCCAGCTTCTTGAAGTCGTCCGACATGCTCTCGCCGGATTCGAGTTGCCGGCTGTCCACGAGGATCGTGTTCTGCCGGTGCAGCCAGCGCTGGTTCTTCTCGTTGTTGAAGAGGACCAGTTCGCCGGGCGCGACCACCGGTTCGCCGCCCGCGTGCGCGTGCCCGGTCTCGTACCCGGCCACGTAGTCGAACACGGCCTTGCTCACGTTCGTGTTGTTGCACACGACGATGAACACCGGGGGCGTGCTCCCGTTCGCGCGGCCCTCCTGGTCGCCCTCCCAGGCTTCGAACTGGTGCTGGTAGTGCCCGTACAGGCTCCGCAGCGCGCCTTCGAGCAGCCCCGGCAGCAGGGGCTTCGTGTGGGCCTCGTCCGGGCCGCGGCGCACGTCCTTCAGCCCGTCGCGGATGTCCTTCCAGAGGTCGCGGTATTTCGGGTAGTCGCCGGTCATCGCGTTGTCCGCGACCGGCACGCGCGGAATCTTGACGATGCCGGACTCGATGGCGTCCATGAGCGAGAAGTCGGACACCACCCACGGGAACAACGTGCCCTCCGGGTAGCCCGAACCCTTCAGGTAGAACGGCGTTGCCGACAGGTCGAACACGGTCTTGATGCCGATCTTCTTGTGAACGGCTTCGAGACCGGTGATCCACAACCGCGCCTCTTCCGCGCGGGCCTTCGCTTCGCTCGCCTCCTCCTTCGTCATCTTCTCTTTGGTGTCGGCCGGTTTACCGCGGTAGCAGTGGTGCGCTTCGTCGTTAATCACCATGATCTCGCGGTGCTTGCCCACGTCGTTGCACACGCGGTTCACCATCTCGTCGGGCGATTCCGTGAACGCGCCGGGCGTGTTCGCGGTGAGCACGCGCTTGGTGAGGCCGCCGGCCTCGCCGCGCTCGCGCAGCTTGAACGAATGGAAGTTGGTGACGATCACGCGCGCCGTGCCGAGGTCGCCGCGGTACTCCGCGGGCACGATGTCGAGGTCGCGGTAGTAGTTGTTCGGGTCGGACGGGAGCAACACGCGGAGCCGGTCGCGGATGGTGATACCCGGCGCGACCACGAGGAACGAATCGGTAAAGCGGTTGTCGTGGGGGTGGCGGCGCTTGTTGAGCACCTGCCATGCGATCAGCATGGACATGACGACGGTCTTCCCGCTGCCGGTCGCCATCTTGCACGCGACGCGGAACAACGCGGTGCCGGCCTCCTCCGCCTTCTCCCTCAGGTAGGTTTCGATCCAGTCCTGCCCGTACTTGGTCTGCTTCGCGCACTCGGTGATGAAGATGAGCGTTTCGAGCGCTTCGACTTGGCAGAAGAACAGCTTCCGCTCGCGGTTCTCGTCGTGCCAGTGTTCGAGCAGCACACGCGTAACCGGCGTCACATCGGGCCAACCGGCGACGCGCCACCCGCGCACCTGCTCGCGGATGCGGTTGACGTGAACGCTCTCCTCTTTCTTCTCCTCGATGTCGGTGTCGAAGAGCGTGGGCGCGGCCTTCTTCTTGGTCTGCGCGATGGGAAGGAAGTAGCTGCTCGAGCGTCGCCCGGCGTCGATGGTGTCGGTGATCTGGTCGTTCACGAACCGCCAGTGCCGCGTCGGTTCTGTGTACGGCGCGTTCAGAATCGGGTTCTGAATGATGACCGGCGGCATGGGCGCACCCTGTCGGAACAGTTGAAGGGGTGCAGCGTATCCCGGCCGCGGGGTGAACGCCACACACTTTGTCGCCCGTGACCGTATGCTCAAACACCGACAGTAATATCGTCCCTACCCACCCGCGGCGCTCGACACCAGCGCACGGATCGCGGCCTTGATGGGGTCAGGCAAGTCCGTCCACGCGGCGACCAGAGCGGCGAGGTCCGGTACGAGTGCGCCGGATTCTGCGCCGCCCCGGTTGAGAAGTGCGGTTTTCGCGGGGGATTCGGGGTAGGTTCGATTCCCCGCGCCTCCACTGAACGAAATGGCAGTATCTCGCTGCGAACCGCACGGAGAAGCATAAACTGCTTCTCCGTCGGCGTTCTGGGCGGGTTCAGTAGTCGGCGATGGAGCCGTCTTTGAGCCGGCCGCGGTCGGGCCATTCGGGTTTGTGCGGCTTCTTCGCCAGCTCTTCGAGCTTCGCCTCGTCCACCTCGACGCCGAGGCCCGGGCCTTGCGGGAGCGAGGCGTACCCGTCCTTGTCCACCGTCCAGTTCTTCTTCAGCAGGCCCGCGGGCGTGATCTGCGGGTAGTACTCGTGGACGATGAAGAACGGGACCGCGGCGCAGGCGTGCAGGCTCGCCGACACGCCCAGTTCGGTCGTGACCGCGTGCGGCGCGAGCGGCACGTGGTACGCTTCGGCCAGCGTCGCGATCTTCTTCATCTGCGTGATCCCCCCGCAGTGCGCGCAGTCCGGTTGCAACACGTCGATGCACTTCTCCTGAAGGTACGGCACGAACTCCCAGATGGTCCGGTCGCGCTCGCCGGTCGCCAGCGGGATCTTGATCGCGGCCTTCAGCCGCTTGAACACCTCGATGTTGCCCGGTACGGCCGGTTCCTCGATGAACGCGACCTCGGTCGGGTCCAGCGCGTTCGCCAGTTGGATCAGGAACGGCACGGGCAGCGCGCAGTGCGCGTCGAAGATGACCAGCCCGTCGTCGCCCACCCGCTTGCGCTCGCCGCGGATGTAATCGACGTACCGCTTGACGGTCGCGGGGGTGGCGGCGAACTCGGCCGGTCCCGCGCCGGGCTTGGTCACCTTCGCGGACGGGTACACGCGAATCTTGTCGCGCGTCGGCCCGCCCAGCATCCGGTACACCGGCACGCCCCACAGCTTCCCGGTGATGTCCCACAGGGCCATGTCGATGCCCGCGATGGTGTGGACCATGAACGGCCCGCCGCGCATGTCGCGGTGCGAGCGGTACAGCTTCTGCCACAGGTGCTCGATTCGCGTCGGGTTCTCACCGTCGAGCAGTACGAACAGCGACTGCGCGAGCGCCGCGGCGACCTTCGGTTCGAGCTGGTCGATCTCGCCCCAGCCGGTGACGCCGTGGTTGGTCTCGATCTTCACGAACACCTTCGACCCGGCGGGCGTGGCCTTCAGGCTCTTGATGCGGATGGTGCTGGTGCGGTCGCCGACTTGTTCCGCGGGGTTCTGTGCGGTCGTGACCGATTCGGACAGGATCGCCGCGCCCGCGGCCAGCGCGCCGGCGGAGGTCAACACGTTTCGACGGGTGAACGACATGGGATCGTCTCCGGCAAGGGTGGGAAGCCGGCTCCTACAGTACCGCGAGCGGGTTCCTCACGCACCCGTCTCGTGCGCGAGCGAAGCACACCCTTGCTTTTTGCCCGCCGAACCTGTCAACTCTGCTCCATCGCTTCGCTCGTTCGTGTAGGAGAGATCATGGTCCGGTTCGTTCTCGCGCTCGTCGCCGGCGCGCTCGTCACGGCCCCGGTGTCCGCGCAAGACCCGGCCGCGCTCGCCGGGAAGCGCGTCGTGTTCCTCGGCGACAGCATCACGCAGGCCGGCGGGTACGTCGGGTTCACCACGTACTACCTCGAACGGCTCTACCCCGACAAGAACTTCGACGTGATCGGCCTCGGCCTCGCCAGCGAGACGCTATCGGGCCTGAGCGAGGACGGGCACGCCGGCGGCAAGTTCCCGCGCCCGTGCCTGTTCGAGCGCCTCGGGCGCGTGTTGGAGAAGGCGAAGCCCGAAGTGGTGTTCGCCTGCTACGGCATGAACGACGGAATCTACCTGCCGCTCGACAAGGACCGCACCGCGACCTTTCAGAAGGGCGTGACGAAGCTCATCGAGCAGTGCAAAAACGCCGGCGTGAAGCAGATGTTCCTCGTCACGCCGCCGATCTACGACTTCAGCCCCAAGAAGGGCGAGTTCAACTACGACTCCGTGTTGACGGAGTACGCGAAGTGGGAAGTGGCTCTCAAAGTGGAAGGCGTGACGGTGATCGACCTGCACACCGCGATGCGCAAGGCGCGCGACGCGCGGCCGACGCCGTTCTCCGGCGACAAGGTCCACCCCGGCGACGACGGGCAGTTGCTCATCGCGCGCACGGTGCTGGGCGCGCTCGGCGCGAAGGTGCCCGACGAGAGCCTCGCGACGATCAAGGCCGACCCGCTGTTCAAACTCGTCGAACAGAAGCGCGGGCTGCGGTCCGGGGCGTGGATGAAGCACGTCGGCTACACCCGCGAGAAGACCGTGAAGCCCGAACCGCTCGGCACCGCGGAAGCGGACGCGGCGAAGGTTCAGGAGAAGATCGACGCCCTCCGGCGCAAGAAGTGACGGCCCGACTCTTCCGAACCCGGCCCCACAAGGGGCGGGCCGGACGCGCCGTGCGGCACCGGGGCAGCGCCCCGGCGACAGACAGAGCGCGACCCGAACCGAACGACCCGGAGAACGCACCCATGATCCGAACTCCCGCGAACTGCTCCGTGCTCGTCGGCCTGCTGCTCGTGGCGAGCGCCGGCGACGCGCTCGCACAGAAGGGGCCGTACGACACGTTCCCGCCGGCCGACGCGCCGTACTACCGCGTGCGGTACGCGCCTTCGGACAAAGTGGGCGAACTGAAGTACGGCGTCAACTACACGGTCTGGGTTCCGCCCGGCGTGAAGGCGCTGCGCGGCATCATCGTTCACCAGCACGGCTGCGGCGAAGGCTCGTGCAAGTCCGGCCTCACCGGGGCGTTCGACCTGCACTGGCAGGCGCTGGCGCGCAAGCACGATTGCGCGCTGCTGTCGCCGGCCTACGAGCAACCGGACAAGGCCGATTGCCAGATGTGGTGCGACCCGCGCAACGGCTCGGATGCCGCGTTCCAGAAGTGCCTCGCCGACCTCGGCGCGAAGTGCGGCCACCCGGAACTGGCGAAGGTGCCGTGGGCGCTGTGGGGGCACAGTGGCGGCGGGCACTGGGCCGGCGGCATGGTGATGCTGCACCCGGATCGCATCGCCGGCGCGTGGCTGCGCTCCGGCGTGCCGCTCCTCGCGGACGACCCGGCGCGCAAGGGCATCAAGGCCCACAAACTGCCGCACGCGGCGCTCAAGGTGCCGATCATGTGCAATCTGGGCACGAAAGAAGGCGTGACCGAGAAGGGCAAACAGTTCGCCGGCGTGTGGCCCGCGAACGAGGTGTTCTTCAACGAGGTCCGCGGTAAGGGCGGGCTGGTGGGCGTCGCGGTCGATCCGCTGTCGAGCCACGATTGCGGCAACCAGCGCTACTTGGCGATCCCGTGGCTCGATGCGTGCCTGAGCGCGCGGCTGGCGAAGTCCGGCGACCCGCTGAAGCCGATGCCGACTGACGGCGCGTTCCTCGCGCTGCCGCTCGGTGGGGTGCCGGCAGCCGCGGACAAGTTCAAGGGCGATCCGCTCAAGGCCGCGTGGCTCCCGAACGAGACGATCACGAAGGCGTGGATGGAGTACATCAAGGACACGAAGGTGAGCGACACGACCGCGCCGCCCGCACCGACGAACGTGAAGCTGAAGGGCAACACGTTGACGTGGGAAGCCGAGGCCGACCTCGAAAGCGGCCTCGCAAGTTTCGTGATCGAGCGCGACGGGCAGGTGCTCGCGACCCTTCCCGAACAGGGGCGGAACCCGTTCGGCCGCCCGCTGTTCCAGAACCTGCAGTACAGCGACACGCCCTCGCAACCGCTCGTGCCAATGACGTTCACCGACCCGAAGCCCGAACCGGGCAAGACCCACACCTACCGCGTAATCGCCGTGAACACGGTCGGCCTGAAGTCGAAGCCGAGCGCCGACGCCGCGAAGCCGTGAGCGCGCGGGTGTTCGGAGGGACCCGCTTCAGCGGGTCGCGGGCCCAGTGACCTTCGCCGTAGCGCCCTGCGCGAAGACCCGTTGAAGCGGGTCACTACGAGCGCGATGCGACTCGTCCCTCACCGGTACTCTGCGGGCAGGTCGGGCGGGTCCGCGGGGGCCGCGCCGCTTTGCACGCGCGCGACCGCGGCGCGCACCGCGTCGGCCCAGTTCTCGTCGCCCGGCAGCACGACGCACACGTTCCGCTCGAAGCGGTTCTCCAGCCACACGCCCCAACTGTCGTCGACGTGCAGGTGGATGCCGAACGCGGCCGGGTTCTTGCTGCGCCCGGAGCGCCCGAACGCGCGCTCGTGCCGCGCTTGGTTCACGACGTACCGCACGCGCACGCCGTACCCCCACAGCCACCACGACACCGCCCGCGGGTGCCGGTGCGAGGTCGTGTACACCCAGAGTTCGTGTTCGCGCGCGAGTTCGGTGAGCAGCGCGACCGCGCCGCGGCGCAGCGGCTCGCCGGGCCACAGCCGCGCGAGCCACCCCGTTCGCGCCGGCTCGTGCCGCGCGCCGGGGTGGTAGCTGATGAGCGTGTCGTCGAGGTCGAACGAGATGCGCATAGTGCCGGTACGCGGCGCGCCCCGCGCCGGTTCACGCCTTGCCCAGCACCAGATCGACGACCCAACACCCGCGGAGGTGCGGGCCCGGCGTGCTCGGGTGGCGCGCTCCCCTCCGCGGACTCCGGGTCGCGGCTAACGGGGGTGCTGCGCTGGGGGCGAAGGTGGCTTGGCGGCACGCTTCTCGCGCGCTTCTGTTACCACGAGCCACAGCCACACGGCCATCACCGCGGCCCACTGCGCGAGGGGCACGATCAGGCCGGACATGTTCGATTGCAGGCGCGCCGCGCGGTCGGTGGCGAAGCGGTAGTAGTTGTACCCCAGCACGCCGAGGCCGACGACCGCGCACAGCGCCGCGACCGCGAACAGCACCCGCGTACGCGCCGCGTGGTCGCGCCGCCGCCACGTCAGCATCGCGAGGAACAGCGGCGGGCCGACGAGGAACGCGAACAAGAGCGCGTGCGCGCCGGCGCTCGTCCAGTCCGTGATGACCAGCGCCTGTAGCACCGCCTCGGCCACCGCGGTGACGACCGCCAGCGAAACCGCTTCGCGCGCGTGCCGCGTCATGCCGTGCCCTCCGGCGTCGGCGGCGCGGGCGGCGGGCCGAGCTTGAACCACACCGTCAGCCACCGCGCCACCGCCCGCAGCACGAGCGTCATCACCGAGGCGATCACGAACATCGTGAGGGCCGAACTCAGGTAGCCGGTCATCACCGAGCGGTTGCCGAGCGCGATCAGTTCTTGGGCGGCCTTGCGCGCGGTGTCGCTGGTCGCGGCGTCGAGAAGCTGTTGGCCCTTCGCGACCTTGCCGCGCCCGTCCTCGATCATCCACGGGAACAGCCCGGTGATGAGCTTCGTGCCCGCGGTCAGCGTCGTGCTGGTCACGAACAGCATGGGCGCAATCGTGACCCACGCGAACCGGCCGCGCCCGCGGTTCACCAGCCACGTCGTCACCAGCGCCAGCGCGAGGACCGCGAGGAGCTGGTTGGCGATGCCGAACATGGGCCAGATGGTGTTGATGCTCCCGGTCCAGACGAGCCAGCACCAGCCGCCGGTCACGAGCGCACTGGCGGCCAGCGCGCCGGGCAGCCAACTCGGGCGTGCGAGCGGCTTGTACACGCGCCCGGCGGTTTCTTGGAACAGGAACCGCGCGATGCGCGTGCCCGCGTCGATGGTGGTGAGGATGAACAGCGCCTCGAACATGATCGCGAAGTGGTACCAGTATTTCAGCAGCCACTCGCCGGTAACGCCGACCGCGTGGAAGGCTTTCTCGAACACGACCGACATGCCGACCGCGAGCGTGACCGCGCCGCCGGTGCGCCCGCGCAGCGACTCGCCCCCGACCTTCTCTTCGACCTTTCCCAAGTCGAGCGCGTGCGGGTCCGGTTGAGCCTTCAGCGCCGGGTCGGCGCTCTCCGCCGGCAGCTTCACGCCGTACTTCTTGTACATCTCGTCGAGCTGCGGCTGGTAGTGCGGCGTCGCGCTGATCGGCACGTTGATGGCGTAGTACAGGTCCGAGGGCAGCGCCGCCGCCGCGATCAGTGCGACCACGCCCACGATGCCCTCGATGAGCATCGAGCCGTAGCCGATGGTGCGGATGTGCGATTCCTTCTCCACCATCTTCGGCGTCGTGCCGCTGGACACGAGCGAGTGGAACCCGCTCACGGCCCCGCACATCACGCAGATGAACACGAACGGGAAAATGGGGGCCGCAACGTTGGGCACGCCGAGGAACGTCGGCCCGCCGTTGATGAACACCTCGTTGATGGGCGGCGCTTGTAGCGCCGGATTCGCCACGCACACGCTCACGATCAGCAGCGCGACGGTGCCGATCTTCAGGAAGCTGCTCAGGTAGTCGCGCGGGCCGAGGAGCAACCACACCGGGAGCACCGCGGCAATGAACCCGTACACGCCCAGCGCGAGGATTGTCTGTTCGCGCGTGAGCGAGAAGAATCGCTCCAGCGCCGAACCCGGGATCCAGTTCCCGGCGACCACCGCGACCAGCGTGAGCGTGCCGCCGATGATCGACGCCTCGACCACGCGCCCCTTCCGAATGCGGTACATCCACAGCCCGGTGAGCAGCGCGATCGGGATCGTACACGCGATGGTGAAGGTGCCCCACGAGCTGCCCGGTACGACCTGCACGCAGTTCGCGGGCAGCGTGTACAGCGGCTTCGCCTCGGTCTGGCCCGCGGCGCGGAACGTGCCGACGTCCGGTGCGTCTTGGCTGCGCACGCGGAACGTTTCGGGCCGCTTCGACCAACCCTGTTTCTCGTCGTACCGAACCTCGCACCCCTTCGGGAAATCCAGCAATCGCGCGCCGCTCGGTTCTTCCGTGACCTTCACCGGCTCGGCGGCGTGTACGCGAATCTGCATCTTCGCCGGCAGCCGCACCTCTTCGCCACCGAGCGCCTTCACCACGACGAAGCCGAGGCCGGCGAGGGCGATGATGACGATGAACAGGATGGCGACGGAGGCGATGATCGCGGCCGGGCGGCCGAGTTCGTGGCGCGCGATTTCCGCAATCGATTTGCCGTCGCGCCGCACGCTCGCGGCCATAACGAGCATGTCTTGCACGGCCCCGGCGAGGCACACGCCGATGACCAGCCACACCAAGCCCGGCGCGAACCCGTACTGAATGGCGAGCACCGGCCCGATGAGCGGCCCGGCCCCGCTGATGGCCGCGAAGTGGTGCCCGAACAGCACCCACTTGTTCGTGGGGTGGTAGTTCTGGCCGTCGTTGAGGCGCGTGGCCGGCGTCTCGCGCAGGTCGTCGAGCACCGCGACCTTCGCCGCGAGGAACGCGGAGTAATAGCGGTACGCGATGGCGAGGCAGCACAGCACGACGATCATCACGGGCATGGCGTGCAGCAGGACGCGCCCGGTGGCCGGGTCGCGCGAGTAGAGCGTGATCGCGAAAAGGTCCATGTGCGCCCGCCGCGAGGGGAGGAGACGCGGACTAGGCTATCAGCTTCGTCGCCACTGGCATAGGCGCGGGCGGTGCGCCCGGCGTAAAGTGTGCGGGTCGGACACACCCACCAAACGGAGGGACCGGCGCGGGCGCGCCGTCACGAATGACCGATACGCACGACGCCCTGTACCGCGCGATCTGCGCGCACCCGGACGAGGACACCCCGCGGCTCGCGTTCGCGGACCTCATCGAAGAGGCCGGCGACCCGCTCCGCGGGCGGTTCATCCGCACGCAGGTGGCGCTCGCGCGCGCCCCGGCCTACGACCCGGCGTGGGTCCGCGCGCGCCAGTTCGAGCCGGACGCCGCGACCGGCTGGGGCATGGCCCACACGCTCCCCAAAGTGCCCGGCGGCTCCAGTTGGCACCGCTTCGAGTTCCGCCGCGGGTTCCCGTGGAAGGTCGGCGTGCTGTCGCTCGGCGCGTTCGTCGCGGCCGGCGACGCCGTGTTCGACGCGGCCCCGATCCAAGCCCTCGACATCGACGCCCGCGACCGGCCGGACCTCGGCGCGCTCGCCGACTGGCCGCACCTCGCCCGGCTCCACAAACTGGAGTTCTCCGTCGGCTGGTTCGGCGCGGGCGAAATCGCCCGGCTCGCCGGGTCCGAGTACGCGACCGCGCTCACGGAACTGGGCTTCGAGTTCGACGGCATCGCCCCGGACGGGCTGACCGCGCTCGCGGCGTCGCCGCTGTTCGCCCGGCTGCACGGCCTCGAACTGCGATCGAACGCGATCCCGCCGGCGCTCCTGATCGATTCGCTCGCGGCGGCGCGCGAACCCGGGTCGCTGTCGCGCCTGTCTCTACCGTTTAATCGAATCGGCCGCGCCGACGCGGAACACCTCTTCGCCCTGCCGCTCATGCGCGAGGTGCAGCACCTCGACGTGAGCGACAACCCGTTGGGCACCGAGGGCGTGACCGCGCTGGCCGAAAGCGGCGTGGTCCGCGGGCTGCGCACCCTGAACCTGAGCCGCACGCGGCCCGGCGTGCCCGGCGTGAAGGCGCTCGTCGAAGCCGGCGGCCTCGCCGGGCTGCGGCTCCTCGACCTGAGCGACAACGTGCTCGGCCCGGTCGCGGTCAAGGCGCTGGCCGGGTGCGCCGGGTTCCGCGGCCTGCGCGTGCTGAACTTGGCGAACAACCTCGTCGGCGACGCCGGGGCGACCGCGCTGGCCGCGGGCCGCGCGCTGAGCGGGCTGCTCGAACTCGACCTGCGCGACGCCGACGTGAGCGACGAGGGCGCGACCGCGCTCGCGGAGTCGCCGCACCTCGGCAACCTGCTGCGGCTCGACCTGCGCGCCCGCGACGGCCGCGAACTCGGCCCCGACGCCCGCGCCGCGCTTACCGCGCGCTTCGGCGACCACGTGAGCCTGTAGGTGAGCGTAAAATCAAGAAGAGAGTTAACCACAGAGCCACAGAGGGCACAGAGCAGAGAAAGACAGAGAAGAGGAGAGAATATGGTTTGAAAACCTGCACTCTCTCTGCCTTCTCTGCTTCCTGCCTTTCTCTGTGTGCTCTGTGACTCTGTGGTGAACTCACTTCTGCCTTCTCGACCTGTTTCTTCTCGACCTGTTTCAATGATGACCGACCGCGACATCCTCTACCGTGCGGTCCTCGACGCGCCGGACGACGACACGCTGCGGCTCGTGTACGCGGACGCGCTCGAAGAGAGCGGCGAGCCGCAGCGGGCCGCGTTCGTGCGCGCGCAGGTCGAACTGAGCCGCGCGCCCGAGTACGATCCGCTGTGGGTGGAGGCCCGCGCGCGCGGCACCGGGCGCACGTTCGACCCGCGCTGGGTGCTCGATCTCGGCCTGCCGGACGGCCTCGACTGGGCCCGCGACCCGTTCCGCCGCGGGCTGCCGGGCGCGGTGCAGGCCCGCGACGGCACCGCGTTTGTCGCCCACGCGGCCGACCTCTTCGCCCGCTTCCCCGTCGAGGCGCTCGAACTGGCCGTCTTGCGGGTCGCGGACGTTCACGAGTTGGCCGAGTGCCGCTGGCTCGGGCGGATCACCGCGCTGACGCTGGCGCAAGGGGCCAGCGCGCAGGTGGTCGAGCGGTTGCTCGCGTCGCCGCACCTCACCCGCCTCACCGAGTTGCGCGTCGGCCCGGAACTGACGACCCCGGCCACGGTGCGGGCGCTCGCGCGCGGCCGCGCGTTCGCGCGCCTGACGGCCCTTGCGGTGCGCAGCGACGGTCGTGTCACCGGCCCGATGGCGGCCCAACTCGCCCAGCTCGCGCGCCCGCCGGCCCTGACGAAGCTCGACCTGTCAGGCAACCGGCTCGGCGCGCCGGACCTTACCGCCCTCGGCGCGTCGCCCGCCGTGACCGCGGTCGAAGACCTCGACCTGAGCGACAACAACCTCGGCGCGGCCGGGCTCGCGGGGCTGGCGGGCGGCACGTTCCCGAACCTGCGCGCGCTGCACCTGCTCCGCACGCGCCCGCACGAGGACGGCGTCGCGCACCTCGTCGGAGCGGCGTTCTTCCCCGCCCTGCGGAGCCTGTCGTTGGGCGGCAACAACCTCGGCCCGCCCGCGGCGATTCAGCTCGCGAACCCGCCGCGCGGCGCGGGCCTGCGCGTGCTCGACCTGCGCGAGAACCGCGTCGGCGACCGCGGCGCTGCGGCGCTGGCCGGCAGCTCGCACCTCGCGGGCCTGCTTCAACTCGACCTCGCGGAATCGCGCGTCGGCGACGCGGGCGCGAAGGCGCTCGCCGATTCGCCGCACCTGCGCGGCCTGCTGTACCTGAACCTGTTCGGCAACGCCATCGGCCCCAAGGCCGCGGACCGGCTCCGCGCCCGCTTCGGCGACCGCGTCTTCCTGTGAGGCTTCGCCATGTCCGACCGCGCCGCGCTGCTGGCCGCGATCTGCGCCCACCCGGACGAAGACACCCCGCGCCTGATGTACGCCGACTGGCTCGACGAACACGGCCAGAGCAAGCGCGCCGCGTACATCCGCGCGAAGGTCGCGTACTACCGCGCGAGCCGCGACGACAGCGCCCTCGCCGCGCTCTACGAGTTCATCGCCACCGAGTACGAGAACCGCTTCGAGCGCATCGACTGGTCCGCGCCCGACGCGGACCTCGGCGCGCGGCGCGCGGCGCGCGCGGTACACGACAAGCTCAAGTTCAAGATGACGGACAAGTCCGAGGGCGTGCCGACGGTGAAGGGCGTGCGCGCCGCGGGCGACTTCCGCGGGTTCCTCGACACGCTCCACGTCAGCGGCCCGGCGGCGTTCCTGCGCCGCGCGCCGGCCCTGTTCGCTGCGGCCCCGTTCACCGGCGCGCGGTTCGCGCGCCTCACCGCGGAGCAGGCCCGCGACATCGCCGCCGCCGGGCACCTCGCGCGGTTCCGCGAACTCATCTTCGATACCGACGTCGAACCGGAAGCGATTGCGGTACTGGGCGCGCACCCGGACGCGGCCGGCGTGAGCGAACTCGACGTGCAGGTGGCGAGCACCCGCGACGGCACGGCGACGGCCGAAGCCCTCGCGCGCGGCAAGCACTGGACCGGCCTGCGCGCGCTATACTTCAGCGGCCTCGGCGACATCGACGCGCGCCCCGACGCGAACGTGTCGGCCGACCTGTTCGCCCGGCCCCAGTTCCGCGGGCTGCACAGCCTGAAGGCGTGGGGCACGGGCGCGGACGATGACACCGTTCGCGCCATCGTCCGCAACATGCCGGAACTGCGGGTGATCGACCTCGCGCTCAACCCCATCGGCGGGCGCGGGGCGGCGCTGATCGCGGCGAAGAAACTGCCGCACCTGCGCGCGCTCGATCTCAGTTCGTGCGAGATCAACGACGGGAAAGCGGTGGGCGCGATTGTGAACAGCGCGAACCTGCCCGCGCTGACGGTGCTGCGGCTCGACGGGAATTACTTCGACGGCCCGGCGGCCAAGGCGCTGACCGGCGCGGGCCGCGGGCCGGGGCTGCGCGTCCTGAAAATCGGCAGCGCGCACTTCACGCCCGCGGGCGCGGCGGCCCTAGGCGCGTGCCCGGCGCTGCGCGGCCTCTACTACCTCTCGCTCGAATACTCGCGCCTCACCGCCGACCACTTCACCGGGTTCCTCAAGCGCGCCGCGCTCGACAGGCTCACGTTCCTCGACCTCACCGGCAACGACCTCGGCCCGACCGGGGCGAAGGCGCTGGCCGCGTGGCCCGGCGCGTCGAGCCTCCAGTGGCTCGACGTGAGTTACTGCGACCTCGGCATTTCCGGGGCGAAGGCGCTGGCCGAATCGCCGCACCTCGGCAACCTGCGCCACCTGCACTCCAGCGGTCCCGGCGCGGGCGCACTCAAAGCGCGGTTCAAGAGGGCGTTCGTGTGAGAGCGAATCGGCGGATTTCTTCCTGTAGCCGGCCTCACTGAGGCCGGTGCTGAACCTATGGGGTAGCTCCGGCCTCGCTGAGGCCGGCTACAGAATCCAAGACACTCGACGCGATCCTGTATGAGCGACCACGACGCGCTACTCGCGGCCATCGTCGAGCACCCCGACGAGGACACGCCGCGGCTGATGTTCGCCGACTGGCTCGACGAGCACGCCGGCGCGCTCGCGGACCCGGCCGGGGCGCGGGCGCGCGCCGCCTTCGTTCGCAGTGACATCGCGATGTCACTGTTGGACGAGTACGACCCCGCGCGGCTGCGCTGGGAGCTGATCGAGAAGCCGCGCCATGAGGCCGAACCGTGGACCGCGGGCGCGCTCCCGCCGCTGCCCAGCGGTCTCATGTTCGACCGCACGCCGCTGTTCCGCCGCGGGTTCCCGTGGGCGCTGGCCGCGCCCGACCCGGACGCACCCCCGGCGGCGTCGCCGGCCGACGTCGCGGCCCCGGTCGAGCGCCTGCGGTTCGTGCGGTGCGGCCCCGCGGCGGTCGCGGCCGTGCGCGCCGCCCCGTGGCGCGCGCGGCTGCGCGACCTCGCGTTCGAGAACCGCGGTCCGGTCGAACCGCCCGACGCGCTCGCGAACTTCGCCCCACTGCCCGTTGAGCGGCTCACGTTCGTGAACGAGGCGCTGTCCGCCGGCGAAGCGCGCGTCCTGATCGCGTCGCCGCTGTTCGAGCGGCTCACGTCCCTCACCGTCGTGCGCGCTGGCATCGGCACCGCGGTCGCGGAGGCGCTGGTGCGGGAGGGCGCGCGGTCCGCGCTCTGCGAGCTGAACCTCGTGGGGTGTCCGGTTTCTCTCGAAGCGCTCCGCGCCCTCCTCACGTCGCCGCTGATCGCGCCGCTGCGTTCTCTCGCCCTCGGCGGCGACCTCTTCGGTTCGCCCTTGAAGTACGCTGTACTCGCCGACCTCGTGGCCCCGAACCTGACGGCCCTCGACCTGAGCGACGATTCGCCGCGCGCCGAATCGGTCGAAGCGCTCGTGATGTCGCCGCTGTGCGCGCAACTGCGGCGGCTCGACCTGTCGCGCAGCTCGCTCAACCGCGCGCGCACGGCCCTGCTCGCGAACGGCGCGTTCGACAACCTGCGCGTCCTCAAGCTGTACGGCAACTCGGCCGGCAACGACGGCGTCATCGCACTGGCGCGGTCGCCGCGCCTCGCGGGGTTGCGCGTCCTCGACCTCGGGTACACGCAGGTCGGCGACGACGGCATTCGCGCGATTCTAGATTCGCCGTGGGCCGACGGGTTGGCGTTCCTCAACGTGATCGGGTCGCCCGCGTCCGCGGAGGCGAAGGACGCGCTCAAGGCCCGCATGGGCGACCGCGTGCGCCTGTAGAGTAACGGCATGTCCGACCGCGACGCCCTCATCGCCGCGATCTGCGCGCAGCCCGACGAGGACACGCCGCGCCTCGCGTTCGCCGATTGGTGCGACGAGTACGACGAGCCGGCGCGCGCCGCGTTCGTGCGCGCGCAGGTGGAGCTGGCGCGGGCCGCGCCGTGGGAGCCGGTGGCGGCGCGGGCGCGGTGGCACGCGCCGGACGTACTTTCGGGGCGCGCGTTCGCGGGGACGCTCCCCGCGGTGGACGGGTTCCACGTCGGCTGGCCCGCGGCCCCGTTCCGCCGCGGGTTCGGTTGGGCGCTCCACGTGCGCGCCGCGTCGCTGTGGGGCGAGTTCGTCGCGCCCCTCTTCGACCGCGCGCCCGTTGGCAAACTGCATGTGTGGCACGGCGCGCTCGACGAGTGGCGCGCGGTCGCCGCGTCCGACCGCGTGCGGCATTTCCGCGAACTGGTCTTCAACCTGAACCCCATCGAACCGCTGCGCGCGCTCCGCGACGCGCCCGACGCGACGGGAATCGCTGACCTGTACTTCCAGCGCGCCAGCGGCGCGGGCATGCCGGAAGTGCTCGAAGACCTGATGCCCACCGTGCTGGGCCGGGCGGTGCGCGGGCTGCACTTCCACGCCGGGTACGAGTCGATCTCGGACCTGATCGCGGCGCTGAACACCGGCGGGCCGCGCGCCCGGCTGTCGTTCTCCGTGATGGGGCTGACCGCGGAGCACGTGCGCCGGCTGTTCGACGGCCCCGCGACCCGCGACCTCGACGCGCTCCACTTCCGCGACGAACCGCTCGGCGCGGACGGGTTGCACGCGCTCGCGCAAGACGCGCCCGCGGCGCTGGCCGATCTCACGTTGGAAAACGTCGGGGTGCGCGCCGACGGCCTCGAATCGCTAGCCCGGTGCGACCGGCTCGCGGGGCTGCGGCGGCTGAGCCTGAGCCGCAACCCGCTGCCGCCGCGCGCGGTGCGCGTGCTGTCGCTGTCGCGCGTGCTGGCCGGCGTGCGCGCGCTCGACCTGAACGCGTGCCGCATCGGGGACAAGGGCGTGCGGCACCTGACTCAGGCGAAGTTCTGGCCGAACTTGGTGGAACTGGATTTGCGGAACAACCCGATTTCCGCGGTCGGCGTGCGGTACCTGCTCGACGCGCCCGCGGCCCCGGACCTAGCCGCGCTGGTCCTCGACGCGCCCACCGCGGGCGGCGACGCGCGGGCGCAGTTGGCGAAGAAGTACGACGGCGCGCTGGTCCTCGCCCCGCCGTCGGTGGGCGATTAGCGCGCCCGCGCGAAGCGCAGCGTGCGCAGCAGTTGCAGCCACCCGCGGCGCGCGACCGTTGGTTCGGCCGCGACCGGCTTCGGTATGAGGGCCGCGAGCACCGCGAGCGCGGTCGCGCACAGGATGAGGGCTTGCACGTTCACCCACAGGCCGCGGGCCTCCCACGCGCCCGGCACCTTCCGCACGGCAACGGCCAGCGCCAGCCCGACCGCGGCGAGCACGCGCGCCCGGCGCGGGCGCGCGCCGTCGAGCGCGATCGCCGTCAGTACGACCGCCGGCGCGACCAGCGGAACGAGGTGGTACGCTTCGAGGTACGGGCCGACCGCCGCGGGGCCGACGACCAAGAGCGCGACGTGAACGAACACGCGGGCCGGGTCGCGCCCCCCGGTGCCGAAGCTCGCCGCCGCGCCCCACAGACCCAGCGCCACCCACAGCGCCCCGACCGCGTACACCAGCGCCCGCGCGCCGGTCTCGTTCCCGCGCGCGGTGTACAGCGCGGCCTTTTCGAGCGAGATCAGGATCGGGTGAACGTGCTTCTGAATCGGGTCGGTGGCGCGCGTCAGCTCGCCGGCCCACCCCGCGTACACGTCGGCGAACCCGGAGCCGAACGCGAGCAGCGGCACGCCCACCCACCACACCACCGAGAACCCCGCGGCCCACGCCAGCGCGCGCCAGCGCCGGACCCACGCGAGGTACGGCAGTACCAGTACCGGGAACACCTTCAGCGCGACGGCGGTGGCGAACCAGAATCCGGCGGCGCGGTCGCGCCCCGCGGCGAGCGCCGCGCACCCGAACAGCAGCGCCGCCAGCACCACGAGGTTGCAGTTCAGCGAGCGCATGTCCCATTGGAAGTAGTACGCGACCGCGACGTGCGCGAGCAGCAGCGCGACGAGCAGCCCCGGCCGGCGGTGCAGGCCGAGCGCCCCGGCGAGCGCGGCGTAGCTGGCGACGGCCGCGAGGCCGGTCAGCGCGAGCCAGAGCGCGACCGCGGGGCCGTAGGGCAGGGCGGAGGTGGCCGCGTGCGCCGCGACCGCGGGCGGCGGGTACGGGTACCCGGCGGGGTACTGGTGCGTCTCGACGACGCGCCGGCCGAAGTCGTAGAGGAGCCGGTAATCGACGACCGAATCGGGCCACGGCACGGAGCCGAACACCGTGCGCGCGGTGAGATCGACGGCGAGCCACGCGACCAGTGCGCCCGCGGCGAGTACGTCCCATCGCCGCGCCGCGCCCATTCCACGAACCCCGCGCACCGGCCGGGGCCGGAACCTGTACCGGGGTTATCGACCGTTCCGCGCGCGCCGGTTGAATAAACCTCGGCGCGTCAGTCGCCGCCGCCGTACTCGGGTTCGCCGTACCCGTCGTCCTCGAAGGCGGCGCGCGTGGGCCACGCGATCACGAGCGGCGTCGGGTCGGACACGGACACCGGGGCCGCGGGTGGCGCGGCGGCGGGCCGCGCCGGGATCAGCCGCAGGCGCACCGGGAGCGGGTCGCCGTCGGGCCGGTCCACGGACACCGTGACCTCGCGGGCCTCGGCGAGCAGGAACCCGACCGGGACCACCACTTGGAGTTCGTCGCAAACGAGCGGGGCCATCGCGTCACCTCCGAACTGAGACGAGCGGGCGGAAGAGGGTACCGGGCGCGCCGGGCGCGCCGACTGGCGAAGGTTGGTGGGCGCGCCGGGCGGCGCGGGCGGACAGGGGAACCGTAGTGCGGGCGCGCGGGGCGCGCGGGCCCGCGTGCCGACTTTGCCGACCGTTCCGCGCACGCGCGGTGCGGTCGAACCGCATGGGAAATGTGGGCAAACTGCGTGAATGCGGCTCTCTCCTCACACAGAGAGCGGCGCGCGCTCGATGCGTGGAGGCCGACACCGCGCCCGATCAGCGGGTCAGTTCGACCTGTGCGGCTTTCGCGGCCTCGTCGATCTTCTTGAGGTCGTCCTTCGGCGGGTACTCGAACCCCTTTGGGCGGTGCGACCAGAACACCATCTCGCCCTCGGCCAGCAACTTGAGCGCCGCGGCCAGTTTGTCGGTGCCGGCGTACACGGTCTTCGCGGCCTTTACCTCGGCCTCGGTCTTGTCGCGGTTCGTGCCGCTCAGCAGGGCGAACTGCCACACGCCCTTGTCGTCCTTCCAACTGTACAGCTCGACGCCCTTGAACCGCGGCTTCGGCTCGCGCTTCGGTTCGTCGGCGCGCGCGGTCGGAACCGCGAGCAGCAGCGCGACGCACGCGAGCACGGCGGGAACGAGTTTCATGGGAAGCTCCTGTGTTGTGGCTGGGGAAGGTTTAGAACGCGAAGGTACTCAAGGCGCGTTGCGCTTGTGTCGGGCGGCGAGTCGGGCGTCGCGCGCCGCCGTCGCCGCGCCGACCACGCGCGTGACCACATCGGGGTTTGCGGCGAAGTAGTCGCCCAGCCCGCGCCGAACGGCCCCCGCGATGATCGCTTCCATTTCCGGGTTGCTCAGGCGGTGGCGCGTTGCGCCTTCGAACATGAGCTCCGGGTGCCAGATCGAGACGACCGCCGTGAGGCCTTCGCGGAAGTCCTCGCTGGCAAAGGCGTCCTCGCTTCGCGCTGCTTTCGGCAGGCAATCGCGCACGCCGCGCGCGACCCCGATGCGCGCGCCGGTCGCGTGCGTACCGCCGTGGATCGTCTGGTAGTGGTTGGCGAACGACAGGCACGTTTCGCCCGCGCCCGCGCACCACTGTAGCCCGATCTCGTACCGCACCTCGTCTTCTTCGCCGCGAATCACGATCACGTCCGGGTGAAGCGCTACGCGATCCGCGTTCAAGAACCGCACGAAGTCGGAAATGCCGTTGGCGTACTCGAACTCGTCGAGGGTGCCAGCGACCTCGTCGGCGAATGTAACGCGCACGCCGCTGCGCAGGAACGCGAGTTGTTGCAAGCGGTCGCGGATCGCGCCGGTGTCGAACCGCGCGTCGCCGAAGATGTGCGGGTCCGGGGTGAAGCGCACCGTCAGGCCGCGGTCGTCCGGCGGGCCACCGGTCTGGATCGCGGAGTGCGTAACCCCGCGCCGCCACGTGTGCCGGTAGATGCTGTTGGGGTCGCGCACTTCACCCGTGAGGCTCTCGGACAGCGCGTTCGCCATCGCGTAGGCGAGGTACTCGCGCCCGTCGGGGCGATAACCAAGGTGCCCGGTGTGGCCGACCACTCCGAAGACGTGTTCGGCATCCGTTCCCTCCGGGAACGTGCGGCCGTCGTCGGCCACCTCCGCGGAGCCGTCGGCGCGGAGCGCGACGCGCACCGCGCGCCCGAACCCGGCCGCGACCTCCGCGAACGAGTTCGATACGAGTTCAAAGAGCAAGTAGAACAGCCCGCGGGTGTCGGTGCTGCCGATGTACATGCCGGGGCGCAACCGGATGGCTTCCAGCACGTTGAGAACGCGAATGTTCTCTACGTTATAGGCGTCGATGTCGAACGGGGTTTGGCCGGGACACGCCACGCGCGGCCTCCTTCCTTGATGTGGGTCGTGTTGTTCGTAGTGACCCGCTTCAGCGGGTCGCGGGACCAGCGCGATTCGCGGTCGCACGCCGCGCTACGACCCACTGAAGCGGGTGCACGACAAGAACCACGTGCCCGCGCTACTTCGTCGGCAGTTCGAGGCGGAAGCACGCGCCGGGCGCGCCGTCGGCGGGGCGGTACGTCAGCGACCCGCCCAGCACCTCGGCCCACTGCTTCGCCAGCGCGAGGCCCAAGCCCGCGCCGCCGGCCTTCGCGTCGGCCTGCCCGCCGCGGCGGAACGGCTTGAAGATCGCCTTGCGCTCACCCGCCGGGACGCCGGGGCCGCGGTCCTCGACCTCCAGCACCACGCGCCCGTCCGCGCCCGGCTTCGCCCACAGCCAGATGCGCCCGTCCTTCGCCTCGCGCGTGTACTTCCGCGCGTTGTCGATCAGGTTCCCCACGATCTGCTGAACCAGAACCGCGTCGGTGAGTACCAGCGTTTCGCCCGGCAGCGTCGATACGACCACGAGTTCCTTGTTGTCCGCGGCCACGCGGTCGGCCCACGTGCGCTGGAGCGCGTCGATCAGGTCGCCCACCTTCACCGGCTTCATGTCGCCGTTCTTGGCGCGCTTTTCCAACTTGGCGAAGTCGAGCACGTTGTCGACGAGCCGGTGCAGCCGGTCGGACTCGGTCGCGAGCGTGTTCAGGTACTCCTGCTTCTTGGCCTCGTCGCGAATCAGGCCGCTCATGAGCAGGTCGAGGTACAGGCGGAGCGAGGTGAGCGGGGTGCGCAGCTCGTGGGTGACCGCGGAGACGAACCGGATGCGGCGCTCGGCCAGCGCGACCAGCGACCACCCGCTGAGGCCGACCGCGGCGAACGCGACCAGCGCCGCGGCCCACGCCAGCACGAGGCCGATGCGCAGGGGCGTCCAGCCGAGCGCGGCCGGTTCCGGCGCGGGGCCGGGGTCGAGCTGCACCGGCAGCGCGGTCATGGCGCGGTCCGGCGACACGCCCGCGGGGTCGCGCACCGGCACCAGCACCGCGTTGGGGAACGCGCCCTTCACTTCGTCCTTCAGAATCTGCTCGAGCTTGGGCCAATCGACCACGATCCCCTGATATACGGTGCGGTTGTCCACGCGCGCGGCGCGCATGACGACGAGCGCTTCGGTGCCGTCCGCGGCCGTTACCCACTGCGGGCGCAGCGGCCCGGTGTGGATGCTGACCGCGGGCGTGCCGGCGAGCGCGTTCGGCCCCACCGGGGCCGGGCGCTCGGTGCCGGGCGGGACCGTGGGGGTCGCGGGCACGGCCACCCCGCCGGTCGCGCCGCGCGCGACGCGCAGCGCCCACGCCAGCCCCGACAGCACCTCGTCCGACACCAGTATTTCGCGCGCGTGGTGTTCCTCGATGGCCTTCTGCACGTCCTCCAAGTAGCGGCGGCGCTCCTGTTCCAGCCCGACCGCGGCGAGGCGCTCCGTGAGCGAGCCGCGCCCCGTGTCTTCGCCGGCCCGCTTGAGCGCGTCGCTGACCTTCTTCAGCTTCTCCGTCAGCGCTTCGATCTTCTCTTTGTCCTTGTCCTTCGCGCCCGTGTTCTTCGGCTCCGGGGTCGGGCCGTACTGGTTCGGAAGTCCGCGGCCGAACTGTTGGAAGTCGAGGCCGGCGTTGCGGGCCTCTTGGATGGCGCGCGAGATGGTGCCGGAGCGGGTGCGGAAGTCGAGCCACAGGCGCTCTTGTTCCGTGAACGGCGAGGGCCGGCCGACCGCGCCGCCGACCGGCGGGGCCGCGGGCGGGAACG
>Ga0194132_10004537_pt1 | contig 23538 bp, 16 predicted proteins | sample TA2KigOf80mmetaG_FD_148612 | JGI IMG/M metagenome (GOLD analysis project Ga0194132, IMG submission 148612) | Freshwater microbial communities from Lake Tanganyika, Tanzania - TA2015054 Kigoma Offshore 80m | ecosystem: Environmental > Aquatic > Freshwater > Lake | place: Tanzania: Lake... | reverse complement strand
GAGGCCCTCCAGCATCTCACCCCAGAACAAGTCCGCGCCTATTGCCGGAGTTGCGGATATCGGGCATAGCTAGATGTATATAAAATGTGAAAATGCTCTAGAACCTCACCCGCAGCGCCATCTGGATCAACCGGGCGTTCCGTGCCGCCGTGAACTCGCCCATCCTCATGTTGATCTGCCGCCCCTGCGCGTCGAACCGCGCCGCGGCGTCCACCGCGCTGAACTGCGTATGGTTAAACGCGTTGTAGAACTCACAGCGGAACTGTGGCTTCACCCGTTCCCACATATCGAAATTCTTGAGCACCGTCACGTCCCAATTGTTGATCCCCGGACCCCGGAACTGGCTCTTCGCCGCATTTCCGATCGTGCCCACCGCCGGCGGCGCAAACACATCGGTCCGGAAGAACCGGTCGAACCGCTGCTCGGACTTGGGTAGTGCCGGATTTCCCGTCACCACGACCCGGGCTCCCTGTGACGCTGTCCCCGTCGTGTCCACGGGATTGACGAACGAGTAGCCCACACTCACCGGCGCACCGCTCTGAAACGTCGTGATCCCGGAAACTTGCCATCCGTGCAGCACCTGCTTCACCGCCGGATGGTTCCACTTCACCTGCGGCAGGAACCACACGTAGTTCAGCTTGAACACGTGCGTGCGGTCGAATCCGGCGACCCCGTAGTTCCACACCCGCACCGGCACAAGCACGCTCACGGCATTCCCGTCATCATCGGCGAAATCCATCGTCTTCGACCATGTCCACGACGCACCGAACTCCACCCCGCGCGTGAACCGCCGGTTCACTTGGACCTGCAGCGAGTGGTAGTTCGACGTGCCCGCCCACTCCTGATAGCTGATTCCCGAAAATCCCGTCAGCGGGCGCAGAAAATCTTGCGACAAGGGCACTCGTGGATTGGTAGGATCCGCGTTCTCAGGCCGGAAGTTCGCGCCGAACGGAACCGGATTCAAGTCCCGGCTCCAGTGGAGATGCCGGCCGAGCGTCCCCACATAGCCAACGTCGACCACGGTGCCCCAGCCCGCGTTCTGCTGAACGCTGAGGCTCATGTTCATGGACTTCGCGTCCTTCCGATTCCGCTCTACCGCGTTGATCGCCACCGGGAACAGCAGCCCCGTCGACGAGCGGAAGTCGTCGAACGTCCCGTAGAAGATCGTCGGAGTCTCCACGATCGGACGCGAGACGAACGGCCCTGACGAACCGTCGTGCCGGTTGTAGAACACGCCGAATCCTCCGCGCACCGCCGTCCTGCCCCTGCCAAAGGGATCCCACGCGAATCCGAACCGCGGCGCCGTGTTCACCCCAGGCGCATTGTAGAGTCCGCGCGGGAAGCTCCGGTCGAGCGCCGGGACCGCGATCCCGTTGGCGGGGTCCCCCACTCCGGGCACGAGCGCGCCAATCGCCGCCGGCGGAAACTCCGCGCCAGATACCGGATGAATGCCAACGCGCCGGCCGGCGATCAGCCCTGGCCCGATGAGCCGCACCGCCTTGGCCGGATCGAAGCGGTCCGCCGCGAACATCGACACTCCGTCGTTGCGCTGCACGCGCGGTCCGAACCACGAAAACCGTAGACCGAAGTCGAGCGTCAGCCGCTTGTTCGCTTTCCAGTTGTCCTGGGCGAACCACTCGGCAAACGTCGCCCACCGTCCCTGCGCCGGCGCTGCCGTGGCCTCCCGGTAGGTATTGAACACGCCCAGCAACCCGTTGGCGAACGGATGGTTCGTATCGAGAGGATTGTTAACGTTCCGTGTGAAGTCGAACGCCCCGTTGAAAAGCGCCGAGCCCTTGTCCGAGGTGTACTCGCGCTCCGCGTTCACACCGGCCTTGAGAATGTGCGAATTCCACGTCTTGCTAATGGTGTCGGTGATCGTTACCAATAGGCGCGTCGAATACAGCGGGATCCGGTTGTCGTAGGTCCGCCCGACCGCGCCCGGGATTCCTCCGAATGTCAGATTCGGCATTAGGCCGAGCGGGTTGAGGTGCGGATTCAACTGGCCCGCCGTGAATCCGTTACTGGCGCGCTGATTCCGTTCAATCTCGGCCTGCTCGATGTTGTGCCACTCCTTTCGTCCGTTGGCGCCAACGTAGAACTCGTTCACCAGGGTTGGCGAATAGACACCCTGGTACCGGATCACACCTTGGCGCGGATCGGTGATGTATTCCATCGCCATTTGGTTCCAGTTCGGACCGCCACTCGCGGGCACCGAATACCCGCTGCTCGAATCCCGGTGCGTCAAGTAGCTGAAATAGAACGAATGCTTCGCCGACAGTGGAACGTCGATCTTCAACGTGCCCAATGTCTGCGGCGACGTGCCTTCGCTGTTGAACACGTAGTTGTAGCGGCCCGCGCTGATCTGCCGGTCAAAGAAGTTCGGTAGAGGAATCCCCGAGAGCATCCCTCTCCCGCTCGCCAATAGCCGCGACGCGGGGATCCGGTTGTTGGCGAACGGCTGCCGGTTTAACGGATCCGTGATCCGGATCAGCGCATTGTTTTGATCCGTGGACTGCGAGAAGTCGCCCACCCGCTCAAGTCCGGTCGGCACTGTTATCTGCCGTCCCGAATTCGTCGTGCGGACCGGCCAATACTCGTGCGAGTAGAAGAAGAAGACCCGCTCGCGGCTCCGGTTGAACAACTTCGGAATGAACACCGGGCCCCCGATGTTGAACGTCCAAGTGTGGTAGCGGTAGCGCTGCCTCGGAATGCTCAACCGGTTGTTGAAGAAGCTGTTGGCGTTAAACTGCTCGTGCCGCCGGAAGTAGGACCCGAGCCCATGGAAATCGCGCGTGCCACTCTTGGTGAGCACCTGGACGTTCGCGCCGGAATAGCGCCCGAACTCAGCCTGATAGTTGGACAGCAGGATCTTGACCTCGGACACGGAGTCCTGGCTGACGCTGAGCAGCAGGTTGCGCGCGGCGCCGATCTGGTTTTGCCCCATCCCGTCGATGGAGAGACTGTTGGAGTCGGTGCGGTTCCCGTTCACGAACCCGCTCCAGTTCCGCGCGACCGAGTCGGCCTCGTTCGGCGCCACGACGCCCGGCATGAGCGACAGCAGGTTCATCACGTTCCGGCCGCGGATCTGAATGTTCTCCACCTGGTTGGCCGTGATCACTCCGGACCGCTCGCTGCTTGCCGTCTGGACCACCGCGCCCTGCGAAGTCACGGTGATCGTCTCGGTGGTGCTGCCCACTTCGAGCATCACTTCGCCCACCGGCAGCGTTTCCGACGCGCTCAGCACGATTCCCGTCCGCTCCGCGGTCTTGAACCCGGCCGCCTTGACCGACACCACGTATCCACCCGGCGGGACCGATGCGAACAAAAACTCACCGCGGTCTGAGGTCCGGATCTGGCGCACAGCTCCGGTCGCGATGTGGCGCAGTGTCACTTCCGCACCTACAATGGCGAGACTGGACGGATCCACCGCCGCGCCCACGATGGATCCGTTGATCGTCTGAGCGGACCCGGTGGTGGCCAGCATCAAGCTGGCAAGGGTTGAAGCAGCCCGAATCGTCATTCTCGCGCCATCGTAGCATTACCCTTCGCATGGTATCCTCAGCGGATGCGCAAGTGTTCCTTGAAGGAGGAGATGAGTTGACCGCTCCAAATCCGGAGTTCGTATTTGAAATGATCACGGCGCACCAAAAAAGCGCCGCCTTGAGAGCCGGGGTCGAACTGGGCGTGTTCGACGCGCTCGGCGCTGGTCCCGCAGCCGCGGCACAACTCGCCGCATGCGTGGGAGCGCCCGAGCGGGGCATTCGAATCCTGTGCGATTGCCTGACGATTTTCGGCCTGATTGCGCGGAATGGGGACCGCTACGAGCACACACCCACGAGCGCCGTGTTCCTCGACTCCCGCTCACCCGCCAGCATGGCTCCAACGATTCCGTTTCTGATGAACTCGAAAATACTGGCCGCTTCGAACGGATTGACCGAGACGATCCGGCGCGGCCACACCGTGCTTGAGGAACCCTTGGCGGGCGAGGAGGTCGCTGAGTGGGTGACCTTCGCCAGGACCATGCAACCCATGATGCGCGCGCCGGCGGAGTTCATCGCGGAGACGCTCGTGAGAGATGGCCCGCCGAAAAAGGTGCTCGACGTGGCGGCGAGCCACGGTCTGTTCGGATTCGCCATTGCGCGCCGTGCCCCCCAATGCGAGATTGTGGCACTCGATTTTCCGAACGTCCTCGAAGTGACCGCGGAACATGCGAAGGTCGCGGGGATTCCGGTCACGCTGCTGCCGGGAAGCGCTTTTACCGCCGATCTGGGAACGGGCTACGACGCGATCCTGGTGACGAACCTCTTTCATCATTTCAGCGTCGCCGATTGCGAGACGCTCATGCGGCGGTTCCACGCAGCCTTGCGCCCCGGAGGCAGCATGGCCGTGTTCGAGTTTGTCCCCAACGAGGACCGCCTGACTCCGCCCGTGCCGGCCCAGTTCGCCTTGATGATGCTCGGCAATACGCCGTCCGGGGACGCCTACACGATGGGTGACTATTCGAAGATGCTCGACAATTCCGGCTTCGGCGAGCGGGAGTTGATGGACGTACCTCAGTCCGCGGGCCGGCTGATCATCGCGCGCCGCCCGGCATAGCGGCTGGTGTTCATCATCGCTGTCCAGGTTGACGAGTAGAAGCCGTGCGTGAGATCTCCCATTTCAAGGATTGCGCCGCTGCCTTGCGCTCTCCTTCGGAACCCATAGCCAGCTGACGCGGATCGCCGTGAATTCGAGCCCGGGAGGCCATACAACTTCGAGTCTACCGCGGCGATCCGAAGCACCTGGATGTGGTAACGTCGCTCTTTGCGAGTTCCCCATTCACAGCCGGTCATAGTCGCCGGTGCCGGAATCGGCGGACTCACGCTGGCCATCGCCCTTGCTGCAGCCGAACGCGATGACAGTGATCAAAAAGCTGGGTCTGGCGGATGCCGTCACCGCCGCCGGCAAGCCGGTGGGCCGGACGGCCATCCTCGATCGGAAAGGCTCGGTCCTCGGCGGGGAACACGATGTCGCTCCACTCTGCTCTTCAGGCCGCGCTCAAATCAGGCACGCTCGAATTGAACGGTGCGGTCGCGCAATGGTCAAACCCGCTGGCATCGGGCTTGCGGGACGGGCTCATGGCGCATGATGCCCGCCCGCGTGGCCCGCAAGCAGATTCAGTCACTGTGGGCCCTGCCCAAGTATTGAAACCGTATTCCGCCGCCCGGACCGCCGGCTACCGGTTAAACAAAAAAGCATTGCTGTTCAGCAACGCCCACATCAAGTCCTGCGCCCGCTCCGCCCGCGGACCCTTGCCAACGTAGGTCAACGCCAGATCCAATTCATTGCCCTCGGGCATCCGGCTCAACGCTCCGAGGTAGATCTCCTCCACCAGCTTCCGGTCGGACACGCCAGCCAGCGCCAGCTTCGCAATCCTCCCCTCCGGATCCGCGATGGCTTCCGCGATCGTCGCCCCGTTGAGCAGATTCAAAGCCTGCACCAGCGACACGTCACTCCGCCGCTCGCATTCACAGCTCGTCTGCCGCTCCGGGCGCCCGAACACATCGAGGAAGCCACCCTTGCCCACGCTCGGATCCGGAAGATCCTGCGCCAGCGAGTCCTTCGGCACCAACTGGAACTTCGGCTTGACCCCCGCCGCGATATGGATTCCATCAAACAACTGCTCGGCCGAGAGCCGCCTCGGCAGTGCGTGCGAGAAATTCGCCTCATCCCCCGCATTCGACGCGTTTGGCTTGTAGCTCAACTGATACGTCCGCGACTCGACAATCGTGCGGATCAGGTGCTTCAAATCATAGCCGCGATCGAGGAAGTCCTTGGTCAGCGCTTCGAGCAACGCTGGATTGGACGCCGGATTCGACGCCCGGATGTCATCCACCGGATCGATAATCCCGCGCCCCATCAGGTAGCTCCACATCCGGTTCGCCATCGACTTGGAGAACAGCGGGTTCTCCTTGGCCGTGATCCACCCCGCCAGGCTCTCGCGCATCTCCGCCTCGCGCACGCCCATCCCGCCCACCGGGAACAGGAACTTGGCGGGCATCACGCGATTGTCCTTGGGATGATGGATCTCGAACTCCTCGCGCTTGTCGTAGACCACTTCCTCGTCCGCATCGTCGCCGTTCTTCACTGCCAGCGACCCGAAGAACGCGCTCAGGTTGTAATACTGATTCTGTGTCCACTGCTCGAACGGATGATCGTGGCACTGCGCGCACACCATCCTTACCCCGAGGAACAACTGTGTCGTCGTCTCCATCGCCACCTTCGGCTCGCGCGTGAAGCGGAAGAAGTTGGCGGGCGGATTCTTGTAGGTCGAGCCCTTTGCCGTCAGCAGCTCGCGCACCATCCGGTCATACGGACGGTTCTCCGCGAGCGACTCGCGGATCCAATCGCGGAACGCCCAAACGCCCTTGTCGCCCAGCTTGTTCCGGTTCACCTGCAACAGGTCGCTCCACTTCACGGTCCAGTGGTTGACGAACTCGGACCGGGCCAGCAGCCGGTTGATCGCCGCGCTGCGCTTGGCCCGCGTCTCGGTGCGGTCCGCCACGAATGCCTTCACTTCCTCGGGTGACGGCGGCAGCCCGATCAGATCGAAGGAGACGCGCCGCAGAAACTCGGAATCGCTCGCCAGCTCCGAGGGCTGCAGCTTCAATCGCTGGAGCTTGGCGTTGACATGCTTGTCGACGTAGTTCCACTCCGGCACGGCCTTCCAAGCGAATTTCGCCTCCGGCACCGCCGTGACGTTGATCACGCTCAGCTTGCCCTCATAGCGGACCAGCATCGCCGCCTCACCCTGGCGAATCGTCTTCACGATACCTTCGTCATTCACCTCGGCGGCCGTCGGATTGTTGCTCGTGTACAACGCATCGCCGGTGACGTCACGCGACGATCCATCCGCGTAATGCGCCGTGACCTTCAACTTCTGTGATGATCCCGGTTTCTCAGTAAAGAATTCCGCCGGACTCACCTCCAGCCGCGACACCGTGGCCGACACCGGATCCCCAAACTGCGCGCCTTCAGCGATCCACTGCTGGATGATCCGGTAGTAGCTGGACTTCTCGTCGAATCGCAGCCCGCCGCCGTGGGGTATCGTCATCACGGGCTTCAACAGCACCAGGCTGTTCTTCGGATCCGTGCGGTTCCACCGGCGGCCCGCCATGTCGTGCACGATCGCGCGATAGTCGAATTCCGGATCATATCCGCGCAACGACAACTTGAATCCGTTCTTGCCCTTGGCCCCGCCATGGCACGGACCGGAAGTGCAGCCGGTCTTGTTCAGCACCGGCATCACGTCCTTGACGAACGACAGCGGCGCGGCGCATGCCCACGCGGCCAGGGTGAGTGTTGATGCAATCAGTCTCATTGAATCGTGAGCTTTCCTATTACGGGAGCGATCTTGTATGTGTCCTTGGCCTTGCGCCCAGTGTCCGGCGCCTGCGACGCGATCTGGATCTCGTGCGTGCCTTTCGCCGCCGGTGCCGCCACCTGGCACGCGATGCGGAACGGACGCGCGTCCGCCGCAACCTCAACCGTGCCGCACGTGACCCCGTCGGGCAGCTCCTGCATCTCGATCTTCACCAGTCCGCCTTCAAACGTCGGCTCACGGTACACCTCGCCTGTGATCTCGAAGGAGCCGCCCGCCACTGCGCTCCACGCTGCGGACTTTGGCCAGACCTGGTATCCCTGCGTCACCTCGAACGTGACGATCGGCGCGAACACGTCCATCGGCTTCCCATCGATATCGGCCGTCGCCGAGGTCAGGATGTCAAACTTCGTCGTTGGCGTCGCGAAGTTTGTATTCACGAGCAGCCCGCCCTGCTGCGGATTCTTGGCGGGCGGCGCCTGCAACACACGCAGGTTTCCGACGGCACTCACAATCGCGTCGCGCAGCCGGCCTTGCACCTGGACTTTGCCGCGGTCCGCTTTGAACTGGAGCGGATACTCGACTCCCTGCGCGATCCGCACCAGCGGCACCGGAGTCGAGAGCTTGGCTGGCAGCGGCCGCGCGAGTGCCATCGGAAGCCCCATATCGAGCCACGGCGCGGCGAGCGTCTTCTGCCGCAGCCCGCGTACCGCCACAACCAGTCCCGGACCCTCAGCCACGCGCTCGATCACTCCGTGCGGCGTCTCCGCTCTCGCGATCACAGTCAAATTCACCGGCTCGGCCACAGCATCGGCCGCCGCCGTAATCGTGAGCGAGCTCCCCACCGAATTGAACCGCGGATTCGGATCATCAAACCGCTGCTGCGCCGCGCTCGGGGCGACGTGTCCACCCGCCACGGTAAACCCTTTCGGAAGATTCGGAATACTCAGCCGGACCGGTCCGTCGTAGCCGCGCCGCTGGACCGTGGCCTGAACCACCGCGGTGCCATCCAGCGGAACGTTGACGAACGGCGAGTTCAGCCTGACCGTGAAGTCCGCCGGAGACTCGCGCGCCACCAGCCGGTATCCGTACGCCAGTCCACCGCGCCCAAGCAGGTCCTCCACCGCCACCACGACTTCGCTCACCTTCTCTGGAATTTCAACCGGCACCACCGGATCGGATCCTGCAAGATCATCCCGCGAGGCGAGTTTCTTGCCATCAGGACCATACACCGTCACCAGTCCATCAAGCTGGGACGTGCCAAGCGCCGCGGCCCGCAGCTCCAGCACCCAGTGGCTCCCGGGCTTCACCGCCAGCCGGTACCTGTCGACCTCGCCTTTGCGTCCGATCCGCCCATTCATCACCGTGTCCGCGGCCAGCACGTGCGGCCCCGCCGCCGCGGGTTCCATGGACTCCGGCTGGTCCCCAAGCTCGAACAGAAACGGCAGGCTCGCCGACCCCGGCACGCGCACCGGCACGAGCCGTGTCTTGGCCGCCGTGTCCGCCTGCACGGCCACCGGCTGCGCCAGGTTTCCGCCCACGGCCTGAACACTCACTGCGGATCCGCGCCGGGCACCCAGCGGGAACAACGCCTCGGCATAAGGATAGGATCCGATCTTGAGCCGGTAAAAGTTCACCGCCTGGTCACTGAACTTGGAATCATGCACGCGCACGTAATGGCGTCCACCGGTCTTGAAGGTATGCTCGATCCGCGAGTCGATGCCGTTGCCTGGCGCGTCATCGTTCTTGGCGATCACCCGCCCGCCCGCATCCAGGATCTCGATGGCCGGATCGATCGCGCTCGCAAGCACACTCGCTTCCATCTCGAACACGAGCTTCTGTCCCGGCTTTGCATCAAAAGTGAATACGTCCCGGTCCGCCTCGGTCAACGTCCCGTTGACCACCGCTGGAACCGTCACCACCTCAGCCGACTTGGTTTCGCCGTTAGGCTCCTTCGCCGTCTCCTTCTCTTCCACTTCAGGCAACTCGCCGACCGAGAACAACACCACGTTCGACAGTCCGTCGCGCGTCAATACCCGCACCGGATAAACGCCAACCGCGGCGTCCTTCTTCAGTTCCACAATGAACGCCAGCTCGGTCTCCTTGCCTGTCGCCAGCCGCGACGCCGCACCTGGAATCGTGGTCTGGATCTTTGCCCCGGCCTCCAGCCCTGATCCTTTGATCGTCAACTGGACCGTCTTTCCGCGCTGCGCTCCATGCGGCGCGATATCGCGGATCACCGGCGCACCCCCCAGCGCGCCCGCCACCAATGCCAGCAAGCTCAGTTTCCGCATCAATTCCCCCTCGACATCTCGACCGGCGCGGCAACAAACTGCCGCACGATCTTTCCGGCCATATCGTGGAACCGGAGCGTTCCGTCGAACCCGCCGGTCACAAGCTGCGAGCCATCCGGCGTGAACTGCAGCGCATAGATGCCACCCGTGTGGCCGGAACAGCGCGCGACAAGGCCGCCGGTCTCCGCGTTGAAGATCCGCACGTCGCCCGCCTCGGCACCAGCCGCGACCCGCGACCCATCCGGCGAAATCGCCAGGGCGGTGATCGGACCGTCCATGCGCTCGAACTTCCGGATCAGGGTCGAATCATCGGCGATGCGCATCGCGCGCGGGCGGTCCATCCGGTATAGATACGGGATTCGCTCAGCGCCGCCCAGCAACACCCAGTCGCGTTTCGGATGCCGCACCACCGCCGTCAGCGCGTCACGCAGCAGATTCACGTTCTCGATGAACCGCCCGGTGGCGGCGTCGCTCAACTTCGCCGCGCGATCGCGCCCAACGGTCACCAGCCTCTTTCCATCGACGCCGAACACAGTCTGGAACACCCAGTCTTCATGGAGGTCCATGCGCCGGATCTCCTTGCCCGCGTCAATGTCGATCAACCGGATCGACTTGTCGGACCCGCCGCCCGCCACCGCCAGCTTTCCGTCCGGCGACACCGCGCCGCCGAAGAATGTATCCGGCGCACCGGTGATCGACGCCCGCTGTTTGCGTGTGGCCACGTCCCAAATCTGCACCTCGCCCGAGCGGGCCGGATCTCCGCCCACCGCCACCAGCGTCTTTCCGTCTGGCGTGAAGTTCAACCCGTGGATCCGCATGGACCGGCCTGGAAGGCGCGCCAGCAGCTTCCCTTCGACGCTTGTCAGCAGGACCTCGTGATAGCCCGACACCGCCATCATCCGGCCGTCTGGTGAGAACGTAAACGCGGTAACGAGCGGCGCCGATTTGTAGGTGATCTTCTCTGGAATGGCCGAATCCGGAGCCGCGGGCGTGACGCCCGAATCGTCCTTCGCGCCCTCGGTGATCCACTGCCGGAACAGCGCGATCTGCTCCTCTGGAAGCGGCTTGCCACCGAACGGCATCTGCGGCTTGTTGGCGCCCGTCAGGTATCCGACCACCAGACTCTCGGCGGGCTTGCCGGGCACGAATCCGGGACCCTTCTGCCCGCCTTTCTTCAAGCCGTCATAGGTTGTGAGCAACAGGCCGGACTGCATCGCCTGCGGCTGGTGGCAGCCCACGCATTGCTTTGCCAGCACCGGTTGAATCTGTTTCGAAAAGCTGACCGGCTCGGCGAGCAGCGGAACAGCGAGTATTGACGCAAAAATCCCAGTACAGCGCATAGGGCGGCTTGCGAGGATTATATCGCGCGCCGCCCGTGCCGCGCACTACCGTATCGTCACGGCGTTCGATTCCGACCCGTCTACGCGCACCACCAGTGGACCCGTCCGGCCACCAGTCCGAACCCGGACCTGGTAGAGCCCCGGCAGTCCCGGCACGGCGGCGGCATCCAACACCTCAGCCGGCTGTCCACCCAAACTGGCGGTCACACCGGGAATCCGGAACTGCGCGTTCGCTGGAACCAGCCTCCCGGTCTCCAGCGCCGGATTGCTCTGGCCGAACCCGGAACCCAGCACGGACGCGACATTTTCCGACACTTCCACGATATTGAACAGGGACGGAGCCCGTGGTGCGATCCGGATGGTCCGGCTCTCACTCGCTTGCGTGCCATGATTCACCTCGACCAGCGTCTCACCGGTGGCCTCGAACGGGATCTGCGCATTGATCTGCTCCGGGGATACGAACAGCAGTGCCGCCCGGTGCGAGCCCACCTGCACGATCGCGCCGTTGAGGCTCTCCGGAATCCGCTGGCCAGCCCAGCCGTCCAATCCAGAGGTGATCTTAGCCAGCCGCCGGCCACGGATCGTGATCAGCGAACCCGGCGCCAATCCGGACTGCGCCTGCGTGGCGGGCATGATCGACTCGATCACCGGCGCGCCAGGGAAATCCACCACCTGGGCTCGGATGTTAGCGGCGCCCGTTGCCGACGCCTCAATGTAGGTCAGATCGGGATAGTTGACCAGCCGGTCAATCGCGCCCACCGCCGCGGGGTTCGAAGGCGAGGCGGCCAGCGCGTCGATCAAGAAGCGGCCCACTGGAGCGCCTGACTGGGCGGTCGCAAGATCCGCCATCGCCGGACCGGTCTCGCCTGCGCCGCCGGAATGCAGCCGGACCGCTTGCACGGTCCCGCGAATGGCCGCGGTCGACCAGTCGGAAATGTTGTACGCGATCCCCGAGTTCACCGACCCATCCTCATTGCGTGTGAAGTCGACTTCGAGATAGATGACCGAATCCGCGGGACCACCCAACCGGCGGTGGAAGATCGCCCGGTCCATCTTGCGGACCGGAGCGGTCAGCACCTGGCCCGGGTCGGCGGTGGGCGTGGTGCGGACCTCGAAACCACCGGGGTTCGCGACCATCTGTTCGAACGCCGCGCGCCGCGCTTCGTCCCGCGTATCGATGCCGTACATGATCGAGCCTGGGAATCCGGGCGCGCTCGCCGACTCATCCGCCGGACTGCCGAAATCGATCAGGGTCGCGCCTCCGCCGGCGATCGCCACCCGCCACGGATAGACTCCGCGGACCGGCTGCAGCGAGAGACCCCGGATACTGCTGATCTGGTTCTGCATCATGATCGAGTCGACGCGTCCATCGGAATCACGGGTGTAGCTGGACAGAAACACCTCCCAGCCGTTGGCCCCGGGGCCATGGGTGAATCCGGCGAAGTAGGCAATCGCCGCCCGCTTCAGCCGTCCCCGGTACAGGCCGTCCGGAGCATCCTCGGTCAAAATCCGGATCTCGACCGAAGAAGGGTCGTTCACCAGCGCGGTCAGCGTTCCGACCGCCACGATAAACGAGCCGCCACCCCCGAACGAGCCTTGTCCGCGGATCACGGTCCGGGGAGGCAGACCCGCGCGGACGGCGGTATCGCCCGTCCGGAGCTCGACTCCGGTCACCGCGATCTCCCGCTCGCCGAAGACGTAGCCAGACACGCCGTAGACTCCTGCCCGGTTCGCGCCGGACTGGTCGCGGGAAAGCGCTACCTGGATATAGAAGTTCGCACGGCTCCCGTCGGACCCGTCAAGTGTTGCCTGGAACTCCGCCGATGCGGTCTGGTCTTCCGGCAGAGTGGATTGTGCACGGGCCGCGGGTGCGAGCGTCAGAGCAGCCACCACGGCCATGAGTTGAAGGTTGGTGTCTTTCATGGATCCAGATTGCGCGTAAAATGGAACGAGCGGAAGTTGCCAAGGGTTGCCGGAGGGCCAAACGACGGTTGTTGATCCTTTAGCGCCATGAACTTACCGAGACCTCATCCCGACCCGAGGCTGGCCGAGCTCGAACGGGTGCTCTCCAGCCAGGAGTTCTCCGGGCCAGGCCGGCTGAACCGGTTTCTCCGGTTCGTGGTCGAGGAGACTGTCGCCGGACGGGGCGACCAGATCAAGGAGTACTTGATCGGCGTTGAGGTTTACGACAAGCCAGAGTCGTTCGATCCTAAAGTTGACTCGACTGTCCGCAGCGAAGCCACCAAGCTCCGCAACCGTCTGGCTGCCTACTACGAGGGACCCGGCAGGCCGGCGCCGCTCATCATCAGCATCCCGCGCGGGGCCTATGTTCCCCGCTTCGAGGCCACTAAGGTAGTGGAGATGCCGCGCGAGGCCCCACCGGCGCCCGTGCTGGTCGAAAGACCCAAACCTTCTCCTCGCCGGCTCCGGTTTCCACTCATAGCCGCCGCCGGTTTGCTGTTGACCGGTGCCGCCGCCTGGTGGATGAGCAAGCCGCCACCCCAGCCGGTGCTCACCCCGATCCAACTGACCGCGGATCTGGCGCTCGCCTCAACACCTTCCTTGTCAGGCGACGGGAAGCTGGTGGTCTACGCGTCAACCCGTTCCGGACGTGGTGACAACGACATCTGGATCCAGCAGGTGCCATCCACCGGAGAACCGCTCCGCCTCACCCTTGCCCCCGAAGACGACTCCGACCCCGACATTTCACCCGACGGCAGCCTGGTGGCGTTCCGTTCGCAGCGGGACGGCGGGGGCATCTATCTGGTCCCGGCGCTCGGCGGTGCTCCCCGTTTGTGGGTCAAGGACGGACAGCGCCCGCGCTTCTCGCCCGACGGGACAAGGATCGCTTACTCCGTTGGAAACGAAGCGCTCGTCACGAACGCAATCCACGGAGCCACACGGGTCATGGTGGGCCCCGTGACCGCCGGCGAACACCAGCGGGTCGCGGCGGACTACAGCGCTGCGCTACAACCGGTTTGGCTCCCCAATGGCAAGGTTCTCTTCCGGGGATACCCCGGACCCGACCCCGCCGGCGTGAAGCTGGATTGGTACGTGGCTTCCCTGGATGGAAGCCCACCGGTTCCCACCGGACTGAAGTCACAGTTCGAATCGCAGCACAACTGCAGCATCTACAACAGTTTTCCACCCGGGTCCTGGGACGGCGGCGGAGTCGTCTTTTCGGCCACCTGCAAAGGGGTGGCGGATCTCTGGCGGATCCCCCTCTCGGCCTCGACCGGCCGGGTGGCCGGGCCTGCGGTACGGCTGACCGTCGGGGGCGGGTCCGCGTTTTCTCCGGTCTCCGACGCCAGCGGCAACATCGCGTACTCGAATGCCGCCGGCCAAAGCCAGATCTGGTCGTTGAAGCTCGACCGGCCAGGTGCTCCCGAACGGACTACCCACACGACCGCGTGGGACCAGCACCCGTCCATTTCAGAGGATGGCCGGACCCTCGCCTTCAACAGAACCAAGTCAGGGGAACTGGACGTCTGGACACGCGACCTGAATTCCGGCAAGGAACAACCGGTGGCCGCCGGTCCCGGCGCGCAGACCTATCCGGTGATCAGCCGGGATGGAAGCGCGATCCGGTGGACCGAACTGATCCCGGATCCTAAAAACGAGGTCGGCTATAACCATGTGGCGTGGGAAGCACCGCTCGCTGGCGGACCACCGAAGAAGATCTGCGAAAACTGCGCGGAGATGGGCCCGGGTCCGGGAGGCGTAGGACACCTGGACCTGGACGGGCGGCCGGTCCGGATCGTCGTGCGGCACGCACCTGGAAAGTACACGCCCTACCTGCACCATCCGAAACAGGACGTGCTGATGGCCGCGGTGAGTCCCGGCCGCCGTTGGATCGCGTTTCAGTCACGCCACGGCGACACCCTGCATCTGTACACCGCCGCCTTCACCGAACCGGCCGGGCAATGGATCCACTGGGGGGAAGGCGAGATGCCGGTCTGGCGCAGCGATGGCAATGCGCTCATCTTCGCCTCGCGCCGTGACGGCAGCCTGTGCATCTGGACCCAGCCGGCCAACGGCGGGCGTCCTGTGGGCGAGGCCATCGCGCTGGCGCACTTCCACGGGCCCGCGCGCCAGCTTGGTCCAGTGTCGCCCGTTTTTGCCTGGATGAGCGCCTCCCGCGACCGGCTCGTGATCCCAGTCCGTGAGCGGACTGGCAACATCTGGCTGCTCAGGAGGCAGTAACAGTGGCGCTCAACTTCAATGTCCAATGGATCCACGGCGCGGCGAACTGCGCGGCCAGCACCGATCCGCGGATCCAGACACATGCGCTCGACCCGGATACTTTCGTCCTGCGCGAGAGCAAGTGCCTGAGCTTCGAGGCGCCATTCCTGTATCTGCTCGCCGGTTCCCAGCGCGCCTTCCTGCTCGACACCGGCGCGCGTCCTGAATCTGGTCCTCTGCCGGTGCGCGAGACGGTGACCCGGCTCTTGTCCGGCAGGAATCTCGACCACGTCGCCGGCCACTCCCATAGCCACGGCGACCACCTGTTCGCCGATGAGCAGTTCCGGGGCCGGCCCCGGACGCGAGTTGCACCGGTAGACTCGCCCGCGGCGATCCGCGCGTTTTACGGCTTGAGCGGTTGGCCCGACGGATCGGCGTCGCTTGACCTGGGCGGGCGCAAGCTGACCATCTTCCCGATCCCGGGACACGAGCCACACCACATCGCCGTCTTTGACCAGCGTACGGGGATCCTGCTCACCGGGGACGTGCTGTATCCAGGGATGCTCACGGTCCGGACGGCGGACTGGGGCGAGTACAAGAAAAGCGCGAAACGGCTGGCCGACTTCGCCAACGCGAACCCGGTGGCGCATGTTCTCGGTGCCCATATCGAGATGACGAAGACCCCGAAGGTCGCTTTTCCGCTGGGAACGCGGTTCCAGCCGAACGAGCACGTGCTGCAACTCGGCAAGCAGCACGTGATCGAGCTGAATCAGGTTTGCGAGTCGCTCGGACCAACGCCTGTCCGGACCGTCCGCGATGATTTCATCCTGACGCCGCAGTGACCGAACTAAAGCGGCTTCAACAAGACGTTCTTCAGCCGGTCCCGGTAGCTTCGGCTCAGAGTCAAATTCGTCCCGTCCTGGAGGATCACCTGGTAGTCTCCGCGGAACCAGGGGCGCATTTCCTTGATCCGGTCGAGATTGACGATCGTCGACCGGTGGATGCGCAGAAACCGGTTTGAATCCAGCCGCCGCTCAAACGCGTTCATCGTCTCGCGCACGACGTGGGTCTCGCCCGCGCAGTGGAGGCAGACGTAGTTGTCGGCGGCCTCCACCCAGTCGATCGCCGGAGCCTTCACTAGAATCACGTGGCCGCCGGTTCGGATCGCGATCCGTCCCTGGCTATCCTGGCGTCCGCGCTCCAGGCCCTCGAGCAGCTCAACGAGCCGCGCATTCACCTGGTCCTTGCGCAGGAGATCGATCTGGCTCTTGGCGCGCCGTAGAACGTCCTGGAATCGCTTGCGGTCAAACGGCTTGAGCAGATAGTCAAACGCGTGCGCCTCGAAGGCGCGAAGTGCGTACTCGTCGTAGGCGGTGACGAACACGACCACCGGGAGGTTCTCGGGCGGTAGCGCCTGGAGCACCTCAAATCCCGTCATGCCTGGCATCTGAACGTCAAGGAAAAGGAGGTTGGGCGCCTTCTGCTTGAGGGTCTCCAGTGCCTCCTCGCCATTGGAGCACTCGGCCTGGATCTCGACGTCGGAGTCCAGGGACAGCATCCGCCGGATCCGGTTCCGGGCCAAACGCTCGTCATCAACAATTACCGCGCTAATCGCTTGCATTTGCCATCCTTGTCTGCGGGGCCGACTCGCGCCGGTAGGGAATCACAATCCTCACCTCGGCCCCAGGCTCCCGGGCCTTCAATTCCATCCGCTGCTCGGATCCGTACAGGCGCTCCAGCCTTCCGCGCGTGGCCGACAGGCCAACCCCCTCATGCTGCGGTGCGCTCCCGGCGAATCCGGCGCCATTGTCCGCCACCGAGAGCCACATCTCGCCGTTCTCCCGTCCGGAGGAGATCGTGATCTTGCCTCCCGACAGCTTCTTCCCAATCCCATGGCGGATGGCATTCTCCACCAGCGGCTGGAGAATCAAGTTCGGGACCATCGCGGTCTCCGTGTCTGGCGCGATGTTGCGCTCCACCACGAGACGATCATCGAACCTTGTCTTCTCGATTTCCAGGTACAGATCCAGAAAATCCAGCTCTTCCCGCAGCGGGACCTCTTGGGATCCGGCGTTGTCAATCGACCGGCGCAGCAGGTCGCTCAGCCGGGCGATCATCCGCTCGGCGGCCTCCGGGTCCTCATGGACCAACTCGGAGATGCTGTGCAGCGCGTTGAACAGGAAATGGGGATCCAGCCGCATCCGCAGCGCCTGCAACTGGGCCTGGACCAGTTGGGTCTGCAGTTGCGAGGCCTCGACAAGGCTTGCCTGGTAGCGCCGGTAGTAGTCGGCCGCCAGCACCGCCAGGACAATGCCCCAATAGATGGCGAACGGGGCGTCGAAGCCCATGCTGATGGCCTCGAACAGGCGCTGGAAACTGAAACCCTTCAAGAGGTAGTCGGGCTTCCGGAGCGCCCCGAACAGGTGCCAGTTGATGTTGATCGCGGCGATGAACACCACGCTGAAGCCCATATGCAGGAGCCCGTTCCAAACCCACCCGGCGCGGTCGAGTGGAAACCGCTTTGCCAACCAGACGATCGCCGGAGTGAGCAGAAGCCCTGGAACCGTCCAGATTGCCTCCGCTTTGAAGCATTCGGCCCAGGTCAAAGGCCGCGAAGACAGCGCAAAGCGGTAGTGGAGCCAGACGGCGGAATAGATCGTCTCGGCGCCCCAAAAGGCCAGGATTCCCCCTGCCTGCCGCATGCTTTTCGCGTCCATGTACACCTTCCCCTCTGAAGGTATTATCGGTAGACGCGCGAAGGTTAAGAAACGTTCGGGATTTGTGGTGAACCGTCCTTGGCCTGGGGTGAACCGGACTTGAGCAGTTCCACCATGAACTCCGCCTCAATGTCCAGCACTCCGACCGATTTGCGTGCATCCATGATCATGAGGATGCTCGCATAAAACAGCGCGAAGCTGCCCACCAGTCCTGGCAGCACCGGTACCCAGTTGTAGCGGCCCCCAGCGATCGTCAATAGTCCGATCAGCACACTCGTCAGCACGAAGCTCATCGCGGCGGTATACAGAATGAAGAGGCACCGCTGGAGCAGATGCGCCCGCTCGCGCTGGAGCGCCAACTGGCCGCTCAAGCTCTTGTACTTGGCGTCAATCAGCTCCGGTACCGTGTTGTCCGGCAGGTGCTCAATCTGCGCCATGATCGCGCGGACGCGGTCCACCACCCGTCCGAGCCGGAGTGACGTCGCCAGGATGAACGTCCCGCTCGAAGAAATCAGCAGCGCCGGAGTCAGGAGTCCGGTCAGAAACGCTGTCGCCGATGGCAAGGAGGATAGGAAGGGAACTTGGATCTGCATGCGCAACATTCTCGCCCAAAAATGTTTTATACTGGTCCCATTCCAGGATACAGGAAACACTGGACACAGAGGCAAGAGGCCGAGAATGAACAATCTGCTGCTGGTCGAAGACCATACTATCGTCAGGAAGAGCCTGCGCGCGATGATCGAGAAAATGGGAGAGTTCCGTGTGGTGGGCGAAGTCGAGAATGGAGCTGAAGCGGTCGAGTTCTGCCGGAACCACCGCCCGGATCTCATTCTCATGGATCTCTCCAGGCCCGTGCTCAACGGGATCGAAGCCACCGCCGAAATCGCGCGTCACTGGCCGGAGACCCGGGTCGTCGTATTGTCGGCCTCCGACGGAGAACATCACGTCGTTGAGGCGATCCGCGCCGGCGCGCGCGGCTACCTGTTGAAGCGGGCCGGGGCATCGGACCTCCGTGAAGCGCTGCGCACGGTGATCTCCGGTGGCTCCTATCTGAGCCCTGATATTTCCACGGCGTTGATGGCGCGGCTCCAGACGGGCGGCGGCGCCCCCGCGCGGAAGTCCGGACGCGAGGGACTCAGCCCGCGCGAGACTCAGGTGATGCGCCTCATCGCCGAGGGACTTACGAGCAAGGAGATCGCAGTATCCCTGAACCTCGGCGTCGAAACGATCCGCTCCTACCGCAAGACGCTCATGAAGAAGCTCGGCGTCTCGAATGCGGCCGGCATCACCCGTGTGGCCGTGGAAGCAAACGGCGGACCGGTGCCCGTTCAGTAGACCGGGAGCTAAAGGTGCGCGGCCAGGAAATCGAGGGCCGCGCTACGCATGGCCGTGGTTTCCTCGTGCCCAACGTCGTAGCGGAGCAGACACCAGTTGCCGGAATGGCCACGCCGCCGGTAGACGTTCCGCAAGTGCCGGTCGATCCTGTCAAGGCCCGCGGGCGGAGTGAGCGGGTCCCGAGTCCCGGCGAGTGAGAGGTGTGCGCGTGGCGCGATGAGTTCATTGATCCCGCCGCTGGTGAAGTGTTTGCGCAACCCGGGCACAAAGTAATAGAGCCCATGGCCGCTCAGCCCGGCCGCCTCAACCAGCGCGTCGAAATCGGTCAAACAGCACAAGTCCACGGTGACCTTGATGCGCGTGTCGAGCGCTGCTGTCCACCAGGCCATCGTGCTCCCCATGGACATGCCGAGAGTGGCGATGCGCGTGGAGTCCACATCAGGCCGCGACACCAGATAGTCGAGCGCGCGAAGCGAATCGTAGACCATCATGCCCCACATCACTTGCCCTTTCCAAAGCATGTCCTTGAAGATGTCGGATTCGGTCCGCGCCGCACGCCCGCCGAACGCCCACGTATCGATACACAGCGCGCAATAGCCGGCGGCGGTGAGGTCATGGGCGTAGCTTTCGAGGCCCGCGCCGGGCTTTGCCAGCAGCAGCTCGTCCTTGCCGAGCTGGTACTGGCCGCCGTGATAGTGGTTGTACAGCACGGCAGGCGCCGGACGCCTCATCCGGCGCGGCTTCACAAAATAGGCGGGTACGGTTTCCTCACCGTTGAGGTCGAGATCCAGCCGTTCGAGGAGGAAGGCCCCCCGGTCTTCTTCACGCGGCTCAGGCTTGGGAATGGGCCGGCGGCGCGGCGGAAGATCCCCGAGAAGCGAGTACAATTGGCGGCGTTTCGTCACTGGTGAATGCTATCGTAGCTAAAGATGGGAACACGAGCCGCCATATTTGGCGCTACTGGGCAACTGGGCACCGAACTGGTCAAGGTTTTCCGCGGCAGAGGGGACGAATTGCTGTGCTTGTCGCGCGCTGATGTCGACATCACCGACGCGGCCAGCGTGGAACGCGCACTCGCGGCGTTCGATCCGGACGTCGTAATCAACTCGGCCGCGTACAACCAGGTGGATGTGGCTGAGCGCGAGCCTCAGGCCGCGTTTCAGGTCAACGCGCTGGCGGTGCGCAATATCGCGATCGCGTGCCGCCAGATCGGCGCGCGCATGGTCCACTACTCGACGGACTACGTTTTCGACGGCGCGGCGGAACGCCCCTATACCGAGGACGACCCCGTGCGTCCGCTCGGGGCCTATGGCTTGTCCAAACTTGCGGGTGAGTTCGCGGCGCGGGCCTATCTTGACGGTGTGCTGATCCTGCGCGTGTGCGGCGTCTTCGGACCCGGTGGCCAGCGCACGGCGCGCGGCAACTTCATCGAGACCATGTTGCGGCTGGGCGGTTCCGGGCAAACCGTGCGCGTGGTGCAGGACTCCACGGCCGCGCCTACGCCGGCACCTGCAATCGCCGAGCGCACCGCCCAGCTTCTCGACCGCAACGCTACGGGCATCTTCCACTGTTGCGGCGGCACTCCCATCACGTGGTTCGATTTCGCCGCCATGATCTTCCGCCTGTCGGGTCTCAACGTCGAGTTGCGGCCATCGACGGAGCGGGAACACCGGACGCCGGCCCGGCGGCCGAAATATTCAGCCATGTCGAACGCGAAGATGGAGGCGGCCGGGGTGGCGCCCATGCCAGACCTCGAAGAGGCGGTAAGCGGCTACTTGTCGGCAACGGGCCGCATCTGAGCCATGGCGTCGAAGTAGCGGCCACTGCAAACCAGCACCACACCCGGCGCCGAAACCGCTTGCTGTTTTGCGCCGGGTCTCACGTGGAACGCTTTGGTCCAGTATTCCCGTCTCGTGGAGCGGTCTCCATATCAAATCCCGAACAGACCGGAAGCGGTACCGTGCATGAAACTGCAGCCGCCACTACGGGATCTTGGGAAGTAGCCGGTCCCGAATGCGGTTCAGTTTACGGCTCTAATTTAGCGGCAGCGATCTTCGACGGCAGCCACAGTGGCGATGAGCAACGCTGGGTCACCATCGGAAAGGACGAGGAGGGACGCTACATCTTGCTTGTTCATACGTTCCAGGAGGTCGAGCCGAACCGCGCGTCGATGCGCATCATTTCGGCGCGCCGCCCAACCGAAACGGAAATCGCTCAGTACGAAGGGACATACCAATGAGGCCCCAATACGATTTCAACAACGCCGACCGAGGGAAGTTTTTCCGCCCTGAAGCCGCCTTGCGGCTGCCCATCCATCTAGAGCCAGAAGTGCAAGCTATCTCGCTGCCAGGCCCAAGCCAAGAATATCGACCTTGACGACTTGGTTAACGATCTGTTGAATTGACGCGGGAAATCCGCATCGCCGAGTCTTTGCGGCAACGATTGATCGTGCCCATAACCCGTTGATTTGATGGAGGATGGCAAGCCATAGCGTTTAGCGTCGGGCGAAGGGGTGTTCGCACACTCTACGTGCAGTCTGCAATCCGCTGATTCACAAGGTCCAAATTGGGCGAAAGCGTATGGGCGAACGCCGGGACCCCACTCGACCCGAAGTGAAGGTTGCACAAACGACCGGTTTGTGCAACGATGCGGCGCGCAGTTCGTTTCTTGGGGTTCGTGCGTTGCGAAAAGGTATTGCGCTACCGGATCGAAAGGCGATTCATTTGCGCAACGCTGATCTCGCGCTAACGTTCCAGGGATAGCCAGCATGGGCAGATCCTGGTGTCGAGAATCAAATCTCAGCTTGGTCGTCCATGAGTTCTTCAAGCTCTTCGTTCGTCAGCGGGCGCCTCGCCCAGTGACGAATGTGGAGGACTCTCACGATGCCGTCTGATGGAGCTTCGTAGCGGATGTCGAAATAGATCTTGTACGCTCGATGTCGCCGCCCATGAAGGAGAAGACGAACATCGTGGCCGAGTTCCGCCGCTTCAGGAGCGAGCGAACAACGGGCGGCATTTCACGGAGCGTTGCGATGGCCGCGATCATCCCGTTGAACCACCTCTCGGCAGTTTCGAAACTGCTACCGGCCTTGATCCAGTCGGCTATCTCGTCGAGGTCTTCGAAAGCCTGGGGCTCGATCTCAACGCGAAAAGCCATGCTTCTTCCGTAGGCGCTCTTCGGCTTCTTCAAGAGGAATGCCCTCGCCGCGCTCAGCCTGCTCCATACCTCGCCGAATGGCGGCGAGAGTTTCGGCGCGCTCGAGCCGGTCGAGCATCTCCTGGTAGCTCTCGGCGTTCTGCACCACGAGTTCAGCCCGTCCGTTGACCGTCAACACGAGCGGAGCCTTCTTCGCCTTGAGCTGGCTGACGTAGTCTTTGATATTCCGTTGGAACTCGGTCACGGATCGAACTTCTCTGAGATCAATCATGGGCAGCGTCCATCATATCATGTTTAAAGCAGACAATTGCACGATAGTACTCCGGCAGCCCCATGTCCACAGAACGGGTGCTCGGGGGCCCTTGACGCTCCGCCGAGAACCGGTCATAAAGGACGCTGTGCAGCGTTTTTGAGGCCAGTCATAAACCGTTGGAGTCGCACAGGTTCGGGCACCGTGAGATCGACAGAACCTGATAAGGCCGTGGCGTTGACTCCGGGCTCTATGGTTTGTTTAGCCCGCTGCGCATGCGGGCATGAGCGGATTCTGAACGGCTAAATTAGCCTCGGAGGTTCTCGAAGGCCACTTCGATTTCCCGCTTCGCGCGGCGGAACGCCCCTATACCGAGGACGACCCCGTGCGTCCGCTCGGGGCCTATGGCTTGTCCAAACTTGCGGGTGAATTCGCGGCGCGGGCCTATCTTGACGGTGTGCTGATCCTGCGCGTGTGCGGCGTCTTCGGACCCGGTGGCCAGCGCACGGCGCGCGGCAACTTCATCGAGACCATGTTGCGGCTGGCCGGTTCCGGGCAAACCGTGCGCGTGGTGCAGGACTTCACGGCCGCGCCTACGCCGGCACCTGCAATCGCCGAGCGCACCGCCCAGCTTCTCGACCGCAACGCTACCGGCATCTTCCACTGTTGCGGCGGCACTCCCATCACGTGGTTCGATTTCGCCGCCATGATCTTCCGCCTGTCGGGCCTCAACGTCGAGTTGCGGCCATCGACGGAGCGGGAACACCGGACGCCAGCCCGGCGGCCGAAATATTCAGCCATGTCGAACGCGAAGATGGAGGCGGCCGGGGTGGCGCCCATGCCAGACCTCGAAGAGGCGGTAAGCGGCTACTTGTCGGCAACGGGCCGCATCTGAGCCATG
>Ga0194132_10004534_pt1 | contig 23544 bp, 22 predicted proteins | sample TA2KigOf80mmetaG_FD_148612 | JGI IMG/M metagenome (GOLD analysis project Ga0194132, IMG submission 148612) | Freshwater microbial communities from Lake Tanganyika, Tanzania - TA2015054 Kigoma Offshore 80m | ecosystem: Environmental > Aquatic > Freshwater > Lake | place: Tanzania: Lake... | reverse complement strand
AGGTGAAGCTTCACCGGCGGCCCGCCGATTTTACTGGTGACCCCGGTTGCGCGGGGAAGACAGCATGAACACTCTTCGTGGCGGCATTATCGGCTGCGGTTTTTTCGCTCAGTTCCACATTGAAGCCTGGCGGAGGATTCCAGGCGTGGACTTGGTGGCGGCATGTGATCCGGATCTTGACCGGGCGAGGGCCGCGGCTCCACGGGCGTACGCGTCGGCCGAGAAGATGCTTGATTCCGAGCGCCTCGATTTTGTCGACATTGCGACGCGCCCGGACACGCACCTTGAGCTGGCGCGGCTGGCGTTTACCCGGAAGCTGGCGGTGATCTGCCAGAAGCCGATGGCGCCCACTCTGGAGAGCTCGGTGACGATGGCGCGAGAGGCGGAGGCCGCACGTGTCCGGCTGATGATCCACGAGAACTGGCGCTTCCAGCCGTGGTACCGGGTGGTGCGCACCTGCATCCTGCGCGGGGACCTGGGGGATCCTCTGACCTACTGTTTCCGGATCCGGAAGAACGACGGGGCCGGAGCCGAGCCTTACCGCTTGCAGCCCTACTTCCGGCAAATGCCCCGGCTGCTGTTCTATGAGACGATGATCCACCCGGTCGACACGGCCCGGTTTCTGTTCGGCGAGATCGCCTCAGTGTTCGCCGTGAAGCGCCAGATCAATCCCCGGATTGCGGGCGAAGACTGCGGTACGATCCTGTTGACCCACACCGACAACCTCTCCGGGATTGCCGATGGGCACCGATTCATGGACCTCACGGCGGATAGCCCATGCCTGGGTGACGCGTTCTTCGAGGGGACGGACGGGTGGCTCCAGGTGATCGCCTCGGGCGACGTCTTCGGAGACGGAAAGCTTGTGTGGCAGAACACCGCGAACGAAGGCTACCGGGGTGACAGCGTGCTCGCCACGCAGCGCCACTTTATCGACTGCGTCCGAACGGGCGAGGAGTTTGAAACCGGCGCGCGGGACTATCTGCGCAGCTACGCCGCGATCGAAGCCGCCTACCAGAGCGCGGCGAGCGGCCGCGCGGTCACGATTGACGAGGTACTGCGGGTTGAAACTGACCATCCCTGACCTATCGCTGGTGCTTCTCATCGGAGCCGCGGGTTCCGGCAAAACGAAGTTCGCAAACCGCCGCTTCCGGCCGTCGGAGATCTTGTCGATCGAACAGGTGCGGGCGATGGTCGCCGACGACCACACGGACGCCAACGCGCTCGACGACGCCTTTGCGGCCATGAGCTATCTCGCCATGCGCCGGCTGGCCGCGGGACGCGTCACCGTTATTGACGACCGGCACCTGAATCCGAACACGCGGCAGATGCTGGTGGGGCTGGCGCGTGAGTATCACGTCATCCCGGTGGCGATCGTGTTCCACATGGCCGAGTCGGTGCTGCTCGAGCGCAACCGCGCCCGTGGGTCCAAGGCCCTTCCTGGCGAGACGGTGCTTCAACAGGCTCGCGCGATCCGTGAGATTGTCCCCGGGCTTCCCGCCGAGGGTTTCAGGCATATCTACGAGATCCTGACCCAGCACGAGGCCGAGACGTTGACCGTGGTCCGGCAGCCCTTGTGGAACCGGCGCACGGACGATCACGGACCGTTTGACATCATCGGTGATGTCCACGGCTGCTATGACGAACTCCGGCTGCTGCTCCAGAGACTGGGCTACCTCGTCTACCAAGAGGGGGACTCTCCGCTGGCAAGGCATTCCGTGGAACATCCGATGGGGCGGCGGCTGGTCTTCCTCGGCGATCTGGCCGGACACGGGCCGAAAATTGTCGAAGTGCTGCGGCTGGTGATGGATGCTGTCGATGCTGGAATCGCTCTCACCGTTCCCGGGGATCACGACGCACGTCTGGTGAGCTGGCTGCAGAGCCGTGGGACCGACGCGGACCCCGATCCCGGACTTGCGGCCTCGATGGAACAGGTTGGCTCGACGCCCGAGGAATTCCGGCAGGAGGTGCAGGGATTCCTGTCGAGCACGGTGAGCCATTATCTTCTCGATGAGGGACGCCTGGTGGTTGCCCACGCCGGGCTCAAGGAAGAGCTGCACGGCCGGGCATCGCTCCAGGTGCGCAAGTTCGCGATTCACGGTGAGGCGATGGAGTTCGAGCGCTCGCCCTCGCGTCCTGCGTGGCCACAGGGATATCACGGCGCGGCGTCCGTAGTATACGGACACACGCCGGTCACCTATCCGGAATGGGTGAACCGGACGATGAACATCGACACCGGATGCGTCCATGGCGGCCGGCTGACCTGTTTGCGGTATCCGGAAAAAGAACTGGTTTCGGTGGACGCCGTGCGGGCCTACGTCTCGATCCTGGCCGGTTGCGGTAAGCTGTCCCTTTTGGATGAGCACTCTCACACTAGTCCGCCACGGCCAAGCCTCGTTCCTCGAAGATAACTACGACCGGCTGTCGCCGTTGGGCGAACAGCAGGCGCGGCTCCTCGCGGATTTCTGGATCAATCAGGGAACCCGCCTCGACCGCGTTTTCTACGGTCCGTGTGAGCGCCAGATCCGCACGGGCGAAATCATCGCGGACCGCTTTCGCGCCGCTGGAAGGGAGTGGCCCGAGCCGGTCACCGATCCTGAGTTCGACGAGTTTCCCGCCGAGCTGTTGTTCCGGCGGTTCATGCCACGGCTCATGGCAAAGCATCCGCACCTGGCCGCTTCGGTCGCCGAGTTCCAGACTTCCCCGGACGAGCGGGCCAGACAGAGGGCCTTCGACCGCGTGTTGCGCGAGGTGACGCAGCGGTGGCTCTCGGGCGAGGCCGCCGCACCCGACATCCCGACCTGGCAGGATTTCTGCGCCCGCATCGAGCGGGCCGTCGACCGTGTCAAGGCGGCGTGCCCGAAGTCCGGCCACGCCGTGGTCTTCACTTCGGGCGGACCGACAGCGGCGGCCTCGCGGCTGGCTCTCGGTTTGAGCTACGAAGCGACGCTCGAACTCACATGGAGCCCCAAGAACGGATCGTTCACTGACTTCCTGTTCACGACTGGCCGGTTCTCGCTCCACTCGTTCAACAACACGCCGCATCTCGACGATCCGGCATTGATCACGTATCGTTAGGAGATGGACTGGAATCCCGCCGCGCCTCCCCGGCCCGGAGAAGAGATCGATGCGGCGCGGATCGGCGCCTGGCTCGGCAAAGACGTCACAGTTGCGCAGTTTCCGGCGGGCCATTCGAACCTCACCTATCTGGTTCGCGCGGGCGGCGAAGAGTACGTCTTACGGCGTCCACCGTTCGGCACGCAGGTGAAGACCGCGCACGACATGGGACGCGAGTTCCGCGTGCTGTCAAAGCTTCACGCCGTTTATCCGCCGGCGCCAAAGCCTTATGCCTACTGCGAGGATCCATCCGTGATTGGTGCGCCGTTCTACCTGATGGAGCGGCGGCACGGCACGGTGATCCGCAAGGAGACGCCGCGTGAGCTGGAAGAGAGTCCGGACCTGTGCCGGAGGCTGTCCCAATCGATGGTCGCCAACCTGGCGCTGCTCCACTCAGTTGACTTCGAAGCGGCCGGGCTCAAGGATCTGGGAAAGCCTGAAGGCTACGTGCGGCGGCAGATCGAAGGCTGGTCCAAGCGCTGGACGGTGGCGCAGACCGGACCAGTTCCCGAGATGGATGAGTTGGCGGTGTGGCTTGCGGCGCGGATGCCCACCGAGTCCGGCGCGGCGATCATCCACAACGACTACAAGCTGGACAACATGCTGCTCGATCCCACTGATCTGACGCGCATCACCGGCGTTCTCGACTGGGAGATGGCGACAGTTGGGGATCCGCTCATGGACTTGGGCACGGCGCTGAGCTATTGGGTGGAACCAACCGATCCGCCCGAGTTCCTCGAAGCGCGCCTGGCACCCACCGCCACGCCCGGATTCTACACACGTGCGGAGGCCGTCGAGCGCTACGCCGAAATCACCGGACGGGATGTTTCGGGCATCGCCTACTACTACGTCTACGGACTGTTCAAGCTTGCCGTGATACTGCAGCAGATCTACTACCGCTATGCGCACGGCCTCACGCGCGACCACCGTTTCGCTGGGTTCGGCGGCGTGGTGTTGAGCCTGGCGCGGCAGGGTGTCCGCGCTATTTCTTCTTCCCGCTGATCTGCCAGTCGGTGAACGGCGACCTCGCACCGCGGATGTTCACGTTCAGCAAATAGGGCTTGCGCGCGGCGAAGGCCCGCTTCACCGCCGGGATCACCTCGTCAAGCTGAGTGATGTTCTCGCCGGTCCCGCCGAAGCCCTCCATCACCAGGTCGTAACGCGTGGCACGCAGCTCGCATGCGTAGGTGGACCCGCACAGGTCGCCTTGCAGCTCGCGCTCCAGTCCCCATCCGGCGTCGTTGCCAACGATGACCACAACCGGAAGTCCGTAGCGAACCAGGGTGTCGAGCTCGGCGATGTAGAATCCGAGCGACCCGTCGCCGGTGATCATCGCTACGGGCGCGTCCGGATACGCCATCTGCATCGCGATCGCGTTGGGCAGCGCCGATCCGATGGTCGCCAGCGGCCCCAGGCGCAGCCATCCACCAGGCGTTTGAGCGGGCAGAGTTGCGCGGCCCCAGTGAATGAAATCGCCGCCGTCCCACGAGTACAGGACACCGGGCGGAAGCGCCTGTGCCAGCTCGGCGAAGAAGGCCGCGGGGTGAATCGGCGCGGAGCGGTCCGATGCGATGGCCGCCAATTGCGCTCGCCACTCGTCGCGGGCCGAGCGCTGAAGGGCGAACCACTCATCGCGCGCAGGCCAGGTTTCGGAGCCAAGCCCCGCGTTGAATGCAGCCAACGCCGCCCGGACATCGGCGCAAATTCCCAGCTCGAGATTCCGCGTGATTCCCAGTTCGCCGAGCACGATGTCCACTTGAATGAACTTCGCCTCCGGCGAAAACAGGCGGGCGCTGCCGAGCGCCAGGCGGTAGTCGATCCGCTTCCCGAGCACCAGCACCACGTCGGCCTGAGGAAACGCCTTCAGCGCGGCCTTGTTGAGCGCGGCGTCGGCGTAGCCCATCGCGGTTTCGAAGCTGTCCGGTGGAATCCCGCGGGCCATCGTGACGCTGTAGTAGGGCAGCGACGTAGCCCGGAGGAACTGCTCGAGCTCATCGCCCGCGTCCGCCCACCAAAGTCCGCTGCCGCCGATCACCACCGGACGTTCGGCGCCCCGGAGCAGTTCGAGTGCGCGGCTGACTTCGGACGTGGAAGGCGCCATTGCGGGCGGGGCCGAAGGCGCAGGCATGGGTAGCACGGCGCCAGCATTGCCAGCGAACACGTCGACCGGGATCGTCAGATGCACCGGACCCATCCGTCCCGACACGGCTTCCTGATAGGCACGGCCGAGGTAGAACGGAATCTGTCCAGGACTCGCGGGCTGGGCCGTGAACTTCGACACCGGCGCGGCCATCGCCACCTGGTCGATCACCTGAAACACCTGGCGGCCGGCAAGCGCCGTGGACGGCGCGCCACTAACCGTGATGACGGGACTTGCGGCCTGCCATGCCGTCGCGATGCCGGTAAGGGAGTTCGTGTGGCCGGGTCCGCCGGTGACGAGCGAAATACACGGGCGGCGGTAAATCCTGCCGAACGCATCGGCTGCGTGCACCACGCCGGACTCATGGCGGAAATCGGTGATCCGGACTCCACGTGTGCCGGCCACCGAGAGGACTTCGTTCAGGTGGTCGCCGACCAGCGTATAGATGTCGCGGATTCCGAGCCGCTCCATCGCATCGACGAATAGCTCCGCGCCGGTGGGCAAGGCTTAGGCTTTCTTCGCGGGTGCGGCTTTCACCGGCCCCCCGCCCATCGTGTCAATCTCGCTCATCTTCACGCGGCGTCCCTCATCCATGGCGAGGTTCGCAAGGATCACGTTGGCGGAATCCTCGAGGCCAACCTCGAGATCCGCAAGCGGACGCTTGCCGGAACGGCAGTCTGAGAAGAAGCTCTCGAGCTGCACGTCGACAGGGTTCTTGGTTTCTTCGGGAACCATGACACCCTTCTTGTACAACCACATCTTGGCGAACTTGAGCTCCTTCTGGACGAACGAATCGCTTTCCTTCACCTGTTCGTCTTCGAGCAGCACCGGAAGCCCCTTGCCGCCCTTGCCCGTTGTCGCGAGCGAGGCGTTGGCAATGGCAGCTTTTTCGCCGCCCTTCTTGGCAGCTTCGAGCTTTTTCGGATCGGGCTCATAGAACCAAAGCGCGGTGGCGGGCTCCTGGTCCGTACCCACCGTGATGTGGATGGTGCCTTCCGTGCCCATTATCATTTCGCCGAACTCGGTCCGTGAGGATCCGAACATCGCGAGGTGGTTGTTCGTGCAGATGGAGCTGTACATCAGCTTTTGTCCGCCCGGATATTTGAAGATGAGCTGGATGTTGTCGTAGACGTCACGGCCGTCCTTGTAGACGTCGAGACCGCCGATACCGGTGACCAGTTCGGGATGCGAGCCGATCATCCAGTCGGCGACGTCGATCTGGTGGGATGCGAGCTCGGCGGTGAGTCCGCCGGAGTACTTGCGGAAGGCGCGCCAGGCGGGTGGGACCCAGGTCCGCGGCAGGCTCTTGCGGTGCCACTGCCCGGTGACGTGGGTGACCTTGCCGATCATGCCCTTGTCAACCATCTGCTTGGCCGTCTGGTAGAACTTCGAATACCGCCGCTGGAGTCCGGTTTGGAGAACCTGCTTCGGACGGCTGTTCGAGAGGAAGCGCAGCGCATGGATCTCCTGCGCGGTGAACACCAGGCTCTTTTCGCAGAAGACGTGCTTGCCGGCTTCGAGTGCATCGCGGGTGACGGGGAAGTGCATGTAGAGAGGCGTGGCGATGATGACCGCCTCCACGTCCTTCCGGGCGAGAACCTCACGGTAGTCCTTGAACCCTTGCGGCTTGTCCTTGCTCTCTTTGACTGCCTTGTCGAGCGCGGCCTGGTCGACGTCGCAAACAGCGACGCATTTGCCGCTGTCGATTCCGTTCAGGTGGGTGATGTGATAAGAACCGCGGCTTCCAGTTCCGATGACGGCGTACTGGACCTGGTTGTTCGCGCCGAGCGCCCTTTGGATGAACGGCGCCGCAGTGAGCGCGGCCGCTCCAGCCACTTTGGTGGCTTCGCGGCGGGTGAGATCGGAGTTCTGAGACATACAGCTTTCTCCCTATTCTACATGCCCTCGGCGGCGAGCTTGATGCGATAGAGGCCGGTCCGCGCGGTCATGTAGAGAGTCTTGCCGTCGTCGCCCCAGCCAACGTTGGCGGGGACTTCGGTGGGCTGGATCTTGCCGATTACCTGGCCCGCCGGATTGAAGATCCACACGCCACCGGGACCAGTGGCGTAGATGTTACCCTTCTTGTCGAGCTTGAGTCCATCGGGGAGTCCTTCGGTGGTTTCAGAGGTGACGTCGGAGAAGACCTTTGGGTCCGACAGCGTGCCATTCGCGTTGACGGCGAACTTCATCCAGAGCTTCTGCTTGGGGTCGGAGTTGGCCACGTAGAGCGTCTTGTAGTCGGGAGAAAAGCCGAGGCCGTTCGGCCGCGTCATGTTCTGGTGGACCAGTATGAGGCGGCCGTTCGCCTCACGCCGGTAGATGCCGTTGAACTTGAGCTGCTTGCCGGGGTCGTCATCCTGTTTGGGGAAGCCATACGGCGGGTCCGTGAAGTAGAGGCTGCCGTCGGAATGCCAGGCCATGTCGTTCGGACTGTTGAGACGCTTGCCCTGATACTTGTTGACGATGACTGTTTGCTTGCCGGTTTCGTCGATGGCCACAATCTGGCCGCGCCCGTGCTGGCAGATCAGCACGCGGCCAGCGGAGTCGAGCGAGAGCCCGTTGGATCCGCAGTAGCTCCCCGGAGCGCACTCGTCGGCGCCGCTTTTTTCAAGGTACGATTCGGCTTTGTCCGAGCCCGGCGTCCATTTCCAGATCTTGTTGCCGGTGACGTCGCTGAACAGCAGGTATCCGGCTTTCATCCAAAGCGGGCCTTCAGTGAATCCCATGCCTCCGGCGAGCTTCTCGATCGTGGCGCCGGCGGGGATCAGTTCGTTGACCGACGGATCCATGCGGGCGATAGTTCCGGCGCTGGCGGGCGCGGCTTTCTTTTCGTACTGCTTGGCGGCGTCGGGCCCGGGGGCGCAGGCGGCCAGAAGGAGCGCTAGGCCGGTGGCGGCGAAGGTGAAACGGATGTTCATACGTCCTGACAATATACTACGAAGGCGAGGGGGGTTCCTCGGGCGGCGCAACCGGACGCTGGGCGGCCCAATGAGCGCCCGCGAGCACGATCATCGAAGCCATGAAGGCCCAGAGGATGATCGAGGTCGAGTGGACGAACGGCCCCATCTCTTTTTCGAGCTTTTTGTTGAGCAGGGGCCAGGTGAGCAGGTTCAGGTACTTCAACACTTCGAGCAGGACTCCCACCACCACCGCTACGGGGAACACCCGGAGCTTGGGAACCTTGCCGTTCGGCAGCACCGTGTAGATCAGGAATAGCGCGAGGATGGTCATCGGCAGCGCGGCCATCTTGAAGACCACGAGGCTGAACCAGGCGTTCGAGGTTCCGAGCGGGAAGAGCTGCGTGAAGATCTGCTGGTTGACGGCAGTGAGCAGGAACGAGCTGAGCACCATCGCGCCGCACGCCAGAATCAGGGCGAGACTGATGAGCTGGTTGCGCAGGAAGCTGCGGTTGTGGCTGATTCCCCAGGCGCGGTTCAACGCGACCTCGAGCGGCTCGAACACGCCGTTGGCGGTGAACAGCAGCAGGAACAGCGAGGAGAACTGCATCCCCTGCGGCAGCTTCCAGGTGAGATAGGGGAGAAACAGCGGCTCGAACTCTTTGGGGAAGAAGTCGCGGAGGGACAGGAAAATCGCCTGCTCAGCCGATTTCCACTCAAGCACGTGGCGGCACAGCGACACCATCACGATCAGCAGCGGGAAGAACGACAGCAGAACATTCGCCGCCATGGCGAACGCGTACACGTGCACCTCGACTGCCATCAGGTAGCGCAGCGTGGGTCTCCACAGCCGGTACTGCTCGATGGTGGTGATTTGCAGGCGGTCGGTATCCAGCAGCAAGGGGACGAAATTCCAGCTTACGATGGAATGAGGCTGTTCATGCTAGGCACCGCACGGAAATTCGTCAGCTCAGTAGTACCGGCTATTGTCAAACCGCTCCGGGTGCTGTGGAACGAGATCATCGGGTTTTTCTTTATCGTGCTGGCGCTGCTGGCAATCCCTTCGGCCTACCGGAGCATGTCCACCTTCAACGGCGACATCGTGGGGCTCGGCCGCATCGTCCTCACCGCGATTTTCGGACTGGTGATGCTCGCCTACGGAGTGTACTCGTTCCGGCGCGCCCGGCGGATCAACAAAACATGAGCGGCGAGCGTCCCGGCGAGTTTCCGTTCACCCGCGGGATCCACCCGGAGATGTACCGCAGCCGGCTCTGGACCATGCGCCAATACGCCGGGTTCGGCGCGGCGGAAGAGAGCAACCAGCGCTACAAATACCTGCTGTCACAGGGTATCACCGGACTCTCCGTGGCCTTCGACCTGCCCACGCAGATGGGAATGGACTCCGATCATCCGCTGGCGCTGGGCGAGACGGGCCGCGTGGGGGTCGCGATCAGCTCGCTGGCCAGCATGGAACGGCTGTTCGAAGGGATCCGGCTCGACCAGGTCACGACGTCGATGACCATCAACTCGACCGCCGCGATCCTGCTGGCGCTCTATGTCCTGACGGCGCGGCGGCAAGGCGTGGATCCAGCGAAGCTGCAGGGGACCATCCAGAACGACATCCTGAAGGAGTACATCGCCCGCGGTACCTATATCTATCCGCCACGGGCGGCAATGCGGATCGTGACGGATCTCTTCGCCTGGACTTCGGGCGAGCTTCCCCTGTGGAATAGCATTTCGATCAGCGGGTATCACATCCGCGAGGCCGGATCCACCGCGGCCCAGGAAGTGGGATTCACTCTTGCGAACGCGATCGCCTATATCCAGGCCGCGGTCAGCGCTGGACAGGCGGTGGATCACTTCGCACCGCGGCTGTCGTTCTTCTTCAACGCGCACAACGATTTTCTGGAGGAGATCGCGAAGTTCCGGGCGGCGCGGCGGCTGTACGCGACCCTGATGCGCGAGCGGTTTGGAGCGAAGAATCCGAAGTCGATGATGCTGCGGTTCCACACCCAGACCTCGGGCGCGACCCTGACGGCGCAGCAGCCGGACAACAATTTGGTGCGCGTGACGATCCAGGCGTTGGCGGCGGTGCTCGGCGGTACGCAATCGCTGCACACCAATTCGCGCGACGAGGCGCTGGCGCTGCCCTCGGAGGAGTCGGCGCGGCTGGCGCTGCGGACGCAGCAAGTGATCGCGCACGAGACCGGAGTACCAGAGGTGCCGGATCCTTTGGGGGGCGCCTGGCATGTCGAACAGGAGACGGACCGCATCGAGGCTGAGGCACGGGCTCTCATCGAGCGGATCGATGGAATGGGCGGGATGCTGCCGGCGATCGAGCAGCGATTTCCGCAACGGGAGATCGAGGCGTCGGCGTACCGGCAGCAGCGGGAGATCGAGTCTGGCGAGCGGACCGTGGTCGGCGTCAACCGGTTTACCATGGAGGGCGCGCCGATTCCGCTGTTCCAGTTGGATCCGGCGGTCGGGGCCCGGGAGATGGAGCGTCTGCGCCAGATCCGGGCGTCGCGGAGCGCGGCGGCGGTGGCGGACCGGCTCGGCGGGATCGAGTCCGCGGCCCGTGGCGGAGAGAACCTGATGCCCGCGATCCTGGCCGCGTGCGAAGCAATGTGCACTCTGGGGGAGATTTCCGACCGCTTGCGGGCTGTTTTTGGGGAGTATCGCGAAAACGCGTGACTTTCGCCTAATGTTCGCCTATAGTAGATGAGTATGGATGAAAAAGAACGTTTGAGAGCCCTGACCGCGACGCTGGGGCAGATTGAAAAGCAGTTCGGCAAAGGATCGATCGTCCGGCTGGGTGCGAAAGAGGCGATTATCCCGGTGTCGGCGATCTCAACCGGGGCGATTTCAGTGGACTGGGCGCTGGGCGTCGGCGGGTTCCCGCGGGGCCGGATCAACGAGATTTTCGGGCCGGAATCCTCGGGCAAGACGACGATCGCGCTCCAGGTGATCGCGGAGGCGCAGAAGCAGGGCGGCGTGGCGGCGTTCATCGACGTCGAGCATGCGCTGGATCCGATTTACGCGCGGCAGTTGGGGGTCGATGTCGACAACCTGCTGGTGTCGCAGCCGGATTATGCGGAACAGGCGCTCGAGATCACGAATACCCTGATCCAGTCGGGCGCGGTGGATGTCCTGGTGGTGGACTCGGTGGCGGCGCTGGTGCCCAAAGCCGAGCTCGATGGCGAGATGGGCGATTCGTTCATGGGTGTCCAGGCGCGGCTGATGTCGCAGGCGATGCGGAAGCTTACGGGCGTGGTGGCGAAATCAAAGACTTGCCTGATTTTCATCAACCAGATCCGCGAGAAGATCGGGGTCATGTTCGGGAGTCCGGAAACGACAACAGGCGGGCGGGCGCTCAAGTTCTACTCGTCGGTGCGCGTGGATATCCGGCGCATTGCGCAGGTGAAGGACGGAGATACGGTGATCGGCAACCGGACCAAGGTCAAGGTGGTCAAAAACAAGGTCGCGCCGCCCTTCCGGGAGGCGGAGTTCGATATCGTGTACGGCGTGGGCATTTCGCGCGAGGGGGATTTGATCGACCTTGCTGTGCAGCACAACATCGTCGAGAAGAGCGGATCCTGGTACAGCTACGCGGGTGACCGCATCGGACAAGGCCGGGAGAATGCGAAGAATTTCCTGAAGGAAAATCTGGATATTCAGGCGAAGCTCGACCGGGAGGTCCGCAAGTTCCTCGGGGTGGGCGCCGAAGAGGCGGCTGAAGCGGCAGCGGCGCCTGTGGCTGCGTCGGTGGCTGCACCGGCGGGCGCCAAGCGTTAGGCGCGGCTCTTTTTCGCTGGCGCTTCCGGTATGCTTACCTAATCATGCCTCGCGCCATTGCCGGTTCAATCCTGCTTGCGTCCCTGCTACAGTCCGCTCCACTGGTTCCGAATGACCTGAAGCGGTTCCGTGCGGTGGGCGACGTGAAGCTGAGTCCGGACGGATCGCGCGTGGCCTACACCGTCGTCAACAACGACACGGACGGACGGCCCTATTCCCAGGTCTGGATCATGACTCTGGCCGATGGCCGGCAGGTCCCGCTGGGCGATGCCCGGGATTCCTCGTCATCGCCTGAGTGGTCCGCGGACGGCACCCTCATCGCCTACAGCGGGAAACACCGCGGGAAATCCGGCCTGATCATTGCCAATTCCGGCGGCAAGCAGGCGCGGTTCGTCTCCGAGCTTGATTGGACCAACAGTCCGCTCCCCTCCACGGGCAAGCGCTTTGCCTGGGCGCCGGACTCCAAGCGCATCGCGTTCGTGTCCGCCGTGCCGGGTCCGGAAACCGCGGAAGCGTCGGGAGATCCGGTCGTGATCACGCGGTATCTCTACAAACCCGATCACGACGAAGGCCACACGCGTTTCAACGACAACAAGCGGCTCCACATCTTCATCGCGGACCTGTCGAACAACCAGGTCCGGCCGCTGACCACCGGCAATCATTACGAGCACTCGATCGACTGGTCGCCCAACGGCGCGGAGATCGTCTTCTGCTCGAACCGGGAACCGAACGAGGACCAGTTCTTTAACTACGACATCCTGGCGGCCGAAGTGGCTTCGGGCAGTCTCCGCCGGATCACAGCGACCGAGAATATCGAGTACCGCCCGCGCTGGTCGCCCGACGGCAAGCGCATTACTTACCAGGGCTGCAAGCGTGGCCTCACCGACCTCGAGACCACGATGGAGGACACACACGTCTGGCTCATCAACGCCGATGGAACCGGGCGGCGCGAGCTGGGTAAGGCGATCGACAACCGGCAGGGCGAACCGCTGTGGTCGCCGGACGGAGCGAGTGTGATGTTCAGCGTCCAGGAGCGCGGGTCGGTGAACCTGTACCAGCTTGGAATCGACGGCTCCGCTCCGGTGAGGCTCACCAGTTCTCCCGGGACGGTTGGATCGTATTCGAGCACAAGGGGGAAGATCGCGTACGCGTTCGCGAGTCCGTCAGACATGGCCCAGCTCTACGTGATGGAGACCGGCGGTGCGGCGCGCAAGGTGACCGACTTGAACGCCGAAGTCCTGGCGGGCAAGGAACTCGGCACGGTCCGGCCGTTCATGTTCATCAGCAACGACAACAAGTGGGAAGTGGAGGCGTTCCTCACAGAGCCCCCGGGCCGGACCGCGGCCTCGAAGCACCCGTTGATCACCGTGATCCACGGTGGACCCCATGCCCAGCAGGGTCCGGCGTTCAACTTCAGGAACCAGGTGTACGCGGGCCGCGGGTGGGCGACGCTGCTGGTGAACTATCGCGGGTCCACCGGGTACGGGCAGGCCTTCGCCGACGGCGTGTTCGGCGACCAGAACGGCAATGAGGGGCAGGACGTGCTGTACGGTGTCAGCGCGGCCATGCGGCGCAACCTGTGGATCGACCGCGACCGCATCGGCGTCGAGGGGGTGAGCTACGGCGGGCAGCTCAGCGCGTGGCTGGTGACGCAGACGCGCCTGTTCAAGTCCTCAATTCCAACGGCGGCGATCATCAATCTGGTCAGCTACAACTACACCACCTACTACAACCAATACGAGCAGATGACGTTCGGCGTGCTGCCGCACCAGGGGAACCTGATGGACGTGCTGTGGGAGCGGTCAGCGTTGAAGCATGTCGCCAAGGTGGCGACGCCTGTGCTGCTGGTCCACGGCGAGAACGACAACGACGTGCCGGTGTCCGAAGCGGAACAGTATTTCGTGGCGCTGAAGGATGTCGGCGTCAAGACGGTCTTTGTGCGGTATCCGCGCGAGGGGCACGGGATCAAGGAAGTGAAGCACGTGATCGACTGGACCGAACGGTCGATGCGCTGGCACGAGTCCCATTTTCCGGGTGCGAAATGAGCCAACAGGCGGGGCTCGTCCGCGGACTCGGGCTGTTCGCCGCGATGTCGATCAACATCGCCAACATTATCGGCACGGGCGTGTTCCTCAAGGCGCGGATCATGACGTGCAATGTCGAGACTCCGTGGGCGGTGCTTGGTGTGTGGGTGGCCGCGGGACTTCTGGTGACCGCCGGTGCGCTCAGCTTCGCCGAGTTGGGCGCGTCGATGCCCAAGGCTGGCGGCGAGTTCGTCTTCCTCACAGAAGCCTACGGGCGGCGGACCGGATTCTTGTACGGATGGATGTACTTGCTCATTGGAAGGGGCGCGTCGCTGGCGGCGCAGGCGGTGAGTTCGGCGATTTTTTTGAACATCGTTTCCGGGGGCGCGATCGCGCAGGCGGGCGGGCTGCAGGTAACCGCGATCGCCGCGCTGGCGCTGGCCACGCTGGTCAACTGCCTGAGTGTGTCAACCGTGGGCCGTTTTGCGACCACGCTGACTGTGGTCAAATCGGTGATCGTGGCGGGTATGGGTTTGTGCGTGTTCCTGCTGGCGCGCGGCGACTGGGGCCATTTTGCGATGTCCGGCGCGGCAGGTGCGTGCGAAGGCGTGTCCGCCGCGCAACGTGGTGGACTCGGTGGATTCGGCGCGGCGATGCTTGGCGCCCTATGGGGATTCCACGGCTGGGCGAATCTCGCACCGATGGTGGGCGAGGTCCGGGATCCGCAACGCAATATTCCGCGCGCGTTCTTCGGCGCCGTGGTGGTGGTGGGCGCACTGTACCTGCTCGCCAATGCGTCCTACTTCTGGGCGCTGACGCCTGAGGAAGTTGCGAGCGTCCCGCTGAGCTCCTCGGTCGCCACGGTGGCGATCACGAAGCTCCTGGGACCGGCGGCTGCGGGGTTGATGGCGATCGGCATGCTGATCTCCTCTCTCGGTGCGCTGCAGGCGGGTGCGGCGTCGGGGGCGCGCGTGCCCTACGCGATGGCGCGCGACGGAATGTTCTTTTCGATGTTCGGCAAGGTGGCCGAATCGACGAGCGCTCCGGTGCGGTCGGCAATTCTGGTGGGCGCCTGGTCGGCGCTGCTTGCGCTGTCGGGCAACTACGACAAGCTCACCGACTACGCCATCTTCGGCAATTGGATGTTCTTCGGACTCACGGTGGCCTCGTTGTTTGTGTTCCGGCGCCGGCAGGGAGCGGAGGCGCGCCCGTACTCCGTGCCCGGATTTCCCGTGGTGCCCGCGCTATTCCTGCTGATCACGGCGTATCTGTTGATCAACACGCTCATCACATCTCCCCTGTCGAGCGGCATCGGACTCGCGATGATCGCGCTCGGACTCCCGATGTACGAATACTTCTCCCGGAGGAAAGCATGAACTTTCTTGTGTACGCCCTGCTGTTCGCCAACAACTGGACCCAGTTCCGCGGCCCGGGTTCGAACGGTGTCTCCGATAGCGCCAAGCTGCCCACGGGGATCGGTCCGTCAAAGGGCGTGGCGTGGAAGGTGGACCTGCCCCCGGGCAAGTCGTCGCCAGTGCTGGCGGGCAACCGGATCTTCGTCACCGCGCACGATGGGAGCCAGCTTCTGACCCTGTGTCTGGACCGCGCCACGGGCCGCGAGCAGTGGCGAGCCGCGATTCCCGCGCCGCGCGCCGAGCGCCGGCACAAGCTGAACGACGCCGCGGCGCCGACTCCGGTGACCGATGGCCGCAACGTCTACGTGTTCTTCGCCGATTTCGGCCTGGCTGCGTACTCGGTGCAGGGCAAGGAGCTCTGGCGCGTTCCGTTGGACCCGATGCCGAGCATGCAGGGCGTCGCCGGATCGCCCGTGCTGCATGGCAACAGGCTGATCCTGGTGGTGGACCAGGCGCAAGGGTCGTACATGATCGCGGTCAACACGCGCAACGGGGAAACGCTTTGGAAGCAGGAGCGGCGTCCGGCGCCGGGCGGGGCCTATTCGACTCCAGTCGTGTTCCGCGACTCGAAGGGCGAGGAGCAATTGGTCACGTTTTCGCCGTTTGAGCTGGCCGGGTTTTCGCTGACGACGGGCGAAAAGCTGTGGTGGGTGGGCGGACTTCCCCCGCAGCCAAAAGCCACGCCGGTGGCGCACAACGGCGTGATATACGCGCACGCCGTAAGCTTTTTCGGGGATTCGGTTGCGGCGATCCATCCCTTCAACGTCGTCATCGTGCAGAACGACAAGAACCAGGACGGCAAGATTCAGAAAGAAGAAGCGCCGGACGGCCCGGCGAAGCAGTTCTTTGGTGTCGTGGACCGGAACAAGGACGGCGCCGTGGATGGCACGGAGTGGGCTGGGATGGCCGAAGTTGCAGCGCCCAAGAGCGCGATCGTCGCGGTGAAGCCCCAGGGGCGCGGCGACCTGACGGAGTCGGCTCTGCTGTGGAAGGTGGAGCGCAATGTGCCGGGAGTGCCGAGTCCGCTGCTGTATCAGGGAGTGCTGTATATGCTCCAGAACGGGGGGATCCTGACGGCTTTGGATCCGGCCACCGGGACGGTGCGCAAGCAGGGCCGGTTGACGGGTGCATTGGGCGACTACTACTCGTCACCCGTGGCGGGCGGCGGGCACATCTACACGGCGAACCAGGCGGGGCAGGTGTCGGTGGTACGGGCGGGTTCCGAGTGGGAACTGGTGGGCGTGGCGAATCTGGACGAGGACTGCTTCGCGACTCCGGCAATCGCCGGCGATGCGATCTACCTGCGGACCGGCCGGTCGCTGTGGAAGTTCAGCGGTTACTGATCCCGGACCAGGATGCGCTTGGCGAGGTAGCCGTTTTCCACCTCAACGTACCGCACGGTAACCCGCTCTTGTTCCTTGAGCTTGCCTTCGACCTTCGTTTCGCCGGTCACCTGGAATTTCCGGTCCTCGGACGGCGTGCTGGACCGGCGCACTGTGATACTGGCCTCGGTGACTTCCACAATGGTTCCAGACCAGAACTGGCTGTCTGCATCTTCTTGTGCTGACAAGGACTTAGCAGTAACCGAGGACCCCAGAACAAGAGCTATGGCGAGAAGGACACTTGCAACCCGGCCCGCCGATGCCATACTCCCCAGTTTATTCCTTGATGGGTGAAGCTGCGGTGAAAGCGGGATTAAAAACGGTTCATTCTTGCTTGCCGGCTCACAGTACCGTAATCGGATGGTAGAGGTTTGGGAGCTTCAACTCACCAATACAGACCAAGGCGCCGTCGTGTCCAAGTGCCTTCACATAGGGGCTGTTCCGGGTGACCCGGAAAGGGGAGGCGCGGAAGTCCCGGCCATTGCGGATCTGGCCCTCGGTCACCATGTCGACGACCTCGGACGGAAACCCGGGTAGAAGCTGGCCGGCGGGGATCAGTGCTTCCTCCAACCGTTCAGCGGCCGCAAGTTCCGCCAGCCGCTCCAGGGTGTGTGCCTGCTCGATCGTGAAGTCGCCGGACCGCAGCCGGACCAGCCTCTCGAGGTAGGCTCCGCAACCGGCGGCCTGCCCGAGCTCGTGCGCGATCACGCGCAGGTAGGTCCCGGCCGAGCAGTGGACTTTGACGCGCACCTTGTTCGCCTCACACTCGAGCACGTCGGCCGAATGGACCGTCACCTGTACCGGGTTCAGCTTCACTTCCAGGTTCTTGCGGGCGAGCTTGTAGGCCGGCTGTCCGTCGATCTTTTTTGCCGAAATCCGCGGTGGCATTTGCAGGATCGTGCCCCGGAACGAATCGAGCATGCGGTCTACGGTGGCAACGTCGGTGGTATACGGCTGGTCCTCGCCCGCCGGGGTGCCCTCAGCGTCGAACGTGTCGGTGGCACGGCCGAACCGGATCACGGCGTCGTAGACCTTGTCGCTCTTGACGTAGTATTGCGACAGCCGCGTAGCGCGCTCCACCACCAGAGGGAGCACGCCGGTGGCCATGGGATCGAGAGTGCCCAAGTGCCCGACGCGCCGCGTGCGTGCGATCCGGCGCATCTTGTTCACCACATCGTGGCTGGTCCAGCCGGCGGGCTTATCCACCACGAAAGCTCCGTCCATCAAACCTTTACTGTAGCATCGGGCGCTACAATGATTCTTCGGATGAGCGTCGACTGGTTCCCGCTGTGGCTGAGCCTGCGCGTCGCTGTCCTGTCGACTCTTTTATCCGTGGCTGTAGGAGTCGGCCTGGCGTATGTCCTGGCGAATCGCGACTTCCGTGGGAAGGAGGCGCTGGACGCGGTCCTGTCGCTGCCGCTGGTGCTGCCGCCGACAGTGTTGGGCTACTATCTGCTCGTCCTGGTGGGGCGCGAGAGTTTTCCGGGGCGCATCTATGAGTGGATCTTCGGGCAGCCGTTGGTGTTCACCTGGCAGGCGGCGGTGCTGGCGGCTTTCCTGCACTCGGCGCCGCTGTTGATCAAGTCAGCGAGGGCGGCGCTCGAAACCGTCGACCACAGCTTCGAGCGGGCGGCGCGGACCCTGGGTGCAAACGAAACAGTAATCTTCTTCCGGATTACTCTGCCGCTGGTCGTGCGTCCGGTGCTGGCGGGGACAGCGTTGGCCTTCGCGCGGTCCCTCGGAGATTTCGGCGTCACGATCATGCTGGCGGGCAACATTCCAGGGCGGACCCAAACCATCGCCGTGGCCATCTACGACGCGGTGGAAGCGGGCAACGGCGCCGTTGCCCGCGCGCTGGTTCTGGCCGTCAGCGCCATCGCCCTGGTGGTGTTGTGGGTGGCGAACCGGCTGAGCCCGAGGGCGGCCACGTGATCCAGGCGCACATCCGCAAACACTTCCGGGCAAGCCGGGAATCCGCAGCGTTTACATTGGACGTCGGATTCGAAGCCGGACCTGGAGTCTGCGTCCTTTTCGGACCGTCGGGGGCTGGCAAGACATTGACGCTCGACTGTATCGCGGGGTTTACGCGCCCGTCGGAAGGCCGGATCGTGCTCGACGGCACGGTGCTGTTTGACGGCGCCCGTGGGATCGATCTGCGTCCGCAAGAGCGGCGCTGCGGATACGTGTTCCAGAACTACGCGCTGTTTCCGCATATGAGCTTGCGCGAGAACCTGGAGTTTGCCGCCGAGCGGCTCCCGAAACTGGAGCGCCACCGGCGGGTGAGCGAGACGTTGGAGCGGTTCCGGCTGACAGAAGTTGCCGGACGCCGTCCGCATGAGTTATCCGGCGGGCAGAAGCAACGCTGCTCAATCGCACGCGCGCTGCTGGCAGCTCCGCGGATCCTGCTGCTCGATGAGCCAGCCCGCGGGCTCGACCAATCGTTGCGCGCGGAGCTTTACTCGACCCTGCGGCAGGTGCGGCAGGCTTTCGGGACACCGGTCCTGCTGGTAACCCATGACCTGGACGAGTGTTTCGAGCTCGGTGACGAGATGATGGTGATCAGCGAAGGCGCGATGGTCCAGCATGGAACGCCCCGGAGTGTCCTGCAGCAACCGGCCACGGTGGACGTCGCGAGATTGCTCGGCCTGTTCAACCTCCTGCCGGTGGAGATCAAAGCGCTGGATCCATCCCGCAACGTGAGCCGGCTGGCGTTCGGAGAGTTCGAGTTGACCGGACCCTATCTGCCGGGGCGCCTGTTGGGAGACCGGGTGTCGGTCTTCGTCCGGCCGGAGCATGTGTTGGCAGCGCCACGGGACGGGCGTCCCGGAGGCAATCAGATTGCGGCGACTCTCGAGCGGGCCGCCGAGCGTGCCGAAACCGTGAGGTTGGAATTCGCCGGGGGACTCGCGGCGGTGGTCCCACGATCCGACTACGAGCGGCACCGCCACAGCCGGGACTGGGTCCTCGAAGTCCCGCCTCAATTCCTTAGGGTGATCTAGATGGCGCTCAAAAGTTTTGACGAGTACGTGTCACTGGCGGAACAGGCCCATGGGCACATCTGCGCGGGCCAGATTCTCGGGCTGCGGCTGGCGGTGCACGGGCTGGGCCTGTTGGGGCTGGACGACCCACTTGGGGTCCACCGCAAGCGGTTGATCACCTTTGTCGAGATCGACCGCTGCGCGACCGACGCGATCACGGTGGTCACGGGATGCCGGATGGGCAAGCGTGCCTTGAAGTTCCGCGACTTTGGCAAGGCGGCCGCGACATTCTGTGACCTGGAGGCGGGGCGTAACGTGCGGGTGGCGGCACGTGAATCCGCCAAGCGGCGGGCGGCCGAGCTGTTCCCGGAAATCGAGAACCGGAACCGTCAGCAGATGGCCGCCTACCGCGTTATGGCTGATGAGGAGCTGTTCACCCATCAGTGGGTGCGGGTCCGGGTCGAAGAGCACGATCTGCCAGGGTACAAGGGGCCACGCGCGGTTTGCTCGGAGTGCGGTGAGGGGGTCAGTTTCGCGCGTGAGGTGTCTCGCGGCGGGGTGATCCTGTGCCGGTCCTGCGCCGGTGAACGGTACTACGAGGTTTGCGGTTGATCACCTGCTATATCACCGACAGCCAGCGGGCGGGCGGACTCGAGGCGCTGATCGAAGCCATCGCACGGAACCTCGACGAGGGCGTCGACCTGGTTCAGATCCGCGAGAAGGAGATGGACACCCGGCCGCTGATGCGCCTGGTAATCCGGGTGCTCGAGCTTCCCAACCCCCATAACGCGCGAATTCTGGTGAACTCGAGAATCGATGTCGCGCTAGCTTGCGGGGCCGATGGGGTTCACCTGCCGTCCGATTCGATTCCCGCGTCACGGGTCCGGAAGATCGCCCCCATGGGCTTCCTGATTGGCACATCGGCCCACAGCGTGGCCGAGACCACGCGGGCGCAGGAGGACGGCGCTGATTTCGTGCTGTTCAGTCCCGTGTTTCTGACTCCGTCGAAGCCCGGTGTCCAGCCGGCTGGGCTGGACGGGCTGCGGTTGGCGGCCGGAGCGGTGACGATCCCGGTGCTCGCCCTGGGCGGCGTCACGCGGCTTAACGCCCCGCAGTGCATGGAAGCGGGCGCGGCGGGAATCGCGGGGATCTCACTGTTCCAGGGCGAGGGGAGAATTTAGGACATCGCCGACTTGAGTTGAATCATGTAGAAGGTCGCACCCGCGGGATCGTTGATGCAGGTGATCGTGCCAACACCTGGGGCTTCAAACGGCGGGACGCAGACCTTACCGCCCAGCGAATTGGCCTTCTCGATCGAGGCTCCGCAGTCGGCGACGCTAAAATAAACGGCCCAGTGGGAGGGAATCTGGCCCCACTGCTCGTCCATCGTGAGGATGCCGCCCCAGTCCTTTCCACCTGCGCCCCAGATGGTATAGCCGGGCATCGTGTGGGGCCTGGTGGTCCAGCCGAACAGCGCCGTGTAGAACGCTTTGGCTTCTTCGGGCACGCGAGTGTTCAGCTCCGCCCAGCAGAAGGTGTTGTGTTCGCCTATCACCCCGGCGCCCTTGTGCTGCTTCGGCTGCCAAACGCTGAAATGAGCACCGCCCGGATCACGGGCCACGTACATGCGCCCGAAGTCGAACACATCCATCGGCGGGACGGCGATCGTTGCGCCCAACTGCGCCGCCTGCGCGGCGGATGCGTCCGCGTCATCGGCCTTAAAGTACACCATCCAGTGGGGCGGGACGCCCATTTCCTTCTGTTGCGGGTTGAGGTTGTAGGCGCCGCTGATTTCGCGGCCCTGGACGCTGAACAGGGAGAAGATGTCCGCCGGGCCAATGGGGAAGTCGGCGGAAGACCAGCCGAACAAGCCGGAATAAAACGCTTTGGCACCCTCGCGATCGCTGGTTGCGTTCTCAATCCAGCAAGGCGCGCCGGAGGGATAGCTGTCGATTTGAGGAATTGGGGAAAGCTCCTTTCAGACCAGTCTACTCGATCGACAAAAGGTAGTCGGTGAGGTTGTTCAGGTCCTTGTCCGCCAGCTTGTACGGCGGCATCGTGGAGCCGGGCGACAGCTTCTTCGGATCCCGGAAATGCTGAATGATCCATTCCCGTGTCCGCCGCCGCTTCAGCCCGTTGAGCACCGGACCCTGCTTCATTCCGGCGCCATTCACCTGATGGCAAACGCCGCAATTGAACCGTTGGTACACAAGCGCGCCTTCGAGTGCGAACTCGGGCGCGATGGCCAGTGCATCTGCGGTTTTCGGATTGAGCTTGAGCAGGAACGCCGCCAGCGCATTCATTTGCATCTCGGTGAGCTGGAAAGACGGCATCTCACTGCCAGGCACCACCGCGGCGGGATTCCTGAAGTGATCGATCATCCAGGCGGCGGTGCGCCGGCCCGCGGTCTTGACCAAATCCGGGCCAACGGCGGTGCCACGGCCGCCGACCTTGTGGCACTGCGTACAGTTTTCCTTGCGGAACAGGGCCGCGCCAGACAATTCGATCGGCGGGACCTCCTGCCAGCTCTGGGGCTCCGTCTGGGTGAGTCCGTTGTCTTCAATCTGGGGAGGCGTCGAGCGGATCGCCGCGGCGGTCAGCCCCGCCCAGGTGGCTCCAGCGAGCAGCACACCCAGGATCGCCGTGGTGCGCTGAGTCACTTTTTTCAATTGTCCGCGGTCGATGAAGGGGAGCAGGGCAAGGCCGGTGAGGGCCAGTCCGGGAAGAACCATGCTGCCGATGATCTCCAGCGGACCCTCGAAGAACTTCAGAGTTTGGAAAAGAAAAAGGAAGTACCACTCGGGCCGCGGAATGTAGTGCGTGTCGGTCGGGTCGGCGATTCTGCCGAGTGGCGCCTGAGCCGCGACGGCGAGCACCACCAGGATCAGGAACGCCGCAAATATCGCGATCGTGTCCTTGAAGACCTGTTGCGGGTAGAACTTCTTCTTCGGCTTGGCCTCATCACCCGGCGCGGGAGTCACGCCGTGTCTGCGCACGAGGAACACGTGCAGGCCGATCGTGGCGGTGGTGATCAGCGGCAGCAGCATCACGTGCAGGGTGTAGAAGCGCGCGAAGGTGATCGATCCCACGGTGCCGTCCTCGGCGCCCATCAGCCGGGCGAGGTACTGTCCGATCACGGGAGCCTTGCTCGCGATCTGGGTGGTGACCACGGTGCCCCAATAGGCGCGATTGTCCCAAGGCAGAAGGTAGCCGGTGAGTCCGAACGCGAGAACGAGTTGCAGCAGGACAAGGCCGGCGATCCAGGTGGCCTCACGGGGACGCTTGTATGCTCCCCAAACGAGCACCTGGACCATGTGGAGCGCGACCACGATGATCATCATGCTCGCTCCCCAATGGTGGATCCCGCGGATCAAGGGTCCACCGGTGAGCTCGTTCATGATGTACTTGACGCTGGCATGGGCTTCACCCGGCGTGGGTCCATAGTTGAAGGCGAGCAAGAGTCCCGTCACGGTCTGGGTCATGAAGCAGAACAGGGCCACGCTTCCGAGGACCTGGTGCCAGCCGGCTGAGGCGGGGATGTCCTCATCGAGGAAGTGCCGGACTGCGGAGACGGCGCCGGTCCTGTCGTCGAGCCAGTCCAGTATCCCTTGCAGCATACCTAGGAGCCTGTCCGAGAATTGACGGGCGAACGCTCATCGCCGCCGGTCGAAGTGTGGTTGTTGCGTAGCACGATTTTTCGTTGCCAGGCTGCCGGAACGCCTTGGATTCCCGCTTTTGGCCTCCAGAGCGGCCGGAGACGGATTTTTGACCGGAATCCGTCACCCGGTGTGCTTTCTAC
>Ga0194132_10004532_pt1 | contig 23548 bp, 17 predicted proteins | sample TA2KigOf80mmetaG_FD_148612 | JGI IMG/M metagenome (GOLD analysis project Ga0194132, IMG submission 148612) | Freshwater microbial communities from Lake Tanganyika, Tanzania - TA2015054 Kigoma Offshore 80m | ecosystem: Environmental > Aquatic > Freshwater > Lake | place: Tanzania: Lake... | reverse complement strand
GGTCGTGACGAAGGACGTGGAGGGTTACCTGCGATCGAATCCCGAGGTGAAGGTGGCGGGCGCGGGCGGCGACCATCAGCATCATTGAACGAGGCATGTGCCACCCTTGACGCCCCTCTTTGGCGCTGCCGCCGCGCGATCCTTTTCGCGGTTGGATGCTTCGGTGGGGGCACTCCGTGGTGTGGGTCTTCATGGCCTTGGGCTGTTTTTTGGCGGGCGCGAATAGGATGATGCTGGCGAAGGGGGCCGCTTGGGGTGCCTTCGGGATCTACTTGATTTTCATGACGCTTTTCCTCGGCGAACAGTGGGCGATCAAGAATTCCGCCGCCGCGCCGAAAAAGGGAAAGGAGATTTCCTAGCCCGGAACCCGGATTTATGGCGGATTCCAGTCCCCATCGGGAGTCGGAGTTGCTGAGCGAGCAAGCTCGGGCGGCGGGCCGGCGCCTCGTCAAGAAGTTGGGCCGTCACGGCCTGAGCGGACTCGTCGGAGCATTATTGGCGACCATCCTGGGGGTGATTCATTTGGATCCTGGACTTTTTTTTCTCCCGAACAGCTTTGGGCTGGCCACGGTCCGCGAAAGCTACGATCTGCTGTTTCCCATGCGGGGGACGATTCCGCTTTCCCAGGAAGAGGTCGTGGTTGTCTATCTCGACGATACTTCCTTCGAGAGTCTGAAGCAGCCGTATCTCGAACCCTGGAAGCGGGAGTTTTTCACGCAGCTGATGAAACGGCTGATGGAGGAGCGAGCGGCGGGGGTGGTGTTCGATATTGTGTTTTCTGACTCGAGCCGGGATGCGTCCATCGATGAAGACTTTGCTCGAGGCTTGAAGGGATTTACCAACTACGTGATCGCGGCGGATTGGACCACTCCGGAACCGGGGAAAAAACTGCGAACCGTCAAGCCTCCCAACGATGGGTTTTTTGACCAGATCGAGCAGCTGGGTTTATCGGAGATGCAGCCGGATGACGATCTTTTCGTGAGGGAATTGTTTCCCGGCGCGGACACCGAGGGGGTTTATAGTTTGAGTTGGGCCATGGCCAAGGTCATGAGAATCAGCTCCGTTCGTGGGGCAACTGCGGCGCAGGAACGGCGCTACATCAATTTTTATGGATTTCCCGGTCACGTGCCCTTCGTCAGCTTTTACAAGGTGATTCAGGACGTGCCGGACCAAGTGCCTCCGGGGTTCTTTACGGGCAAAGTGGTTTTCGTAGGGGAGCGCATCGTGACCTTCAGGCCAGGCCAGCGAAAAGACGAGTATATCAGCCCATTCTCTTACTGGAGTCCTATTAGCAAGTTCATGCCGGGAGTGGAGATTCACGCCACGCAGTATCTCAACTTGCTGCGTGGCGATTGGATTTCGCGGATGCCGAAAATCTACGAGGGGGCGCTGATTGTTTTGATGGGAATGGCGCTTGGGATCTTTCTGGCGGGGATGCGTCCGCTGGCCGCCACCTTTGTGGCCTTGGTGGCGGCGGTGGGTGTCGCCGCGCTGGCCTACCTGACATTTACCCGCATTCAGATGTGGTTTCCCTGGATGGTGATCGTGAAGATTCAGATTCCCGCGGCGCTTTTTTGGTCCCTGGTTTACAATTCCGTCACGCTCTACGTGCAAAAGCGTCTGATGGAACAGTCGGTGGCGATGTATGTCTCCCCCAAGCGGGCAGCCCAGATCGCCAAGTCGGGGGAGCGATCGATGTTGAAGCCTGGCGCGCACAAGCAGGAAGTCAGTGTGCTCTTCAGCGACATCGCGAATTTCACCACGTTTTCCGAGGGCATGCCTTCCAATGAGCTGGCGGACTTGATGAACAGCTACTTCGACAAGGCTCTGGAGAACTGTCTGGACCCGACCGACGGCACGGTGGTGAAGTTTATCGGGGACGCCATTTTCGCAGTGTGGAACGCGCCCGAGGCCCAGGCCAATCATCATGAGCTTGCCTGCCGGGGGGCGCTGAAGCTTCGCAACGAGCGGTCCGCGCTGGAGGCCGTGAAATCCCGGTTTCCAGGGCTCGATGTGCGCACGCGCATCGGGCTCCATAGCGGGCTGGCCGACGTGGGGAATTTCGGTGGCCGCCGCCGGGTGGACTACACGATGTTTGGCGAGAACATCAATCTGGCCTCCCGCATGGAGGGCTTGAACAAATTCCTGGGGACGGACGTGCTGCTCACCGGGGACATCGAAAGCAAAGTAAGGGGCAAGTTCGTCACGCGCTACGCGGGGCGGTTTCGATTGAAGGGCTTCGAGAAGCGCGCGGTGGATGTGTACGAATTGATCGATGAGGCGGGGAAGGAGAAAGACACCGAGTTGTGGCGACTTCTGTATGAGCAGGCGCGAGTGGCCTTTACGGAGCGCCGGTTCGCGGAGGCGCGCGATTCCCTTCTGAAGTTACTGGAAGCGAGACCCGAGGATGGACCCGCAAAGTTCCTCATGAAATACGTGGAAGACTATCTCGAGGAACCTCCGTCGGAAGCCTGGAAGGGCGAGATCGAGCTCAAGGAGAAATAGCGCAAGGGAATGAGCAGCGATCCGGAACGGCTGCATGCCGCGATACTTGAACCTGAACACATCGAGATCGAGGGGCCTCCATCGACCGCCCGACGGGGGAGCTCAATTTGAAGCAGGCTTCCAGGACCTGGGAACGGGCTTGGGCCGATCCCGTCCGGCCGCGATTCCGGTCAGCCATTCCAAACCTTCGAGGTTGTCCAAGAGCCTGGCTTCGGCATCCTCATCGGTGTGATTGAGAAGGCCAATCGGGCCGCGCCAGCCGCTGCGCTCGATGATTCGGAGCATTTCCAGATCGCGAGCGCCCTGGCCCAGGGGAAGGATCTTGCGTCCCATGCGGTCTCCCCGGTCATCCATGCCGTTGAGGTTGAGCGCGATGAGGTGGGGTTTCATTTTCGCCAGCATGCTTTCGAAGCGGTCGAGATGGTCGTGGCCGTGGTGTTGGTTGTAAACAATCCCCACATTGGCCACGCCTCGAGACGCCAAGTGTTCGATGATGGCGATTTGGTTTTCTGGTTCCCCAAACCAGCCTCCGTGATTGTAGAGCCCAATCGTGCAGCCCATCTCGGCGGCAGCCTTGGCGATCGGCTCGATTCGGCGGGCTTCGTCCCCGACTCTTCGGCGCTGGTCCTCCTCGTTGCGGGCCGGACTGCCCCCTCCCGTGATCCAGAGCTGGGCTCTCGTGCCATGTCTGGAGAGGGCGTTTAGAATGGTTCGCGCCTCCTCGTTCAACGCACCGGGAAACCACCACGCTGAAAGCTTCACGCCGCGGCGGGCACAGGATTCGAGCTCTTGATCGAAAGTCGGAATGTGTTCCGCCCTGTAGTCATAGGCGAAAAGTCGAAATCCCAGATTCTCGAGCATGGCCGCCCGCTCTTCCGGCCCCCGCTTGCGCGCGTCAAAGGGAACGATGCACCAAGCCGCCAAGTTGGACTTCGAGAAGATTCCGTAAGGGCGTGCGGCTCCCCGGCTACGCGAAGGCCAGCGATTGGGGTCCAGCAGCGTTCGGGCCAGGAACCCACGAACCGTTTCCAACGGTTCATCTCCTTGAAAACCATGTCCAGCCTCGGGCACAGGCACAAACGTCAGCTCTTCGCCGCGCAGCGCGTCGCGCAACAACTCGCTTTGATGAAAGGGAACCAGGTTGTCCTTCGTGCCATGCATGATGAGAAAAGGCGGCACGGTGCCCGGTTTGCGCCGCGAGAGGTGATGGATCGGATTGGCCTGGGCGGTGCGGTCGGGGTGGTCTGGAATGGCACCGCCGATGAGCCTGGACTCCGGAGAATCCGCCGCGTTGTGACGGATGCTGCTGCCGGCTTTGTCCATCTGCAAAAAGTCGGTCGGCCCGAACCAATCCACCACGGCTTGGACTCCGGTCCAGCCGGGTTTGAAGGGGGCTTGCGGATCGGCGCTCAGGGCCAGGGCAGTGCGTGCGCCCAACATCGCGGCTAAGTGACCTCCGGCACTGGATCCCCAGACCGCGATGCGTTGCTCGTCAAAATGAAACTCCCGGCCGCGCTCGCGTAGATAGCCGATGGCAGCGGCGCAGTCCTCCATTTGAGCGGGCCATAGGGCCTGGGAACTGAGGCGGTATTGCACATGGGCCACGGCGTATCCCTGCGGCAAGAGCTTGAGGGCGGGGCTGGGTTCCTCCTTGCTGCCCGATTGCCATGCGCCACCGTGGATCCAGACCAAGAGCGGCGGCCGCTCCTTGCCGCGAGGAGGACAGTAGAGGTCCAACTTCAACGAAGTGTTCTCGACGCGGGCATACTCAAGATCGGCGTGGATGAGGGTGCCCGGGGGCAGCATCGTCGACGGCAAGGCTCCATGGGTCGCCGGTGGGTGGTTGGACGCGATCGACAGAAAGATTGCGGCCATGACCCGGACGAAGGACTCACAACGTAAACGGCTCGTTGAAACCGGAGTTTTCATGGGGTGGCCAGCGTTCAAGCGCGGGTAGAGTTCAGAGCGGCATGATTCAAGCCTCATCGTGTTTGACGTTGCAGTTCGAACTGAATGAGGCGGGTGTCTTTGCCATCGGGTGAAGTGGCTCGGACAGGCAGATGGTGTTGTCCATCGGGAAAGGCCAGGCGAGCGGTAAAGGTGCCATCGGGCCGGAGAGGAATATGCATTCCCGCGAGATCGAGGCTGGCTCCCGGTTCGGTCGCGCCGTACACGACCAACTCAACCTCGGTGCGGAACCAGAAGGATCGAGGCGATTCCGGGCTCGATTCTTCCTGGAGGCTAAGGCTGCTTGGCGAAGGACTTGAAGCGTGCTGGTGCACTGCGTTGCCGATTGTTCCGCTGCTGGGGAGAGAAGAAGGCTGAGGCGTGGCGGCATCTCCGTCCGTCGTGATCGGGTTTTCGACAGGATCTTGCGATCGGGGGTGGGGCAGTGCCGGAGGTTCTGAAGGGGGCACCACCGTCTCGGTGCAGGGTGATGACGAATCGGGCAATCCTGGTGCCGCAAGACGTTCCAACTCCGAGGGAGGGTCTTCTTGGACCGGGGAACGAAATGTTCGGACGGGGTCCGAAAGGGCCATTGGCCGCCAAATGCCGGAGGCTTCAAAGCAGCCCAGTTCGGCCCGATAATCTGAGTCCGCGAAAGGCACCTCGATGAATTGGTGCGAGGCGGATCCAGAGACTTCCACGAGGGTGTCGAATTCGGTTCCGGGGGAAAAGCGCCAAACATGCAGGAAGATCGCGGAGACTTCCGCCTGCTTTGAGCCGGCCGGGTCAAGGGTCCAACTCGCGTGGAGTTTGCGGGGTTCAACCGCGGCGAGCCAGAGGGTGGAGCCCAACTCTGGCGCGACTTCGATCCTCAAAGGCTCGGGGGCGGGGGAAGGCGGTAAAGCATCGACTGGCGCCAAGGCGCTCACATCGGAGGGGGAGGCGGCTGGGGCTGGGGGATCGGAATCTTCTGAAACATCAGAGGCAAGCTGGAGTGAGACGGAGGAGAGGGAGGGGGGGTCTGTGACGACCGGCGCCTCGATTTCAGCGGCTTGAGGGACGGGATTTTCAGCCGGAATCGCCCATGGCCAGTCATCGCCTTCAAGGAGAATGGCGGGGATGGGTCCTGACTGGGTTGGTTTGGGGGCGACCGGAATTCGACGCTTTGGCCGGGCCGGTTTTCGGGCCGGGGTTTGACGGCGTGGGCGGGTCGAGCGCGTTTTAGCGGCGGTGGGACGCTTGGTTTTCTTCATCGCGACGGAGTTGAGGATTCCGGTGGGAGATCTTTTGGCGGGTTGCGTTTCCACCAAGTGGCCAACAAAGCGCCGGAGACATTCATGTAAGGTCCAAAGATGGCGGCGGCCAGGGCGGCGGCCGGGCTGTTCATGACGCCCATGGCCAGTGCGGAAGCCATGCCGCCATTCTGCATGCCGACTTCGATGGAGACGGTCCGAGCGGTACGTTCATCCAGTCGCGCCAGGCGGGCGCCGCCGTAGCCCAGCCAAAATCCGATGGCATTGTGCAGAATGACGGCGAGAAGCAACTTGGGTCCCACTTCGATCAACTTGTCGCGCGAACGCGCGGTGATGATGGCCACGATGATGCAAATGCCAAGCATGGAAAAGAAACTGAGTGCCGCGTCCATCCAGTTCCCCTCCCGTTTCAGGATGATTTCCACGATCCACTTGGTCAGAGCGACCAGGCCGAGGAGGAGAAAGCCAATGATCAACCCTTTGCGCAGCGCCAGGGGCACGGGAAGCGAACCCGAGGCGGCGGCGAGTCCGACGGCGAGGGCAGTAACAGTTGCGAGAGTCGAACCGCTCTTCCAAATCGCGCGGCGTCCGTAAAGCATTTCGTGGGCGGCCAGGCCGGTCACGATGGGAACCAGGATCATGTTGCAGATCTCGACCATCATGCCGGAGGCGTCGATGGGAACCAGGCGGCCCGCGAGCAATTTCATCAATGCGGGCGTGGCAAAGGGCGCGGCCAGGGTTGAACAGGCCGTCATGGTGACGGACAAAGCCACATTCCCACCGGCCAGATAAGTAATGAGGTTGGAAGCCACGCCTCCGGACACGGAACCGATGAGAACGATTCCTGCGGCGACTTCAGGCTCGAAAGCCATCCCCGTGGCGATGGCATAACCGACGAGAGGCATCGCGCTAAACTGGAGCACGAAACCGATCAGAATGGGCCCAGGCTGCTTCAAAATCCTGGTGAAGTCCGCGGGGCTCAATGTCGTGCCCATGCCAAAGGTGATCACCTGAATGAGCGGCACGATCAGGTCTTTGAGGTCCAGCCCGCCCCAGCGTCCAAACCAGGAGGGTTGAGCCATCGCCGAGCCCACGAAGGCGGCCAGGCAGAGGGGAAACAGAAACGGACGTAGGACGGGCAGCAAGGTCACGTCAGAATGAGCCCGCGAGAGCCAGGGTTTTCTTCATCGCCCGAGCGGTGGCTTCCAGCGCGGATTCGTTGGGGAGGGCGTTGAGAACCTTGTTGAAGGGCTCTGGTCGAACCGGGCCGTCGTATCCGATTTTGGCGAGCGCCCTCAGGAAGGGCGCCACGTCGATGACGCCGGTGGCGCCGGGCAATTCGCGTTGATGGTCGAGTTGGGATCGCTTCTCAATTCCGGCCGGCGCGTCATTCAAATCGACCGAGACGATATCCTCGGCCTTGAGTGATTCGATGTCGGCTGGAGTGTCCTCCGCCTGCCACCAGTGCCACGTGTCGAGCACCACACCGACGTTGCCCGTGCCGATTTCACCGATCAAATCCTGGGTTTCCGCCAGGGTGTGAACGAATGGATAACGCTGACGGACCAGCAACGTGTGGGTTCCCACATACTCGAGGCCGAGGCGGAGGCCGTGATCTTTCAGAAGGCTGGCGATTTCCCGGAGCCGGGTGGCGTGGAGTTTGAAATTCTGGAGGTAGGGCAGGGTGGCGTGGCTGGGGGATATCCAGGTGCCGACTCGAGTGGCTTCGAATTCCTGGAGGGCTTGCGCCAACCGCGGGAGTCCCTTCATCCCTTGCCTGAAGACGTTGTCGTCTTTGCGGAAATCCACGGAAAGCCCAGACGCACCCCAGGTCAAGCCGTGGCGTTTCATGACCTGACGCACCTCTCCCAAATCCGACTTCTTGCCTGCCAGGAAACCGGGGAACGGCTCGACAGCCTCGAAACCGTGGCGAACCGCCATTTCCATGACCTCCATTTGCTTCCCCTCGACTCCGATCGAGCCGGGCGTCAGGCAAGGCCGGGGTCGGCGGGCGGAAGGGCCGGTTTGCTGGGCTGAAAGACTGGAAACTCCCAGGCCACCCAGGGACGCCCATCCCGCCGCGTGCAGGAAAGCGCGTCGATTCCAGGCAAACCTGTCCCCAAGCGGGGTTGCTTTGACGGAGTCAAGTCCGGCATCGGTTCCGTGGGGAAAGGACATGCCAGACGTTGCGAAAAAGAGGCGCGGGTTTCAATGGGATTTCGATACCCAGGCGAAACGAGAATGGTGGGGGCCACTTTAGAGGCAGTCCAGCCGCTGTTTGTTGGAGGTCATGAGACAGGAAGTTCTGGCTGAGCGGCTATTTTCGCGAGAATTCTTGAGGACTCCTGGATCCCAGGCTTGACGGTTTCGGTTGGAAGCGGATGCTGCTTTTCAATCCGGAACCGCCTGACTCCTGGTTCGGGGTCCTCCGCAGCTCTGGATCCAATTCCAGTTGATTCTATGAAAAAGTACTTCTCATTGCTGGCCGGGAGCTTCCTGGCTATTGCCGCGGTGGGTGCCTCTTGGACGGAAGGCATGGTTTCGGGCAAAGTCGAACTCAAGAGCATCGGGCCATTGGCCTTCGGGCCTGACGGGGTGCTCCTGATGGCGGACGCCAAATCTGCCGCCCTTGTGGCACTGGACACCCAGGACCGTGTGCCTGCTCCTGCATCAGCCCAGGTCCACGTCAAAGGGCTGAATCAGAAAATCGCCGGTTTGCTCGGGACGGAGGCCGAACAAGTTCTGATCAACGATCTGGCGGTGAATCCCATTTCGCGAAAGGTGTACGTCGCGGTTTCCCGGGGGCGCGGACCAGAGGCTTCGGCGGTGCTGGTCAGGGTTCATCACGAGGGACGCATCGAGGCCGTTTCGCTCGAGAATGTGAAACATTCGCGCGCGACTCTGCCGAATCCTCCGGCGGATGCCATGGTTGGACAGGGTCAGCGTCAGAGCAATCCCCGGCTCGAGTCGATCACGGACCTGGCCTTTGTGGATGGACGGGTGGTGGTGGCGGGCCTTTCGAACGAGGAATTCGCTTCAACGCTGCGGGCCTTGCCTTTTCCATTCCAAACGGCGGGCAAAGGAACATCTGTGGAAATCTACCATGGCGCTCACGGAGCGTTCGAGACGCGATCCCCCATTCGCACGTTTGTGCAGTTCAAGGTCGAGGGCGAGGACCACCTGCTGGCCGCCTACACTTGCACGCCCTTGGTGCAATTCCCGCTGAAGGAACTTCAGCCAGGGGCGAAGATTCGCGGCAAGACCATCGCGGAGTTGGGCAACCGCAACCGTCCGCTCGACATGATTGCCTACCACAAGGGGGGCAAAGATTACTTGCTGCTGGCCAATTCCAGCCGCGGAATCATGAAAATCGACACTACGGACATCGCGAAATCGGAGAGCATCACGAGTCGTGTGGCCGACAAGCAGGGACTGGCCTATGAAACCATCGAGGCATGGAAGGGGGTCGATCAACTCGATCGTTTCGACGCTTCTCAGGCCTTGGTCTTGCGGAAGGCTGAGGGGGGAGCGCTTGATCTGGATTCTTTGCCGCTGCCCTGAGCCGACGTGATGGCTATTCATCGATCCGGGGCACGGCGCCCTGTTGGCACGGGACGCCATGATCCCTGGGCGCGCGGCTTGGTTGATCAACCAGTCGTATTCGCTTTGAACGTTTGCCTGAGGGGAATCGTGAAGCGTCTGCTTGTTCTTTGGACGGGACTGTCCATCGCGACCGTGTTGTGGGCAGAGGACAAGCCTGTGCTAACCTGGCAGCCCCTGCCTGGTTCTCCGTCCAACTACCGGGTGGAAGTATCGGGGCTTGGGGCAGAGATGTGGGCGCGTTTGAAGTCGGAGAGGGACCAGGGGATCGAGCCGGAACGGTGGCTTTCCGTTCGGGTGGTTCCCAAAGACCTCCTGAAGGCGTTGGATGTGCCGGCGATGGGAGGGCGGTTCGATTTTGCACCCGAAAAGGCTTATTTGCGCTTCGAACCTGACTACGCGCTCGAACCGGGGCTCCGGTATGAGGCGGTCTTTCGCGCCGGGGATCTGCTCCCCGTCAGGGCGACCCTATCCATTCCGAATCACCCTGAGGGACCGCCGACGCGCGTGCTTTCGATTTATCCGAGTTCCGAGGTTTTGCCCGAGAACCTGCTGAAGTTTTACCTCGTGTTCTCGGGTTCCATGTCCCGCGGACACATTTATGATTTTATCGAACTCCGCGACGAATGGGGGAAAACGGTGGAGATCCCCTTCTTGGAAATCGACGAGGAACTGTGGGATGCCGCGCAGACGCGGCTGACGCTCTTCATCGATCCGGGCCGGATCAAGCGCGGCGTGAAACCGTTGGAAGAGGTGGGGCCTGCCATCAAGGCGGGGCGGCGTTACAGTCTGCGCATCGATTCGAAGTGGCCCGACGCGCAAGGACGGCCGCTGGCTGCTCCGGCCTTGAAGACGTTCCGGGTGGCCCCCCCGGATCGCACTCCAATCGACCCATTGACGTGGCGCCTCGCGACCCCTCGAGCCGGAACGAGGGATCCGCTTGTGGTGCGATTTGGCGAACCTCTCGACTTCGGTTTGGCCGGAAGGCTGCTATCCATCCGGAGGGCGGGGAATGCGGAAATCGCCGGACGAGCGGAATTGCATGCGTTGGAGTCCGAATGGCGGTGGATTCCCGATCAACCTTGGTTGGCCGGGTGCGGGGTGATTCGGGTTCCGTCGATTCTTGAGGATCTCGCGGGGAACAATGTGGGAAAGGCTTTTGAAGTGGATGTTTTTGAGAAGGTCGATCGTAACTCCGTTCCTGGCCGCAACGAGATTTCGTTTGAGATTCGCTGAAACCAGAGAAGGACCGAGGGATCATCCTGTTCTGGTCCCGTAACGGGCTTTGATTCTCCTCAGGCCCGGATTACCACCCACGGTTCGAGCATCGCTTGGGTCGCGCCATCGGCGACGGCGTCGTCGATGACTTCTGCTGCTCCTAACCTGCCTCTTCCGCGGAACAGGTCCGATGAGTGCGGGGTAGTCCTTTCGGCCTATGGTGCCATTTGCCGCATTGTGATTCGATGGGGGAAAGGAAGCACACAACTCGAGCGACATGAAATCCAAATACCCCTCCCGACTCATCGTTCCCACGGCTCGCGGGCTCGTCGCGTTGGCCACGATCCTCCTCGCCTGGGGAGGGACCTTTGCCAGCCAGGCTCAAGTTTATGGGGCCATTGATCTTTGGCCACGGAACTCGACGGTGGAGATCGGAGGCACCAAGTCCTTTGGAGCTTATGTTCCCATCACCCCCAATAACGTCGAATGGCTTGTCAATGGCATCCCCGGCGGGGATGTGACTTTGGGAACGATCTCCGCTTCCGGACTCTATCGAGCTCCCTCCGCAGCGCCCATGAACAGCGTGCTGACCATCACGGCGCGCAGTACCGCGTTTCCTGCCACCACAGCATCAACCTCGCTCACCGTCACGAGGCCCTATCCTTGGTTGTGGAGTATTTCGCCCTCGAGCCTTCAAACCGGCAGCTTCTCGATCAGTCTGAACGGAAACAATTTCGCGGCGGATTCCGTGGTCACGGCCAACGGCATGGATTTGCCGACGACCTATGTCTCCAAGACCCGATTGACGGCCACCGGCATGGCATCGAGTGCGGGAACCATCGCGTTTGCGGTGCGCCACCCAGGCCCAGGTGCTGTCAAAGGAAACTCGGTCAACGCCGCTGTGCAGGCGGCTTCGGTTACGGTAAGCGTGTCTCCAGGATCAGCCACGGTTCTCTTGGGGCAAACCCAGTCCTTTGCGGCCACGGTTACCGGCAGTGCCAACACCGCCGTGGTGTGGTCCGTGGTCGGGGGCAGCGTCAACGGGGTGATCGATGCCCTTGGAAACTACATGGCACCGGCACTGCTTCCGTCGCCGGCCCAACTGAAGGTGCGCGCGTCGTCCGCGGCACACCCGAGTGCTTATGGCGAAGCGACGGTTCAGCTTGTGGCGCCCCCTTCCGCCCTGCCCTCGCTCGCCGTGGCGCGCTATCTCGAGCAATCCTCCTTTGGCCCCCATGACACGTCGATTGCCCAGGTGCAGTCCCTGGGCATCCCCGGGCACTTGGATTGGCAGTTTTCCCTGCCAGCCTCGACCATCCCCACGCCTTCAGGCAACTCGGTGGGAGCGCTGCAACAATGGATCTTGCATCATTACACGGCCGCGCCCGACCAGCTGCGCCAGAGGGTGATTTATGCCCTGAGCCAGATCCTCGTGGTGTCGGCCAACAAGCAGGTTTACGCGGATGCCATGCTGCCGTGGATGCGAGCGCTCAGCTTGCACGCGTTCGGAAATTACAAGGACTTGCTGCGCGATGTGACCCGCAGTTCTTCGATGGGCAAGTACCTCGATTTGGCGAACTCCACCAAGCCCGGGATCGGAGGCGGCGCCAACGAGAATTTCGCTCGCGAATTGCTCCAGTTGTTTACGATTGGACTCTGGAAACTGAAGCCTGATGGCACGCAGGACCTCGGACCTGGCGGATCTCCTGTTTCCACTTACACCCAGGAGGACGTGGCTCAGCTTTCCCTGGCATTGACGGGATGGACCTATGCCACACCTCCGGGAGGAATCGCCTTCAGCCAGAACCACGAATACCACGGGGCACCGATGGAAACGCGTCCTGCGCTTCATGCCACCGGTTCAAAAACGGTGCTCGGTGAAGTCATCCCGGCGGGTCAGACCGTGGAGCAGGACTTGAAGAGTGTTCTCACGTTGCTGATGAATCATCCGAACACGGCGCCTTTCATCTCGCTGCGCCTGATTCGCAGTTTGGTGGCGAGCAATCCGAGCGGTGCCTACGTGACGCGGGTGGCTCAGGTTTTCCAGAACACCGGCGGAAACTTGAGGGAAGTGGTGAGAGCGATCCTGCTGGACGAGGAGGCCCGGCCGGAGTCGCCACCCTCCGATTTCGGCCGGTTGAAGGAGCCGCTGCTTCAGGTGAGCGGGTTTTTGCGCGCTCTCAACGGCCAGTTCAATCCCCACCAGCAGCTCACCTATCTGTTCGCTTACATGGCGCAATCCCCATTGAATCCTCCGTCGGTTTTCAGCTGGTTTTCGCCGTTGCATCGCGTGCCGAGGAGTCCGCTGTTCGGGCCGGAGTTTCAGATCTACACCCCGACGGAATCGGTGCTCCGCGGCAATCTCTTTCACTACATTCTCAACTCTGGAGCCGGGGACTTCAGCATCGACCTTTCCCCTTACCAGCCGTTCGGGAATGACATGCCGGGTTTGGTCGAGTTGGCGAACCAACGATTGTTGCGCGGACGCATGCCCGCCGGCATGAAACAGGTTCTGATCGACGCCGCCACGCCCGGCTACGACGCGCGCACACGCATCGAGACCGTGCTCTACCTTACCGCCCTGAGTGGACAATTCGCGGTCCAATATTAGCCGGATTCAACAATCACCTGATTATGCATTCTCATCCCATCTCCCGCCGTGCCCTCCTGAAATCGCTGGGTGCCATGACCATGCTTTCAAGGTTTGGCTGGATGAACGCCCTCTCGCAGGCCAGTCCGCCGGATTACAAAGCCCTGGTCTGCGTCTTCCTGGTGGGCGGCAATGACGGACACAATACGGTGGTTCCTTTGGAACAAGGTTCGTTCGACGCTTATCGCGCCGCGCGAGGATCCCTGGCGTTGCCCGATGGCAACGGGGCGCTGCTCCCGGTCGAAACCCCGCAGGGGACACCTTATGGATTCAATCCCGGGTTGGCCGCGATTCATCCGCTTTGGAGCCAGGGCAAGCTGGCCGTGCTGGCCAACGTGGGCATGCTGGTGCGCCCGGTAACGCGGCATGAGTTCCTCAACCATCTCTCGCCGGTTCCCACGAATCTTTTCTCCCATTCCGACCAGATCCAGCAAATGCAGGCGGGTGTGCCTTCGACCTCGGCGGGAACAGGATGGGGTGCCCGCGCGGCCGATGCCGTCCATCCGCTCAACGGCGGAACGACTTTTCCCGCCGCGGTCTCCACCGCCGGACCCGCGCTCTTTTGCACCGGAAACGTGGTTCAATCCGCCAGCCTGCTGCCCGGGTTCGACCTCGATCCGAGCGGGTTGGGGCTTTGGCCGGCGAGTGCCGGGATCGCGCGGCGGACCGGCATGCAGCAGGTTCTGCAGTTCGACAGTAGCCTCGCGCTGGTGCAGGCCGCGAATAAGGTGCGCCAGGACGCGCTTGACTTGAACGCTTTGCTGAAAGGCGGATCCGCCACCGTCACCACTCCTTTTCCCGGCGGCATGCTGAGCGATCAACTCAGGCAAGTGGCCAAACTCATCAAACTCCGCGGAGTAACCGGAGTGAAGCGGTAGGTCTTTTTCTGCTCGCTCGGCGGATTCGACACCCACGGCACGCAAAGCTGGCAGCATTGGGATTTGCTTCGCCAAGTCTCTGAAGGATTGGCCGCCTTTTACAAGGCGTTGAAGGACGAGATGGGGGTGGAAAATCAAGTCACCTCTTTCACCTCATCCGACTTCGGACGCTCTCTCCAACCCAGCGGATCCGGCAGTGACCATGGCTGGGGTAATCATCAACTCCTGCTCGGCGGGGCGGTGCTGGGCGGACGCGTTCACGGAACATTTCCGAACTTGAGCCTCCGAGGGCCGGATGATTCGGGAACGCGCGGCACGCTCATTCCGTCGACGTCCACCGAGCAGTTGGGTGCGACATTGGCACGCTGGCTCGGAGTCGCCGAAGCCGATCTACCCTCGGTTTTTCTGAATCTTTATTCCAATCTTGAGCTCTTCGGAAAGACGGATCTTGGCTTGATGGTGTAAACGGTCCAACATCCTGCTTGAGTTTCCATGCCCTTATGCCTCCAGGATTGATCTGTGGAATGCGGCGCGCGCAGAGGGCAACGCTGGTTGGCGATCGTGTGTGCCTCGATGATGATCGAACACGGCCAGGCAGAATCGTTGCGCTCCGCCCGGGAGGTGTTGGCGCTGACTCTCGAGGAGGCGCGGCGCGGGCATCCGGTCGAATTGGAGGGGCTGGTCACCGTGTATGGCCCCCGGGACGACGCGCTCTCTTTGCAGGACCTCACGGGCGGCATTCGCGTGCGGGGCGCCGCGGCGGCCAGCGGTGAAACGAGGTTTTCCTTGAGGCAACGCGTGCGGGTCGCCGGGGTGACGGACACTTCCTTTTCTCCCGAAATTCGCGCTCAATCGTTGCAAATCCTCGGGGCGGGCTCTCGTCTCCAGCCCATGTATCCGGACGCCCGGGAAATGCTCAACGCCTCGCTGGATTGCCAGTGGATGCGTGTCTGGGGAGTGATTCGACAGGCTCAAGCCGTCGAAAATCGAATCGAAGGGGAAGTGGCGGTGAGCAAGCGGCATTTTCCATTTGTGCTCATGTCGACGAACGCGGCTCCGGCGGCGGAGGACATGGTGGGACGGATGGTGTCGATGCTTGGGGTGGGGCGCGCAAGGACGAATGCGAACAACCAATTCACGGGATTGAGTCTGATCGTGCCGGACGTGCAAACCTTCGTCGTGAGCACCGCCAGTTTTTATGACCGGCACGGTCACACCAACACGACTTCCGTGCTCGAAACCTTGCTGGCGCGTCCGCTCGAGATTCGGAACAGCAAGACGGCGTCGGAGGCGGAGCGCACCATGGCCCGGGAGCTCATGACCCATGGCCTTACCCTGACGCCCGCGCGATTGGTGGGAGTGGTGCAGTACCATATGCACACCAACAAAGTGTTTCTGGAGGATGAAACCGGAGCGGCCGCCGTCTTCATCAACACCACAAACCGGTTCAATCCCGGCGATCAGGTGGAAGTCACCGGGAACCCTCGCGCGGGAAAATTCATTCCCGAATTGCATCAGGCCAAGATCCGTCCGCTCGGACGATCCCCTCTTGCCCCGCCCATCGACGTGCTGGGATCACGCCACGTGACGGAAGACTTGGAAGGTCGCCGCGTTCGGCTCGCGGGAAGAGTCGAGAACCACGAGAAGCATATTCACGGAGGACGGCATTACGAAGCCATCATTCTTCGGGCGGACACGGGAATCGTGAATGTTCATTTGGAGGCGGGGGCTGACGCTCTGGGACTCTTTCCCCTTGGCAGCAGGGTTGAGGTGGCGGGGGTCTGCATCCTCGATGCCCGCCCCCGCCAAGTGTCCGATGGAGAGCTTTCTATTTTTATCCAAGACCACCGGGAAATCCGGATCATCGAGCCCGCGCCACTCATGAAACCGGAGTCCGTGCAGGTGTTCCTGAAAACCGCGCTAGGTTTTTGCCTTCTGGCCGGCGCCTGGATCATCGCGTTGAGGCATCAGGTCCGGCATCGGACTCGCGCTCTGGCGGCGGCGAATCGCGAACTGCACCAGGAGGTTGAAGCCCGGTTGAAGGCGGAGGGGGAAGCGAGGGTTGCGCTCGGGCAGGAGCGCGAGTTGGTGCGGTTGAAGAGCAATTTTGTCTCCATGGTCAGTCATGAATTTCGCACACCGCTCGGTGTGATCCAAACGTCGAGCGACTTGCTGGATCGTTATCACGACCGGCTGTCTGCCGAGAAGCGTATGGCTCAATTGCAATCCGTGCGCCGGGCCGTGCGTCGCATGGACGAACTGATGGAGCAGGTGCTCCTGCTCGCGCGCTTCGACCACCAGAACGTGCGTCCCCGCCTCGCCCTGCTGTCCCCGGTCAAGCTGGCGCGTCGCTGCGTCGCGGATGTGCTGTCCGCCACCGAGGCGCGATGCCCCATCGAGCTCGAGTCGGATCCGCCTGAGTTCGAAGCCGGCTTGGACGAGAGTCTGTTCTGTCAGGCCCTGACCAATCTTCTGAACAACGCGGTTAAATACAGTCCGCCGGGATCGCCGGTGAGCCTTGCCCTGCGCACCTCCGGTGCCTCTTTCGAGGTGGAGGTGTCGGATGTGGGCCGGGGCATACCCGAGGGGGATCAATCCCGGCTGTTCGCGGGCTTCTATCGCGGCAGCAACAGCGATGGAATCCCGGGGACGGGACTGGGCTTGGTCATTGTGCAGCGTTGCGTCGAGGGGTTGGGGGGCAGCGTCTCATTAAGGAGCCGCGTCGGCGAGGGAACGGTCGTGCAGTTGCGGTTGCCCCTTCGCAGTGGCGAGGTGCGGCAGAGTGTTGTGACTTCCCCAACGCCGGATTTCCCAGGTTCCACCTAGTCCATGACCACGCTGCTCCTGATTGAAGACGACGCGGACACTCGCGAGAACTTCGCGACACTCCTGGAGTTGGAGGGGTATCGCGTGGTGGTGGCCTCCAACGGCAGAGAGGGATTGGCGGTGCTGTCCTCCGAGCATCCCGATTTGATCTTGTGTGACATTTCCATGCCGCACGGGAATGGGTTCGAGGTGTTGCAGACATTGCGGTCGGATCCCGCGACGGCTTCGATTCCTTTCGTTTTCCTCACGGCGCGCGGTGAGCGGGAGGACCTCCGCCATGGAATGAACCTCGGGGCTGATGATTATCTTTGCAAACCCGTGACCTGCGAGGAATTGCTGGCGGCGATCCGCGCCCGGTTGACACGGGCCGTGTCCACCGCCGGACGCCTCGAACCCGGCCCTGATTTTTCGTCGGCCGGACCGCTTGAAGGACTCGGGCTGACGCCCCGAGAAGCGGATGTGATGTTATGGGTGGCCCAAGGCAAGTCGAACGCCGAGGTTGCCGTCATTTTGGGCATGAGTGACAAGACGGTGAAGATTCATCTGAGTCATATTTACGTGAAGTTAGGTGTAGAGACGCGGACGGCGGCGGCTCTGGCAGCGGTCCAAACGCTCTGCCGAAGCGGCGGGGTGGGGGAAGGATCAACCTCTTCGAGGTGAGGAGGCAGGAATCCAAACCGGCTCGAGGTTCTTCGTGGGTTCTCGGTCCGGGTTGGCCGCGGTTTACTCGATGAGCATCGTGTCGCCGTAACTGAAGAAACGGTAACCGTTGTTCACCGCTTCCCGGTAGAGATTCAGCATCCAGTCGATACCGTCTTCCCGTTCGGGCGAGGCGAACGCACTGACCAGCATCAGCAACGTCGATTGGGGCAGGTGGAAATTGGTTTGCAGTGCGCCGACCACTTGGAACGGGGCGGGAGGATGGAGGAACAAGCGTGTTGATCCGCGGCGCGCGCTCCAGGCTCCGCCATGTTGCGCGGCCTCGGATTCCAGGACTCGCAGCGAGGTGGTGCCGGCCGCGACGACCCGGCGGTTCTCGGATTGGGCGAGGCGAAGGGCCTCGGCGGTTGCGGCGGGGACTTCGAAGTGTTCCTCGTGCATGACATGGTCTTCGAGATGTTCCGTCTTCACCGGTGCGAATGTCCCCAACCCGACGTGGAGCGTGACGAAGGCGAGGCCGACGCCTCGTTGGCGCAATGCCTCAAGGATCTGGGGCGTGTAATGCAATCCTGCAGTGGGCGCCGCCAGAGAACCGGCCTGGGCGGCATAGACGGTTTGGTACCGGTCGAGATCCTGAGCGCACGGGCCTTGCTCATCCCGCCGGATATACGGCGGCAGTGGCACTTCGCCCAAGGTTTCCAGTTGATTCACGATGTTATGGATGCATTGGAAGCCGACCCGGACATGCCCTTCCTGGCTTTTTTCGATGACCTCGGCGGTGATGCCCGCTGTCTGTCCCGATCGATCGAGCAGTTCAAATCGATCCCCGGGCTTGAGTCGTTTGGCTGGTCGGAGCAGGGTCCACCAGTCGTTGGTCTGATTTTCCCGGCAGAGCAGGAGTTCAATCTTTCCCCCGGTTTTCGGTTTGAAGGCGTGCAGGCGGGCGGGGATGACTTTGGAATCGTTCAAGACCAGGAGATCTCCGGGCCGGAGCAGGGCGGGCAGTTTGGCGAAGTTGCGATGCGCGTGAGAACGGGAGGGGCGGTGGACGGCGAGCAGCCGCGCCGCTTCCCGCCGGGACACAGGTTGCTGGGCGATGCATTCCTCCGGCAAAGGATAGTCGAAGCGTGATGTGAGCAAGCGAGTGGGCGGATGCGATTTCTGAACGACGCGTGCGAGGCTCAGCGGGAGAAACGCAAGGAGCCATCCCCTACGTTCCGTGGGTCACAACCGTTGAACTCCTTTCTCACGTCCCAGGACGCGTTTCAAGAGTGCGCTTTCACAGTTCGACAATTGTCCGCCAAGGGCATGGCCTGCATCATCTCTGCCCATAGATGACCTCCCTCCGACACGAATGAGGAAGGCGTCCATCCCCAAGGCTCTATTTCTGGCGAGGTCATGGACCTGATTGACGGCTCCATCGAACCAACTCCGGCGGGACGGAGCACGACTGGTTCCCCGACATGGATGCCGAAGGCATGTCGCTCGACAAGGGCACGGAACTTCTCCCCCCGGAAAAGCTTGGTCCCGTACCGCGGACCGCGCTCATCGCCGACGAAAACGCAAAGAAGAACCTGCTGGATCTTCGGGCAAGGTGGCGCTCGTTTGGAGTCCCTCCTTGAGGCGAAAAAGGCCGCGTCAAGGCGGAAGTCCGAGCGGACGGTCCACTGAGTTCGGATCTGAACCGCAGGGCTGTGGCTGGTGCAGAGCAAAAAACATCGCTCTCGACACTTCCTCCTCCCGACCAACTTGAGCATCAAGTCAGTCGGGAGGTTTATTGCTTGCACTGACCACTTGCGGATGCGCTGGAATCTCCCGCCACGAAGATTGCCGGCTTGTCTCGATGAGGGGGCCGGGGCAACATCGCCCGCAACATGAAGAAATCGAAATCATCCCGTCCAGCGGCCGACGCTCTGCGTCCTCATTCGAGCATTCTCGTGGATGGTCCGGACCGCGCTGCCAGCCGCGGCATGCTCTACGCCGTGGGATTCAAACCCGAGGATTTCAAGAAGCCCATGATCGGCATCGCCTCGACCTGGAGCATGGTGACTCCCTGTAACATGCATATTGACGGACTGGCGCGAGAGGCGGAAACGGGCGCCAACGCGGCCGGAGGCAAGGCCATCATTTTCAATACTATCACTGTATCCGATGGCATATCGATGGGCACGGAGGGGATGAAATACTCGCTCGTGTCCCGGGAGGTGATTGCCGATTCGGTTGAAACCGTGGTGGGAGGGGAGGGATTGGATGGATATGTGGCCATTGGCGGATGCGACAAGAACATGCCGGGCTGCTTGATCGCCATCGCGCGCATGAACCGTCCGGCCATCTTCGTTTATGGCGGCACGATCCTGCCGGGATGCCTGAACGGAAAGAATATCGACATCGTTTCCATCTTTGAAGCCGTGGGGGCTCACGCGAACCGGAAGATCAGCGACGAGGAATTGCATCAGGTCGAGTCCTGCGCCATTCCCGGACCGGGATCGTGCGGGGGCATGTACACCGCCAACACCATGGCGAGCGCGATCGAGGCGCTGGGGATGAGTTTGCCAAACAGTTCGGCTCAGGCGGCGGTGTCTCCCGCCAAAAAGGACGATTGCCGACGGGCGGGTGCGGCAGTGGTGGAAATGCTGAAGAAGGGCATTCGTCCCCGGGACATCATGACCCGGAAAGCCTTTGAAAACGCGATCACGGTGGTCATTGCCCTGGGGGGATCGACCAACGCGGTGTTGCATCTCCTGGCGATGGCGCATGCCGCTCAAGTCAAGCTGTCCATCGACGACTTCACTCGCGTGGGCAAGCGCGTGCCGGTGCTGGCCGATTTGAAGCCGAGCGGCAAGCACATGATGGCGGAATTGGTCGCGATCGGGGGCATTCAGCCGTTAATGAAGATGCTCCTCGAAGCGGGTTTGCTTCACGGCGATTGCATGACCGTGACGGGAAAAACGCTCGCTGAAAACCTGGCCCCGGTGAAGCCGTATCCTCAAGGGCAAACGATCGTGATGCCCCTGGATCGCCCGATCAAGAAGGACAGCCACCTGGTGGTGCTTTATGGAAATCTGGCGCCGGAGGGAGCGGTGGCCAAGATTTCGGGCAAGGAAGGCTTGCACTTTGAAGGGAGCGCTCGCGTGTTCGATTCCGAGGAGCTTGCGATGAAGGCGATCCTAGCCGGGCGAGTGGTGAAAGGCGACGTGGTGGTGATTCGGTACGAGGGACCTCGTGGAGGTCCGGGAATGCGCGAAATGTTGGGGCCTACAGGCGCCATCATGGGCCGGGGATTGGGCAAAGACGTGGCGCTGATCACGGACGGACGGTTCTCGGGAGGCAGCCACGGCTTTGTGATCGGTCATGTGACGCCTGAAGCCTACGTGGGTGGGCCTTTGGCGATGGTGAAGGATGGCGACCCGATTCGAATCGACGCCCAAAAGCGGAAAGTGACGTTGGGGGTGGCGGCCCGGGAGTTGGCAAGGCGCAAGAAGGCCTGGAAGAAGCCGGCGCCACGGTATCGCCGGGGTGTGTTGGCCAAATACGCTCATGCCGTGCAATCGGCATCTCTGGGTGCCGTTACCGATCTCGACCTTTCTGTCTGAACCACGCAACCCTATCCGGCGTTTGCCCATCGACCTGATTTGTTCTAAGTTGGTCTTGTCGTGTTCAACCTCCCGACTAAATTGATGCCCAAGTTAGTCGGGAAGTTCAATTCTTCGTGCTTTATGGAATTCTTGATGTATCGCGTTGTTTTGCGCCGTTTGGGAACGGCGGCAGGTCTTTTGGCATGCTTGGGACTGACTCGTCTTGAGGCGGAGGATCGCGAGGATTCCCTCCGGGCGGCACCTTTGGGCAACAAGGTTCAGTTGTGGTTGAACACGGCGGACGCGAACGCCCCATACATTTTAGAAGGGCGAGCCCGGCTGGCGGATGGGCCGGAGTGGGAAACGTTGATGCAATTTCGAAGTTCCAGCGCGCCCCGCGGTTATGTGGATGCGCTTTGCGGAACGCTTGAATCGCGTTTTTTTCGATTGCGACGGCTGCTGGAAGCCCCGCCTGTCGAAGTGAGCAATTTTCGATTGATCGATACCGCTGGGGCCGCTCACGAACTTTACTACCAGCGTCTCTCCCCCGCCGTGGCCGTGGTTTTGGCCGGCAGGGATGTGGCTTCTGTTCAGCCGTATCTCACGGAACTCCTCCGCGTTCAGCAATCCAGTAAGACTCCCTTTCCTACGTGGATTCTCTCCGCGACGGCCGCCGAAGAGCGCGGCGCACTGGCTGGGTCGGTCCGATCCTTTCCCTCCTCGATCAAGGTGATGCAGGATGCTTCCCACGCCGTGCATCGCACGCTGGGTTCGGGCCAGGCGCCGGAGGTAGCTTTGATTTCCACTCTGGACTGGTCGCTGTTTTATCGCGGACCCATTTTGGATGAGGTGGATGTTGGGGGGCGGGTCATCCGGTCCACACCTTTCTCCGATGCGGTCGGCGAACTTTTGGGGAAGCGTCAGGCTTCCTTGGCGCGGATGGCGACGGTGGGAGTCGGCTCGGGGCTCCGGCCGCGGGCGGTTCCGAGTTACTCGAGTGAAGTAGCCCCCTTGATCTTGAAGTCGTGCATGCCATGCCATCAACCGGGGGACATTGCGCCCTGGTCGATGACCAATCACGCGGTGTTGAAGGAGTTTTCCAAACTGATCAAATCCTCCGTGCTGGCCGGGGACATGCCTCCGTGGCATGCCGATCCAGCCTACGCGAGTTTGTCCAATAAAAAGGCTTTGGACCCGGAGTCGGTTGATCTGCTCGTGGCCTGGATTGACGCGGGATGTCCGAAAGACGGGCAGGGTGACCCGCTGGCGGAACGTCCTCCTCCGGACGAAAAGGCGCGTGACTGGCCGCTGGGCGCGCCCGATGCGATCATGAGCATCGATCCGCAGAGCATTCCGGCCGAGGGTGTGGTTGATTATCGATATCTGCTGGGGCGGAATCCGTTCCCCACCAACGTGTGGTTGAGTGCGGTGGTGGTGAAACCGGGGGATCGTTCGGTGGTTCATCACTGTCTGGTGTTTAAGGGCGGATTCAGCGAAGTGGCCGCGTTGAGGGGTGGTTTGGGGGGATTCTTTGCAGGCTACGTGCCGGGCATGGAGCAGAAGCCGTTTCCGGAAGGCACCGGCAAGTTACTTCGCTCGTCCGACCTGATCGTCTTCCAGATGCATTATACGACTTCGGGAAAGTCGGTGGTGGATCAAACCCAACTTGGGCTTTATCTCGCGAAAACGAAGCCTCCGGCAGAGTTGATCACGACGGCGGCTTCGACCACAGCGATCTCGATCCCGCCTCAAACCCTGGATTCGCCCATCAGCGCTACGCGCACCTTTACCCGGAAATCGGTGATTTACGAACTGAGTCCGCACATGCATTACCGTGGTTCTCGGGCTCGCTATTCCCTGGTTTATCCGGATGGCACGCAGGAGGTGCTCCTCAATGTGCCGCGCTACTTTTTCGATTGGCAGGCATTGTATCGTCTGGCAGTGCCGAAGGAAGTGCCCGCTGGCACCCGCCTGGTCTGTGATGGCGGCTTCGATAACTCGACACTGAATCGATTCAATCCCGATCCCAACGCGTTGGTTCGTTTTGGCGAGCAGAGCTGGGAAGAAATGTTCATCGGTTACGTGAATTACGCCGAGGTGCCTTGAGCCCCGACTCCCAGCCCGGATCATTCATACTGAGCTTGAATCCGCGACCGTGTGCCGCGCGAGGGCACGCGGCCTAAAATCGAGCCGGCCTTTATGTTTAGAGGCCCGGTGCCCTCTTCAGGCGTCGCGTGCATGAAACATGCGGGCGAGTGCTTCATAGCACAGATTAACGATCGTATTCCTGAGTTCACAAGCATCCCATAGGCGCAACTCAGCTTTCACAACTCGTTCATCTTCAACGGTCGCGTTCTTGAATCTCCCCTAACGACTTTTAGGACTTCATGGGTGGCACTTTTTCAATTCTGCTGTCCCATGGCATTTTCACGCGAA
>Ga0194132_10004523_pt1 | contig 23570 bp, 23 predicted proteins | sample TA2KigOf80mmetaG_FD_148612 | JGI IMG/M metagenome (GOLD analysis project Ga0194132, IMG submission 148612) | Freshwater microbial communities from Lake Tanganyika, Tanzania - TA2015054 Kigoma Offshore 80m | ecosystem: Environmental > Aquatic > Freshwater > Lake | place: Tanzania: Lake... | reverse complement strand
CAATGAGCTTGACCCCGGCGTTTTCGAAAGCGCGTCGTTTGCGAGTGACGATGGTCAGGTTGTTCGCGAGTGCAGTCGCAGCCACGAGACTGTCCTTGCACGGCATGCTTCGACCGCCCTTGCGCAGGTCGGCCAGTACTCTTGCCCGGGCGGTATTCCCCGCGATCATCCCGTGATTCGTCTGCCGCGACACCTATGGCAGATGCGCCGGATACAGTGTTGGCGGATGAATGGTGGAAGTTCACCAGGCTGGCTCTGGTGCGGATCTGCGTTCAACCATGACCGATCCCGGTCGCCGAAAATTCTTCAACGAGAGTCAGTAGCTGATACTCCGCCCGAATTACATTAGGCATGTCGCTGCTGTGGTCACTCAGGTCCGGGCGACCGTGGTGCAGGACGCAGGATCCGGACCGCAGGAAAGGCGTGGGGCAGGCTGATTCACTAAGGAAGGCCGAATAATCGGGCCTTCCTTCGCATAGCGCGGGCTTCGCACGCGCAATCACGGGCAGAGCCCGTGTATGTGTAGGGATACACCGCCATTTTTCACTGGATTGCTCGCGCAGCGCGATGATTTCGCCGATCTGGGCGGAAGGCGGCAGACCGTCTGGCCACAACAGCCGTAACCCGAGTGGGCTGGTATCCGTAGCGTGCGTCCGGTGAGTGGCTGGCGCGGGCAACTGGATTCGCGACGCTTCGTCGTTTTCCGGTCCGAGCTCAGCAGCACGCTGCTCGCTGATCTCCTGCGCGAAGCAGCAGCTCGCGATACGAAGACCGATCCCGACCTCGACCTCGACCTGATCCTCAATACCGAATCGGCGGTGTTCCCGCACGCGTGGCCGGCTCCATAAGGAGATCAGGTGTCGAAGCAACTTTTCGCTCACGTACTCCGGCACCGGTATAGTACTCGGGATCTCCTGCAGAAATGCTTCGAGTTCTTACGCTAGAGAGTCTGTACTGATAGTGAGCACATGCTCACCAGACGGTTCTTGGTCGGTCTTGCGAAGTGGATGGTCAGCGAACAGATCTACCTGAATAGAGCCGTCGCCGGCAACCTGGATGATGGAAGCCTGGCTGCGCCACTGTTCGAGCGCAGAGAATAGCTGGCTGAGTTCGTTGGACCGTAGCAGGTTCGACTGTGCCAGTGCTAATAACACCGGCCGAAGCCAAGCCTCGGCGATTGTGGTCGCTGCCGGGTTGTGGTGCTCCGGGTCGCGAATCTTCTGCTCGCCTAAATCGAGTCCGCGAGCGAGGTAGTACAGCTGGTGCACCTGCAGCCAATGCCCGGTCGCAGGCAATAAGTAGTGTCGGGCACAGCGGAGCTGAACGCGCGGTGCAGTGCCTGCAGGAATGCGTCCTTCGCAGTACGTTCGTCACGAATCACTTTCAATGCAGCCAACACCACCGACGTGAATCCGTTTGCCAGGCTTTGCTGCAGGTTCTGCGCGTCTTCCAGAGACTCGTTCCAGCGAACCCCGGTAGCGGCGCTCTGCCGGTCGATGCGGGCGCACATGTAGTAAACGGTTGGACGGATCGTTTCCAGCAAGCCGAGTCGTGTCAGGTAGTCCGTGCGCAGACGGGGGGATTTCGGCAACCAGAGCTGAGAGGTGAGCGGTGGCAGCGGCGAGATTTACCATCGGCAAACTGCTCACCCACGCATTGAGTGAATCCGCGTCAGCCAGACAGGCGGACAGTTCATTCAGATCCGTCTGATCCGGAATGAGTCGATGCTGTGGGAGCTTAGGTTCATTCATTGCGGGCGGAAGTACAGAGAATGGGAAGGCGCGGGCGCCCGGTCATTTGATTGGACACCGCCGATTTTTCAATTGCAGTCACTCCCTTGGCCAAAAGGCGTTAGCGAAATGGCCTCGGATCGGCAATCTTTTGCGCGTGATTAACCGATCAGTGTCTTCGCGGGTTCTCCCGGAATCTCCCGCATCAGACGCGGAACGAGATAGCCCGGTAACTGGTTGCGCAATCCGCTGATGAGCGCGCGGCCGCGATCTTCTTCGACCTCAAAGTGCCCAGTGCCACGCACGCGATCGAGCAGGTGGAGGTAATAGGGAAGAACGCCTTGCTCGAAAAGAGCCTCGGACAGATGCGCGAGCGTGGTAACGGCATCGTTAATGCCACGGAGAAGAACTGTCTGGTTCAGGAGCGTGAGCCCCGTTTTTCGCAGCAGAGCGAACGCCCGTGCGGTATGGGTATCAAGCTCCGCCGGATGATTGCAATGCACGACCAGCACGACGGGTTTCGAACTCCGGGCAAACGATTGCAGCAATTCAGCAGTTATGCGTTCCGGGATCGCAACCGGCCAACGGCTGTGAATGCGGATCCGCCGCAGGTGCGGAATCGCGTTGATACGGCGCAGCAATTTAGCCAGTGCAGTATCCGTCAGTGTCAGCGGATCGCCGCCCGAAAGGATGATTTCCGAGAGAGTGGTGTCTTCAACTACACGGGCAATCGCATGATCGAGCTGTGCGGGACCATGGTCGGTGTACGGAAACTCGCGCCGGAAACAATAGCGACAGTGAACCGGGCATGCGGTGCTCGCGATGAGCAGGGCCCGGTGGTCGTACTTCTGGATTAACGCCGGCGCGACGAAGCGGCTGGTTTCAGCCACGGCGTCCGCAACAAAGCCGTCTATCGCGAGACGTTCGAGCGCCGTCGCGAGTACCTGGCGCAGCAACGGGTCATCTGGGTTTCCGTGACGAATCCGGCGCAGCCACGCTTCGGGCACACGAACCGGAAACACGGGCGCGTCGTCGAGCCCGCCGGTTGGCAGTCCCAGTTTTTCGCACAGGGTTACGCTGTCGCGGATCGCAGTCTTGAGCTGGTGTCGCCAGATCCCGGGCGCCCAGGGGCCGGGCTCCCCAGCGTCTGGATTCGTGGGTATCATGCGCGCCTTTTTCGCAAGCGGCGGTAATGGCTGATGGCAGTCTACTCTACCAACGAATTCAAGAACGGCCTCAAGGTGATGCTCGAGGGCGATCCCTGCTCAATTCTCGAAAACGAATACGTCAAACCCGGCAAGGGCCAGGCCTTCAACCGTGTGAAGTTTCGCAACCTCAAGACCGGTCGGGTCTGGGAGCGGACCTTTAAGTCCGGAGATCAGTTGCCGGGCGCTGATGTACTCGAAGCGGAAATGGAATACCTGTACTGCGACGGCGAGTTCTACCACTTCATGAAAACCGACGGTAGCTTCGAGCAGGTTGCGGCTTCGGAAGATCTGGTGAGTGATGCAAAGGACTGGCTCAAGGAGCAGGACAAGTTCCAGGTCACACTCTGGAACGACCAGCCGATTTCGGTCACCGCGCCGAACTTTGTTGAACTGCAGGTCACCGTCTGCGAACCCGGCATCAAGGGTGATACCGCAACCGGCGCCACCAAGCCGGCAACGCTGACCACGGGCGCGACGGTGCGCGTGCCGCTGTTCGTCAACGAAGGTGATGTGCTGCGTATCGACACCCGTACCCGCGAGTACATGAGCCGCGTGAAGTGATCCTGTGACGACTCGGAACTGGCGTCCCGGCATCGAAGCCGGCGCGCTGGTTGCACGCGCACGAATGCTGACGGCGATCCGCCGGTTTTTTGAGTGCCGCGGGGTCATCGAAGTACAAACCCCGCTGCTGATGCCGTGTACCGTAACCGAGCCGATGATTGATTCGATCGAAGTGCCCGGTTACGGGTGGCTGCAGGTGTCGCCGGAATATCCAATGAAGCGCCTGCTTGCCGCTGGCAGCGGCGCCATCTATCAGCTTGGTCCGGTGTTTCGTGATGGCGAGCGGGGACGCTGGCACAACCCTGAATTCACATTGCTCGAGTGGTATCGACCGGGTTTCGATGACCGTGCTCTGATGGCAGAGCTCGCTGACCTCGTCAATGAACTGCTTGGAACAGTGGACTATCACGACCAGGCCTATGGCGCTCTGGTACCCGCCACTCTGGAGGGAGATGCTGCCGATCTCGCCTATGCCGATGCGTGTTCGCGCTTGTCAGGCCGGGTTTTTGTGACCCACTTTCCCAAATCCCAGGCGTCACTTGCGCAGCTGCATGCCGATGGTGAAACCGCGGCGCGGTTTGAACTCATTGTCGATGGTATCGAGATCGCCAATGGCTACCTCGAAACCGGCAATCCGGATGAGCTCCTTGCACGCTTTGAGGCCGATAATCGGCGACGTAGAACACTCGGCAAGCGAGAGCTGGTGATCGATCAGGAATTCCTGTCAGCCATGGCTGCAGGGATACCCAAAGTCTCCGGGGTTGCCGTGGGAGTGGATCGCCTTTTCATGCTGCAACAGCGGCTCGCACACATGGATGCGGCACTGACTTTCCGCATCTAACTATTTTTCTCTGCTGCCTTATCCGGGGCTCCTGCGTCTCGCGATTACCGCTTCAGCCGGTAAATCTTCGGCCGCGCAATCGCTTCACCCATGTGCACCGGGCAACCCGCCTGCAGGCGCGGATCAAGTTCGATCGCGTCCTTTTCGAAGCAGAGAATCACTGTCGAGCCGAGGAGAAATCGGCCGATTTCATCCCCACGTGCAAATCCTGATGCGTGTGAACCCACTTGTTTGCGACGGTAAGGTGAGCGCGGGCCGGGAAACGCCGTTTCGATACTCGCGACGATCATGGCGCCAACCATGATTACGAGCATCTGGCCGACAGCGGTATCGAACGCCATCACCAGCCGTTCGTTGCGGCTGAAGAGGCTGTCGACTTCCGCTTCCGTGGTTGCATTGACGGAATAGAGCGCACCGGGAATCACGACGCTGCGTGTGAGCTCACCAGCGGTGGGTAGGTGAATGCGGTGATAGTCTTTCGGAGCGAGATAGATGGTCAGGAACTGGCCACCGTCGAATCCGGGCGTGGCCAGCACGTCGGCAAGATCGGCGAAGGAGTACCGCTTGCCTTTGGCCTGCAGAAGGGTGCCGTCTTCGATGAAACCGCGTTGGCTTACGGCGCCATCAGCGGGACAGAGCAGCAGATCCGCATCGTCAGGATAGGGTCGTGCACCCGGTTTGAGAGTCCGTGTAAAAAAATCGTTGAAGGAAACGTAGTCGCCAAGATCGGGCCTTTCCGCTTCCAGCATGTTGACACCATAGGCGCGTGCGAACAGGCGAATGAAAGGGGAGCGGATGAACGGCAGTTCCGATGCGCCGAAGAATCCGGTGATGCGCGAGATGAGGTGCTGCGGCAAAAGTTTCTGCAGCGTGACAAAGATGCTCACGAGAATGTCTTCACTTTTCTGCCGTCGTTTTTCTGTTGTTGATCAGTTTGTTTCTTTATAGCTTTCGATCGGCGTGTCATCGCGATTGCCCCACTCAGACCATGAGCCGTGATATGCCTTAACGTCGGTAAACCCGAGCAACCGCAGCGCCATGTAGCTCAGGCCGGAGCGGTGATGGGTCTGACAGTGGGTGATCACACGTTTGTCCCGGGTCACGCCATTCGACGACAACAGGGTCTCAAGATCTTCGACCAGCCGCGTCTGCCTGTTGCGGTCCTGGAATCGCAACCAGTCGATATTGACCGCGCCGGGGATGTGCCCGGCCCGAGCTGCTGCGATCCGCGTGCCGACATATTCTTCATGAGAGCGTGCATCCAGGATCACGTGGCCAGGTGTGCCGAGCAGCTTCAGGATGTCAGGGATCTCGGCAATGGGACCCTGATCGATCGAGACACGAACCGCTGTCGGCGTCACCGGGGCAGGCGCCCCATCGACGAGTGCTACCCCCGCCTGATGCAGCGCGTGAATTCCGCCATCGACGTAGCCCCAGTCATGATGGCCGATCACGTCGAGTGTCCAACCGAAGCGGCCAGCCCAACCACCGCCTTCATCGTCGTACAAGACGATGTGCTGATCCGGTCTATAGCCGATACGCCCGAGCACACTTTCAATCTGCGCCTGTGGCGGTAGTCGACCCGGTGCCGGTGGTGTGCCCAGGACCAGCTCACGGGGTGCTACGAGTTGTGCATCAGGCAGGTGCGCCTGCGCAAAAGCAGCCGGATCGGCGACGTGGACGATAAGCCAGCGGCTTCGATCCCCGGTTCTATCAACTGTGCGAAAGGATTCCGGGTCATGCAGGACGGGAACGGCGATCATGGCTCTCCTGGATTCTGAAGTCCGGTGCGAGTGGCAACACCGGGCGGTTCACGATGAAATGGACGAATCCGATTTTCAAGGAGCAATCGAATGCCAGCGACACTCGTCTGGATGGACATGGAAATGACCGGGCTTGATCCCGACCGTGACAGCATTCTCGAGGTGGCGACACTGATCACCGACGACGAGCTCAATGTCATCGCCGAAGGCCCGGTTTTTGCCATTGCCCAGCCGGAAGCGGTGCTCGCTGGCATGGATGACTGGAATCAGCGCACCCATGGCGAATCCGGTTTGCTCGCGCGGGTGCGAACCGAAGGGGTTTCCATGGTCGAAGCCGAGCAGCGGACGCTGGCGTTCATCAAGGCCCATGTCGCCGAAAAAACCGCGCCGCTGTGCGGCAATACAGTCTGGCAGGATCGCCGCTTCCTTTATCGCTACATGCCTGTCCTTGAAGCCTGGCTACACTACCGCATCATCGATGTCAGCACACTCAAGGAACTCGCTCGTCGCTGGCGTCCGGATGTGGCTACGGGATTCAAGAAGCAGGGCAACCACACGGCACTCGCGGATATCCGCGAGTCTCTCGAAGAACTCAAACACTACCGCTCGACGTTTTTGCGCACGAGTTGATCCAACGCCCAACGGATGTGTTCTGCGACCATGGGCGTCGCGGATTCGAGGCGCGATTGAAGAAGTGCGATCCGGTCAGGCGCTGGTGCGGCGTTGCCGAGTGCCACCGCCAGATTGCGCTGCCACTGTTCGAAACCGATACGCCGCATCGCCGTGCCTTCCGTGAGCTTCAGGAATCCGTCTTCATCAAGTGCAAAGAGTTCATCCAGCGGCCTTTGGTCCAGCGTTTCACGCGGGCGAAAGCCGGGTTCTGTGCTGTGTGGTGCTGACCGGTTCCATGGGCACCAGATCTGGCAGTCGTCGCAACCGAAGATCCGGTTGCCGATGGCACTGCGAAATTCGAGCGGAATCGTGCCGCGGTTTTCGATGGTGAGGTAACTGATACACCGGCGCGCATCAATTGTGCGGTCGTCACGAATGGCATCGGTTGGGCAAACCCGCAGGCAGGCGTGGCATGCGCCACACTGGTCCTCATCGCGCCGCGCATCCACTGGCAACGGCAGATCAGTGAGGATTTCGCCAATGAAAAACCACGATCCGGCTTCGGCATTCAAAACAAGGCTATTGCGCCCCGTCCAGCCGAACCCTGCCTTGATCGCCAGAGCCCTTTCGAGGACCGGTGCCGAATCGGTAAAAACCCGATAGCCATGAGACAATGGTGCAATCGCGGCCGAGATCCGTTCCGCCAGCCGTGCCAGGCGTCGTCGCATCACCTTGTGATAGTCACGGCCAAGGGCATAACGGGCGATGTAGCCGCGCTCACGGTCCGCGAGACTGAGTGGCAGATTTTGTCCCTCTGGCAGGTAGTTCATACGCACCACAACGGCCCGCACTACGCCGTCAACCAGCCGGGCAGGATCGAGGCGTTTGTCGAGGTTGCGCTCAAGGTACGCCATGTCTCCGTGATAGCCACCCTCGAGCCAGGCGCGTAGCCGTGGTCCATGGACCGCAAGATCCAGATCAGCGACGCCGAGGGCATCGAAACCGGCATTGAGCGCCCAGGTGTCGAGGTCGTGGCGCAACGCTCGCAGTGTGGTTTCGGGGAGTGGTTCCATGTCCACGAGTATACTGGCGTGAATCAAGAGCCCCTGCTCGATACTTCAACTCACATAACGGAATAATGGACCAATCTGTCGTGTTGCCCCTGTATACCGCCGCTCAAAGCCGCGCCGCGGATGCGCGTGCCATTTCCGAACTCGGTGTCACCGGGTTCGAGCTGATGCTGCGGGCGGGCCAGTATGCGTTTGCCACTTTGTTGCAGACCTGGCCCGGCGTGCGTTCGATCACCGTGCTGTGTGGCAAAGGGAACAATGCCGGTGATGGTTATGTGGTCGCCGCGCTGGCGCGGGACTTCGGCATCAAGGTCACGCTTGTGCAAGTGGGGCTGGCAACTTCGACTGCAGATGCCGCGCAAGCCGTGGTCTACGCGAATGACCAGGGTTTAGTGGCGATTCCGTTCACGCCTGCACAGCTCCCGGCAGGAGACGTGATCGTCGACGCACTCTTGGGCACTGGTCAAACCGGCCACTTGCGTGAGCCCATCGCCGGTGCGGTTGACTGGATCAATCAATCTGGAAGCCCCGTGCTTGCCATGGATCTGCCTACCGGGCTCGATGCGGACAGTGGCGGACCAACTGGCGGCGCGGGAGGTGCGGTGGTTCGGGCCACGGTCACGACGACCTTCATCACGCGCAAGATCGGCCAATTCACCGGTATAGGCCGCGAAGTCTGCGGGCAGCTGTGTTTCGACAGCCTGGGTGTCCCGGAGTCGCTTTCCGGTCACGGATCGCCGTTACTGACGATCTTGCCGCCCCGGCCACCACTCCCCCTCAACACCTACAAACACCAGCGCGGCCATGTGGTTGTGTGCGGTGGAGATCTCAACATGGGTGGGGCAGTGATTCTGGCCGGCGAGGCCGCGATGCGCGCCGGTGCTGGCATGGTCACCGTTGCCACCCGCCCGGAACATCGCCCAGCCATTCTCGCGCGACGGCCTGAACTCATGGTGGTAGACGCAGCTGAAGTGACGGCGCTGCATGCGCTGCTCCAAAGGGCCGACTGTGTGGTGCTCGGGCCGGGCCTTGGACGTGAGCGGTGGGGAGCGACGTGTTTCGATCGTGTCATGTCGGGCACCACAGCGCCGGTGGTTCTGGATGCGGACGGCTTGTTTCATTGGCAGCGGGCGGCTAAGCCACCGCAACCGGCAGTCATCACGCCACACATTGCAGAAGCCGCAGGACTGCTCGGCCAGTCACCGCAGGACGTGCAGGCGAACCGGACTGGCAGCGTGCGTGCACTTGTTGCAAGGACAAGGGCCGTGGCGGTACTCAAAGGCGCAGGCACGCTGATTGCCGATGAAGGCCGCCTCAGTGTGTGTGGCGCCGGCAATCCCGGCATGGCAACCGCAGGTATGGGCGATGTGCTCAGCGGAGTGATTGCCGCCCACATTGCGGCGGGCGAACCCGTTTACGAAGCAACGCAGCATGCTGTCTTGGCGCATGCGTTGGCAGGTGATCGTGCAGCCCGGCGGTGTGGCGCGCGCGCGATGCTGGCGGGCGACGTCATCGATGAACTGAAGGCTTCGTCCTGATGCGTTTGCAGCGTGTGCTTCGTAATGAAGAAGAAACGTTGGCACTCGGCCAGGAACTCGCAGCACTGCTCAGGACGATGTACAGCAGTGATGCCTGTGTATGGCTGCACGGTGATCTTGGTGCCGGCAAAACCACTCTGAGCCGCGGCATCCTGCGGGCCTTCGGCCATCAGGGTGCGGTCAAGAGTCCGACCTACACGCTGCTCGAGCCCTACGAGGTGGCAGGTCTGCGCGTCCTGCACGTTGACCTGTACCGCATCGCGCGGGCCGATGAACTCGCCTTTGTCGGGCTTGATGACCTGCTTGCGGAACCGGGTATCCGGCTCATCGAATGGCCTGAACGCGCCGCTGATGTGTTGCCTCCGGCGGACATCTCGGTCACGCTGACGATCGAGGACGATCACCGCCGCGCAGAGGTTAACGTGATCACCGCCCAAGATTCGGCATGAAGTTCTGTGTATGAAGTTTTCGGTATGCAGCACTCGGCATGACAGACCCGGAATGAGAGGATCGTTGAACAGCCGACGGACGTTGATGCGCATTACGATGCGGCTGCTGATCATGATGGTTTCCGGCTGGCCGGCCGGAACGCTATTCGCCAACGTGCTCGAGAACATCCGCGTGCATGAAGCGCCGGATCACACCCGGGTCGTGTTTGATGCGACCGAGGTCGTGAAGTACACGCTGACGAATGATGCTGACAAAGTGGTCATCGTGTTCGCATCGACCAAGCCCGGCGCTCAGCTCGATACGGAAATAGTCGCGGCTCCGCGACAACGCATCAACGCTTTGCAAGGCCAGGTGTCCGGGCCTGACTACCAATTGACCATCGTGCTCAAAGGCCGGTTCGAACCAAAGGCGTTTACCCTCGCGCCCATCGCCCCTTATGGACATCGTTTGGTACTGGATCTGTTTGCCGCGGGATCCGGGCAGAAGAAACCGGTTGAAGCCCCGCGTACCCAGGGTGACCGCGATGTGCTGATTGCCATCGACCCTGGCCATGGCGGTGAGGACCCTGGCGCCATCGCGGCCAACCGGCAGTATGAAAAGAACATCGTCATGCAGATCTCGCGCCGGGTCGCAGCGAAAATCGATGCACTGGGCGGATTCAAGTCGCTGCTGGTTCGCGATGGTGACTATTACATTGCGCTGCGGGACCGGTTTGAGTTCGCCCGAAAAGCACGCGCTGATCTTTTCGTATCGATACATGCGGATGCGTTCACCCGCGGCGATGTCCGAGGTGCCTCGGTGTTCACGTTGTCTGAACGGGGCGCCACTTCGGAAATGGGTCGGAGGCTCGCCCAGAAAGAAAATAGCTCCGACCTGATCGGCGGCGTCGGTGAGGTGTCGCTTAAAGGCAAAGACCCGGTGCTGAAGTCTGTGCTTCTGGATCTCTCGATGGAGGGCAACCGGTCAGCCAGCGTGGATGCCGGCAAGTCTGTACTGTCCAGTCTCGGGCGCACTACAAACCTGCACAAACGCTACGTTGAACAAGCCGGGTTCATGGTGCTGAAAGCACCGGACATTCCCTCAATACTGGTGGAGACAGGGTTCCTCTCGAATCCGGCTGAAGCTCGGCTTCTGTCACAGTCCGCACATCAGGAAAAAGTGGCCACAGCCATCGTGCAAGGTATCCGGAGCTGGATTGAGAATTCGCCACCGCCGGGGACACTTCTTGCCAAACGGCTTGCTGAAGATCGTTCGCGGGCGCGGGGAACACGTTATGAGGTGGTGCGTGGCGATACCTTGTCCCGGGTCGCGAGCCGCTTCGGTATCAGCCAGCGAAAACTGCGCGAAGCCAACAATCTCAAATCCGACACCGTGCGCATTGGCCAGGTGCTCGTTATTCCCGCCAGCTGACTCGATGCTCGGGCGCATTCACATCTTGCCGGCAGTGGTGGCCAACCAGATTGCAGCTGGCGAGGTGGTTGAACGACCGGCGTCCATCGTCAAGGAGCTGGTGGAAAACAGCCTCGATGCCGGTGCGACCCAAATCCTCATCCAGACCGAACAGGGCGGGATCAACCGGATTCTGGTGCGCGACAACGGCCACGGGATTCACCGGGACGATCTGCCACGCGCGTTTGCGCGTCATGCCACCAGCAAGATCCGCAGTGTCGATGATCTCTTCGTGATCGGCAGTCTTGGCTTTCGCGGCGAAGCGCTGGCCAGCATTGGTTCGGTCGCACGTGTAGAAATCCAGTCACGCACCGAGGCACAGAGCCAGGGTCATGCTCTCGCCATGGTCGGTGATGAAGTGCTGCATGACCGACCCGTCGCTCACCCCGTCGGCACCAGTGTTGAAGTACGAGACCTCTTCTTCAACACACCGGCGCGGCGCAAGTTCCTCAAGACGGAACGCAGTGAGACCCAGGCCATCGACGCTACCCTCAAGAGGCTCATGCTCGCCGAACCCGAGGTGGCGTTTGAAGTTGCGCTTGGTGGATCCAAATTTGTGTTGCCTGCGGGCGCGATGGAACAACGTCTGGCGCGCATTCTGGGTGAGGATTTTCCAGCGCGTTCGATTCACATTGATGAACGGCGTGGACCCTATCGTTTGCACGGCTGGGTTGGCTTGCCGACATTTTCCCGCGGCCATGCAGATCACCAGTTCTTCTTTGTGAACCGCCGCGTAGTGCGCGACAAGCTCGTCGCCCATGCCATCCGCCAGGCGTATCGCGACGTGCTGTTCGGTGCACGGCATCCGGTGTTTGTATTGAACCTCGATCTGCCGCCGGAATCGGTGGATGTGAACGTGCATCCAACGAAACACGAGGTGCGTTTCCGTGAAGCGCGCGATGTGCATGACTTCATTTTCGGGATGCTCAACCGGGCGCTTCGGGATGTGCGGCCGGACGATACACAGCAGCGCGGTTCTCCGGCTTCAGCAACCGAGCTTGTTACCGCTGTGCCTGAACAGCCCGCTCTGAACCTGCCACTTCCCCGAACAGAAGTTCCATCTGTGTCGTGGCGTTATGCGCAGGTGGATCCAGTTGAGCAGGCAGCGGGCCTTTCGCAGGAACGACTGGTTGGTTCCGGCGTTGATCAACGGCGAATTCCGCAAGTTCATGATGCGGGTGCCGTTCCGCCATCGCGTGTTGTGCCGCCACTCGGATTCGCGCTCGCCCAGTTGCACGGTGTCTATTTGCTCGCGCAAAACAGCAGTGGACTGATCCTCGTTGATATCCACGCAGCTCATGAGCGGATCGTTTATGAGCGCATGAAGGAGCAGCGACGGCAGGCAAGCCCACAGATGCAATCGCTGCTGATCCCGATCATCGTTCCGGTCAGCGAAGTTGAAGCAGACCTCGCCGAAGAACATACGGAGTTGCTCGCGGACTCCGGCCTCGTGATCGACCGTATGGGTGCGAGCACCCTGCGGGTGAAAGCGGTGCCCCTGTCTCTTGCCGGTGGTGACGCGGCGGCAATGCTGATCGATGTGCTTGGTGATCTTGCCGAAATGGAGCGCAGTGAGCGAATTGAAAACCGGGCGCTCGATCTCCTCGCCACTCTTGCCTGCCACAGCTCGGTGCGGGCGAATCGACCCATGAGTATCGCGGAGATGAATGCGCTGCTACGGGAGATGGAAGTCACCGAGAACGCAGGGCAATGCAATCACGGCCGCCCTACATGGCGTGAACTCTCTCTGGAGGAACTGGACCGCCTGTTCCTGCGGGGGCGCTAGTCCGCATGGTATGCGGCCGCAGCAGACTGCTCATGAATAGCGCGGGCTAGCACTTGGAACGCCTGATCATCGCCATCACCGGTGCCACGGCAAGTGGCAAAACCGACCTCGCCATGGCGCTCGCGGACCGGATCCCGGCAGGGCTGATCTCCGTCGATTCGGCGATGATCTATCGGGGGCTCGACATCGGCACCGCCAAGCCCTCCACCGCTGAACTCATCCGTTATCCACACGCACTTATCGACATCCGCGATCCGGCGGAGAGTTACTCGGTGAGTGACTTCGTGAATGATGCGGATGCTGCAGTACGCCAGGCGTTTGCCGCGGGACGTGTACCGGTGCTCGTAGGCGGTACGATGATGTACCTGCGCGGTTTTCGCGATGGTTTTGATGCGGTACCGGAGTCAACCGTAGCGGTACGCGAGCACATCGCGAATGAAGCGCGGGTGCGCGGCTGGGCAGCGCTTCATGAAGATCTTTTACGCATCGATCCTGAAGCGGCGAAAGGCATTCACCCGAACAATCCGCAGCGGCTGTCCCGCGCGCTCGAAGTTCATGCGCTGACCGGCAAGGCGCTCTCTTCTTTTTGGGGGCATGCGCGCAGCGCAGCGGATCGGCATGGCGCAAGGTTGGTGCAGTTCTGGACGGACCCCTTTGACCGCGCAGAGATGCATCAACGAATTGAACATCGCCTGGAACGGATGTTTCTTGATGGATTCGTGGTGGAAGTTGAACGACTCCGCGCGCGAGGTGATCTGCACCCGGACCTCGCGTCCATCCGCAGCGTGGGCTATCGCCAGGTATGGGCGGGACTCGATGCAGGTCAGAGCGAAGCAGAAATGAAATTTGCGTCCATCACCGCGACACGCGGTCTCGCACGTCGTCAGTTCACGTGGCTGCGCGGCTGGCAGCGGGATGAAGCCGGAGCTGACAACGTGATCACAACTGCATCGGGTGTGGTTTCCACAGACAGACTGCATCGCATCAGCAACAAGTCAGTGACGGAGTCTGCCGAGGCGGTGCTGCGGCTTGCATTCCGTGAAGGTGCTGGCCATAGTGCGGATGGAATTCCGGAAGGGCAAAGGAAACAGCCAGGTACCAAGGCTTCATCCCGCACCCACATCGCCTGGAGAGCAAACATGTCAAAGGGGCAGTCCTTACAAGACCCTTATCTCAACGCCCTGCGCAAGGAACGCGTGCCAGTGTCGATCTACCTCGTCAACGGCATCAAGTTGCAGGGTCAGATCGAATCGTTCGACCAGTTCGTGATTCTGCTGCGCAACACAGTGAGTCAGATGGTTTACAAACACGCCATCTCCACCGTGGTGCCAGCACGCAATGTGAAACTGGTCGGGCCGGGAATCGACGAAGCCAAAAGTGAATCGATATAAAGAGAGCGAAGCGCAGTAAAGAGAGGGACCTGACCCGCGCGCAAGCTCCGACTTTTCTGACGCATCGTTGTCGATCCACCGGCCACCCAGACCACCGCAGATGAGCTGGAGGTTGTCGCATGTTTGTGGATCGCCCATCCGCTGGAAAAAAAGCCCTGCTGTTGCACGTCGAGTTCCGCCAGCAGCGACGTAATAAACAGTCGAATCAGAAAGGCCCTGCGCCAGATCTGGATGAGCTCGCAGAGCTCTGCCGCGCACTCTCACTCGAGGTGTGTGGACGGATCACCACACGCCGCGATGCACCGGATCCTCGTTGGTTCATCGGTGAAGGCAAGGTCGAAGAGATCCTGATGGAAGCCGGCGCCCAGGGCGCGGATGTCCTCATCGTCAATCATGATCTGTCGCCGGGGCAACAACGTAACCTCGAAAAGAGTCTCTCGCTCGCGGTGCTCACCCGCACCGAAGTGATCCTGCACATCTTTGCGGCGCGCGCCCAAACCCACGAAGGCAAGCTGCAGGTGGAACTGGCGCAGCTTGAACACCAGCAATCGCGGCTCGTGCGCGGCTGGACACACCTCGATCGGCAGAGTGGGGGTATCGGCGGGCGAGCAGGTGTGGGGGAGACTCAGATCGAACTCGACCAGCGCATGATTGCGACGCGCATCAAGGCAACGAAGGCTCGCCTCGAAGAAGTGGAACAGCGCCGGCTGCTGTCACGCAAACGGCGACAGCGAAACCATGTCCCGGTGATCTCGCTCGTCGGTTACACCAATGCCGGCAAATCCACGCTCTTCAATGCGCTCACCGCCGCGGGCACCTACGTGGAAGACCAGGTTTTCGCGACTCTCGATCCAACCATGCGGCGTTTGCTCGTACCCGGAGCCGGTGAGTGCATCCTCACCGACACCGTCGGCTTCATCAGCAATCTGCCCCATGGTCTGGTGGAAGCGTTCAAGGCGACGCTCGAAGAAGTGGCTGCGGCGGACCTCCTGCTGCACGTGGTTGATGCCAGTGATCCAAAAGTCGCGGACAAGATCGCCGCAGTCACAGTTGTCCTTGCGGAAATTGGCGCGGATGCGATCCCTACGGTGATGGTCTGGAACAAGATTGATCGGGTGGAGGGTTCCCCACCGGTGGATGGCGCCGCGGTCAGTGCCATCACCGGGCAGGGCATCGAGGCGCTGGTGGAAGCGATGGGCGACACCCTCGGTGTACATCGGCCCGCGGTGCGCATTCTGCTGGCTCCGGAAGATGGCCAGACTCGCGCCTGGCTCTATGCGCAGGGTGCGGTGCAATCCGAGGACATCCGTGAGGATGGCTCGGTCGCGATCACTGTGCTCGCGGATGAACAACTGCTCGGGCGGTTGCGACAGACCCATCGTGGACTCATCGAAGAAATCGAATCAGTGTGAATGCCCGCCCCAAATAGCCCCGCGTGAACAATGTGGGCTAGAATTGCCGTCCCAAATGACATGACGCAGAGCATCTATGGCGTGGAATGAGTCGGGTGGCGGTAACCGTGACCCGTGGGGTGGCCGTGGCGGTGACCGGGGCCCACCGGATCTTGATGAGGCGTTTCGCAAACTGCAGGCGCAGTTGTCTGGCATTTTCGGCAAGGGCCGCGGTGGCAGCTCCGGAGCGTCTTCCGGCAAAGCGGCGGGTAGCGCGCTGGGGATCGGACTGGGTCTCCTCGTCATCCTTTATTTGGCTCTTGGCATCTACCAGGTAGATGAACAGGAGCGGGGTGTCGTGTTCCGCTTCGGCGCCTTGCAGGAAGATATCGTCATGCCCGGTCTGCACTGGAACCCGCCGATCATCGATCGCGTCGAAAAATTGAATGTGACGCGCGTGCAGTCCCATGAACATTCGGCACACATGCTTACCGAAGACGAAAACATCGTCGAAGTCAGCCTTACCGTGCAGTGGGTTGTGAGTGATCCGAAAGCGCATGTTGTCGAAGTGCGTAATCCGGCGGCGAGCCTTGTTCACGCGACGGAGAGTGCCCTCCGCCATGTAGCCGGCGGCTCCAAGATGGACAGTGTGATGACCGAGGGTCGCGAAGCCATTGCGATGGAAGTACAGGAGCGGCTGCAGAACTATCTGGACCGTTACCGCACCGGCATCCTCATTTCCAAGGTCAACATTGACCGTACTTCGCCGCCGAACCAGGTGCGGGATGCGTTCGACGACGTACAGAAAGCCAAGGAAGATGAGCAGCGTGTCATCAACGAAGCCAACGCCGTAGCGGAGAGCGTGGTGCCACGCGCACGCGGTGAAGCACAAAAGCAGATCGAACGCGCCAATGCCTATCGTGATCAGGTCATCGCTCGGGCAGAAGGTGAAGCAGAGCGCTTCTCCAAGCTCCTGGCCGAGTACCAGGGTGCCAAAGGGGTGACGCGGGATCGCCTCTACATCGATGCCATGGAATCCGTACTTGGCAATACTTCGAAGATCATGGTGGATGTGCAGGGCAACAATCTCATGATGTTGCCTCTCGATCGCATGCAGCAGGCCGGAGCTTCAGCAATGGTTGCACCCCGCAATGAAGACATGGTGCAGGAACTTTCGGACGATATCCGCAAGCTCAACGATCGTGCGGATGCCGAACGCAGCCGCGTGGTACGTTAACGACGCAGCGAAGGGGCGAAAGGTAATCTCATGAACAACCGCTCGATGATGATTCTGGCTGTGGTGTTTGGTGTTTTCCTGCTGGTCTACAACTCACTCTACGTGGTGCGGCAGACGGAGCGGGCGGTACTGCTACGGTTCGGTGCCGTGGTGCAGTCGAATATTCCGGCCGGCTTGCATTTTCGTTGGGTAGTGGCTGAAGAGGTGAAGAAATTCGACGGCCGTATCCTCACGCTGGATACGGAGCCACAACGATATTTCACGCTGGAGAAAAAGCCGGTCATCGTCGATTCGTTCGCCAAGTGGCGGATCGACGATGTGGCCGCGTTCTACAAGGCGACCTCCGGTGACGAGACCGCAGCGATGCGCATTCTCTCGGAACGTGTCAACGAAGGGTTGCGCAACCAGATCAGCCGTCGCGACATGCATGAGGTGGTATCCGGCAAGCGGGATGAGCTGATGGAAGAAATCACCTCGGCGCTTGACCGCGTCATGCGTGAGGCCGCCGGTGTGCAAGTGATCGATGTGCGCGTGAAGCGTATCGACCTTCCCCAGGAAGTATCTGAAGACGTGTATCGCCGGATGGCCTCCGAGCGGGAAATTGAAGCCAAACGCTATCGCGCGCAGGGTGATGAACTTGCCGCAGGAATACGTGCCGATGCCGAGCGCCAGTCGCTGGTGATTGAAGCCAATGCCTACCGGGATTCGGAACGGATTCGCGGTGACGGTGATGCCAAGGCTGCATCTATCTACGCCGGTGCGTTCGGGAAAGACCCGGATTTCTATGCCTTCTATCGCAGCCTTAATGCTTACAGGAAGGTGTTCTCCGGCAAGGACGATGTCATCGTCATCGACCCGTCGAGCGACTTCTTCAAATACCTGAAAAAGATCGAAGGCTGACGCCCTGGGAACCTGCCATGAACGACAACCGGTGGCGGTTGCCACATGGCGTGGACGACCTCCTTCCACCTGCTGCCGCCGCACTGGAAGACCTGCGACGTGCAGTCCTCGACCTGTTTGTGGTCTGGGGTTATGAGCACGTTGAACCCCCGTTGGTCGAATATCTCGATTCACTTCTGGTCGGCAGTGGTCGCGATCTTGACCTGCAGACGCTGAAGGCCATCGATCAGCAGTCCGGGCGCATGCTCGGGGTGCGTGCCGACATGACCTCGCAGGCCGTGCGGATCGATGCACACTCCCGCCGCGTGGAAGGTGTGCAACGCCTCTGCTACGCGGGGCCGGTGGTCCATGCCAATCCGCGCGGGCCGCTCGATTCCCGCATCCAGTTCAAGGCCGGTGCCGAACTCTTCGGGTCTCCATCACCATCCGCGGACGCGGAAGTTATCGGCTTGATGATCGAAGCACTGCGAATCGCCGGAGTTGCAGCGCCGGTACTGTTGCTCGGTCACATGGGTGTATTCCGCGCACTGGTGGCAGGAACCAGTCTGTCCCCTCAAGTGGCCCGTCAGCTCTTCGAGGCCGTTCAGCGCAAATCGGAGACGGATATCGCGGAGCTGGTTGCCGCCTCCGGTGTGTCAACGATGCTGGTAGAACTGCCGGCCATGATGGGTGACGCCTCGATTCTGGCCACGGCGCGCACTCGCTGGAAGAGCGCTCCGCGGGACGTGTATACGGCGCTGGATGAACTGGAGACGGTAGCGGCGAAAGTCCGGACTGAAGCGCCCGGGATATCGATCCGTTTTGATCTGAGTGAACTCTCCGGCTACGGCTACCACAACGGCCCCGTGTTTGCGGCGTACCAGGCGGATCAAGGGGCGCCACTGGCCCAGGGTGGCCGCTACGACGGCATTGGCGCACACTTCGGTCATGGCCGTCCGGCGACGGGGTTCGATCTGAACCTGCTGCGCCTGCTCGACCGGGCGAATGAAACCGGTCGGCGTGCTGCCATCTGGGTGCCATTCAGCGAGGGGTTGGATGTCGCACGTGACAAACGTGTCCGTGAGCTACGACAGGCAGGCGAGGTGGTGATCCAGGCACTCGACAAGAGCGATACACCACCGTCGCGTTGTGTGCGTGAACTTGTGAAGAACAGTGAGGGGTGGGTGTTGAGAGGTCGGCATGGGCAGTAATGTTGTCGTCATCGGTACCCAATGGGGTGACGAAGGCAAAGGCAAGATCGTCGATCTGCTGACGGATCGTGTGGCCGCGGTCGTTCGTTTCCAGGGTGGTCACAATGCCGGCCATACGCTGGTCATAGACGGCAAGAAGACCGTACTGCACGTCATTCCCAGTGGCATCCTGCGGGAAGGCGTCGAGTGCATCGTCGGCAATGGTGTGGTGCTCGAACCCCATGCGCTGCTCAACGAGGTGAAGAATCTCGAAGCACAGGGTGTGCCGGTGCGCGAGCGCCTGAAGATTTCCCCCGCGTGTCCCCTGATCCTGCCGTATCACGCCGCCCTCGATCGCGCACGAGAAGAAGCGAGAGGCAGCCAGAAGATCGGCACCACAGGGCGCGGTATTGGCCCTGCCTACGAAGACAAGGTCGCTAGGCGCGGCGTACGTCTGGGTGACCTGTTTCACTGGCAGGGGTTTGCGGCCAAGCTTTCGGAAGTGATGGCCTATCACAACTTCATGCTCGTCAACTATTACAAGACTGAGCCCGTCGATTTCCAGAAAACTCTCGATGACTGCGCCGCCATCTGTGAGCAGATCAAGCCGATGGTCACTGACGTCGTCGCTCTGCTACACGGCCTGCGCGAGTCCGGCAAGAACATCCTCTTTGAGGGTGCACAAGGAGCACTGCTCGACATCGATCTCGGCACCTACCCTTTTGTCACGTCTTCCAATACCACAGCGGGCGGCACCGCTGTAGGCAGCGGCTTCGGACCGAAGTACCTCGATTACATCCTTGGCATCACCAAGGCCTATGCGACTCGGGTTGGATCGGGACCTTTTCCCACCGAGCTCTTTGATGATGTGGGTAAACGACTCGCCGAGCGGGGCAAGGAATTCGGTTCCACCACAGGTAGGCCCAGGCGTTGTGGCTGGTTTGATGCGGTGGCACTGCGACAGGCCGTGCAGATCAACAGCATCTCCGGGCTTTGTCTCACCAAACTCGACGTTCTCGATGGGCTCGAAGAAATCCGCATCTGTACCGGTTATGAGCGACCTGCCCATACCGCCCACCTACCGAATTTCGGCAGCGAGTACTACGAAGAAGTAACCCCGGTTTATGAGACGTTGCCGGGTTGGTCGCAGTCGACTCTTGGCATCAAGCGCTTGCAGGGGTTGCCGGAAAACGCCCGGCGCTATATTCGCCGCGTTGAAGAGTCGGTGGGTGCGAGCATCGACATCATCAGTACTGGTCCCGAACGCAGCGAGACGATTGTGCTGAAGGATCCGTTCGCATGATCGACCCGCGGCTGCTCGAACTACTGGTGTGTCCGGTGAGCAAAGCGCCGCTGATCTACAGGCGTGATTGCGGTGAGCTTTGGTGCCGGCAAAGTGAACTGGCCTACCCGGTGGTCGACGATGTCCCGCACTTGGTAGAAGAAGAAGCCCGGCAACTCAGCGATGAAGAACTGGCTTCCCTGGAACGCGCATGAATGAAGTTGTCATCAGTGGTGTCGGGCTCTGGCATCCTGAACACGTCATCACCAATGCCGAGCTCGTGGAGAGCTACAACGCCTGGGCAGCGGAAGAGAACCGTCGTTACGCAGTATGCATCGAGAGGGGGGAACTCGAGCCGCACCAGCCTTCAAGTGTGGAGTTCATTGAAAAAGCCTCGGGTATCCGCCAACGGTATGCCTACATCAAGGACGGCATCCTCGATATAGAACGGATGCGACCCGCTATTCCAGAGCGTGGAGAGGATGAACTTTCCCACCAGGCTGCTATGGCGTTGCATGCGGCGCGACCAGCGCTTGCCGCAGCGAACAAGACCGCCGCCGACATCGACATGGTGGTGGTGTCCTGTGCCTATACCCAGCGCGCCTATCCGGCGATCGCGATCGAGGTGCAGGCCGCACTTGGTATCGACGGCTTCGGATTCGACATGCTGGTGGCGTGTTCCGCAGCCACTTTCGCATTGCAGCGCGCCTATGACGCCGTCGCGGCTGGTTCTGCCCGCGCAGTGCTCGTCATCAATCCGGAACTCACATCGCCGCAAGTGAACTACAAGGATCGCGACGGTCACTTCATCTTCGGTGACGTGGCGACGGCGATGGTGCTTGAACGCGCCGACACCTGCACCTCGGCCCACAGCTACACCGTGCTGGGTACCCGAGCGAAAACAGTCTATTCAAACAACATCCGTTCGAACTTCGGTTATCTCTCTTTCGCTGACGATTCCGATCCTTTTGGCACTGACAAGCTGTTCCACCAGAATGGCCGCAAGGTGTTCAAGGAAGTCTGTCCGATGGCAGCGGATCATTTGCTGGCACAGATCGAAACACTCGGACTTGCCGTACCCGATATCCGTCGGTGGTGGCTGCATCAGGCCAACATCAACATGAACCAGCTCATCGTGCGACGCCTGCTCGGCACAGAACCTACGAAGGACGTGGCGCCCATCGTGCTGGATGAATACGCCAATACGGCTTCCGCCGGCTCGATCATCGCCTTCGCTGAGAATCATGAGGACCTGAGGGCAGGTGATCACGGAGTGATCTGTTCTTTCGGTGCCGGGTACTCCATCGGCTCGCTGGTTCTGCGCAAGCGCTGACTCATAGCGGATATGAAATGACCGATACGGATCACGCGCATGCGCAGCGCATGCTGGTTGCTTCGCTCGTGGTCGTCGGCATGGGGTTCACCGTGCTTTTCCCCGTACTGGCGCCACTCGGCCGCGATATGGGGCTCTCGGAGCTGCAGATCACCGCCATCATCAGCGCATCGTCGCTAACCGTTTTTCTCTCAAGCCCGCGCTGGGGGCGGTTGTCGGACTCACTGGGACGAAAGCGCATCATTCTCACCGGCATCTTCGGATTCACAGCCGGCACGGGGCTCTTCAATACAACTTTGCACTTGGGCATCGCTGGCTTTATCACGGGCACAGCACTTTTCATTGCGCTCCTCGTCACGCGGGTCATGCATGCATCGGTGATGTCGGCGACGATGCCGGCGGCGAATGCGTACATGGCGGATGTGACGAGCGCGGCCAACCGCACACGTGGCATGGGTGCGGCCGGTGCCGCCAACAATGTCGGCGCGATTCTCGGTCCAGCCGTTGCTGTATTTGCCACCATCGACCTGACGGCGCCGCTCTGGATCATGGCGGCAGCCGCTTTGCTAAACGGGCTCTTTGTATGGCGCTTCCTGCCCGAACTGCCGAAGCACTCACCCGGTGTGGTACCTCCGCGGATGAAGTACACCGACCCACGCATACTGCCCTTCGTCATCGTCGGCGTGACGATGTTCATGGGCAATGCACTGGTGCAGCAGACCATGGGCTTTCGTTTTCAGGATGCCCTCGGGCTCACCGGGGCCCAGACCGCGCAGACTATGGGCGTGGCGATGATGGCCTCCGCGGTCTGTTCGTTGTTTGCGCAAGCGGTGATCGTGCAGAGGATCGACGTGGCGCCGTTCACGCTGCTGCGTCTGGCGCTGCCACTCCTGATCGTTGCGTTCGTGATCATGGCGTTGGCTGAAAACCGCTGGGCGCTCACCGGCGCGCTCATGATCCAGGGTTTTGGCATGGGGCTCGCGGGCCCAGGATTCATGGCCGGTGCATCGCTCGCTGTTTCGAAACATGAACAGGGCGCAGTGGCCGGGGTAGCCGGGAGCTGCGGCCCCCTCGGCTTTACCATTGGCCCGCTGCTCGGTGGTCTGCTGTACCAGGTTGCGCCAACGTTGCCTTACTCCACTGCCGCGGTGATCTATGTGATTCTGCTCGGATGCATGCCCTGGCTTGGAAAGCGGGTGCTTCAGCACAAGGCCGAATGACGCTGGTGAAGATCGAGCTGAACGGAGAAGTCCTGTGTACTACGACACCATCCCCCATCATGCGGACTGCCCTTACTGTGGCGAATCAATCGAGCTGCTGATCGATCCGAGTGAGCCGGAACAGTCCTATATTGAAGACTGTTCCGTTTGCTGCCGGCCCATCGTCATCACCGTGTACGCCGACGAGGATCAAATCACTGTGTATCTGCAGCATGAGGATGAAGCTTGAGAACAGACCGCAGCAGGGGCTCCGACTCGGCGGCGAGAATGCCATGGCCGGTCCCGCTCCAGTGCCAGTCGTCCGCCCATTCAAAACGTTCGCCGTGTTTTGCCCAGTGCTCCACAAACGGTCCTCGCAGGCCGATGATCTGACAGCCGCTGCTGCGGGCTTCAGCCATCAGCAACTCGCGCATCACTTCGAAGTAGCTGTTCGCAGCTACATCCGGATCGATCTGGCCATAAATTAACTGACGGTTGGCATCTGTGGCGATGATTATCTCTCCGGGCGGTACCGCCGACTCCTCTGGCAGCATAGAGAGAAAGGTAGTTACGGCGCGTCTGGAGTCTTCTAGGCTTTCGGATGTCGCCGTTGCCGCCGTATTGCCGATCGAGGTTTCCGCCGCGGGTTTGCACCACGTC